>OLWL01000049.1_pt1 | contig 98221 bp, 120 predicted proteins | sample 1674151 | NCBI WGS metagenome assembly OLWL01 (sample SAMEA103958148, study PRJEB25191) | human gut metagenome
ATATGGGAAGTTATTAAACGAACCGAATAGGAGAAACAAAATGAAACTTCGTGCGTCGGGCGAGGACTATTTAGAAGCCGTACTGATGCTGCAAAAGAAAAATGGTATGGTGCGCTCTATTGACTTTGCCCGGCACATGGAGGTTTCCAAACCCAGCGTCAGCAGAACCGTAGCCATTTTGCAGGAGGGCGGCTTCCTAACAGTAGACAGCGATTATTTTCTGCATTTGACCGAGGCAGGCCAGGAAGTTGCCGGGAAAATCTATGAGCGACACCTATTCTTTACGGAGCAGCTTATGGCTGCTGGCGTAGACAGAGAAACGGCAGAACAGGATGCCTGCCGGATAGAACACGCAATCAGTGATACAGCTTTTCAGAAGTTAAAGGAAAAGATACAGGGAACCGATTAGCGTACATCGGCCCTGCACTACATAATGAACGATCTGCCCCCGGACGGGGAAAGAAAAAAACCGTTGGTTTGGGGCAGATGATTTTGTGCGCTCATTTTAGAAATACCATCCTTACCGGCGGTTTTGAAGAACATTTCAAGGCCGCCGTTTCTTTTGACCTCAAATGGAATGACGTGCTGGCAACTTCGGCGGCTTACAGGAGGGAGCCGCCCATGACACGATCTTACCGCCGACAAATTCTGACGGGATTTTTACTGCCGTCAAAAAAAGTCTGGCAGCAGAATGGGGGAAGTCTGGCAGCAGTTGCGAAAATCGTCGCTTTTTAACTGAATATCGTGCTTTTTGCGCTCGAATAGCTTCATGCTGTCCGGGCGCTTTTCTGTTGCCCCGGTGCCGCTCCCCGCCGCCTCATTCAGATTTACCAAAAAAATCTGAATGGAGGAAAGGCAGATGGAAGTTACCATCAATTATAACGGACAAGCTGTGGCCGTGGAGGTCACGCTGGAAGTCTATGAATTTCTTGACCGGGCCGATCACAAAACGGAGAACCTGTTCCATGAACAGCGGCGGCATTGGGATGGCCGGGAGTTTGACGAGTACATCATTACCACCGAGGGTGTAGGAGCCTACGGCGAAACGCCGGAAGAATACCTTTGCCGCATGGAAACGCTGCATGAGCTGATGGCTGTTCTGGACACCTGTACCGAGGCCCAGCGCCGCCGGTTCCTGCTCTATGCGCTTGACGGGCTGAGCCTTGCAGAGATCGGTGTGCTGTGCGGCTGCTCCAAAGTGGCTGTGTATCAAAGTGTGGAGGCGGTCAGAAAAAAATTTATAAATTTCTTTGAGAACAGGCTTAACGAATGACCTGTTTTCTGGCTACCAAGTGAAAGGGATCATTTCCCTTATCTCAGCGAGGGGCGGACAGCGGACGAGCTGCCCGCCTCTCCGATTTTCAGGAGGTAAGCCTATGAAAACAATCAATCTGCGGTGGATGTATCCCCACTACCGGCATGACGAGTTTGTGGATGTTACGGACGAGGTATGGGCAGCGATGTATCAGGCCCAGCGGGAGATGGAGAACTATGAGCGTCGGAAAGTCTACCACCGCGCCTACTACTCTCTGGACGCATACAGCTGGCTGGAAAATTACGCACTGGAACACAGCAGATCGCCGGAAGATATTTTGCTGGAACGAGAAGAAATGACCACCCGCCTGCACCTGATTGCAGCTCTGCCTGCGGCTCTGGCTCATGCCACTCCGACACAGGCCCGCCGTGTTCACGCCTACTACATTGCCGGTATCAAGCAGCCGGAAATCTCCCGGAGAGAGGGCGTCCACAGCAGCAAGGTCAGCGTTGCCATCCGTCGAGGTCTGCGGAATATGCGCCGCTGCTATGATGACCTTTTTCAAACAGAGTGAGGGCGTGCCTATGCAGACCATCAATCTCAAACAATATTATCCATTTTGCAAAGAGGACATTTTTGTGGAGGTGTCCGATGAGATCGTCGAAGCGTTTCTTCTGGACAAGAGAGCCGAGGCCGCCAGAGATCGCAAGATGTTCCGGTATAAGGCGTTTTATTCCCTCGATTGTAACGATGGAATCGAAAATGCCGCCATCGGCTGGGCGCAGCCATCGCCGGAGGACTACCTGATAGAAAAAGAAGAATTAGCCGAATACGAAGAACTGATACGGCGATTGTACGAAGCCATTTCTTCCCTGCCGCCTATGCAGGCTCGCCGTGTCCATGCCCGCTATATGCTGGGTATGAAAGTGAAAGATATTGCCGCAATGGAGGGTATCACGCCATCACAGGCGGGAAAATCCATCCATGCCGCACTGCGGAGGCTGCGCCGGTACTTTGCGCGTCAGAAATGGACGGTCAATCTATGAGTATTTCCAAAGAAAAGAGGTGCCTGACATGAACGAAAAAATTACAGCCCACCCCCAAAAAGAAGAACGGGAGAAAGTCCTGAAGGAGATTCGGCAGCTTGAAAACCGAAAGAAGATTTTGGAGAACAAGCAGCGGAACGAAGAACGCAGGGTTCGCACCCGCCGCCTGATTGAGCGTGGAGCCGTTTTGGAGGGGATTTTCCCGTTGGCTCCCGACCTTTCCGGCGCAGAGGTCAAAGCATTTCTGATTGCCCTGTCCCATCTTCCGGGGGCTGCGGAATTGACTGCAAACCTGCCAAAATCCGGGGACACGCCATAAGTCCCTTGTTTACAAGGGCGCACTTATACACCGTTGCCGGTGCTGTGCGCCCTGCCGGGGGCGTTGCGTACTTCGTCCGCGATGGGAAGCTACGCTCCCCAAACCCCTTGTGCGCTCTGCGCAGCCGGACACCCGCTTTGCGTTTGTCCGGCTCCACAGAGCCTGTTATCCCCTCACTGAAAGGAGGTGTTCCCCATAGATTTCTGTCATATCCCCGTCAGTATCATCAAGCGCAGCGCAGGCCGTTCTGCTGTTGCCGCAGCTGCTTACCGCAGCGGAACCAAGCTGACAAATGAATGGGATGGAATGACCCACGACTACACCCGGAAAGGCGGCATTGTCCATGCGGAGATCATGCTGCCTGCCCACGCCCCGCCGGAATTTGCAGACCGTTCTATCCTCTGGAACAGCGTGGAGCAAATCGAGAAGGCAAGGGACAGCCAGCTTGCCCGTGAGATCGAGGCAGCTCTGCCCCGCGAACTGTCCAGAGAACAGCAGCTTGCCCTTGTCCGGGCCTATGTGAAGGACAACTTTGTGGACAAGGGGATGTGCGCCGACTTCGCCATCCACGATAAGGGAACCGGCAACCCTCATGTCCATATCATGCTGACGCTCCGGCCTTTGAAAGAAAATGGACAGTGGGGCGCAAAGTGCCGCAAGGCATACGACCTGGACGAGAATGGACAGCGTATCCCGGACGGGAAAGGCGGTTGGAAGAACCACCGGGAGGATACCACCGACTGGAACGACAAAGGGAATGTGGAGATTTGGCGGGCGGCATGGGCGGCCTATACCAACCGGGCATTGGAGGCCGCCGGTCATCCCGCCCTGGTCGACCACCGCAGCTACAAGCGCCGAGGCATTGATAAAATTCCCTCTGTCCACCTGGGGCCAGCGGCCAGCCAGATGGAGAAGCGCGGCATCCGCACCGGCAAGGGGGAAGTCAACCGGCAGATCGCCGCCGACAACAAGCTGCTCAAGGAAATCAAGGCCCGCATTACCCGCCTCTACAACTGGTCGAAGGCCGAGGCCGAGAAGCCGGAGGGCCAGCAGCCCAGCATGATTGACTTGTGGGAGGCTCAGCAGCAGCTCAAGCGGCCCGACACCCGCACCGGCAAAATCCGGGCTTTGCAGGAGAGCGCCGCCCTGTTCAATTTTCTGAACGCCAACGGCATCCAGTCCATGCAGCAGCTCCACGATAAAATCTCCGACATGAACACCCGCTACTATGACCTGCGGCGAGAGATCGTCAAGGCCGAGCGCCGGATTGCTGTCCTCACTGAGCGCGAGGAGATGTGGGCGCAGTACAACAAGTACAAGGCTGTCCATAAGCAGCTTGCCAAGGTGAAGCCGGAGAAGCGGGAACTGTTCGAGCAGCGCCACAGCCGGGAGCTGATCCTCTATGACGCGGCAGACCGGTATCTGAAGGAACTGAAAGCCAGCGGAGAGGAACTTTCCCCGAAGGAATGGCGGCGCGAGATCGACCTGCTGACCGCCCAGAAGCAGGTGGACAGCATCGACATGAAGGCCATGCGGGAGGAACTGAAAGCCGTGGAACGGCTCCGCAAGGCCGCCGACCAACTGGCCCGCCAGGAACGGGACAAGCCCCGCGACCGGGGGCCGGAGCGGTAAAGGGTACGGTGTTTTGCCGATCCCTTGCGGTGCGTCGCGTTTCACGACACCCTTTTGCACAGAACTGTCAACATTCACTCATGGAAGGAGATTGCCTTATGAAGCAGATTATTTTACCCGTCACTGTCCACCTGAATATCCGCCTGCCCCTTGCCCTCTTGCAGCCGGAACCGGCAGACGCGCCCACCGGCCCGGAGCCGGAGGCCCATGCCTGCCAGGGATGCGGTAACTGCGGCGGGTGCAGGAAGTGCTAGCATGAAGAAAAGCAAGCCTGAACCCATCCCCGTCATGGACTACCGCCAGTACCGCAGAGCGCGGCGGCTGGTACATGAGTGCTGCAACTATGACGGCGGTAACTGTATCGCGCTGGACGATGGGGAGGAATGTGTCTGCGTCCAGTCCATTTCCTACTCCCTGCTGTGCCGGTGGTTCCGGGCGGCAGTGCTGCCGCTGGACAGAGAACTGGAAACGGCCCTGTTCCACCGCCTGGACGCCAAGCGTTGCGCCGTCTGCGGGGCGCTGTTCACCCCCGGCTCCAACCGGGCCAAATACTGCCCGGAATGTGCTGGACGCATGAAGCGTATCAAGGCGGCCCAGCGCAAGCGGAAACAAAGGGCGAAATGTCACGCTTTAGGGGCTGAAAACCCCTTGTAAATCAAGGCTTTTTTCGAGGGTGTCGCTGGGGGCCTGATAGATTTATCCTCTGGCCCTCAAAACGGCCCTCTAAAGGCGTACAGACCCCTGAAACAAACCCCAAGGAGGAAATCCTATGTCAGACAACCGAAAATATTACTACCTGAAACTCAAAGAGAACTATTTTGACGATGACTCCATCGTGCTGCTGGAAAGTATGCAGGACGGTGTTCTGTACTCCAACATCCTGCTCAAGCTGTATCTGAAATCCCTGAAACATGGCGGGCGGCTTCAACTTGACGATAATATCCCCTATACGGCGCAGATGATCGCCACCATCACCCGCCAGCAGATCGGCACTGTGGAGAGGGCCTTGCAAATCTTCCTGAAGCTGGGCCTTGTGGAAGTGCTGGACAGCGGCACCTTCTACATGAGCAATATCGAACTGCTGATCGGCCAGTCCTCCACCGAGGCCGAGCGAAAGCGGGCGGCAAGGCTCCAAAACAAGGCTCTTTCCGCGCCCCGGACAAAGGTTGGACATTTGTCCGACATTCGTCCACCAGAGATAGAGATAGAGTTAGAGAAAGAGATAGAGATAAAGAGAGAGATAGAGAAGGGACGTTCCGAATCGGGGCGCACCGCCCGCGCCTATGGCCGTTACCAGAATGTTTTCCTGACGGACGAGGAACTGGCGGACTTGCAGGCCAGCTTTCCCACCGTATGGGGCCAATACATCGAAAAGCTGTCCGAGTACATGGCCTCTACCGGCAAGCGGTATCAGAGCCACGCCGCCACCATCCGGCGCTGGGCCGGTGAGGACGCGAAGAAAGCAGCCCCGCCCACCCGCAACCGGGATTACAGCGTAAAGGAGGATGAAACCGTATGATGGAGATTACCGCAGAAATCCGGGCGCTGATCGACAAGGCAGCCGCCGGTGTGGAGCTGGCCGGGGACGAGTACATAGACCCGGCAGACGGCCTCATTCACTGTAAAAAGTGCGGCGGCCAGAGGCAGACCGTTGTGCCATGCTTTGGGAAACCGGGCTACTTCATGCCTCGCTGTATCTGCCAGTGCCAGCGGGAGGCCGAGGAACAGCGCAAGGCCGCCGAGGAACGGCAGCGCCGCATGGAGCGTATCAAACGCCGAAAGGCACAGGGCTTGCAAGACCGTTATCTGTATGACTACACCTTTGCCAACGACAACGGCCAAAATCCTCTGATGGACAAGGCCCGCGCCTATGTGGAGAACTGGAAGGAGGCATACCGAAACAACACTGGCCTGCTGCTGTTTGGGGATGTGGGAACCGGCAAGTCCTTTTTCGCCGGTTGTATCGCCAACGCCCTGCTTGACCGGGATGTGCCGGTGCTGATGACGAACTTTCCCACCATCCTGAACCGCCTGACGGGGATGTTCTCCGATGACAGGGCCGACTTTATCGCCAGCTTTGACGAGTATGGCTAAACAGGATAACTATAAGAAAGAGAGGACCGAAACGGCCCTCTCTTTTCATTTTTCGGATTTTGGGATGCGCGGGTATATCTCGATGGTGAAACCATCAGGACTTTTTTTGCGCTTCTCGTTTAGCTTCTGGTAGACGACCTTTTCAAGCACCTCTTTTAGGAGAGCATTTTTCTCCTCGGCCGTTTCGAGCAGAGGGTACACGTCGAGCAAATTCCTAACCTTAGGGATGATGTCACGGCGGCTGGTCTCCCGGAGCTTCTCCTCAGTCAACTCACGGGAGCAGCGGGCGACGCTATCCTTTGCGACAGCGATTTTGTCGGAGAGCATTCGGGAACGGGACAGAAAGGTGTCTGTGTCGTAGACGCCCTGCTCGAGGAAGTCGTGGGTACGTTCGAGCTGCTGCTGTAATTTGCGGAGCTCGGCCTCCGCGCTGGCGAGAGCTTTTTCCCGGACGCCGACCGACGACACGGAGGACGACTCGGCAGCGGAGCTCCACTCGAGCTCATACCCTTTCATCCACTCGGAGAGACCCTGTATGACACGCTCCTCGACGATGGGAAGATAGCTAGAGCAATTCGGGCAGCCGCGACGAGGGCAGCGCACGACCGGCATATCTGGATGGACGGGGTTTATCATCCGCATCATCTGCCTGCCGCACTCGGAGCAGACGAGCAGACCGGCCAGAGGATTCCGGACAACCTTTTCTTTGTGCGTGGAAGTATTCTCGCTCCGGGCGAGCTTATCGTTTGCGAGCTCAAATGTTTCTTTCGGAATGAGCGGAGGGTGAATGCCTTTGAATACGCACTCTTTCTCTGGGTCGGCAGGACCGCGCACAGAAACGACCTTGCCGTCAACCACTTTCTTCTTCGTCTCACGGCTGCCCCAGCGCACCATGCCGATGTACGTCGGATTCTTGATGATTCCGCGAATGGTGATTCTTGCCCATTGCGAACCGGACGGAGACGGGATGCGCATATCATTGAGCCTCGTGGCGATTGAACCCAAAGACAGCGGGCGAGCGGAACCATCCTTGTCCTGCAAACCGACCGTGTACAGGTCGAAAATCATACGAACTATTGCGGCCTGCTCCTCGATGGGCTCGAGTGAGCAGCCCTTTTCGTTTTTGAGCTTTACCCGACGATAACCAAAGGGAGCTAGACCGGACGGCCATTTGCCCTCTTTGGCGGAGGCAAGGCGGCCGCGCTGCAACCGGCGGTTGATGATTTTGTACTCGCGGCGGCTCATAAACAAGCCGAACTCAAAATACTCCTCGTCGAACTCGTTGTCAGGGTCATACGTTTTTATAGGGGTTATTATTTTTGTCCCGGAGAACTTGAATGTCTGCGCGATGATGCCTTGGTCGATGGTGTCGCCGCGCGCCAGACGCTCGACCTCCATGACGAGGACGCCGGACCAGACGCCCTGCTCAACCTCGGAGAGAACCCGTTGCATCATTGGGCGGGCAGCGATGGTGTCACCAGAGACGACCTCACGGTAAATATCGGTCACGTTGAGATGCTGCCTTTTCGCCAGCTCGAGCAGAGTGTGCTCGTGCCGGGAGAGTGTTTCGCCCTCGCCGTGCGCTTCGGCCTCGAGGTCGGAACGAGACTTGCGCAGGTATATGAGATACTGCTCCATGATGACCTCCAAACAAAAAAGGCCCGCGCCGGAGCGCAGGCCAATAGGTTACTTGTTGCTGTCTTTTAAGGCCGCAACATCGGCCTGCAAGAGGCTATCCAGAATAGAGGCGGTCTTGGCCTTGAGCGTGTTCTGCTTCTCCATAATCTGCGGGAAAGCATCTGCCAGGTCTCCCCCGCAATCAGCGAGGATGCTCTTTATCTCTCCGCGACCGGTTTGCAGCTCAGAGAACAGCTCGCGATACAGGGCCATCTCTGCTGCATTCTGCGCGTTCATGCACCGGGAGAGCAGCACATAGACCGAATCGAACGTCGAGGAGACGACGGCGCGGAGCTCTTTCGAGAGGGCGTCATATCTGCGCTTGAAGTTTGCGTTGTCCTGACGGAACGCCTCGTTACCGTGGGCGCGCTCATCCTCGCGGCCCAGCAGATAGTCAGTGGTTACCCCGAAATAGTCCGCCATCTGGCAGAGCAGGGCGAAATCTGGCTCTTTGCCCTCGGTCTCGTAGCCGGAGACCGTAGTGCGCTGCTTACCGCAGAGGCGGGCAAACTCGGCCTGCGTCAAATCTTTCTCCTTGCGGAGCGCGACCAACCGTTCAGAAAACTTATCCATACAGACGTACCTCCCTAAGACTTTTATATTGTATCACAAAAATCCCCTCACGGGGACAAATGACGCTAATTGCGTCATAAATAGCAAAAATTTTTGAAAAAAACTTGACTTTGACCCAATTAGGGACTATAATAGACCACAGAAAGACCCCAAAAGGGTCACACAGAAAGGAGGAGACAGGCGGAATGCGGAAAAAGCTGCAAACGCTCCGAGAGGGCGCAGGCTATACCCAGCAGACTTTCAGCGAGCGACTGGGCGTGAGCCGGAGCCACTACGCACAGATTGAGAGCGGAGACAAGAATCCGTCCCTCAAGCTGAGCCTGAAAATCAAGCAGGCCCTCGGCTATCCCTACGACGACCTTTTTTTTAACCCGAAGCGACCCGTTTCGCGTCATTGATGCGAAATGATGACGCCAAAAGCAAACATTTGGCGTTTCCTTGTAAATATTTTAACCGAAAGGAGGCACGGGATAAATGCCTAAAATGGCAACGAAAGCCGCAGATAACGTGTTCTACAAGGCACGAATCGCAGCGGCATCGTGGAACGACCGGTTAGGCAGCAGAGAGGGCGCGTCAGAGGTGACCGGCATCGACCGGACGCGGCTCGCCAACATCGAGCTCGGAACCATCAACCCGCACCCGGAGGAGGTCCTGATGCTGTCGGACACCTACAACGCGCCGGAGCTGCAAAACCATTTCTGCTCGCACCTCTGCCCGCTCGGCATCGGGACAATTTCGCCGATTGAGCTGGAAGAGCTCGAGCGGGTCACATTGCAGCTTATTTCGGCAATGAAGTCGTTGCCGGAGGTCAAGGACGGAATCATCGACATCGCGGCCGACGGCGTCATCGACGCGAAAGAAAAGCCGCGCATGGAGCAGTACCTCGAGGTACTCGACGAGATAACGAACAAGGCTCAGACCTTGAAGCTCATTTACAGAAAGCAATTCGGAAAACAGGAGGTGTAAAAAGTGTTGGAGGCGAAGCAGAGCGGGAACGTCGTAGAGGACTTTACCATCGGGAACACCCGAATCAAGATTTGCGACGACTTCTGCCGGACCCGGACGAGCGGAGAGGTCAAGGAAATCCTCGACCGCGTCGCACGGAGGACGGTCGGCTCGCTCACGGCAGCCGCCACACCTGATTATGGATGCGCTTAAAAGAAAGATGGAGATTGCGGCCGTTGCGTTTTTCTGCACAGTTACCGCACTCATTGCGGTCTACTCCTGCGCGACGACGGCCGCAGCAAACCTCGCACAGCAGACAGCTGCAGCACCGGTAACGGAATATGTGACGCTCGCCTACATGGAGGTGCAGCCAGAGACCGAACAGGAGCCGGAGCTCCTCTACGACGTACCCATGAGCGACGAGCTGCAACGGTACGTCCGGGAGCAGGCGGAGCGGCAGGGCGTCCCATTTGAAATCGCCCTCGCCGTCATCGAGCGGGAGAGCAGCTACCAGCCGGATGCGGTCAGCGACACCGGAGACTTTGGCCTCATGCAGATTAACGTCTGCAATCACCGCTGGCTCTACGAGGAACTCGGAATTACGGATGTGATGGACCCGGAGCAGAACGTCGAGGCTGGCCTATACATCCTCGGGCAGGCATTCCAAAAGTACGACGACCCGGACAAGGCCCTCATGGCCTACAACATGGGCGACAGCGGCATGAAAGCCGCGTGGAGCAAGGGCCGGCACAGCAGCAAGTACAGCCGCGCAGTCCTCGAGACGGCGCAGAGTTTCAAGCGAAAGGAACACTAAATGGACTGGAAGATTCACAGAGCGTTTCTCATTGCGGCCATCTGGATTGCAGAAGTCCTCGCGGCCGGAATCTGCGGCTTTATCGCCGCGCTGGCACTGGTTCCGGCCAGCTACGCAGCGCGCGGCTACTACGCTTTCGGCGGTGAGTGGCTTATCGTGCTCGGCGTCACTCTGCTGGCGTTCCACATCATCAACAACGCATTTTTCAAGATGCTCAAGGACCACTGAAAGGAGGTGAACCACATGGCTGAACAGAACCTTTTCTGCCTCTGCGGCAGATGCTCGCGCAAGCTGCGCAGCGCGGCCGCCCGTCGCGTCGGTATGGGCTCGACCTGCTGCCGCAAGGAGACAGGCAAGACCATCACCCAGTTGCTCAAGGAGCTGGACGAGCAGGAGGCCGCAGCAGCGGCAGAGCAGCAGGAGCCGGATACACAGGCATAAAAAAAGAGCCGCGCTCGAAAGCGCGACCCTCTTGTCGGACAAGCCTATTGTATCTCGCTCCACATCAAAAGTCAACAGGAGCGTGAACCATGAACGAACAAAACAAACACGCTGCGCTCACCATTGCGCAGCAGTACCCGCCCACGCAGTACAACCTCCTCGTCCCGATGCAGACCGTGACGGAGATTGCCGACATCCAAAAGCCGGTGATGAACTCCGTGAAAATCAGCACCGACCTCAATGACGGCGAAATCTATGAGATGGAGAAAGCCAAGGACGAGTGGCGCGACAGCAAGGGGTACGTCCACAAAGCGACCCCGGCCAAGTACGCCCTCACCAAAAAGGGTCTCACCAAGCTCATGCGAGCCGCAGGCATCAAGATTCTTTCCAGCCGCCCGGTCGTCCCGTCCACCTGCCAGAAGTGCGCGGAGGTCAACCGCAGCATCGGAAAGCCGATTCGCTGCGGAGGCTGCCCCAACAAGGACGTCAAGCACGAGGTCCGAATCAGCGTCCCGCAGCTTACCGGCGAGAACGTCACCATCGTCGCCCACAAGGAAATTGCGGTCGAGGATGTGACGGCCGGTATGACCGAGAAGCAACGGGCAGAATTTATGAAGTTCCGCAGCGAGATGTGCGAGAGCAAGGCTCTCAACCGCGCCCTCCGCACCGCGATGCAGATTAAGTCCAGTTACCTTATCGAGGAGTTCGGAAAGCCCTTTGTTGTGGCCTACCTCGTCCCGAACCTTGACAATCCGACCGTCCGCGAGGAGGCGGTAAAGTCCATGTTTGGCGCGGCGAATGACCTGTACGGCAGCCGCCCGAAAACCAGCCACACGGTCTATGTGGACGATGACGACGACGGCTATGTGCAGCCGGAGCCGGATTTTGAGGTCGTACCGGAGCAGCCCCAGCAGGAGCAGCCGCCCGAGAGACCGGCGCAGCGGCCTCGCCAGCAGCAGCCCGCGCCGAGCAATCGGCAGCAAGGCCGGAACGGCGACAGCGAGTTCTGCGCGGACTGCGGTAAGCAGGTCGGCCTCGACGTAGCAGAGTACAGCCGCAAGCATTTCGGCGGAGTGGCTTATTGCCGCGACTGCCAGAGAAACCATACATGGAGGAAATGATTATGATGATTCTTTCGCAGGACGGCATGGTCGCCGTCAATTCGGACAACGTGGTGATGTTTGAGGTCAAGGAGAGCGAAACGCTCCCTCACGAAACTCGGCTCTGCGCGACCATCCTTATCACGAACGGCGCACGATTCAGCCGTTCTATCGGGACGTTCCGCAGCCCGGACCGCACCGAACTTGCAAAGCTCGCGCTGGACTACATTTCGTTCAGCATCAGCACCGGCCACAAGTGCTCTGTGCAGGTTCCGACCGAAGATGAAATGCGGAATATTCAGGGCGCGAAGTCTCGTAAGGATGCAGCGCGGCGCGGCAAGCTCGACGACATCATCAAGGAGCTGCTCAAGGAGGATATGTGATGCTGAAAGTATTGCACACCGGAGACTGGCACATCGGAAGTTTCCCCGGGCCGGAGGTCGGAGGACAGAACGCCCGCTTTCAGGACATCTGCCGCTGCCTCGATTTTCAGGCGATGTACGCGGAGGAGCACCGGCCGGACCTTATCGTCGTTTCTGGCGACATCTTCCATCAGGCCCGTGTGTGGTCGGACCGAGGCCTCCGCGAGAGCCGGACGGCCATCGACCACATCCGGCGGCTTTCCAACGTGGCCCCGACCGTCGTGCTGCGCGGTACGCCGAACCACGACAGCGAGGAGCAGTTCGAGATGCTGACGACGGCTTTTTACGGCGATGATTCGGTCAGCGTCGTAACGGAGCCGGAGGTGCTCCACATCCACACCTACCACGGGCAGCGCGTAGATGTGGCGTGTATTCCGGGCTTTGACCGTGGCGTACATCGGGCAGCGCACCCGGGCCTCTCTCGAGAAGAGGAAACGCAGGTGTTCACGGACGAGCTGGCAAAGGTCGTTCTCGGCCTGAAAGCACAGTGCGAGCCCGGTGTGACGAGCATCCTGTCCACGCACTTCACCGTCCCGGGATGCAACATGGAGAGCGGCCAGACCGCGCTATTTGCACAGTTTGAGCCCGTCATCTACCCTGCCACCCTGAAAGCCGCAGACTTTGACCTCGTAGCACTCGGCCACATTCACCGGCCGCAGCAGCTCCCGGAGGCAGGCCGCGCGGTGTTCTACTGCGGCAGCATTACCGGCCTCAACTTCAACGACGAGAATCAGCCACGAGGCTTTTATATCCACGGCATCGACGACGACGGGGAGGCATGGAGCGAGTACGTCGAAACGCCCTACCGGGAGTTCGAGACCATCCGCCTCGGAGAGGATGACGTCCATGCAATGCTGAGTGCGGAGCGAGTTGTTGTACCTGACCGCCTCAAGGGGAAAATCGTCCGCGTTCTCTATACCTGTTCAGACGAGACAAACAAGGCTTTCAACAAAGCCGTCCTCGAAAAAAGGCTCTATGACGGCGGCGTGTTCTACGTCTCCGAAATCACGCCGGAGGAAATCACGACAAGCGTGAACCGCAACGAGCTCCACGGCGACAACAGCCCGGAGCAGAACCTCGCGGAGTACCTCACCGAAAAGGAAAAGAGCCCGGAGGACGCCCAGCGCATCATTGAGTTGGCCCGTCCGATTATCTCGGAGGCAATGGAAAAAGGCCGCCTTGAGACCCCGACCGGCGTGTTTATGCCGGTAGAGATTGAGGTCAAGAACTACCGCAACTACCGCGACGAGCTGTTCAGCTACGACGGCATTTCCTTTGCCACCATCAACGGCGAGAATGGCGCAGGTAAGTCCAGCCTGTTTATGGACGCTATGCTGGACGCCCTTTTCGAGGAGCCCCGGGAGGGCGACCTCACGGGCTGGATTTGCAACGACCCGGATGCCCGCAGCGGCTCCATCAAGTTCACGTTTTACCTCGGCGACAAGCTGTACCGCGTGACCCGCACCCGCACAAAGAGCGGCAAGGCGACGCTGAATCTCTCCGAGTATGTGGACGAGAGCTGGCAGAACCGCAGCGCGGAGAAATACCGCGATACGCAGACTATCATCGAGAACACCATCGGTATGGACAGTCTGACGCTCAAAGCGACCGGCCTTATCATGCAGGACCAGTACGGCCTCTTTTTGCAGGCCGACAAGGCGGACCGCATGGCAATTCTCGGAAACATCCTCGGCCTCGGCATTTATGACCGCATGGAGAGTATGGCGGCCAACCGGGCAGCGGACGCCAACCGGGAACTCCGTCGCATCGCGGATTTGCAGGAGGAGACCGGCCGAGCGATGCCGGACAAGGCAACAGTCGAGGCAACCATGAACAAGACGGCCATCGAAAAGTCCAGCGCGGTAGCAGACAGGGCCATCCATACAAAGGCCATGAGCGAGGCGCAGACAAAGCTCGACATTGCCAAGCAGGCGCAGAAACGGTCAGAAAAGCTCACCAGCGAGCTCGGCTCTTGGATTGCGGAAAAGAACGCGAACGCCAGCGCACAGGCTGTTTGCAGAGCGCAGATTTCCGATGCACAGGCTCTCCTTGATAAGCGCGAGGAAGTCGAGGCTGGCAGCCGGAGCTATGGAAAACTTTCCGCGCGGCGGGAGGAGCTGCTGGGAACGGCGGCCCTGATTCAGCCCAAGGAAGAAAAGCTGCGGGACGTTATGGCCGCGCTCTCCACCCAGCGGAAAAAGAAAAGTAGTCTCGAGGCCGAAAAACTTTCTGCACAGGCAACGTGTTGGAGCTATGAGCAGGCCCTCGCGGACTACGAGGAGCTCGAGCGGAAAGCGGCAGACCTCGCAGGAGCGAGCGAACGGCTCGCTGCGCTGGAAGAACAGGACGAGCAGTATCTCGCAGCAGACCAAGAGGCCATGAAGCTGCTCCAAACCAAGAACGCAGAAACCGCGCGGATACAGTCTTGGCTCGGCATAAAAGAGAGCGAGGTCGTGCATATCCGCTCCCGGGCCATCATGCTCGAGACCTGCGGCTGCCCGGTCGAGAACCCGGAGTGCCGTTTCCTGCAGGATGCAGTGGAGGCGAAAAAGAAACTGCCTACGGCCGAGACGGAACTGGAAACCTACCGGCAGCAGGCCGAGGAGCGCGCCGAGCAGCTCGACGCTGAGTATCAGACCGCAAAGAAAAAGGCAACGGGCCTCAACTGCCGCAAGGATTTGCAGGCCCAGCGTTTCCTCGTTGCAGACCTGCGGAAAGCCTCGGAACGGTTCGCAAAGCTGACGGCGCAGAAAGAACGCCTCGCAGAAGTTAAAGAGCGCATCAAGGCCATCGACGAGGAGCTTGAAACCATCCCGGCCAATATCGAGAACCTCGAGGCAGACCGTTTCGTCGTTGAGGACGAGCTGAAAAAGCTCCGGCAGAACGCAGCAGAGCTCGCCAGCATTGAAGCGCAGCTTTCGGACGTTAAGAAATACATCGAGCTGGAAAAGCTGCTCCCGGCAGCGGAGGCTAAAAAGAGCGCAGCGCAGACCCGCCTCACGGAGCTCCTGACCTACGCAGAAAAGGCCCGGACGGCGATTGATGGCATCAATGCGGAGATTCTGACCCTCGCAAAGGTGCAGGCCGATGTTGACGAGCTCAAGGAGCAGTACGCGGAGGCGGATGCAGCCCTCACGGTGGACAACATCCGTATTGAGGAGCTGGACCAGCAGGCCGGACACAGCCGCAGGCAGATGGAAGAAATCGAGACGGCAGAGGCAAAGCTTGAAGTTCTTCGCCGTCAGGCAACGGAACAGGGCCAGCTTGCGGCCGACTATGAGGAGCTCAAGCGGGCTTTCTCACAGGATGGCATCCCGCACAACATCGTCCGCAGCATCGTCCCGCTGTTCGAGGCGACCGCGACGAGCATCATCGGCCAGATGTCAGGCGGCCACATGAGCATCGAGATGCGCATGGAAAAGACCCTCAAGAGCAACAGCAAGAAAGAGGTCACCGCGCTGGACATCATCGTAAACGACGCGGCGACCGGAGCTCTGCCCTACATGAGCCGTTCCGGCGGCGAGCGCGTTAAGGCGGCCCTCTCGGTCATCCTTGCGCTGGCGGAGCTCAAGAGCAGCACCGCAGGAGTGCAGCTCGGATTCCTGTTTATTGACGAACCACCGTTCCTCGACGACAAGGGTGTACAGGCCTACTGCGACGCCCTCGAGGCCATCCAGAAACGGTATTCCTCGCTCAAGATTATGGCTATCACTCACGACCCGGAGATGAAAGCTCGTTTCCCGCAGTCCGTGGACGTTGTAAAGACGGCGGAGGGCAGCAAGGTCATCTACTCTTGAAATCACCAGCAGAAAGGAGGTGCGAGACTTGGGAAGAAGCAACAGGCAGACCGCCGACTACTTCCCCCATTACGTCGGGGAAAAGAGCCGGACAAAGTTCATCCTTGAAAAGAACTGGGGAAACGACGGGTATGCCTTTTGGTTTAAGCTGCTCGAACTTCTTTGCGCGGCAGACGGCCAGTATTACGACTGCTGGGACAAGATGGGCTGGGAGTACCTACTCGCCGTCACCGGAGTTACAGCCGAAACGGCGGAGGCCATCCTGAACACGCTCGCCTCCATGGGCAAGGTTGACAAGGAGCTGTGGGAGAGCTGCCGCGTCATTTGGGTGCAGTCCCTCCTTGAGAACCTCCGCCAGCTTTACTCCAAGCGCACCGCAGCACCGACGAAACCGTCGGTCGATAACTTTCCCGGCCGCAGGGTGGAAAGCCATGCACAGGAGCCCGCAGCGGCCACAGAGGCGGAGGGAACGCCACCAGCCGTACCGGAGCCCGCGCCGGAGGAGCACGACAAACCGAAAGCTCCCCGGCGTAAAGCCGGGAGCCTCTCGGCAGAGCAGGCCGAACGGTTTGACCGCTTCTACGCGGCATATCCGAAGAAGGTGGACCGGGCCACGGCAGAGCGGGCGTGGGCCAAAATCAACCCGGAGCCGGACGACGCGGCGACCGACAGAATCATCGCGGCGGTTGAGGCCGCAAAGAAATATGACAGCCGGTTCCGGGAGCGGCAATTCACGCCAAACCCGGCAAGCTGGCTTAATGCAAAAGGCTACATGAACGACTACACAGGAGGTGAGCAGCGTGGAAACGATGACGGCTATGCTGGATTCACTCCGTCCGGCGGATTCGGCTCGTTCGGTTGAGACCGCCCAGCACCGTCGGCCGACAAGCAAGGATATTCTGGCTGGTGGTTACAACTGCCAGCGCGAAATCCCGGAGCCGGTCGAGTGCGAGTTCTGCGGCCGGAAACTGTACCACGAGGCCCTCGTGATGGGCCGAACGGTCCTCATGTTTGCCCCGTTCCCGCAGAGATGCACCTGTGAACAGGCAAAAGCCAAATGGGCGGAGGCGGACGCAGAGGAGGCCAGACAAAAGGCGGAGGCCGAGAAAGAGGCGGCGCAGGCCAAACGGCGCGCCAAAATCGAGAGGCTGCTCGGCAGGAGCGGCATCAAGAAACGCTTCCAGCAGCGGACGTTCGCAAACTTCATCCGGGACACCCCGGAGCGGCGGCGGTGCTATGACACGGCCAAAACCTATGCAGACAGCTTTCCACAGCGCGCAGAGCGCGGCGAGGGCCTCTACATAGAGGGAACCTACGGGACCGGCAAAACGCACCTCGCGGCCGCCATCGCCTTGCAGCTTATAGGCTGCGGCGTCCCGGTCGTCTGCAAGACGTCCGGCGACCTGCTGGCCGACATTAAGGAGGCTTTCGACAGCGGAGACGCCACCGAGTACGAGATACTCAAGGCGTACAAAACGGTCGATTTGCTCATTGTGGATGACCTCGGAAAGGAACAGTGTACAGAATGGAGCGTGAGTACCCTGTACTCCATTCTCAACGACCGGTACGAGGACATGAAACCGACCATCATCACGACGAACTACAACGCCGACGAGCTGGTGCGAGCCCTCACCCCGAAAGGCGGCGACGGCACGAAAGCCCGGGCCATCATAAGCCGCCTGCGGGAGGTCTCGACGGTCATCACAATGGCATGGGCCGATTACAGAGCAGGAGGAGGCAGACGAAATGCCTGAATTGAGACAGGAGTATTTGGATATTCTCGAGAGGCGCGAGTGGAGCGTCAGCGGCTACACCGACGACGGCCGCGTGGAGCTCGAGTGGTGGTCACCGGCCGGAGAAGATTTCTTGGTCTGCGTGAATGTCGAGAACTTCCCGGACGAGATTCTGGATTATTCGGACGACTTTGACCCGGACGAGCATATCGAAATGTGGGTTGAGGCAAGAGCGAACGGCAGACAGGATGTGCCGGGCGCGCGGAGGCTTGCCAAAGATGCAGAGGACATCCAAAAAGAGCTTGACGAGCTCGCATTTGAATTACAGGAGGCAGAAAGAAAATTATGGCTTACAGGTATTACAGCACCCTCCGCCCGCTGATGGTGGGCGGCATCCCGTTCCCGAAACAACCCGGAGAGAGCATTACCACAATCGTCAACTTCGAGGAGGGCCGGACGTACTGCAAGGACATCGACCGGCCCGCGTGGGGTTACATCGAGTACACGGCCCCGCTCGACCAGCAGCAGGTCTCTGATTACGAGCTTGTGCAGGCTCCGCAGGAGGCCGACCATGAGTGAAGTGAAAATCAAAGAGCTGGACAAGAGCCTCATTCATCAGGCGAACAGCAACAGCATGAGCGGCAAGCGCGGCGACATTTCGGCACACGAGTACGAGGTATACTGCCAGAAAGTTATGAGCTGGAACATCCCGGACAGCCGCAAGCAGAAAATCGTGGACCAGATTTATGCCAAGTGGAGCGAGCAGCTCCGGCACGAGGCAGCCCATGTGAGCGTCGCCGTCGCAGGACCGGCGCGGTACAACGCAAAGAAGCTGGACCACAGCGACACCATTCTCCGCCTTTCCTCTGAGTTCGTGGAGTGGTTCAACGGCCTGCAGGAGCAAGTCTGGCAGGGCCGCATCGAGGACAAGGACGCAAAGGAGATTGCGCGGCTGGTCGATGACATCAAATTCTGCATCGAGCGGCCGACGCTTAATCCTACCGCGAGCCTGTGCGAGCTCGCCAACAAGGACCCGGAGCTCTTCATGGAGTATTACGAGAAGCTCCATGAAAAGTACCGCTGGCGCAAGAACAGCGTCATCGCCAAGCTCTACGCGGCCGGGAAAGAGGGCAAACTCGCAAAGCTGAACCGGCAGAAGTTTTTCGAGGACGAGAATCTCGTCGCCTACACGATGGGCGACCGGGCGTACATCAAGTTCGTTATGAAGCCCCGGCAGCAGCTTATTGTGGCACTCAAGAGCCGGAAATGGTGGTGGAACAGTAACGAGGAGGCGTGGAGCACATACCTCAACAAGCTGGACAAAGAGTGGGTGCAGAGCATCAGCACCCGGTACGCCGATTACGTTTGAGGAGGACAGCATGAAGCGACTTATGATTATCGGCCTGTGGCCGGACGACACGGTCAATTATTGCACCGAGAAATGCGACTGCCGCAGGTACGCATTCGACCGGATGCTTTACCACAGGGGAGGACGAGCTGCCCGCGAGCGCATCTGCATCCCGGTAGTGGACAGGAGCGGAGCGGTAACGACGTACCTCGACCTGCCCGTAACGCTCCTTGAGGCGGGCGTCGTTTATCTCCGCCTCGACGACGGCAGCGACATTTTTTTGAGTGGCACACAGATGGCGTTAATTGCCAACGAAGTCGAGAGGCAGCGCGCAGAGTGCGCAGGAACCGGCCTCAAGACGCTCGGGAAATGGTTTGAGAGCGGCCTCCCGACCGCAGAGGACTATCTCGAACCGGGCGACGAGGTAGACGAGGACCTGATTGGCTACTTTCTTGACGTCTTACCGCCACGCACAAACCGCGCAGGCCTGTTGCAGGTGGGCGGAGAAATCAGCACCGCAAAGGACGGCAACGGACGGTGGCGGCCGACCTACCTTACGTTCAAGCGACAGGGCGGCACATGGCGGTACGCAGGACGGTGCTTTGAGGGCTATGCGGAGCCAGTTCAGAAGTACCAGTCCTCGCTAGAGAGGATGATGCTTACACGCTGTAAGCTACTTGGGTGCATCGCGCAGGAGGTAGAAGTCTGATGGACTACAAGGACAAAATCCGCAAGCTCCTTGCCCTTGCAAAGAGCCCGGAGCCGGAGGAGGCAAAGCTCGCCCTGCTCAAGGCCCGCAAGCTCATGGCAGAGCACAAGCTCACCGAACGAGACCTCGACGAGCACGACACGACGGTCATCCAGCAGGAAATTGACGAGACGTTTTCCAAGAAAGCAAATTCGTGGATGGCTCCGCTGTCCTCTATCATTGGAGAAAACTACTGCTGTGCGGCATACCGGTGCAAGAGAGGAGCCAAAACGACCGTCTGGCACGTTGGATTCATTGGGCTCAAGGATGATTTTGAAATCTGCGTAAAGATATTCCGGTATGCGGTCCGGTGCGTTAAATCGGAGCAGAAGAAGCTCCGCAAACAGTACCGGGACTATTACACACCGCAGGAGATTGCAAAAATCTGTGATTCCTACGGCTATGGGTTCGCCAGAGGCGTATACGAGGCGTTCACAAGACAGAATGAGGAAAATCAAGAATACGGCCTTGTGCTGAAAGTTCCGAAAGAGGCCAAAGACGAGCTCGAAAAGATGGGACCGCCGAAAGAGTTCAAAAAGACGCCCCAGCCAAAGACGGTTGGAGAGCTCGACGCAGCATGGCGCGGCGTCGAGGATGGCAGGAAGTTCGACCCATCAAACAAGCTGAAAGAAAAGAAGCAGGAGGCATAACCAATATGGCAAGTACGAAGTTTGAAATCTCAATGGAAATTTTCAAGTTTCAGGGGGAACCGGATGTGAGCGTTACGCTTACCGGTAAGAGCCCAGCAGAGCTCGACACCGCGCTCAAAACGCTCGAGACCATCGCCAAGACCACGACGCTGTACGACGGCGAAAGCGCACCGGAGGCGGAAAAGAACGTCCCCAACGAGCCGCAGCAGGCAGCCCCGGTAGTTTCCTCGGCTGATAAGAAAGCCCCCCCCCCGAGAAGCCGGTAAGTTGGCTCCCGCCTGTCGGCGCAAAGGGCCTCATGTTCCTCCGCTGCCCAAAATGCAAGGACGAGTTCGTACAGTTCTTGCGCGAACCGCAGACGGCTCACGAGTGTCGGAAGTGCGGCGCGAAAATCCCTCTGGACGCGCTGGCACGGTTCGAGTACACCTGCCCGGACTGCAAGAAAGTGAGCTACGGTCGGACGAACGTCGAGGACGCCGAAATCGTAAACGAGAAGTTCTCCTGCGTTTGTGGCCGGAGCATCCCGAAGCTCACGTGGAACCCGGCCAAGCGTTGCTATACGACGTGAGGAGGGCTGGATGATGAAAGTGCTTACACACAACATCCAGCAGGAGCGCGAGGACCAGCGCGACCGCTCCGCCCAGCTCTTTATGTGGTGCATCGTCGTCTCCATGCACCAAGACGACGGCATTGGCGCGTCCCGCCTACTGCGGGCGTGTAACGAGATGGACGCTTTTGAGAAAAAATACCAGACGGCCATCCTCTACGGCAGCAGCAAGAACGCAACGGACGCCATGAGGGAGAACCTCAAAGGCATCTGTGATTTTGAGGTCCGGCTACCGGTTGACCGAGCTCCGAGAGGACGCCGGGAGGAGCAGCTCCGCATGGCGAGCAATCAGGGCGCAGAAATCGCGTGGCTTGTTATGGCGGCCACATGTCACGAGACGTTCGGCTACGGGAGAGACCGGCTGGCGCGCCTCAAGCAGAACTCCATGAACAACTACAAGCAGTACCTCGAGTGGGAAAAAGAGGATAGGGACCTCGCCCTCGACCGTCTGCGCAGATGCGTACAGGACGCCCTCAAAGAGGACCTCCGCGTCACTGACACCGACGACCGCAAGGGGATGCTTTCGACCCCGGGCAGAGGCCCCAGCGTATACGAGACGGCCGCTGTCTACTCGGAGATATTCAGGAGAGCCAGAGCGGGACGGGCAGTGGCTCCGCTCGCCGTATACAGCGCAGCAAAGTACGACGAAACCATGACGGCCGCCCGGAAACGGGCCAGCATTATGCTCGGCTTATGACTATCTGCCCGAAAGAGTGCCCGGACAGACACCCGGGATGCCACGACCATTGCGAACGGTATGCGGAGAACAAGGCGGCATACCAGAAGATGAAACAGGAGTACGACGGGAGCGTCCGAAACCCCTACTGCCGTAGGTGGACGCACCGGGCCATCGTGCGCAGTTTCAAGAAGAAATTCAGGTAAAGGAGTGGTGACTATGTACGAGGTTCTTTTAGAGCTTGACGACCTGCTGGAAACCTTAACTTGCTGGCTTTCCTTTGCGGCCATCGCCTTGTCAGTAATAGTTGTTGCAGCCTATGTATGGCACAAGGCTGCCGAGCAGAAAGCAACCCGGGCGGAGCCCCGGAAAAGAAAGGATGGAATGACATGAAACAGAGCGAAAAGCTCATGCAGCTCCTCGAGCTCATGCAGGCAAACCCGGAGCTCCCGGTCATCCCCTGCGTAGATGGGGATGTGGTCAGCGGCGACGAGTATTACTGCTGGCTTGGTTCATGGGGAGAGAGCGCGGTTCAGGAGTTCGTCATCGGCAGAGAGAGAACCTACTACCGGGAGGACGATATTTCAGAGATGAACGACGTCCTCTGTGAACACTATGACCCGGAGCTCGTGGACAATATGACGGAGGAGGAGACGCGGGCGGCGTACAACGCGCTCCCGTGGAAGAAAGCCATCTTCGTCGATGTCCACCAATACGAGGAGGAACCGGATGCCGAGGTATGATGTGTTCCTTGAGGGCAGGACAGAGAGCTCCACCTGCTACTTCGGCGTCGCAGTCATGGCAGACGACCAAAAAGAGGCAGAGTTCCTCGGACACGAGGCCGGGCGAGAGAAGCACCAAGAGTGCGACGAAATCGAGGTCGTCGGCGTTATGCCGGTGATTTCAGCCCGGAACGCCGGAAAAGGGAGGCTCTGCCAGCGCATCCCGCTCAAAGAACGCGCTTTGAAGTTTGTAAAGGAGGCTATCAAAAATGGAAGAAGTAAGATTGATTGACGCGAACGCTTTGCACAAGCGCATCGAAATGAATCTCCATGCCAGTAACCCGTTCACTATTGAAGAATGCTGCTATAAGGACGCCCTGAACAGCGTGGATGAGGCTCCCACCATCGAGCCAGAGAGCCTGCGCGGTCATGCCAAGTGGGTGAAGGACAAGGAATTGAAGTTTATCATCGTCGATGATGAAAACAACAGTCACGAGGAACCGGCAATTCGCTGCACCCATTGCAATGCCAAAATTTCGCAAAGCGATTTCGACAGCTGGGTCTGGAACTTCTGCCCGGTCTGCGGGTTCAAGATGGAGAATGAAACGGAGGAACAACATGAAACCGATTAACGCAGAGGAAATCGTCCGTGTATTCAACGGCTGGCTCGAGGAGGCGGACAGCCTCGCAGAGCGGGAGGCCATTGAGTGCTGCATCGACCACATTCAGGACGCCCCAGCAGTCAGCCAGCAGGAACTCTGCAGTTATATGCTGCCGTGGTTTAGCCCGTTCGCGGCCCCGTGGTGCGGGAAGATTCAGTGCGCTTTCCCGAAAGCCTACGTCACCATGAACTTCGAGCTGATTCTCGTCCCGAGGACGAACACCTACATCAACCTCAACCATTGCAGCACCCCGGACGAGTTCAAGGCTGAGGTCATCGAGGGCGTTTCGCGGTTCGCGTTCAAGGGATTCACCAAGCCGCTGCGCAGAGAACACATCGACGGCATCAATAAGCTGCTCGATACCCATTTCACGCCGGAGGAGATAGAGTACATCTACACCAACCTCGGCAACGGTATCAACCACGAGCTGTGCATGAAGTTTGTCAAGAGCGGGTATGACCTCAAAGTAATCGAGGAAAGCGTATGAACTGCCAATTTTGCGAAGATTACGAGTGGAGCAAGAAGCACAGGCCAAAGACCGGCAGAGAGTTATACACAAAGTATTACGTCTGCCTTTATGAGAGAACCCTCAGAAAGGGCTGCGGGCTTGCCTCAACCTACACTCACAAAAGACGGCCGCTGAACTTCTGCCCGGAGTGCGGCCGCCAGTTGAAGAAAACAAAAAAGGAGGATGAAACGTGAATGGAGTCATTCGGGGCCGATGCCCGAGGTGTGGCGGGAAAATTATTTATTCGGAATTTTACCAGAACGCACGGGACTACACAATCCGAAAAGACGGAAAGGTTCCGAAACGCTATGTATCCAGAAGCGGAGAACTAAGCGAGAGCGTAGCGGCCTGTGAAAACGGTTGCGGCGTATACTGGGAAGATGAAGATTTTTCCATCGGGCAAGACGGGATGTTCTACGACAATAAATACACGGAGGATGGGCAGGCATGAAAGAAAAACAAGCAAAATCCAACCACGAAACTTGAAAACGATTTAAGCATATTTCAATCTTTGACCATCAAATTTGAAAATTGGAGGACAAAATTATGTTTCCGCAGAGAAGAATGACAACCGACACCCCGGACGGGAACTACTCACAGGCTCTCAACCTGTTTGTGCGCGGCGAGGATGGATGGGTACAGATGCCCAGCCGGAACATCAGCCTCAACGACTACATGAAGCAGCTTATCAAGGCGCACAACGCAGATATTGACACCGAGGGAACGCCGGAGGAGTTCGACATGACCCTGTGCGAGCACCTGTTCGACGGCCCGGAGACCATCGAGGGCCTGCTGGCAGAGCACTACACCCTCTCGTGGGCTCTCGCCTCGCTGCGCGACAAGCTCAAGCACTACGAGGACGCGCTCATCCCGGAGATTATGCCGGAGGGCTTGCAGACCATCGACCGCGCCATCGGTACTTACGGCAAAGACGCCCAGCTCACCAAGGCTGTGGAGGAAATGTCGGAGCTCACCAAAGCTCTCTGCAAGCTCAAAGAGTGCAAGCGCAAGTATGATACCCCGTTCAACCGGGAGATGCAGGAAGTGTACTCGAACATCGAGGAGGAAACTGCTGATGTTTTCATCATGCTGGTGCAGCTCTTTGCAATTTTTAACCCTCACGAGCTGGTAAACATCACGAAAATCGTATGGGACAAGCTCGACCGGCTCAAGGATAATCTGGACAAAGAGACGGCAAAGCAGGAGGCCAGCGATGCAGGAAAAAAGTGAGTTCGACAAGGCACTCGGCGAGCTGCACGACCTGACCGAGTGGGAGGACGCGGAGGCAGCCATCCGGGAGCTCCACGCGCGGGGGCCGGAAATTGAGCGGCTCTATCTCGACAGCAAGATTCTCCCCGGAGAGCTGCGAGCCCTCGTTATGGTGAGTAACTGCCTCGAGCGTGAGTTCATCCATCGGCAGCTTGCCACCGGGCAGCCGCTTCACATGAATGTTTTATAGGAGACAGCACAATGAGCGATGATGGTATGTTTTGCCCGTACAAGAAAAGCACGAAACGGGAAGTGAGCTACTCGTGGATTAGCCGGACCGAGATTACAACGGAGCGTTTCGGCTGGTGCTCGGAAAAGAAGTGCATGGCCTATGAGAATGGCCGCTGCAAGCGGCTGGAAAGAGAGGGAACCCAGTGAAGAAAAGAAACTGCCGGATGACCGGCGAGGAGAAGAATGTACATGAGCGCGCCGTGAAGCTGCGAAAGATGACCGACGACAAGCTCGTGGAGCACATCGACCACATCCGGGAGGAGGCTTACAACACCGGCTACTCCGAAGCCGAGGCCCAGCGCGCATCGAACCCGGCCCCGGGCAAGACCCTGCCGCAGCTCCTCGAACAGCTCGACGCCGGAGAGTGCAAGGGCATCAAGAGCGCGACCGCCTACAAAATCGCAGAGTTCGCCCGAGAGCAGGGCTACCTCGAATGAGCGGCCCGGTAAAGGACCCGCTCCGGGCCTTGCAGGGAGCACGGAGCCGCGCGCAGGGCGGGAGGCTGGAAGAACAGATAGAAGCCTCATGCGCTCTTTTGACAGAGACGGGCCGAGCCGACATAAGCAAGACGCCGGAGCCGATGAAACCGGTGAGCCAGCCGAACAAGTCGGGGCAGTTCCGCGCGGTGTATACCAAAAAAGCGGAACCGGATTTCAAAGGCGTCATGCTCGGAGGCCGCGCGGTGATGTTCGAGGCAAAGAGCACCGGGACGGGCAGGCTAAACAAAGACCGCGTACTACCGGAGCAGGTCAAAAAGCTCGATTCTTACACAGCCCTCGGCGCGCACTGCTTCATCGTTGCCACATTCGACGGGCTGCGGGTATACAGAATCCCGTGGACGGTCTGGCGCAGCATGAAGCAGCGATACGGCAGGAACTACGTCACGGAGGCGGACATCAAGGAGTACGCCGTGCGGTTTGGCCCGGGATTTACCCCGGACCTACTGCGTGGCATCCCGACGATGTACGACATCAACCCGCTTTCCAACGTGAGCGATGTACTCACGGCGTTTTGTGGGATGCCCTACGGGACGCAGCCCGAGACGGAAGAGTGGCGCGCGGCCGTGTACAGATTTAGCCGCTTTATGAACTGGACGACGCCGGAACGCTTTGTGCTGGTGGACGAAATACGGAGGGAACAGCAGAACATGGAAAACCCGATATTCACATTTATGGGCGTTTCTATCACGGAGGACAGCGCAAGCAAGCTCAATGAGGCCATGAAGAAATGCGGCGTCTCCGCGCTCGAAGTGGCGGGAGTTTGCGAACGCTTTGCAAAAATCGCCCGGGCCACGCTCGACGAACTGCCGGACGGGAACAAAGAGGAGGAGCACGATGACTGAGCAGGAAATTGTGATGATGGCCGCAGAGGTGGCGGCAAAGGCGGCTGTCGCTGCCGTTCGGGCCATCTTAGGGAAAGAGATACAGGAGAGCGTCGAGGCCGCTGTGACGGACGCTGCCCGCCTCGGAGCGGAGGCCAGCATCAAGGCCGTGGAGCAGGAGCGCAAGAAGTTCCGGGACGGCCGGAGCGACCGGAGATTCCGCAATACCAAGCTCCTGCTGCGGAACTATACCGTGCTCAACGCCAACTGCTCCCACGCAGTATACGACGCGGCCAGCGCAGCCACCGGAGAGGAGAGCGTCGAGGAAATCGTGGAGGCACTGGACGAGCTGCTCGAGGAGAATCTCAAGGTCGAAAGCATTATGAAGTCGGCAGCCCGGACGCAACTTATCATGCGCCATGTGAACAGGATGCTCGGAATCTACAAGGTCGTCTGCGAAAACAGCGTAGACGAGGGCGAGCAGAGGCACTACCGCGTCATCGAAGCCCTCTATCTTAGAGACCGGCCGCTCTCACCAACGGCCGTAGCGGAGCGGGAAAAAATCGACAAGCGGACGGTCTACAAGGATGTGGACGCGGCTTGCGCCACGCTCTCCGCCCTGATTTTCGGCATTGACGGCATCAAGAAAGCCTGACGGCACGAGACGGACGACCCGTTTCGGGGCAAAAACGCGGCATTGACAAGGCACTATACGAGTGCTAAACTACAAAATGTAGAATACCAACAGCAAAAGAAATCCCCTAAACCCATAATTTTTTCTCCTATTTGACGGGAGCCGCCTTGCGCAGGGCGGCTCCTCTTTTTATGCGCAGGAGCGACCCGAAACGGGTCACGGAGGAACGGCAGATGAAAATTATCACTCTGCCGGTGAGTGACCTCCATCCGGCGGACTACAACCCGAGGAAAGACCTCGCACCGGGCGACAAGCAGTACGAAAAGCTGGCCCGGAGCATCGAGACCTTCGGCTACGTTGAGCCCATCGTATGGAACCGGACCACCGGCAACATCGTAGGCGGCCACCAGAGGCTCAAGGTGCTGGTGCAGAATGGCTACACCGAGGTACAGGTGGTAGAGGTCGAGCTCAACGAGCAGGAGGAGCGCATCCTCAATGTTTCGCTCAACAAAATTTCCGGCCGGTGGGACAACGAGAAGCTCACCGCGATTCTGGACGAGCTGAAAGAGCAGGGCGAAATGGCCCTCACCGGCTTTGATGACTGGGAGCTCGATGCTCTCAAGGTTACATACGACCACATCGAGGACCTGCTGAACGAGGACTTCTCCGACACCGGAAAGAGCGAGCCGAACAGCTACACCATGACATTCACCCTGCCCGAGGAGGTTCACGAGGCGATGGATAAGTACATCGACGAGAACCCCGCAGGCAAGGTTGAGCTGGCGCAGCTGCTCGTGAACAAGGCAAAGGGGCTTATCTGATGGAAATTATCAAAAAGAGAATCGCGGACATGGAGCGCGCGGAGTATAACCCTCGCGTGGAGCTTATGCCCGGCGATGACGAGTACGAGAAGCTCAAGAGGAACATTGACAGGTTCGGCGTGGTAGTCCCGGTAATCTGGAACAAGCGCACGAACCGTGTCGTGTCCGGCCACCAGCGTCTCACCGTGCTTATGAACGAGGGCGTCACCGAGACGGATGTCTCTGTTGTTGACCTCGACGAGACCGCAGAGAAGCAGCTCAACATCGCCATGAACAAAGTGACGGGCGAGTGGGACGAGGTAAAGCTCAAGGAGCTGCTGGACGGCCTCGGCGACGCGGCCCCGGAGACGGGATTCGACCTGTACGAAATCGAGGCCCTCGAAAACAACGTGGACGCTCTCGTAGACGGCGACTTTCTCGACAGCGAGCTCAAGAGCATCGAGGAGACGTTCAACATCTCGCTCAAGTTCAGCGCGGAGGACCGCGACGTCCTGAAAGAGTACATAAAGGACAACGGCAAAGAGGACCTTGTTGCCGTCATCGTCCAGAAGATTAGAGGTGAGATTTAATGGGCTGCAAATGCGGGAGCCAGATTATTCTCTGTAACCTGCCTGTGCGTTTCGACACCTATCGCGGCTGCTCACACGGCTGCCGGTACTGCTTCGCACAGAAGAAAAACGACATCAGCCACATCGAGCGCGACGAAAGCGTGGACGGCCTGCGCTCCTTTATCGAGGGCAAGCGCGGCAACGAAACGGAGTGGTGCGACTGGAACATCCCCATCCACTGGGGCGGCATGAGTGACCCGTTCCAGCCGGTCGAAAAGCAGATTCGCGCCAGCTACGAATGCCTCAAGCTGCTGGCGGAGACGAAATACCCGTTTGTGGTGAGCACAAAGGGCCGCCTCGTTGCGGACCCGGAGTACCTCGACCTGTTGGCACAGTGCAACTGTGTGCTGCAAATCAGCATGGTGTGCAGCAAGTACGACCGCCTCGAACGAGGGACGCCCAGCTACGAGGAGCGGCTCGTCATCCTCAAGACGGTATCGGCCAGAGTGCAGCGCACCATCGTCCGCATCCAGCCGTATATGCCCGAGGTGTTCCATGACGTTATGAAGAACATCCCTCGCATCGCGGAGGCAGGAGCCTACGGCGTCATCGTGGAGGGCATGAAGTTCTTTAAGGCTAAACCAGGCATGACGAAAATCGGCGGCGACTTCTGCTATCCGCTGCCCCGCCTCCGGCACGATTTTGAAGCCATCAAGGCGGAGTGCCATCGGTACGGCCTGAAATTCTACAGCGGCGAGAACCGGCTCCGCGCGATGGGCGACAGCATGACTTGCTGCGGCATCGACGGCCTGCCCGGATTCCGGCCGAACGAGTATAACCTCTGTATGCTGATGAACGGTAAGAACCCGGAGCCGACGGAAAAGATGAAAGAAGTCGGAACAGGCGGACCGTTCAAGACGCTGAACCAGAGCGCGGGCAGTGGGCGCAAAATTGCGAAACAGAGCTTTTACGGCCTGATGCAGGAGGAGCTCGCCAAAAAGACCGACTATCACAGAAAGGTGTTTGGACTGGATGAATGAGTACAGCCTGACGCCGGTTCAGGAGGTAGACGGGCTGCGCATCAAGCGGGACGACCTTTACGCCCCGTTTGGCCCCGGAGAGGTGAACGGAGGAAAGCTCCGGCAATGCGTGATGCTGGTGAACAGCGTCAAGAAGGACTACAAGAGCCTGCTGACGTATTGCAGCATCCATTCCCCGCAAGCACCCATCACCGCAGCGGTTGCCCGGGCAAACGGGATGCCGTGCAGAATCGTGTACGGCGGAACCACCCGGGAGAGCGTTGCGGCTCTGCCTATGCCCCGGCTGGCGATGAAATATGGGGCGTCCATAGTGCTCGCAGCACGTTCCGGCCGCCACAGCATTTTACACGCCCGCGCAAAAGAGCTGGCGGCGCAGGAAAACAGCTTTATTGTCCAGTACGGCATCAATATCATCGGGTACGGCGACACGCTGCTAACCGCAGTTGCGGCGCAGACAGAGAACCTCCCGGATGATATAGAAAACCTCGTGATGACCTGCGGCAGCGGCATCACTGCCACCGGCGTGATGATAGGACTGCACAGGTACGGGAAACGGGTCAAGAGGATGCACCTCGTAGCCACGGCCCCGGACCGGCGCGGATTCATCCATGAGACCCTCAAAAAGTACGGCGCAGACCGAGAGTTTGAGTACCACGACCTTTTCCACAGCCCCGGATTCGTCTATGAGAAGTCCGCAGCGGCTACATGGGGGGGCATTCGCCTGCATCCTCATTACGAGGCAAAGACGATGCAGTGGTTTAGAAGCTCCGGCATCGCACCGGAAAGCACCCTATTCTGGATTACGGGCGCGGAGCCTCGCAGCCCGGGACAGAGCTGAAAGTGAGGAGAGGAGGACAATGCCGAATAGGACCAAAGACGACCTTTGGGAGCGTCAACCGGGCGAAAGCGCGCAGGCCTACGAGGCATTTGCCATCTACCGAGACATGGGCTCAAACAGGAGCCTACGGGTCGTTGCCGAACAGTTATCCAAGAGTGACACGCTTATCAAGCGTTGGAGCCGCGAGAAAAAGTGGGGAGAACGCTGCCGAGCGTATGACAACCATTTGGATGACGTAGCCCGACAAGAGGCACTCCGAAAGTACAAAAAAATGAGGACCCGCCACATCGGCATCGCCTTGCAGCTCCAAGAGAAAGCCCTCGCGGAGCTCAAGAATCTGCCGGACGGGTCGATGACGCCAAAGGACATTATCCAGTTCCTCGACAAGGCCACAGAGCTTGAGCGGGATAACCGGATGGAGGAGGCAGGCGTCACGGCCGGAGGCAAGACGGCGGAGGAGCAGGAGGAAACAACGCTCTCCCTCGCCGATGAAATCGCGGCCGCATACGAGAACCGGAAACGAGGAGAACAGACGTGATGACCCAAGAGGCTATCCTGTACTACGCAGACCACCCGGCTGATTTTGTCGAGGACCTGCTCCACGTTACGCCGGACAAGAACCAGCGCGCCATATTGGATTCTGTGGCAAAGAATCAGATGACGAGCGTCCGCAGCGGCCACGGCATCGGAAAGAGCGCGGTCGAGGCGTGGACCGTTATCTGGTTTATGTCAACCCGGCCATTTCCCAAAATCCCTTGCACGGCCCCGACGCAGCATCAGCTATTCGATATTCTGTGGGCGGAAATAAGCAAGTGGCTGCGCAACAATAAAGCCCTCGAGCGGGAGCTGATGTGGACAAAGGAAAAGGTCTACATGAAGCAGTACCCCGAGGAGTGGTTCGCTGTGGCCCGAACGGCCAGCAAGCCGGACGCCCTGCAGGGATTCCACGCTGACGACATCCTCTACATCATCGACGAGGCCAGCGGCGTGGACGACAAGGTGTTCGAGCCGGTGCTGGGCGCACTTTCGACGCCCGGAGCGCGGCTGCTCATGTGCGGAAACCCGACACAGTTGTCGGGCTTTTTTTATGACAGCCACCATAAGAACAGAGGCAGCTACACCACATTCCATGTTGACGGCCGGAACAGCAGCCGCGTCTCGGACGACTTCGTCAAAACCATCATCCAGATGTACGGCGAGGATTCGGACGTTTTCCGTGTTCGTGTCGCCGGAGAGTTCCCCCGGCAGGAGAACGATGTTTTCATCCCTCTGCCGCTAGTCGAAAAATCCATTATGACCGAGTGGACGGAACCGACAAAGCCCGCCCGCATCGACATCGGCTGCGACGTTGCCCGCTATGGTGACGACCGCACCGTCATCGGTTACAAGGTGGACGAAAAGGCCATGTTCTACAAGCGAAAGAGTGGGCAGGACCTTATGCAGACGGCCGACGACATCATGGAGCTCGGCCTAAAGCTCATGGAAAAGTACCGGTTCGACAAGGCTATCCCCATCAAGATAGACGACAGCGGCCTCGGCGGCGGCGTCACGGACCGTCTGCGGCGCGTAAAGCGCGAGCAGCCGGAGCGGTTCTGGTGGATGGATATTATCCCCGTTTACTTCGGCCAGCGCATACACCATGACTTTTACTACGATAGCACCACCTACATGATGAGCGTCGTAAAGAATCTACTTGCACCGCAGACGCCGGAGGGCGCACAGAAGCCCGTCCAGCTCATTCTCCCGAACGATAACGACCTCGTCGGCCAGCTTTCCACACGAAAGTATTCCATGACCGACGACGCCAAAATCCGCGTGGAGAGCAAGGACGCCATGAAAAAGCGCGGGATGCACTCGCCCGACGAGGCTGACTGCATCCTCCTGCTGTGCCTGCCGGTCAAACCCAAGAGGAGAGGAGACGTTAAGAAGTGAGCGACAAGAAGCAGCCCGCCCAGCAGCGGGTAAACGTCCGCATCGTTAAAGCGGACGACCCGGAGCAGCGCGGCGGGATGAAGCCCATCGCCAAAGCAGACGGCTCCCTGCAAATCTCGCCGGAGGAGGCGTGCACGGCAGGTATTTGGACAAAGCCGCCGTTCGACCTCCGAGGGCTTTCCAAGATGGTGGACGAAAGCACCATACTCCCGCAGTGCATCCGGGCCTACAAGTCAAACATCGCCGGATTTGGCATCGACATCCGGTACAAAGACGACTTTGCGGACGCGGACGAAACCCCGGAGATGAAAGCGGAATGGGACCGGGCGGCGGAGGTCGTCGAGATGCTCAACATGGAGCAGGAGAGCAATGAGCTCTTTGAGGACATCGTGGAGGCCCGGGAAACCTACGGCTGCGCATACGCAGAGGTCATCCGGGATATGGACGGGAACGTCATACAGCTCGAGTTCATCGAGGACACCCCCAGCGTGGAAAAGAGCCGGAGGCTGGACCCGCGCGTCGAGGTGACGTATTTCCACCGGGACCACACCGAGAACCGCATGAGGAAGTTCCGCAAGTATAAGCAGACCGTCAACGGCAAGACGGTCTACTACAAGGAGTTCGGAGACCCGCGAATCATGGACCCGACGAGCGGAGAGTACGTCACCGAGCTCGAGTTCAAGAGCCGCGCCAACGAAATAATCGAGTTCGCCATCGGGACCGCAACATACGGCAAGGTCCGGTGGGTTGGTTCCATCCTTACCGTAGATGGGGCCCGGAGAGCGGAGAGCCTCAACAATAACTATTTCCTGAACGGCCGACACACCCCGTTGCTGATTATGGTGAAAGGCGGCAGCCTGACGGACGATAGTTTCGCCAAGCTCAAGGAGTACATGAACGGCATCCGAGGCGAGGCGGGCCAGCACAGTTTTATGGTTCTGGAAACGGAGGCGGCAGATAACCGCACCGGATTCAACGCCGAGAACCGGCCGGAGGTCGAGGTCAAGGACCTTGCAGCTATCCTGCAAAAGGACGAGCTTTTCCAAGACTACCTCGAAAACAACAGGCGGAAAGTGCAGAGCGCGTTCCAGCTCCCGGACCTGTACACCGGATACACGACGGACTTCAACCGCGCCACCGCGCAGACCGCCATGGAAGTGACCGAGAAACAGGTATTCCAGCCGGAGCGGCGGCGTCTGGCGTGGGCCATCAACAACAGGCTGCTCAACTGCTATCAGTTCAAGTACGTCGAGGTGTTCTTCCGCGCGCCGGACGTTTCCAACCCGGACGACCTGTACAAGCTGCTGACCGTCTGCAACAACGCTGGCGGCCTCACCCCGAACAAGGCAAAGAGCGTCCTGTACAAGGCCCTCGGCGAGACCTCGGAGGACTTCCCAGAGGAGTGGGGCGACGTTCCTCTTGCGTTTACAAACGCGCAGCAGCGAGCCGCAGCTCTCGCCGTGGCCGGAAACAGCCCCAGCGTGGCGCAGAATGGCAGTTCGGACGCCGGTAAGGAAAACGCACAGACGGAGGCAAAGCCTACGCAGAACGCCCAGCAGGGCGAGCCTAGCGTGGAGGAGCAGCTCGACGGCCAGATTCAGAAAGCGGCAGCAGCCAACGAGACGGAACTCGTCGCCGTGATGAAAGAGGTCCGCCGCCTGCTGGCCGACATGAAACAGGAGGAGGGCGACGCGGAGTGAAGTGCTTACGCTGCGGACCCCTAATCAAGGCCATCGACGCCTACCTCGCCAAAGCGGAAAACGACCTGTACGAGCAGCTCACGATGGAGGGATACCTCAAGGCAAAAGAGAGCCTGAACACCGTGGACGAAATCGAGGAGGCCGTGACGAAGCTCCTTGAGGACAACGCCGACGACCTGCTCAAGGAGCTGGCGGACGCCATCGACCTTGAAACTTTCTTCAAGGACAACTGGCCGAAGTTCAAGAACAAGAGCAAGCTGGCGCAGGACCTTTTCGACGTTTTCCATACTCAGTTTTCCACCATCATGCCGACGTATGTTGAGGCTTACGTCCAGAAAACGGATGCAGAGCTCACCGTCACAAAGCTCACCAAGCGGACAACCGATTGGATAAGCTCGTGGAGCAGCGACCTCGCCGACATTATGAAGCTGGACACTGAGACAGAAATCGAGGCAGTCCTGCAAAAGGGCCTGAACGACGGCAAGGGCATCAACGACGTCGCAAACCTCATTGCAGACAGCGGCATCCGCTCCCCGGGCTACCGGGCGCGGCGCGTGGCCCTGACGGAGGTGCTCCGGGCGCACGGCTACGCGCAGCTCGAAAGCTACATCCAGAGCCCGGCCGTCGAGGAGAAGATGTGGAAACACACCGGAGCCTACCGAAACGACCCGCGACAGAACCATGTGGATATGGACGGCGTTCACGTCCCGAAAGGGCAGCCGTTCACCTTGATTGGAGCTGACGGAAATACCTACTACCCCATGACCCCGCGAGACGTCTGCTTGCCGCCGAGAGAGAGCGTCAACTGCCATTGCCTTTTGCAGCCGGTAGTTAGTGAGGAGGTGCTCGGCCTCTCCCTTGAGGAGCGGCAGGCCCTCCAAGCGCAGGCCATCGCGGAGGACGACGGCGAGTGGGAGAAAGAGCTCGACGCGCAGAACAAGGCGCGCGCAGGCATCAACGAGGAGGACTACACATGAAAGTTACCATCGACGAAGCCCGAGTTGGAAAGCAGCCTATTCTCAAAATCGACGGCATCGAGCTGGCGAACATCGTAAACGGGTACACCCTGCACCATGACGCAGGACAGCCCGCAACGCTTGAATTACGGATTGCATTTGGAGCCGATTTATCCGAGATTGAGGCTCTGATTGAGAACCCCAACGTCAAAATCATTATGCCGGAGGAGGAGCCCCATGTGGAAAGCACTTGACCGCATCGTTTCGGCGATTATTTGCCGCCTTTTCAAGCCTAAGTACCATGTGGAGCGGGTCGAGAGATACCAGCTCCCCGGGAGGCTGCGCATCGTCAAGTGGTGCGCAGCACCGGCAGACGCACCGGAGGACGAGCTCCGGCGCATCTTCTCCATCGTAGACGAGCCCCAGTGCGATGATATGGTCGTTTGGTTCTATTCATCGCTTGAGGATATAGGCCGCAAGCCCTTTGACGTTGCACTCCTTGAGCGCAGCGGCAAGGACGCATGGCCGACCATTAGACGCCCTACCTAGGGGCGTAGAGAGGAGGTGAGAAAACCATGAGCAAAATCGAGAAAGCATACGCCATCACAGATGCAAAGATTTCTTTTGTCAGCCTTGTAGACAAGGCGGCCAACAAGAAACAGTTTCTTATCACCAAGGCAGAGCACGGCTCCGCCTCTTTTGCTTCTTACGGCCGAATCGTCAACGCGGATGCTGATAGCCACTACATCACCGGCATTGTCTATGAGCCCCTCACAGAGGACGCTCACGGCAATTACATGACGGAGCAGGAAATCACCAAGGCCGCGTACTGGTTCGCCAAGAACGGCAATCAGGTGGATGTGCAGCACTCGTTCGAGCCGCTCGAAAAGGCGGCCGTCGTCGAGAGCTATGTTGCGCCTTGCGATATGAGCGTCGGAGAGCAGGCCATCAAGAAAGGCACATGGATGATGACCGTCGAGGTGGACGACCCGGATATTTTCGAGAAAGTCCAGAAAGGCGAAATCACCGGCTTTTCCATGGGCGGCGTCGGCAAGTACAGCGACGAGGACGACCCGCTGCCCGATGACGGAGTGGCAAAGGCGGAGGAGCAGCCCGAAAAGGGTATGCGCGGCATCTTCAAGAAGATGGCCGCTGCCCTCGGCTTTGATGTTGTCGAGAAAGGCGAAGTTGCCGACAACTACACCAAGCGCATCCAGAGCGACAACTTCTGGACCGCGTTCTACGCGCTCAACGACGTTCTGTACCGGTACAACTGGGAGAATGACCATTGGGAGTTTGCGTCGGACGAGGAGACCATCCGAAACGCCCTGAACGACTTCAACGACATCGTCACCGAGCTGCTCACCAAAGGGCAGCCCGTTGCGAAATCGCTCGAAAGCTGCGCCGTCATCAAGGCTGGCAAGGCCATGAGCAAAGCCAACCGCAGCACGTTGCAGTCCATCTACACAAACCTCGGGGAGTTCCTTGATAAATTCCCCGAAGAAGAACAGGAGGAAACCGAAGTGACCAAGAAAGAAATCGAAGATACCGTGGCGGCAGCCGTCGCCAAGGCACTGGAAGCCCAGCAGAAGCCCGCGACTGACCCCGTCCAGAAAGCTACAGAACCGGCAGCAGAGCCCGCAGGCCTGACCGTCGAGACCGTCGGCAAGATGGTCGAGGCAGCCGTCGCAAAGGCTCTCGGGCAGCAGGAGGAGCCCGAAAAGGCCCCGGAGCTGCTGACCGCCGAGAATGTTGCAGACGTCGTCGCAAAGGCCGTTGCCAAGGCTGTCGCGCCCGTCCGCAAGGCCGCAGGCCTGCCGACCAACCTGAACGATGATGGCGACCCGGAGGACCCTGTCGAGAAGTCCGAGCCGCACTATCTCGCTGGTATCCTGTAAGGAGGAACAAGCACTATGACCATGAGAAGCAATAAGGCAATCGTGAACGCAGCAGGCCAGACCATCACCACCGCCGGTCTGGCCGCTGGCGGCGCACTGAACCCGGAGCAGGCGAAGAAGTTCATTCAGCAGACCTTTGAGGCAACTCCGCTGAGCGGCCTCGTCCGCCACGAGCTGCGCTCCGCAAAGACCGGCGAAATCGACAAGATTGGCGTCGGCCGCCGTCTGCTGCGCAAAAAGACCGAGAACACCGACGACGGCTACCGCTCCGGCGTGAAGCATGGCAAGCTGGAATACGCTTGCACCCCTGTCCGTCTGCCGTGGGAAATCACTGAGGAGACCCTGCGCGAAAACATCGAGGGCTCCAACTACGAGACCATCGTCACCAACCTGATGACCCGTCAGATTGGCTGCGACCGCGAGGACCTGTGCCTGAACGGCGACGAACGGTATGCCAAGGTCAAGGAGTTCAGCTCCTCTGAGACCTACGCTATTGGCGACCTCGTCGCATACAACAAGAAGGTCTACCAGTACACCGCAGCCCACACCGCAGGCGCATTTGACGCAGGCGAGGCCACCGAGCTGGGTACTGTCGATGACGCCGACTTCCTCAAGGTGAACGACGGCTGGGTCAAGCAGTTCAAGGAGGGCGGCCACGTTGTCGATGTGTCCGGCATCAACTCCGGCGCAATGGTTCTGGATGTGTTCTACAAGGGCCTGCGCGCAGTTCCCGACAAGTTCAACAACGGCACTCTCCGCTGGCTGATGTCCCCCCACCGCCGTCAGGAGTGGGAGCGCTACATCCTGAATCAGGCAGTCACCGCAGGCGGCATCATCACCGACAAGCGCGTCGAGAATCCCGCCAGCGTTCCCGTCATCGAGGTCCCGGCCCTGCCCGACGACGTTATTATGCTGACCGACCCGAAGAATCTGGTCGTCGTCAACTCCTACGGCGTTGTCATCCGCAAGACCACCGAGGGCCCGGAGGCCATCTATCAGGACAAGCGTTTCTATGTCGTGCATTTCGACTTCGATACGCTGGTTGAGGAGCTGGACGCAACGGCCATTGTGACCGGTCTGGCATCTATCTAACAGGAGGCAGGACGCTATGCACCTCAGACTGATTAAAGGTCTGTCCTATGATGGCGTTGTGCGCGCCTCTGCGGCGCATCCTGACGTCTTTGTGGACGACCCCGAGAAATATACCGCTCTGCTGGAAAGTGGCTATTTCGAGGCTCTCCCTGACGCTCACACCGTCACCGGCCATCTGGACGCCGACTTTCTCGGCGAGATGGACGAGGAGCAGCTCGACAAGCTGGCTGACGATATGGGCGTCGATACCACCGGCAAGGACAAGGCGGAGGTCGTCGCGGCCGTCGCCGAGGAACCCGTGGAAGTCCCTGACATTTCCAAGATGAAGCTCGACGAGCTCAAGGAATTTGCCGAGGACAACGGCATTGACCTGACCGGCTGCACCACTAAGGCCAGCATTTTGCAGAAGATTCGTGAGTATGAGGCGGATGCAGCCGCAGCGGCCGCCATCATCACCCCGGAGGGCTGATGGCCGAACGGCCGTGGGTCACGCCGGAGGAACTCAAAGAGTACACAGAATTTGAGGAAGTAAAGAACCGTGCCGACAGCAAGCTCAAAATTGACATCTCCCGGGCGGAGAGCTGGGTCATCGACTACTGCAACAACAGATTCGACGACCCGGAGAAATACCCCGAAATCCCGGAGAACGTCAAGACGGCGGTCCTCCTTATCGCGGAGGCATACGCCCACAATGCCGTTGAGCAGACCAAAGTCCGCCTCAAAAGCGAGACCTTTGACGACTACTCCTACACGGCAGAGAGCAGCATCATAGACGTCGGGAAACTGGGCGTGGAGAGCCTGTTGGACGATTACGTCGTCGTACAGCCGCTCAACGGCGTCACGATGCGGTTAAGGAGCCTCTGAGCCAATGGCTATTGAGGACTTCTTTGACCATCGTTGCAGTATCTACCACGCCCAGCAGGAGAGCACGAGCCCCGGCTACGGGCTCCCCGGCTCCCCCAAGTTCAAATACCCAAAACAGCCGGACCTCGAGGAAGTCCCGTGCCATTTCGGAGTGCGTAGCGCGTCCATCCAAATCGCCCAGCAGCAACCGCAGAACGATATGGACAGCGACATAAAGCTCACGCTCCCGGCAGGAACGGACATCAGGCTCAACGACAAAATCGTCAGCAGCGAAACAGGGCTCGAATACACCGCAGGTCAACCGCGAAACATCCGAGGGCATCACATGATGGTAAAGATATACCGCACAGCCCAACAGAGGCCATTGTAATGGCGCAGGTGACATTCGACACAGTAGAGCTCGAAAACTTCGTGAAGCGGCTCGGAAAGGCCGCGCAGGGCGATTTTAAGCGGGCGCTGAACAAATTCCTTGAAGGGCTCGGCATGGAGTTCTTACGCATTCTGCAAGATGAAATCGTTCGCCGGAACGTGCTGGACTATCGGCTGCTGCTCCACAGTTTCCAAAAAGGCGACGGAGAGAACGTCTGGACACTCGACGAGAACGGCCTGACCCTTGAGGTCGGCACGAACGTCGAGTACGCCAAGTTCGTAAATGACGGCCACTGGACCAACCCGAAAGGGATAGAGAGGCGATTCGTTCCCGGACACTGGGAAAAAGCGAACGGAAAGGGCCGCTTCATCTACACCCCGGGAGAAAAGACCGGGATGGTCCTAAAAATGAAATGGGTGGAGGGCTCCCACTACTGGGAAAGCTCCATCAGAATCCTAGAAAAGCTCTACCCGGAGCTGCTCGAAAAGAAGCTGCAGAGCTGGCTGGACGAGTATTTCAAGGATTTTTTGTGAGGTGAAACCTATGGCTGCCCTAGAGCAGGAAATCGCAAGCGTTATCCGCTTTATCCTCGATTCTGTACCCGGGATTACGCCCTATTACTGGGACATCCCGGAGGGATTCGTCGTACCCTCTGTTTTCTTTCCGCAGCCGGAGCTCACACCTCTCGGCGACACGTTCGCGTCCTATGCGGTGGAATATGACTGGTACATCAAGTTTTTCGCCAGCACGGACGAGGACGCCTACGCAAGCGCGGCAGCGGCCTTGAACGCCATTTGCGCAGCCCGCCTGCTTGTCCCGCTCATTGACGAGGCGGGAGCAGCGGTAGGAGGCGGAGTACGGCTCAAAGACCCCGGAGGCGTGAAACGGCTGGACACAGGCACAGCCCAGCTCACACTCCACTGGGACAGCCGCCGTCCGTACAACAGGGTGGATTGCCAGAAGGTGATGCACTACAACCTCGACCTCAAAGCGGCCGAGGAAAAAACTGAATAGGAGGTATCTGCATGGCAGAGAAGAACGCGAGCGCGGCACAGACCGCGCAGAAGTTCCCTATTGAGCGTCTGGCAAAGGCTTGCCGGACGCTTTTTCATGTTTCGGCCAGCACGTTCGCCGGTGCCACGGCGGGCATGACTGGTGAATACACCGTCGAGGAGATGCGGAAGCACATCGACGAGTGGCTCGGAAAGGAGGCCGTTGTTTAATGGCAGGCGGTAAATACGATAAGCTGGCGGGAAAGACCCGCCCGGGCACTTACATCAACTTCGAGAGCGACCGCAACGACACCGTCGGCAACTCTGAGCGCGGCATCGTGCTGCTGCCCCTGATTGGCTACGACTTTGGCCCCGCCAAGACGCCCATCACCCTGACGGCAGCAGCCCCGGATGCTTACAGTGTGGAGCTCGGCCGCAGTGTGTACGACACGACCGAGAAGCACATGCTGCTTATTCGTGAGGCTTTCAAAAAGGCCTCCAAGGTCATCGTCTACATTACGGAGGATGGCACGGCCGCAACTGGCACGGCAGAACAGCTTACTGCAAAGGCCAAATATGGTGGTCCTCGCGGTAACGATATTCATGTTTCGGTCGTCGAAAACCCTACCGGAGGCTTTGATGTTACCGTATATCTGGACGCAGATGCGACCGCTGTATACGAGGGTGTTAAGACTATCGAGGAACTTCAGGAGGCTGCCAACGATGACAAGCTGGTTACTTTCTCCGGCACTGGTGAGCTGACCGCTATTGCGGGCCTCAAACTGACCGGAGGTGAAAAGAAAGCGGGCTCCAACGGCGACGTGACGGCGTTCGTTGATAAGATGGAGGGCATCCACTTCAACACGCTTTGTTTCCCCGTTACGGAGACGGCCCTCCAGACCGCAGCTATCACCAAAATCAAGTATATGCGCGACAGCATGGGCAAGGGCGTGAACGTCGTCCTGCCTGATGCAAAGACACCCGACCACGAGGGCGTCATCAATGTTACCAACTCGGTCGTTGTGGACGACGTGGAGCTGACCCACGCGGAGGCTTGCGCATTTATCGCAGGCATTACGGCAGCCGCCAGCTGTGTCAAGTCCAATACCTATGAGCTGTACAACGGCGCGACCGGCATTGTGGACCCGAAGGATAATGAAGCAGCTATTGCCGCTATCAATAACGGCGAGATGTTCTTCTCCTACTCCGAGGCAGGCAATGTTATCATCGAATACGACATCAACTCCCTCATTTCCTTCAACAAGCCGAAGGACAAGACCTATCGGAAGAACCGCGTTATCCGTGTGCTGGACTCCATTCAGGAGACCATCCAGAACAACTTCCCGCCCAACAAGTACGACAATAGTCCGACGGGCTGGTCTGTTATGAAGGGGATCGGCCAGACCATCCTCAAGCAGTACGAGGAAATGGGGACCATCAAGAACGTGAACTATGACGCGGACTTTAATATCGACGAGAGTCTGAGTAGTGGCGACGAAGTTTATTTCATTGTTGCCATCCAGCCTGTGGACTCGGCCGAGAAGCTGTACTTCACCGTCAAGACCCGCTAAAGGAACAGGAGGTAAGTTATGCAGTACAACAAGAATCCCATCAGCCTCCGTGAGGGCCATGCGTTCATCGACGGCGTCGAAGTTCTTGACAGCGTGAAAATGACCGTCAACTTTACGCCTGAAACGTGGACCGGCCGCCAGCTCGGCGAGAAAACGCCCTCCACGCGCTGGATTGGCGCGACCATCACCGGCAATATGACCCGGCGCAGGACGACCAACTGGCTCAAGACGAAAATCAAAGAGTATTTGGCATCTGGCGCGACTCCGGAGCTGGTTATTCAGGGCATCATGGATGACACGAACTCGGATTTCTATGCGGCCCACGGCTCTGACGTGCTGACCTGCGTCGGCTGCGTTATGACCGGAGACCTGCCGCTGACCGCGCTGGATGCGGAGAGCAGCGGCGTTGTTGATGACGCCATCGCATTCAACATCAAGGATATTATCTGATGTGACCGGCATCCATGTCGGCTACACGAGTACAGAGCCCTTCCAAGGCGGAGGGGCTCTGTTTTTATTTTGGAGGAAAAGCTATGAGCAAGAACCTGAAATATTTCATGCGCGAAGCATCTGACGTTGAAAAGGTTGTCACCGTTCCGGCCCCGGAGAGCTTCAAGGACGAGAACGGCAAGGTTATTCAGCTCGAAGTCAAGGTCCTGTCCTCTGAGCGCATTCGTGAAATCAACGAGGCTTACCACACCCGGAGCATCGCGCTTGATGGCAAGGGCAATCCGTATATCAGCGGCGGCAATGTGGTTTTCCGCGACGAGCGCGACAACGCAAAGGCCACCCGCCATATCATCGTCGAGGCGTTGCAATACCCCAAGCTGAACGACCCGGAGCTGATGAAATACTACAACTGCGTGGACGTCACCATGATGCCGGAGAAGGTTTTCTCCCGCGCAGACGAGTTCGCCCATGTCACCCGCGTTGTTATGGCCCTGCTGGGTATCGGCGGCCAGCTCTCCGAGGAGGAGCAGAAGCAGGCCGATGAAAAGGAAATCGACGACGCAAAAAACTGATTCGCAGCGCGGGCAGCGAGACGTACTGGGCCCATGTCCTGTGGCAGCGGCACGGCCTCCGACCGGAGGAGTTCGACCGGATGACTCGGAGACAGAAGCTCTTTTACATCGCCTCCGAGCAGGAGGAGTCTGCGCACCCGTGCAGGCGGGACACAATCCGGTAAGGTGACGGGAGGACATTATGGCGACTTTGAAAGTTACATTCAAGGCCATCGACGAGATTTCCTCCAAGTTTGACGAAATGACCCGGAGCGGCGAGCGAGCGCTCGAAGCGTTCGAGAACACTGGCACGGCGGCTGACGGAGCGTTGAGCAAAGTCTCTCGCACGGCCACGCAGACCGCTAAAAGTGCCGATACCGCTACCGATTCCGTCGATGACCTGTCCTCGGCCATCGGGGACTATGAAAAGGCCACCGGTCAGGCGGCCGATTCTGCCGAGAATCTGTCCGAAAAAACGACTGAGACCGAGAAGAACCTCGACGAGGCAGCGGAGGCAGCTCGTAAAGCCTCGGAGGAAGTCGAGAAGTTCGGTGATAAATCCGAGGAATCTGGCAAGCAGAGTGAGGAATCGAGCAAAAAGAGCCGCGACGGCATCAAGGAGCTGCAAGGCGTCCTTGCGTCGGCCGGAATTGCCGCCACTCTGAACGAGATTAAAAACGGCTTTTTTGACTGCTCCGAAGCGGCCGCGCAGTTCGAGACCTCCACCGCAATGGTCGCCACTATCGCGGACACAAGCCAGAAATCCTTGAGCGACATCTCGAAAGAGGTGCGCACCTACTCCAATGAGACCGGCGAGGCAGCCAGCGATATGGCGGAGGCAACCTATCAGGCCATTTCCGCCAGCGTCAATACAGCGGATGCGGCGTCCTTTGCAGGAACCGCGACCAAACTGGCCGTCGGCGGCTTTACGTCGGCGACTACGGCCGTGGACGTCTTGACGACAGCCATCAATGCCTACGGGCTTGCGGCGTCGGATGCTACACAGCTTTCCGACTACCTTATCACCACGCAGAATCTTGGCAAAACGAGCGTGGACCAACTGGCGCAGAGCGTCGGCAAGGTCATTCCTCTGGCGTCTGCCTACAACGTCCAGATGGACAATTTGAGCTCGGCTTATGCCGTCCTAACCGCCAACGGTATCGCCACCGCAGAATCCGGCACCTACCTCAAATCGATGCTGAATGAGCTCGGCGACACCGGCAGCGACGTTTCGGAGGTCCTGCTGAACTCCACCGGCAAGACCTTTGCGCAGCTCATGGAGCAGGGCTATTCACTCGGCGATGTGATGGCAATGCTGGGCGATGCGGTAGACGGAGACAGTACCGCGTTCAACGCCCTGTGGAGCTCAACAGAGGCCGGTATCGGCGCGCTGTCTCTGTTCAACGCAGGAGCCGACAAGTACAACAGCGTCCTCGATTCCATGCGTACCAGCGCAGGCGCAACCGAAAAGGCATACTCCACGATGGCGGACACGACCGACAAGAGCAAACAGCGGATGGAGAACTCCTTCAACAACCTGAAAATCTCTGTCGGCGACGTGCTTAACCCCGCGCTCACGCAGGTATACGAGGGATTCACCTCGGTATTTGCGGGCATGAGCGATTTTGTGGACGAGCACCCGGCCGTCGTAGCGGCTATTTCGGCCATTGCGGTTGGCGTGGGCGGATTCACCGGCGCGCTGGCTGCCTACAACATTGCCACCACGGCCGCGAAGTTTGTGACGGAGGCATTCACCGCGACACTGGCGGCTAACCCGTTTGTCCTTGCGGCCGCAGGCATCGTTGCTGTCACAGCGGCAGCCGTCACCCTAACCGGAGTTCTGATTACCCAGAGCGACGAGTACGAGGGCATGACGGCTACCTGCCGCGACCAGTACGACGAGCTGCAAAACCTCAACGACCAGTACAACGCAGCCTGCGAGCAGTACGGAGAGAACTCCGAGGCTGCCAACAGCCTGCGCTACCAGCTTGACCAGCTCAACGACGAGTTTGAAGCCAACCGGCAGACCGTCAAAGAGTTTGTGGCTGAGTGCGACGGACTCGTCGAGAGCCACAACAAGGTCATGGACGCCTACAACAGCTCCACCTCGAGCATTAAGGAGCAAGAGCTCGGAACTCTGGCCCTGACCCAGCGGCTTGGGGAGCTGGCATCGCAGAACTCGCAGACGGCGGCGAGCTACACGGAGATGAAAGCCATCATCGACCAGCTCAACGCCGACGTCCCGGGCCTCGGGCTGACATACGACGGCGTGACCGAGAGCGTGGACGCGACAGTCGAGGCCATCAAGAAAGCTGCAAAGGCGCAGGCTGATTCAGAGTACAAGGCCGAGCAGCAGCAGACCTATGTTGACCTGCTGAAAGAGCAGAGCAGCCTCGAGCAGCAAATCGCCGAAGCAGAGGCAAACCTCGATGCAGAGCGTCAGCGACGCGGAATGTATCAGGATGACGTCACGGGCGACTGGGTCAAGGGCATCTGGACCGAGGACAGTCCATGGATTGCGTGGACTTCCGACATCGACGAGTACAAGAAATCCCTCGAGGAGCTGCAAGCCGCCTACGACGAGAACCAGCAGACCCTCTCCGACATCGAGGGCGAGTGGCGCGGCGTTGCACAGGCGGTTGAGGATGCGCAGAACCAGACCGTCACCTATGACGAAGCCGTCAGTATGGCTACAAGCTCTGCGCAGTCTGCTCTCGACGAGCTGACCGCAGCCTACGACAAGGCTTACCAGTCCGCCCGTGAGAGCATAGAGGGCCAAATCGGTCTGTTCGACACGATGAAAACCTCGTCGGAGCTTTCCATCAGCGACATGGAAAAGGCCATGCAGAGCCAGACGGACTACCTCAACCTCTACTCTGAAAACCTCAAAAAGGCCGCAGAATACGGCCTCGATGACGGCCTGATTAAGTCGTTGAGCGACGGCAGCGAGGAAAGCGCAGGCTACATCAACGCCATCATCCAGAATATCGAGAAACTGGGCGGTAGCACCGAGGGTATGCCCGCAGCAGCCTCCAAGTTCGTGGACGAATTCAACTCCAAGTTCGAGGAGACCACAAAGGCGAAGGACGCCTTTGCAGACAGCGTTGCCAAGATGGAGACCGACTTCGACGAGAAGATGGGCGAAATTGAGCAGACGATGGTCGGCACGGTCGAGAAAATGGAGATGACCGACGAGGCGGCAGCAGCAGCGAAAGCTACCATTGAGGCTTACTGCAATGCCATCCGTTCCATGACTGGCGAGGCCGGGAGCGCGGCGCAGGCCGTCGCAAACGCGGCCGCTGCTCACCTGAGCACTACACCCAGCGCGACGGTCTCGGGTCATGCAAACGGCACGGTGTCCGCACCGGAGGATGTCTACATCGCCGGTGAGGAGGGCCCGGAGCTTATTATTGGAGCAAGAGGCTCCGAAGTATTCCCCGCGCAGGAAACCGAAAAAATCCTGTCGGCTGTTGTAGGCGACGAGGCACCTATTTCGACCGAAGGCTCTGCGGCGTCTAGTTCTGCTGGCCGGTCTGCTCCATCCGAAGAAGGTGGAGGAGACCGCAGCGAGAAAAGAATCATCCTCGAAATCAATGGCAGCGGCTCCATTGACGCGACAGGAGCGGACGAGGATACAATCCTTGATGTTCTGACGCGCCATGTGAAGCCGGTCCTTATGAACATCATTAAGGGCGAGATTTTTGAGGAAGGAGACCTTGCGTATGATTTTTAAGAGTAACCGGCAGCTCTGGCTTACGCACGACGGCGAGCGGGAAAAAATGCAATTTCCTGTTTTGCCAGAGAAGTTCAGCGTCAGTCTCGGAACGAAGAACACGAGCGTCACCATCAGCGGCCTCGGTGAAATTATTATCTTGCAAGACCGTCCGGCGGTCGAGGTTTCATGGGACGGCTTTTTTCCGGCAACCTATTTCCCAGGACTTCAAACCCGGTGCATTACCTCACCCAAGGTTTTACTCCAAAAGCTGTGTGAGTGGAAGAACAGCGACAAGCCAGTTCACCTCATCCTTACCGGAACGAGCGCGAACTTTTACGCTGCTATCCAAACATTGCAGCCCTATGAGCAGGGCGGAGACCCGGACAGCATCTACTACAAAATCAAGCTCAAGGAGTACCGGGAGGTCAAGGTCAGGCAGGTCAAAGTTGATTCTGCTGGGACGGCGACCGTCTCTAAGAGCTCGACCCGGACAGATAACCGCGTTCAGGCAAAAACTTACACGGTAAAGCCCGGCGACTGCCTCTACAACATCTCGAAAACGGCCCTCGGAGACGGCGGCCGGTACAACGAAATCTATGCACTGAACAAGGATAAAATCAAGAATCCAAACTTGATTTATCCCGGACAGGTGTTGCAGCTCCCGTGAGGTGAGGTAATGGGCAAGATTACATTTCTCGTCACCAAAGACGAGACCACCTACGACATGAGCGAACTGGTTGAGAGCGTAACATGGAGTGGCCGCAAGGGCTCTCCGGCACGCTCTCTTTCCGTTTCGCTTATCGACGATGACGGCTGGAAACACGCCCGCTCCGGTATTGATGTTACCAAGGGAAACCACTGTGTTTTCTATTGGGAGGGCGAAGAACTTTTTCGCGGCATCATCATGTCGCAGAAGCAGAACGCAAAAAAGACCATGACCATCAAAGCCTACGATGTTGGTATTTATCTGTCGAACAACAAAGACAGCTTTAACTACAAACAGAAAAAGGCCTCAGACATTTTCAAAGATTGCTGCAACAGATTCCAGATTCCATACAAGGATGTCGCTGATACGGGCTATGTGATTTCGGAACTCCCGAAAGCAAAGACAACGGCCTGTGATGTGATTCTTGACGCTCTGAGCCTTACTTTCAAGGCGACCGGAATCAGATACTATGTTACTTCCGCTGGCGGCTCCTTGAGCCTGATTAAGCGGAAAGACAGCATCTTGCAGTGGGTGGTTGAAGCGGGAAGTAACCTTTCAAACTACGACTACTCGTGCAGCATCGAGAAGGTGAAAACCAGAATCAAGCTGTTGTCGAAAGAAGATAAAGTTGTCGCCCAAAAGGCTGACACGGAACTCGAGAAAACCATCGGAATTATGCAGGACATCACGACGCCCGACAGTAATACCGAGGAGGCAAACCTCGCAGACATGGTGGAGTCCATGTTGGCAGAGGAGAAGCTCCCGAGTAAGTCACTCAATGTGGAGGCTCTCGGAATCCCGGACGTGATTTCTGGCATTGGAGTCTGCATTATCATCAATCCTCTCGGAATCTCGAATAGCTACTATGTTGACGAAGATACCCACACGTTTAAGGGAAACTACCATTCAATGCGCCTCACCATGAACATGGCGACGGACACGGAGCGGAAAGTCAAAACGAGTAGCAGCTCGAGTAAAAAGAACGCGCACTCCGTCGGAGATAAGGTTCAGTTTACCGGAGGCCCGCAGTATGTGGCGTCCACCGCGACCTCTCCGACCAACAGCCCAAAAGCGGGCCCTGCTAAAATAACGGCCATTGCCAAAGGCAAGAACGCAAAACACCCGTATCACATCATCCACACGGACAAGCAGAGCACCGTGTATGGATGGGTGAACGCCAGTCAAATCGGATAGGAGAAGCCTATGGACCCGGAACAGGCAACGAGCTTCAAGCAGCTCTTTATGTCTATGCTCCCGAACGATGGTGGCATTGTGGTCGGCACGGTTACAAGCGAAAGTCCGCTTACCATCAAGATAGAGAACGACGAAAAGCTCGAAATTTCTGGTAGTGCGCTTCTCGTCCCTCGCAACCTTACCGACTACCAGACCCGCATTGATATATCTCTTGCTGGCGGAAAAATCGACAGCAATACTCATATCGGCGGAGCGCATGGGCACGACTTTGACCTGCTGGATTCCCGTTCTGGCAAAGTCTCTGGCATAATCGGATGCCCTTATGAAGGAGCAAAGGACCAGCCAGAGGGAGACTACCACAAGGTTGAGAGCTCCAAAGCGAGCGCCCACATCCATTCGCTGCAAACCTTTGTCATCGAAGGAGCGCTTATGACGGTTTACAATGCACTCAAGGTTGGAGAGTCCGTGTATCTTCTCCGCTTCAACAACGGCAAAAGCTACATCGCGCTCGAAAGGGCTATCGTATGAGCAGAGTATTTGTTCCCATTCCTATTTCCGGCATCGAGGAGGAGAAAGAGCAGCCGTCGCTCACCTACAAGCTCAACCTCGATACCGGGCGCATCGTCGGAAAGGTTGACGGCCTCGAAGCCGTCAACCAGTTTATTTTGAAAGCACTCCTCACTCCGCGTTTCCACTGCCTCGTCTACGACAACCAGTACGGCAGCGAAATCAAGGACACTGTCACGGACGAGAACGCGACAGAGGAGCTCATCAGGGCGGAAATCCCGAGACTTGTGGAGGATGCACTCCTCTGCGACGGCCGGATTCTTAAAGTCTATGACTTTGAGTTTGAGTTCAACGAGGATTCCTGCAACGTCCACTTCACGGCGGACACTATTTACGGGACCACAGAGGTCGAGGAGGTGATATAGAGTGTTTGAAGCCCAGACCTACGACAAGGTTTTGGAGGAGATTTTGAGCCGCGCGCCGGACGGAATCGACCTCCGGCAGGGCAGCATCTTCTACGATGCTGTCGCAGGCATCGCTTTCAAAATCGCCAAATACTATGCAGACCTCGAACAGGTGTTCGAGATGGTGTTTCTGGTGACGGCGACCGGAGACTACCTTACACTGAGAGCCGAGGAAAACGGCGTTTATAGACAGGTTGCCTCCGCTGCAAAGTACCGCATCAAATACGAGGGCGAGCTCCCGGAACTCGGGACACGCTTTTTCTGCGATGGGCAATATTTTGTGTTGGCGCAGGACGATGACCTTGGCTTCTATATTGAAGCGGAGGAAACCGGAACGGCGGCAAATGATATTTTGTCCGGAACGGCGGTCGTTCCGGTTGAAACATTGCGCGAGCTCACAGCCTGTTCTATCGCGGAGGAACTTGAGCCGGGCTCCGACGAGGAGGACGACGAGAGCCTCCGAAAACGAGTTCAGGAGAAAATTGCGGGACCGGCTGAAAACGGAAACCGCCAGCACTATAAGACGTGGTGCGAAAGCATTTCTGGCGTCGGCCGCGCACGCATCATTCCTCTTTGGGCAGGAGAGAACACCGTCAAGGGAGTTCTTATTGATACGGAGGGGGGACCGGCATCGGACGCTGTCGTGCAGCGTGTGCAGGAGTACATCGACCCGGGCGGAACCGGATTGGGGGAAGGGCAGGCCAATATTGGCGCACACTTCACGGCCGCTGCAGCCACCGCTAAAAAGGTGGATATTTCGTTCTCTGTCACGTTGGCAAAGGGCGGAAACCTTGCCACGGTCAAGGATGCGGCACAGACTGCACTCAAGGCACAAGTCAAGAGTATCAATCTTGCGGCGAACGACGGAGAAACGCCGACCCTGCGTATCAGCACGGTCGGAAATACTATTTACGGCCTCACGGGAGTGCTAGACTACGAAAACCTCCGCTTTAACGGTCAGACATCAAACGTCGAGACCGGAACAGAGGAGGTTTTTGTCTTAGGGGAGGTGAACGTCAGTGAAACCGACCCTGTATCCTAATGGATTTCCAAGCGTATATGAGGAGCTAAAAACATTTTACCCGGTATTCTACCGGGATGTTTTTGAGATGGACGCCATCTGGCGTGCCGCAGGAGGAAAGCTCGACGAAATCGAGGCAGGCGTTGACGCAGTAGCAAACGATACCTTTATCTCGATGATGGACGCAGCTGCACTCTCCGATATGGAGGCGTTTCTCGACATTGCACCGAACAAGAACAGAACTCTTGAGGATCGGCGCAAGTTAGTAGCGTCGTATTTTGTTGGCGCGAACCATATTGGCGCGCCTGAAATAAAAGAGCTCGTCCGAGGTTATGCCGGAGACACCCCAGAGGTCAAATTCAGCAAGGGCAGAATCTACGTTTGCATATCGCCACCGGATGAATCGTCTTTCCTTTCGAGCGACATCATCGAGTGTTTGCTGAGAAAAATACCGGCGCACCTTGCGCTGTCACTTTCTCTTAGCTACAAACCGGATGTACAGCCAGCATACGCGGCAGCCGCTCCGCTCGGCACGGCTATGTCCTGCACCATCCGGCTGCCTGGCGTAATCAAGCCGCGAGCTGTTGGAGCCACGGCATACACTGCCGGTGCCGCCGCTTCGGCAAGGATGATGGCGGAAGTTAAGCTCCCCGGAATCATTGCCCCGAAATCCGTTTCCGCGCAAGCCTATGCCGCAGGCAGGCTTGCACACACACATGAAACCGTAACCATTACGATTGGAGGACAGACAACGTGAGTTGGGAAAAATCCAGTTACACGAAAGCCGGTGCCGCCCTGCTGTCGGAATCTCTCTCCGGCGGCGCACTGACCATCACCCGCGCCGCGAGCGGCACCGGCTCTGTTGACACCGACCTGTCGGCAGAAACCGCAGTCAGCGGAGACACACACGAACTGTCCTTGCTGGGCATTGAAACCGTCACGGACGACGGCAAAACCGCCCGCAAGGTCAGCATTCAGGCCACCGGTGCAGCAGATACCTACGTTATGCACCAGATCGGCGTTTTCGGTGTCTTGAACGATGGCGCAGAAACGCTCCTGTTTATCATGCAGGATGAACGCGGCATTGAAGTCCCTGCCGCAAGCACGAACTCCGAGTTTTCGTTTGAAATCGCCGTCCTGCTGGCTGTTTCGGCAGAAGCCAACATGTCCATCGCCGTTGACCCTCAGGTGCAGGCGTTGATGAAGCTGGTCAAGGCCGAGATCGAGAAGCACAACGCCGACGCCAGTGCCCATGCGGCGACTATCACGGCAGCGGTCAGCGCAGCCGTGAAGAACCTGTCTGAATCCGGGGAAATCCTGAACGAAGAACAGGTAAAGGCTCTTATCAAGGAGCAGGTGGACGGCGGCACAGGCGGCGGCTACTATGGCTCCTACAAACTCACCCTTGCAGCTGACGAGTGGAAGCCCGCCCGCAGCGAGGATGATTACGAAAACGCTGGCGGTATGGATTACTACCAGTGCATTTATGATGCAGAACTGTCGGACAGCACCAGCGAGCTTGTACCCGTTGGCGTTGTATCTCCCGGCAGCTTCTATACTACGACCAAAGCGGGCGTCCTGAACGGGTGCGAAACGCATGATGGTTTCATCAGATTTTTCGCTCAGCGCATCCCGGAAGCAGATATTCAGGCGACCGTAACCCTGTTCGGGAAAGGAGATGGTTCGGGTGAAACCGGTAGCGTAAGCATCGGTCAGGGCTTGAAGCGCGACGCAAGCGGCGCTATTGCCGTCCGCATCGGCGAAGGTCTTGACTTCGACAGCGCAAACGCGCTGACCGTCCGCAAAGAAACCGTTATGACGAGTGAAGACCTGCTCGACGAGGAAGAAACGCAGCAGGAAATCGTTGATATGCTGAAATAATTTTTAGGAGGACACTATTATGTCTAAGCAGATTTCTACCAAGACCACCATCCGCAACCTGACCGCTGAGATCAAGAAGACTTTCGTCAAGAAGGACGCCTTTACCCCTGTGCAGGCCGCAGCCAACGCTGCTATCAAGTCTCTTGGCGTTGACGGCAACACCGTGAACTTCTACACCTCTACCGACAAGAGCGGCACTGCTGCTTTCTCCGTTGACTTCCCCTCTGAGCTGTTCCTCGACCAGACCAAGACCACCTTCGTGGCCAAGTTCAAGTTCGATGCTGCGACCTACCCCGGCGCTACCGACCCCAAGCTGGACGGCAAGCCCGTCATGGTGCTGGCCGTCAAGGGCGAGAATCCTGACTCCTGCACCTACTCTTTCCTGAGCATGGCTGCGCTGGTGGATACCTACAAGGCTAAGGCCGTCGGCAAGGATGCTTCCACCACCGTTACCATCGCTGGCTATGAGGTGGATGTCAAGGTCAATGTTTCCGCTGCTGCAGGCAACGCTCTGACCCTGAAGGACGACGGTCTGTATGTTCCCACCCCTGAGGAAGTGGACATTTCCGGCAAGGCCGATAAGGTCACTGGTGCTACCACCGGCAACCTCGCTGCGCTGGACGGCGAGGGCAACCTGACCGACAGCGGCAAGAAGCCTGCCGACTTTGTGGCCGCCGAGGCTGGCAAGCGCCTGATGACCGATGCCGAGGGCGAAAAGCTGGCCGGTGTCTCTGAGGGTGCCACCAAGACCGCAGCCAGCTCCACCAACGGCAATGTGAACATTGACGGCAAGGAAGTCGTCGTGTACACCGAGCCGGAGAATGTTCTGCACGACGAGGATGTGGAGGACTTCTCCGCAGAGGAGATCGCCGCTCTGCTGGCTGACTAAGACATGAGGAGGTAAGCTCTATGGCAAAAGCGAAGATCAAAACGCTTTTGGGCACAGGGCTTGCCGCGCTTTGCAGCCACATCAAGCAGTGCAACACCGCACTCGGAGACCTTTCCGAAGCAACGGCAAACGGATTCGAGGAAACCGATGACATCCTGCACGAAAAGCAGGACGTCACGGCTGCGGTGTCTTTTACGATTCCGGTCGATGGCTGGGGCGAGGATGATTCCTCCCCCGGCTATTTTTATTGTGACATCCCCATTGCGGGCCTGTTGGCTACCGACATTGTGGATGTTACGGTACTGCCGGAATTTTACGATGTGGCGGGTGCGGTGGGCTTTATTGCGACCGAAAGCCTCGAAGGAAAGCTGCGGCTGAGGGCCGCCAAAGCTCCGACCGAGAAAATTTCTGCACAGTATCACATTACAAGCACCGTGAAATACACGGCTGCACAGGAAGGGGGAACCTAAATGGCATACGGTTCTTTTAACGCAGGCCCCGGCAAGGCGCCGGATGAAGATGTTGTCCGCACTAACCAGATCGGCGTACCGGGCGGCGTGGCAACGCTGGATGCGGATGGTAAGCTGTCTGAATCGCAGCGTCCGGCGGTGGACGCATACACCAAGGCTGAGACCGACCAGCGCATCAGCGCAGCCGTGGACGCTCACAACGATGCGGAGAACGCCCACAGCGACATCCGTGCCAGTGTGGCAGCTATGAACGCCAGCATCAAGGCCATTGAGCTGAAGTTCGGCACGAACGTCACGAAAAACCCGTTTTCTGCCACGTTCGGCAGTCTGGACGGCCTGACCGTGACCGGCGCATGGAATGCCGAGCAGGCAAGGGTGGAGTTCTGACGATGGCTGAAACGTTCAAGGTCGGCGCGAATGCGCGGGAGCTGCTGCGGTACACCCAGAGGGCAACCCGCATTGTCACCGACGACATCAGCCGGAGCGATGCCCGGAAGATCATCCAGAAAGTCGCGGCGCTCGAAGATGTGCGCGACATCCAGAAGGTGTGCGGCACTGCCGTCCATGCACTCGACACACGGGACAGGGAGGGCTTTTCCAAAAGCACTTTCCGTCTGTACGGTGAGGGCATCCGGCTGACTGCCCGGCAAATCCTGCTGGATGCACACGCGGCGAACAACGTCAATTTCCAGACCGACTACGACAAGCGCGTTGAGAAGATCGGCGCAGTTGTGGACGGCTGCTCTCTGCTGCTGGAATACCTGACCATCTGCACGGAGGAAGGTATCATCAGTGCGAAGAAAGCCGGTATCTGGACAAAGAAGGTCACGGACGTAAAATACCCGGCGATGAAGTGGCTCACGTCGGAACGCGGACGTGCCGAAAAACTCCGGGCAGAAGCGGAACGGAAACGGCTGACCGAACAGGCTGCCGCCCTGAAAGCCGTCCTTTACCCGGAACCGTAAACGCACAGCGGGCAACCGCTTTGCATAAAGGGTGCGGTTTGTTTGTCTGACGCTGCCATTTGGTGGCTGCGCTCTCCGAACACCAACAATAACAACAACGTCTGGAACGTCAACACCGATGGCTCCAACAACAACAACTGGTACAACAACTCCTATGGTGTTCGCCCCGATCTGATGGAACCGTGTGACGAGTAGGCATAAGCTGAAAGCAGTGCGCCCATCAAAGGAAACCGCATCCTGTCGCTTGCCGATGCAGGCAAGTGATAAATACATCCCGCTGAGGTGGGCCATCCCTGCCGGATGCAGCCCACTACCGTAACGCGAACCAGCGGAGGGTCATTTTGACATACGAAGAACTGTGCAGCTTTGAGGTACTTTACAAAGCCTACCTTGAAGCCCGGAAGGGAAAGCGCAGTAAAAGCAAAACAATCGAGTACGAGGCGCAGGCGCTGGCCTGCACGGAAAAGCTCTCCCGTAAGCTGGCTGTCTGCAATGTGCGGCAGCCAGACGGGAGCATTCGGCAGCAGATACGCTATGTGCCAAGTAAGTTTGAGGTCTTTGCCGTCTACGAGCCGAAGCGCCGCATGGTACACGCCCCCGCATTTGTGGACAAGGTGGTGCTGCACGCTCTGGTCGATAACATCCTGTATGATGCCCTGACAAAGAGCTTTATCCGGGACAGCCACGCCAGCCAGACCGGAAAAGGCACAGACGACGGCCTGATGCGCCTGAAAACCCACATGGTGGACTATTACCGCCGTGAGGGCCACGGCGCGGACGGCTGGGTGCTGAAAGGTGATGTGCGGCATTTCTTTGCCAGCATCGACCACCGGAAGCTAAAACGCAAGCTCAAAGCCGTGCTGGACAAGCGCGGCGTTGACCCGCGTGTCTATGAGCTGCTTTGCATCTACATCGACGTGATGGAGGACGGCTTGCCGCTGGGCTACCAGACGAGCCAGCTTTTCGCCCTCATGTTTTTGGACGAGTTCGACCACATCATCAAAGAAAAGTACCGCATCAAATACTATGGCCGATACATGGATGATTTCTACATCATCTGTTCGGACAAGAAGAAATTGCAGTGCATTCTCCGGGATGTTCGGGCGCTCATGGACAGTTACGGCCTTGAGCTGAACCAGAAAACCGCCATTTTCCCGCTGCGGAACGGTATTGATTTTCTTGGATTCCATAGCTACCTGACCGACACCGGCGCGGTCATCCAAAAGCTGCGCCGGGATAGCTCCAAGCGGATGAAGAACAAGATCAGATATTGGGAGACGGCATACCCCGCAGGCGAAGTGACCAAGCAGGAAATCCTGCGGAGCTTTGATGCGTGGGATGCCCATGCCGCCCATGGTGATACTTACTCTTTACGCCGCAAGTACGCTGACCGGCTCGAAAAATTGCTTGACTGTAAAATCCCTATCCATCGAAAAATCAACTCGAACAAACTCGCGCGTGACAGACGGCGGGCGAGGCAATGCCGCTGCATCTACAAGAAGCAGCACAAAGCCCTGTCCCTCTCTGTATCGCAGAACACGCGGCCCGCGGAGATCATGCCGTGGGCCTGAACGAAAACAAGGAGGTAACAATGGCAAACGTAAAACTGGGCACGAAAGCCGTTGGCAGCATTGTCAAAATCAAAGTCAACGGCGCGTCCAAAGATTTTATTGTTGTGCAGCAGGGCAACCCGAACACCAGCACCTATGATTCGAGTTGCAATGGAACGTGGCTGCTGATGAAGGACATCTACACCACGTCCACGTTCGGCAGCAATAACTCCTACAAGGATTCCAGCATCCACACATACCTGAACGGAACGTTCTACAACCTCATCGACAGCAACATCCGGGCGGCTATTAAGCAGGTGAAAATCCCGTACCAGAACGGCACTGGTTCCGGCGGCAGCCTTGCCACCGGCTCCAACGGCCTGAGCACCAAAGTGTTCCTGCTGTCTGGTTATGAGGTTGGTTGGACGACCAGCGACAACGGCTATTTCCCGAAGGACGGTGTGAGGCTGGCATACTTTGGCAACAGCTCCAGCGGTAACAGCAAGCGTATTGCATACAATGGCAGCTCCGCTGCCTTTTGGTGGCTGCGCTCTCCGGACACCTACGGTAGCGGCAACGTCTGGGACGTCGGCCCCGATGGCTCCAGCAGCAACTTCTGGTACAACTACTCCGTTGGTGTTCGCCCCGCTTTCATTCTTCCCTCTACACTCGTGGTCTCTGACGATGGCACGGTCAGTGTCAACACTGCACCTACCGTCAGCACGGACGGCGCAGCTCTGGGGCGGAAGAACGCGGCCTTTGCGTGGAAGTACACCGTCATGGATACCGACGGCGACACCTTGACCGTCACCGAAAAGCTGGACGGAAAGACCACCAGGACCCGCACCGGCGTTGCCAGCGGCACGGCCCTGACCTTTGAGCAGACGGCCAGCGCTGCCGGATTCCAGAAAATCCTGAACGGCAACCACACCATCATCGTTGAGGTGAGCGACGGCAAGGAAACCGTCAGCACGTCCGCGACCTTTACCAAGGCCGTCCACGCCGCAAGCGTGACGCTGGCTGAACCGTTGGCCGTTGAGGGCGACATTACCGTTGCCGTGCTTCAGGTGACCGGCTCCATCCCCGATGATGCGAAGTTCAAAGCCGAAGTGACCAACAACGCACTCGACAGCTCCCCGGTCTGGCAGGATGCCACGACCGAGGTAAAAAAAGGCGTGAACATCGTCTTTGAGAATAAGACCGCCACCAACGGCGCGGCGTTTAACTTCCGCGTCAGCGTGGAGCGCGGCGAATCCGGCGAGGGCGGCTACATCGAAGCCGTCTCCGGCGCATTCCAGTAAGGAGGACAGTATGGCTATTGAATGGAAGAAAAACGACCTTCCCACTCTGGCACAGAAGGTGGCGGACGACGCTTCTGAAACCTGCCAGAACTTTATTTATGCTGGCATTGACGTGGAGTTGTCCGACGGTACGCAGCACTTTTCGCTGATGCCCAACGACCAGACGAACATCGACTCGATGTTTGCGGCCATTACGTTGGGCGCGTCCGAATACCCTTACCACCCGGATGGCGGCGAGTGCGTTATGTACAGCGCGGCAGACATTATTACTCTGTACAGCGAATACAAGAGCTTCGTCACCAAACAGACGACCTACTGCAATGCGCTGCGCCAGTGGGCGAAGCGCGAGACCGACCCGAATGTTATCGGCTCCATCTATTACGGATGCGCCCTTCCCGAGGACCTCGAAAAGAAAGTCGGGGACATTCTCAGCGCAGCGCAGGCGCAGATTACGGCCATCATCAACAAGCTCTCCGCCTAAGGAGGACCGAAATGGCAAGGAACTCTGTATGTAAAACTGCCATCCTCTTTGTGTTCGGAGGGCTTGTATACTTCGGACTCGAGGTGCTTTTCAGAGGACATAGCCATTGGACGATGTTCGTCCTCGGCGGATTCCTTTTCCTGATTCTCGGTGAGCTGAATGAGGGCCTGCTTGAGTGGGATACCCCGCTCATTTGGCAGGGCGTCCTCGGCTCGGCCATCGTGACAGGAGCGGAGCTCGTTACCGGTATGATTCTCAACGTCTGGCTCGGCCTCGGCGTTTGGGACTACTCCGGTATGCCGTTCAACTACAAAGGGCAGATTTGCCTCCCGTTCAGCATTTTGTGGATTTTCGTGTCTATCGCGGCCGTTGTCCTCGATGACTGGCTGCGATACTGGCTGTTTGGGGAGGAGCATCCGCACTACACACTGTTCCGGCGCGGCGAGAGCCGCTGAAAGGAGCCGCCAATGAACCGCGAGGAGAGGCTCGAACAGCTTTTGACGGCCACCGTTAAGCTGCTCGACCGGTGGGAGGAATACTCCCTCGAAACGAACTGCGGGGAGCCGGAGGGCTACGGCGCAGCCCGCGCGGTGGTACACGCAGAATTTTCCGTACTCAAACAGACTGATAAAGGAGACGGTGAGAATGAGCGTAATTACCTTTAAGCCGAACGACCACACGAAAATTACCACGGATTTCGAGCGGTACGAGTTCGCCTGCCCGTGCGGATGCACGGCGCAGATGATTGACCCGGAGCTCGTCCAGAAGATGCAGACCATCCGCACCAAGCTCGGCAAGGCCATCAAGGTTACGTCAGGCTACCGGTGCGTGAAGCACAACGCAGACCCGAAAGTCGGCGGCAGCCGGACGAGCCGCCACCTCTACGGCATTGCGGCCGACTGGCGCACGAAGGACCGGAGCGTCAACCCCGTCGCCCTCGGCATCATCGCGGCCGCGCAGGGCTTTGGCGCGGTCGGCATCTACTGGCACGACAAGGCCGCCATTGTCCACACCGACACGCGCGGAGGCAAGGCTACATGGCTTTGCGTCCAGCCCGGCGTGTATCCCAGCACCACCTACAACAAGTTTGTCCTGCCGACCATCGAGCAGGGTTGCGAGGGAGCCGCTAACCGCGCAGCTACGGTTATGCTGCAGCGGCTCCTCGGCATCCCGCACGACGGCAGTTTTGGCCCGGCTACCACAAAGGCACTGATGACGGCCCAGCGTAAGCACGGCCTCGTCCCTGATGGCATTTGCGGCCCCAAGAGCTGGACTGCCCTGTCAGGCGCAGACAAATATCTGTGAGGGAGGAGGTGATACCAGTGGAAACATGGCAAATTCTCGTCACCGTTGGAGTGCCGTCTGGAATCTTTGGATTTGCTGTCTGGCTGATTGAGCGCAAAATCGAGCAGCACGAGAGAAAGCGGACCGAAGAAGCCAAGAAGCGCGAGAACATTGAAGCCCAGCGCGAAAAGAGCAGAGAGGAGCTGCAAATCTGCATCTATGAAACTTCTCTCGCCGCCATCGCCCTCGGCGAGGCCACCGCAAAGGCAGTTCAGCGCATCCCTGACGCGCACTGCAATGGTGATATGCACGCAGCCTTGGACTACGCCTCTAAGGTCAAACACGCACAGCGGGAAGTCGTTTCCCGCTGCGGAATCAAATCCATTGTCGAATGAGAGGAGAACGCTATTATGAAGTACAATAACAAAGTTTCCGCCGCCACCATCGCCCGTACCGCTGCTCTGCTGCTGGCTCTGGCAAACCAGATTTTGAGCGCGTTCGGCAAGTCTCCGCTGCCCATCGAGAGCAGCACGGTGGAACAGCTCGTCACCACGGGCATCACCACCGTTACGGCCCTGATTAACTGGTGGTACAACAACTCCTTCACGCAGGCCGCTATCGAGGGCGATAAGACCTACGAGAACGTCAAGAACCAGATTCACTAAGGACGCCCCAGCAGCTACCACATAACAGCACGAGCCTCCCGGTATTCCTCGCACAAGAGGGCCGGGAGGCTCTTTTTTTATTGCTGTTTTTTGCAATATCTTCCCCGGAAACGCACTTAAAGCAGCATTTCCGGCGCGGTTATTCTCGTAAAAAGACATTTTCGGGACAGAAATGCACTTTTTGATACATTTTCTATCATTTCCGTGGATAACCGCAGAAAAACGGCGCGGAAATACCAGAACGACCCGAAAAGTGGAAAACTAGGTGGAAAAAGTTGATAAAAGGGTCACGAGGAGCAGCGCACACCATTGTCCAAAAACCCCACGAAAAACAGGATAACCGGAGCGGAAATACCGTTTTGAGCACATATCCGCGCGGATATACACTGAAAACAGCATTTCCGGGTATTTCCGGCGAAACAATCGACAAAGTAAAGTAGAGTAAAGAAGAGTAGAGGATATATTATATTCAGCGATTTGGCAATCGCTGGCGCGAAAGCCGTTGATATTGTCCCTTTTAGGTGCTATCATAAAAGCACGACCACCAGCACAAGGACAGGAGGACAACAGTTATGGGTAACACAACTGTGTCTCCCACCCACGAACAACTGTTCGGGGGGGGGGCAACAATCGAAAACGCGGCAGAAATCCAGAGCGAATTGCGCAGCCGCAGAGATAGAAAGCCGAGCTCCGAACTGAACTTTGCACCGAGCAAGGCGAACCGCGCGGCCTGCTTCGATGGAAAGCGATGCTACATCACCGACAGCGAACTCAAGCCACTGGCCTACTTCGACGCGGACGCTTATATTGCTGCGTGTGGCATATCGGACGACGGCAGCGTGGCTCTTTTTATGACGGCATACGGCCCGAGCGGAGAGAGCACCATGCTTATTGATGCGAACACCTTTTCGACCATCGCGGCCGGAGCTGTTCAGGTGAGCGCAAATACCGTTCGCGGGATAAACGTGGATTCGGCACGAAAAAAATTCACCCTGTTCACCGCGAAGAAGCGGGAGACAGAGTGGAGCGAGAAGCTCGGTTTTACATTCGACCTCGAGCCGACAGCCCCGGCAGACAAGCCGCAGGAGGTTCCAGACTACGGCGGCATGAGAACCGCAGAACTCATGGAAATCCCGTATGAGGAGCTTGCGGCCGCTCGGAAAAAGGCAGTGGACGAAGTTGATGGCGACGACGGTTGGGAAAAAGAACTCGACGCGAAGAACAGGGCGAAAGCCGGGATTGATGGCCCGGATGCCGAGACGCTGGAACGGAACGCCGAGAGGCTGAAACGGTATGAAGAAAAAACAGACTTTTCACCCTACGAGCTGCTCGAAAAGGCGCAGGGCTGCATTGGTGAGCTGAAAGAGGCCTACACGGAGCGGGCGGAACAGAAAGCGGTAGACTATTTGAGCCTGTCGGCCCTGAATCCCAAGATGTCCACATACCAGCTTTCCAATGCCTACAAGGAGCTCGGCCGGATATACGACCAAAACGACCTCAAGCAGAAAGCCCTCGACGCATACCGCGAGGGCCTGCGTCTTAACCCCGGATTGTCCGTGAAGAAACGCATCAAGCAGCTTGAGAAAGAGCTGAACGCATAAAATGACCCGGCAAGTGACGAAAGCCTCCTGCGGAGACCCACAAAGCGTCGCAATGGCCGGGCGGCAAACTTTTACGGCCGGACCACAAAAGCCCGAAATCGAGGCTCCGCAGCCGTGCTCGTGGCGTTCTACGGCTCAACGCAGGAGAAAGCACCCCGAAAACATTCCAGAAAATTGCCAGCAAGTTAAAATCAGCCTGCGGGAGACGGCCCACAGGGAGGTGATGGAGAGGGCTATACGGGGACCACGAACAGCCCTCCCGTCACACTGGCTGCTCCAAAATACCCGCAGCGGGAAGAACCGCGCGGCGCAAATCATGTATGTGCAGCGGCAGCTCAACCTCTGGCGGGCATATAGGAGGCAAGCATGGAACAGTCTATTTACGAGCTCTACATGGAGCAGGTCAACCCGCAGGACACCCGCGAAATCATGCAGGCAGAGGACGCCCTCACCGAGCTGCTGAAGCTGGTCGATGACCGCGAGTTGCGCGACGCCATTGACCGCGCAGCAGGCCGCGTTGCCTACCTCCGAGAAGCAGCGGCATTTGAGGCCGGTTACGGCTTTATGCCCGAATAACAAAAAGGGAGGCCCGGTACTGTACCGGGCCTCCTGATTATTTCAGCTTAGTTGTTGTAGGAAATATCCTTTACCTCGTTTGCATCGGCCGTCGCGTTTTCCAGAGCATCAACGGCCGCGTCGGCATATTCGATTACGCCATCGAGGTTATCGTTGATGAAACCGATTGACATGAGCCGGAGGCTTTCGGTATACTTCTTCGGCTTGTCGTCAGCCATCCTACTGTACCGCCTCTCGACCGATTTGAACACGGGCGAAACCTCTTTTTGAAGCGCGCGGGCTTCGTCCGCCAGAGCCTCGATACGAGCCTTGAGAGCGACGAGAGCATCATATTCTTGAGCATCCATGCTATTTATCCTCCGAAAGTCCTAGATATTCTTCAATCGAAAGGCCGAGCGCAGCAGCGACGGCGTGAATCTGGTAAACATCGCGTGGGACCCGGCGGCCGGCCTCCCATTCCTCGAGCGTCCGCAGCGGGACACCGGAGAGCTGCGACAGCCGGGTGCGGGACAACCCGCGAGCCTCGCGCAGCCCGGTGATGCGAGCAGCAATAGGCGTTAAAGCTGCCATCTTGAAATCCCCCTTGAATTTGGTATAATAGAAATGCCGGAGGAGCGAGGCATCTGCAAGCTGTTTCTCACTTCCCCGGCGTTTCAGAACTTTGGCCGCCGTCACCGGCCTTTGTTCTTCATCGGAGGCCCTGCTTAATGATTAAGCAGGGCTTTTACTTTTTCCGTGGCCTCCTCGAGGGTTTTGCTGTCACGCAGAATCTCGAGAATTTCACGGGTCCGGCACTCCTTTGCTTCATCACGAAGCAGCTCGGCGGTATTCATTTCGTCGTCCATGTTCTTTCCTTTCTGGCCTTGCCACCTTACTCATTGAGGAACAGCCCCCTCAACTGACTATATTATACCACACAAGCGCGTGGAAAACAAGAGCAAAATGGCAAAATATTGAAATATTTTTGCGTACCTGTGAAAGATTTACTGCTCGATGTACCGGAAGAGAAAACCGCCAGCATGGGGTAACTTTCCCTTGCATACCTTTCCAATAGCACTATCATCCAGACCGGTAGCACGGGCGGCAGCAGCGATACTCGGATACTCATGGATGACCTGATTTGTCTTGCGGTCAATCTGGCAGACCGGAGCGAGCGTTGAGCCGTGATAGGCCCGGACGCTCCGGCCGTAGCCGTCGCCCGGTTCGGGAGCCGTCTTGCCGTTCCACTTCGCGCCGGATGCAAGACCACCGAAAAGAAAGCCCTGCATCTCGTAGGCGCGGGACAGACGCCCCAGCAGCGTGTCGAGCTGGTCACGCTGGTTCCGGTCGAGAGACTTGAGGAACGTGTCAATCTCCTTTTCGGCCTCGACGACCTCCTGAATCCCGACGTGCAAAACGTCGTTCTGCTCATATTTTTCGTACAACGTCCGATAGACAGCAGCCACGGTACAGGCCTCCTTACGATTCCATTCCAAACACCGGCCACTGGTCGATGTACTCGCACTCAAAGAACAGCCGAACTTCTTCCTCTGGAATTTCCGTGACGTCAACAACCTTGTCACCGGGCTTCAAATCCCTTTTGAGGAACAGAGCGGCCTCGTCGAGAGACGGAGCGCGAACGCCCTTAATAGCAATGCTGTAACCGTCCGCGAGCGATACCTCGTAATATTTGATAATCACTCTGCATACACCTCCCCGTCTTTGAAAAAGAGCTTTGCACGGCGTAGGCGGAACGCCTCGAGGATAAGCTCAAAAGCCGTATCACTGGTGGCGTAGACCATCTCGAAACCGGGCATTTCCCATAGACCGGCGTTGTAGAAATTGGCAGCCAGCTCGACGACGATACGCTCGTTCTGGCTCAAATTGAAAGCCTCCTTTGCGGCCGTGAACATCATGTAGTCCTCACCGATGACGGCAATGCGGAGCTCCGGCCAGCGCGTGAGCGCGGAGAGCAGATACAGGGACGCGCCCCAATACGGATTGATTCGCCCGGATTCGGGATTTACGATGTGCGGAATCCGCTGAAGCTCAGACAGGAACGCAGCCTCGTGCTCGGGGCGGACGTAGGTAATATTGATTTTACTGCTGCTCATAATCGGCCTCCAAAGTGATTTTATGTGTGTCGAGCCATTTGAGCTCGACGCTTGTGTTTGCTACAACGGACAACTTGAGGTCCTGAATTTCGGCATCGTAGGGATTCTGAGCCTTGAAACGCTCGAGAGAAACACGAGCTTCCTCTAAGGAAGGACCAACAGCGCGCAAATCGACATACACATTCTGCCGCGCAAACCTAATGCCCTCCACGACGTAATGGCCGACGTAGCCGCGCCAATCATCAGCCTCGGCGGAAAAACCGCAGCCGACCCGGAGAACGCGCCCGGAGAAATGATGCTCAATCACAGACGCAATGGAAATGGATTTGCTGATGCTGTACGGACAGGAGAACACGGCCGTGTGCTCCCCATCGGCACCGGGACAGCAGTACCACAGCAGGAGCCTCTCGGGCTCAACCTCCACGTCATAGATGGCTGGGCCGAACGCACTGCCGGGAGACGGAAGAAAGATGATTCTCATGGCGGGCCTCCTTACATATCGACCGAAACAAAATGATAGGCGTACCAGCGGCCACGACGGCGGAAGAGCTTGACGCCGGTGGTGAAGAACTGCCCGCCGCAGCCCAGCTCGTCGAAAAGGCGGTAGGACCGGTACATCTTGAACCACAAGAGAGCCCGCTCCTCGGAATAGTCGGCGGTGTAGTCGGGCAGCTCAACAAGCTCAACGAAAGAATCGAGCCCGTCGCGGACGATGCGGTAATCGGAATCCCGATGGACGTACTCCCGGATGTCGCGCTTGAGCTGAATGACGAACTCCTCGACGCGCTCACTATGCACCGGACCGGGAAACCGCTCGAACATGAGTAGGTCATCGTATGCCTCCTTGAGGCTGTCGTAATCGTGAATATCGCGGGCCATTAGGCTTCCTCCTTTGCTTCTCTTGCCTTGCGGAGCTCCTCGAGAAACTCGGGGAGCGGCAGGTGCTCAAGCTCGTACTCCCGGCGCGCGGCCGGAGACAGGCCGTTGAGCCATGTCTCGTACTTTACCCGCTCCTGCTCTGCGCAGGCCCGGATGCTTGTGAGAGCATCTGCAGGCGGATAGTCCTCGCTGACGTACCATGTGATTTTGCCCTCGACGGAGATGTGGGCGACCATCTTAAAATCGCCGTTCTCTATCACGGCGGAGTTACAGACCGTGACGCCGTTGCCAAGACACCCAAGGAACAGCTCGAAATTTTTGGCAGCCATCAGTAAATCTCCTCCTCGAGCATCTTCTTGCTGAACGTCTCAATCTCCTCGAGAGAAGTCCACTCCGGCTTCTCGTCGTCGGAAAAGCTGTCCCACAGGATGCGCATTGCCTGAATATGGTTCTCAACGCAGCAGCCCCAGAGGTACTTGCTGAAACGCGAGCCGCAGCCGAGGAAATACTTGCAGTCCTGAATACAGCGGCTCAAGAGCCTGTAACGAAACTCGGCATCGGAGCCGACAAGGTCAGTGGCGACGTTGCCGAAATAATGAAAGTCCGCGTCGCCAGCGAAGTAGAGCGTGACGCTGGCCTCGAGGCTGCGCGGCCAGCCGTCCGGGTACGGACGGGTCGAGCCGTCAGAGAAGTGGGTCATCGCTGTTGCGGTCACCCCGATGGCGGCCTCGTTCTCGCGGGGACGGCAGAAGAACGTGCGAATCTGGATGCGCTCGCACTCCATGGAACCGGCGTTCCCGATACTGTCAGGGAACAGGGACACGGCCGGGTCATACCCGGCAGCTTTCAAACGCTCAAGAACGGTCATATCTCTTATGCCTCCATTTCGATGTCGAGCAGCTCCATGCTGCCGTATACACAGTGCTCGGAAATCTCGCGGGCTCTTTTGCGAGCAGAGGGCAGTGAGACAGCCTCAATTTTACGCTCGGTGACGTAACCGCCATTCTTGAACTGGGGATTGTGGCGGAAGAAAGTTGCCTTGTAGGACTTCGTTTTCATAGTTGACACTCCTTTGCGGTTTGGCTCCCGCGACGCCCTTTTGGGCGTTTCGGCCGTCGCCAGCGGCCATCGTCAGGCGGGGTTAGATGTTGGTTTTTCGTGCGCCGGTCTCCGTGTGTTCCCACACATCGACGGAGTAACCAGCAGCCCGAAACCTGTTTGCAAAGCTGCGGGCCTCCTCCTCAGACGACTTCCAAACGCAGAGCGGGAAACCGGCTTTGTTGTACAAAATCTGGTAACGCTTCATCGTCCGCACCTCCTTAATCTCTATTCTCACGCTTCCACATGAGGAAGTTCTGGTAATCATCTTGACCCATCGAGACCGGCTTGGTTGTGTTGATGAAATCGGGGCAACCGAAGCAGACGAGCTCGTCGGGGTTGCTGCGGGTCTGCGTCAGGACCTTGGCCGGGACACCGGTCATCTGGAACTTTTCGGACGGGACGCCCGGAACCTCGATGCGCCGGAGCAGCATATTGAAGTCGTAGTACCAGTCGAGATTCATGTACCGCTCCTCACTGTCCGTGCTCTCGATTTCCTTGATGTACTCGGCCAGAGCACCGCGCACATCAAGACGAACCGGAGCGACGCTGTCGTCGTAGCTGTCGTAGAGGGTGATGGTCTCGGCCTTGCCGAAACGAACGGTCAGGGCGGCAACGCTGCCGGTGTACTTGTAGAGCTCCATAAAAACCTCCTACCCGAAACGGGTCTTACTGCTTGCTTAACGTCCCTAAAAGGGACACACAAAAGCAAAAAAATTAAGCGACCTCAACCATACCGACCAGACCGTAGAGGAGCTCGTGGTCCTCAAAGGAGATGCGCTCTTCCTCGAATGCACGGTCAATCTGCCAGTAGCACTCGTCGCGGTCGTTCTCGGTCTTAATGGCGGCGATAGCTTTCACGATTTTCTTGAACATATTCTTATCCTCCTACCCGTTTTGGGTCATAGCGTTTTCTTGTACCCTCATTATAGACCCTAAAAGGGACAATATCAAGTAAAATCTGGCAATTTGTGGCAAAAAGTTTTCGAGAATGACGCTTTTTGCGGCATTATGCACGAAACGGCGGCAGAACAGAAAGAAAGCAGGAGCCCGGAGGCCCCTGCTGATATGGTTATCCTGTTTATCCTAATGAGTACGACCTGCTCATCATTGACGATTTGGGTGTGGAGCGCAGCACCGAGTATGCGATGGAGCAGATGTTTTTCGTCATTGACAGCCGCTACCGCAGCCGCAGGCCCATGATCATCACCACCAACCTGAAGCTGGCCGAACTCAAGAACCCGCCCGACCTGGCCCATGCCCGTATCTATGACCGCATCCTGGAACGGTGCGCCCCGATCCTCTTTGCCGGGAAGAACTTCCGGGAGGAAAACGCCGGGGCCACTAAGCAGGCGGCGAAAGACATTGTAAACCGTAAGAGCGATTGATTGTTTTGCCGGACGGCGCAGCCCCGCCCGGAGAAAGGAGCGCCATGAACAAAGAAACCCGTACCATGCAGACCGCAGGCACCACCCCCGCCAGAGCGCCGGAGGACGTCCCCGCGCTGGTAAAGAAAATCGGCAAGACCACCTACAAGGTGCGCGTCCATTTCAGCAATACCAGCACCGAAACCATGAGCGACAAAATCAAGCGTATGCTCAAAAACGAGATACAGCAGATGTGACCGGCTGATAAAGCCAGCCGCCTTGTGTTAAACTGATGATGGTACACACCAAAACTTTAGCCAAGGAGGACATGAAAATGCTGTACACAGAAAAAGAGAAAAATGAGATTGAGCGCGTCCGCAAAGTGTTTGAGAAACATATCCGGCAGATGACCGCTTATGATTTGGTTTGGTCGGATAAGGTCGGCTATGTGTGGCTGGCAATATCTATCGACCCGGTCTATATTGACACCGGCAACTGGATAGAGTCCGCTGCCGGTCTTTGTAATGAGTGCTTGAATGATATAGCACTGGATGTTTTTGGAATGACCGGAAACGACCATGACTTCGAGGACGCCGATCCGCTGGAACTGGCCGAGATTAAGCGGCGCTGGAAACCCTATATCGACCAACTGCCGGAATATGCGTACCTTTGCGACGAACTATTAAGTGGCCGCAAGTGACCCGCCTGCCTGAGTGTCAGGAGCATGAAAGTGCTTCCTGGCACTTTTTTTGTGGCTTTTTTGTGAATTTGATTAAAAAGTCCTTGACAACTCGTTTCGGGTGGGGCTGGTTACAGCTTTTTGAACCCCTCCGGTTCGTCTGCGGCGGCGCGGCGCTCCATCAGATAGGTGTCCAGCCAGTGGCCGTGGCAGTCCCGCGCAATGCGCTCCCGATGCCCCACCAGCCGGAAGCCGCACTTGGCGTGCAAGGCGCGGCTGGCAGCGTTATCCTGTAAAACGGTGGATTGCAGCGTCCAGTACCCGGCCTTTTCAGCGGCGGCGCACAGTGCGCTCAACAGCTGAAAGCCCAGTCCGTGCCCACGAAACTGCTCGCCTACATAGATGCTTACCTCGGCCACGCCCCGGTAACACCACCGGGGGTCTACCCGGTGCAAAGCACACCACCCTGCCAGCACCCCGCCGGAAAGGATGACCAGACGGCACTCCTTTGTGTGGGAAGCGTCCCACGCGGTATAGGGCGGGCATTCGGTCTGGAAGGTGGCGTATTCCGTGGCAATGCCCTCAACATAAATTCTGGAGACCGCGCCCCAGTCCTCCGGCGTCATAGGCCGGATGATGATCTTATCCATACTTTCATCCTCGGCGGGCCGAAAATTGCCCGCATTCTCTTTCCACTCCCGGATAAATTTCAGTATAGCAGAATTTGCCGCGCGGTACAAGAAGCGGACTGCACAGAAATTGTTTTGACATCTCACCTGTTTGTGATACAATAAGGGAACAGGAATGCGGCGGGGGGTGCGCCGTATCCCATGGAGGATGTATGAGAAAAACTGTCCGGGTACTGCTGTGTATGGTTTGGCTTATGCTTTGCGCGGCGCTGCCTGCCTTTGGCGCAGAGAGCGCACCCCATGTCACGGCAGAAACTACAATGGCTCAGCTGCGCGCAAACCCGGCGATCCAGGGAACCGGCTATTATACATATTGCCGTGAGATGACGCCGCTGATGGTGGAACGCTGGAAAAACAAGACCTTGCACGATTATTTTGGCGACACCGACCGGGAATCCGGCATTGCTGCGCTGAACCTTATCATTGATAACTATAATAAGGGCGTCAAGGTCACCTATCAGGTCTACACGCCTGAGGAGATCGAACACAATTCCAGTCTGGGCTGTGTGCAGCTGTTTTATTATCCGGCCGAGACCCCCAACGCCAAAACCGCTATCGTAGTGCCCGGCAACGCCTTGACCGCAACCTCGGAGATGGGTGAGGGCGGCTCCACGGCCTATGAGCTGCATAACCGAGGCTATGCCGTGTTCGTGCTGCGCTACCGCACCTTTTTGGATCTGGGCAATAACGCCCCGCTGGAGGATCTGGCAAGGGCGGTGCAGCTGGTGACAAGCCTTGACGAGGAACTTTCCATCCATACACAGGGCTATGCGCTGGTGGGCTACTCCTCTGGCGGCCAGCTTGTGGGCGTGTTCGCAAATAAGGAGCGCGGCTACGGTCATTACGGCGCTGCAAAACCCGGTGCACTGCTGTTGGCTTATCCGGTAGTGAACTTTTCAGAGGTAAAGATCGCGTATCAGGCGCTTATGGATACCGGCAACTATGGGTGGCACTATTACTGCTCCAGTGTGGCAGATCTTGTCACGGACGATTATCCGCCGGTATTTTTCTGGTACGGAAAGGACGACAAGGTGCTGCCCTGGATGATCAATCAGGTGCAGGGCCCGGCGCTGCAAGCGGCGCTGGAAGCCCACAAGGTACCTTATGTTATGAAGGTGTTTGAGTCTGCGCCGCATAGTATCGGGGTGGGCTATACCACCGATGCCGAGGGCTGGCTGACAGATGCCGTGGCTTTCTGGGAGCAGCAGACCGCTGCCTGACCATAAATAGAAAAGGAGTAGAACATGATGGATCAGAATACTTGTTTTGCATACCTGAACATGGAGCTGCCGGACGATATCCGCCGCCTGAAAGAGGCCGGTTACTACGACGCCGCCATTGCGCGCATCGATGCCTGTCTGGCCGAGGACTGGACTGCCAGCCAGAACCAGCCCCTACACCCGCAGGGTGCGCTGCCGGTAAACCCCACCCCCCACGGCGTGGATGCGTGGCGGCAGGGTCTATTGGCACACCGGGAAATTTTGCGCCGTCTGCCGCGGGACTACACTCTCACCGCCGACCAGCTGCTGAACAAGCTGCAGGCCACCCTGCGGGACTTTACCGCAGAGGAGTTCGCCGCACTGGACGCTGCCGGGCAGATGGACTGGCGCTTTGTGGAAGGGCAGAAGCGCTATATCTACCGCGCCGCCGAAACGCTGGTGGCTACCCATCCCGACCTTGCTGCCCGTCAGCTGGACCCGCCCGTTCCGGAGCGCAGCTGGGATCGTTTTGAGCCTCAGCACGACCAGATGGTGCGCACCGGCGCAGTCAGCGCAGACATCACCCTGCGCACCAGCATCGGCATGACCGATGAGACCTTTGCCCGCGCCCTTGCCGCCGCAAAGGCTGAGGGCAGAAACACCGTGCACGTCAAGGTGTGGCTGCCGCTGCCTGCTGCCTGCCCGGCACAGAGCAATATCACGCTGGACAGCTTTACCGCGCAGCCCACTTATATTGCGCCGGAAACCGCACCCCAGCGCACCGCGTACTGGGAGGCAGACCTTGCCGAGAACTGCCGCTTTGGGGCACAGTACAGCTACCGCAGCACTGCGCACTACGCTGCCCCGCTGGAAATGCAGGCCGACCCGGTGCAGCCGGATTTTGACACCGCCGAGCAGCTGCCCCACATCGCCTTTACCCCCTATATGAAGGCACTGGCTGCGCAGCTGACCGAGGGCATTACCGACCCGGTGCAGAAGGCAAAGCGCATTTATGATTTTGTCACCCTGAATGTGCACTACCACTTCCAGCCCATGTATTTTGTACACGAGAACATCACCGATAACTGTGCCCGCAGCCGCCGGGGCGATTGCGGCGTGATGGCCGCTACTTTTATCACTCTTTGCCGCATTGCAGGCATCCCGGCAAAGTGGCAGAGCGGCATGGTGGCACGGCCGGAGACAGCCGGCTGCCACGACTGGGCAATGTTCTATATTGCCCCCAAGGGCTGGATGTACGCCGATTGCTCTGCCGGTGCCTCCATGGCGCGTGCGGGCAACGAGAAGATGCGCCTGCACTACTTCGGCAATCTGGACACCGACCGCATGGTGGCCAACAGCGACATCTGCGCGCCTTTCGACCCGCCCATGTGCTCCTTCCGCGCCGACCCCTGTGATAATCAGGTAGGCGAGATGGAGGTAGACGGCGTGGGTCTGTACGGCCAGCAGGTGGAGACCACGCAGGAGATCGTAAAGCATCAGGAAGTATAAGCACATCCGGGTCTGCCATTACCGCAAGACCCGGATTTTTGAGTTAAAAGGAGAATGTCTATGGAATTTTTGGCAGGACTGTACACGCTTCTGCTGGTGGCCATCTGCCTGCTGCAGGCGCTTTTGCTGCACCGCACCGGCAAGCCCGCAGCTCAGCAGGACGATGAAGCCCTGAAGGAGTGGCTGCGCCAGCAGCTGGAAGCGCAGGCGCGGGTGCTGGAAGAAAAGCAGGCGCAGCAGGCACAGCAGAATCTGGCCGCGATGGCGCACATCAGCGATACCCTGCAAACCGCAGTGCAGGGCATGAGCAGCACCCTGACGGCAGGGCAGAACACCCAGCAGCAGACCATGGAGCAGCGCTTGCAGGGGCTGGAAGCCTCCAACGCCCGCAAGCTGGAAGAGATGCGCAAAGCGCTGGCAGACGGCCTTGCCGCCATGCAGGCACAGAACGCCCAGAAGCTGGACGAGATCCGCCACACCGTGGACGAGCAATTGCAGGACGCACTGCAAAAGCGGGTGACCGAAAGCTTTAAGGCGGTCAACGACCAGCTGGAACAAGTGTACAAGGGCTTGGGCGAGATGCAGAGCCTTGCCGCCGATGTGGGCGGGCTGAAGCAGGTACTCTCCGGCGTTAAGACCCGCGGCATTCTGGGCGAGATCCAGCTGGGTGCGATTCTGGAAGAGATCCTTGCGCCGGAGCAGTACGACACCAACGTAGCCACCATCCCCGGCAGCACCCAGCGGGTGGAGTACGCCATCCGTATGCCCGGTGTGGACGGCAACAGTGTCTGGCTGCCCATCGACTCCAAATTCCCCGGCGATACCTATGCCCACCTGCAGGATGCGCAGGCCTCCGGCGATGCACAGGCAGTGGAAAACGCCCGCCACGCACTGGAACTGGTGCTGCGCAGCGAGGCAAAGGATATCCGGGAAAAATATGTGGAGCCGCCCTATACCACGGCTTTCGGCATTCTGTTTCTGCCCTTTGAGGGTCTGTATGCCGAGGTGGTGAACGCCGGGTTGCTGGAGGTTTTGCAGCGGGATTATCAGGTGAACGTGGCCGGCCCCAGCACTATGGCAGCATTGCTCAACAGCCTGCAAATGGGCTTCAAGACCCTTGCCATCCAGAAGCGCTCCGGCGAGGTGTGGCAGCTGCTGGGGGCAGTCAAGACCGAGTTCGATAAGTTTGGGCAGGGACTTTCCAAGATGCAGCAGCGCCTGCGCCAGACCGACGAAGAGCTGGATAACCTCATCGGGGTGCGCAGCCGCGCCATCAACCGCAAGCTGCGTGCGGTGCAGACGCTGGACGAGAACACCGCTGCCACCCTGCTGGAACTGGACACCGAGCCGGGCAGACCGGTAACAGCACGTCTGCCGGAGAGCGGGGAAGAGCTTTGATGCGCAGAAGCTCCCCGCATTATCCCTTGCGAAATTTCTGACGATGTGCTACAATAGGAATTGTTCTCAGAAATATTTGCCAATTTACGGCACAAGATAAACCCAAAAGGAGTCTGAACGGTATGAGCATGAAAAAAATCAGCGAAGCCATCCTTGGTGTGGGCGTGGACGATACTACCATCGACCTGTTCGAGAGCCAGTATCCGGTGCCCACCGGGGTCAGCTATAATTCCTATGTTATTCTGGACGAAAAGACCACCATTCTGGACACGGTGGACGCCCGCGCCACCGAGCCTTGGCTGGAAAACCTTGCCGAGGCACTGGGCGGCCGCAAGCCCGCCTATCTGGTAGTCTCTCACATGGAGCCGGACCACGGTGCCAATGTGGCAAAGCTGGCAGCCCTCTACCCGGAGATGCAGGTGGTAGGCAACGCCAAGACCTTCCAATATATGGAGCAGTTCTTTGGCGCAGATGCCATTGCCCCGGAGCGCCGCGTGGTAGTGAAGGACGGTGAGAGCCTGAGCCTTGGTGCCCACACCCTCACCTTTGTGTTTGCCCCCATGGTGCACTGGCCGGAGGTCATGGTCAGCTATGAGAGCAGCGAGAAGGTACTGTTCTCTGCCGATGGCTTTGGCCGCTTTGGTGCAGTGGCAAAGTTTGACGAAAATGCCGACTGGGCCAGCGAAGCCCGCCGCTACTACCTGAACATCGTGGGAAAGTACGGCCCGCAGGTGCAGGCGCTGCTCAAAAAAGCTGCTGCACTGGATATCAAGACGATCTGCCCGCTGCACGGCCCGGTGCTTACCGGTGATCTGGGCAAGTACCTGAACTACTACGATCTCTGGTCCAGCTACAAGGCCGAGGAGCCGGAAAAGGTTCTGGTAGCCAGCGCCTCCATCCATGGCCACACCCGTGCTGCCGCCCACACCATGGCTGAAAAGCTGCGCGCAAAGGGCGCAAAGGTAGTGGAGATGGACTTGACCCGTACCGATGTTTCCTACGCCGTTACCGAAGCCTTCCGCTGCGGCAAGATCGTGCTGGCCTGTGCCACCTATGATGGTTTCCTCTTCCCGCCGATGGAAAACCTGCTGACCCACCTCAAGACCAAGAACTTCCAGAACCGCACCGTTGGCCTGATGGAAAACGGCACTTGGGCACCCATGGCTGCAAAGCTCATGCGTGCCGAGCTGGAGAGCATGAAGAATATCACCCTCTGCGAGAACGTGGTCACCATCCGCTCTGCCGCCAACGCTGCCGCCGAAGCACAGATGGACGCCCTTGCCGCCGAACTCGTGGCAAAGTAACACGATATAAAATCAGTTGAACGCAAACACTCCCGGACTTTCTGCAAAAGCCCAGGAGTGTTTTTTGTTCCTTTGTTTGTTTGATTATCTGCTAGATTATGAGTGATAAACACGAATTTTTACGTCGTTTTTTGAAATGTCAACAAACAAAAAAGCGGTGAAACGAACAAATTCTGAACGTTTCACCGCTGTATTCTGGAGCAGGATACGGGACTCGAACCCGCCGCCTACTGCTTGGGAAGCAGTCGCTCTACCGGATGAGCTAACCCTGCAAGTGCTCCATTATTGTAACAAAGCAGGGCAGGAATGTCAAGGCTTTTCCGCACGAAATTTGTGGTCAGCTCATTTTGGCCCATGTCAGGTCCAGCACCGGGAAAAACGGGTCGAATACCAAGTCGCGCACGCCGTTCGCCAGCAGCAGACGCTTTTGCTGCGCCATCAGGGGCACCACGGTGCAACTTTCCAGCAGCTGCCGCTCGCACTGCGCCAACAGAGCGCAACGGTCCTTGCCGGTCTGCTGTGCGCTCAGTGCCAGCCGGTCGGCATAAACGGTATCGGCATAGCCGGTCAGACTGCCGCCTGCGGTGGTGAACTGCTGCAGCATCTGATATACGCTGCCGCCCTCGGCACGGATGGGCGCAAGGGCAATGGTGTATTTCCCGGCGGCAATGCGGGCATCAAACTCGTCCTGCTCTACCTCTTCCACCGAGAAGAACAGGGAACACTCCTTCTGCCATGCGCTGTTGATCTGGTCGGCCAGTTCGCCCAGCCCGGCGTTCTTGGGCAGCAGCAGGGTCACACCGGAAAAATCCGAGGTAGCCATGCCCTGCCGCGCAGCCAGATACAGGGCTTTCGGCTCCGGGATGGTAGGCAGGGGATCCCCGGCAGTTTCGCGGTAGTCCAGCCCATCCACGGTCAGACCCTCCGGCACAAGCCCCTTTGCAGCGGTGTACAGGCCGCTGGAGGGCACATCGGCGTTTTCCCGGGCAATACCGGCCAGCGCCTGCCGCAGCTGCTGGTTCTGGAACACCGACCCCTCCGCCGCGTTGAACAGCAGCGCCCATGTGGTGTCGGAGTAGCTTACGGTCTGTAAGCTGGTGGCCTCGCCGCTCTCATCCAGCGCGGCAGAGCATTTGTCGTCAGCAATAAGCTGGGCTGCGCTTTTGCCGCTGCCGCTGGTGTCCTGCACCAGACGCAGACTGCCGACCAGCGGGCTTTCCACGGTGCGGCGCAAAAACAGGCCGTTTGCCGTCCAGTTGTACAGGTAAAAGCTGCCGCTGGCAAGCGTAGTCTTGGCGGTCAGCCCGTAGGTGCCCCGGGTGCTCTCAAAAAAGGCCTCGTCACAGGGGGCTGCACCGGGCATGGCCAGCTTTGCCAAAAAGTTATCGTCCCGCTCGCTCAGCCGGAACACCAACGTCAGCGGCCCATTGGCCGAAACGCCCAGACTGCTTTCGTCTGCAAGTCCCGCTAGCACGGCGGCGCTGTTCTGAATGGCGGAGAACTCCACCGCATAGGGCGAGGCGGTATCGGCGCGGAAAATGCGCCGGAAGGCAAATACAAAATCCTCGGCGGTAATGTCGTACTCTGTGACGGCGCCCTTGGCGGCAGCGTAGGTCAGACCGTCCTTCAGGGTAAAGGTGTAGGTCAGCCCGTCTGAGGAGACCGTCCACTTCTCACAGAGCTCCGGCACAAGTTCGCCGTCCGGGTCCTTGCGCACCAGCGTGCCGTACAGATTCTCGCAGGCGATGACATCCGACGCACCGGAAGCCACCTGCGGGTCCAGATTTGCAGGGATGCTGTCCACGAACCATGTAAAGCTGGCAGAGTTTGTGGAGCTGCCGCAGCCGGTCAGGGCAAAAAGAAACGCAGCAGCCAGCACCGCTGCGGTAAAACGCAACCATCGTTTCAAAAAGAATAACCTCATTCCGTTTATCTTCGCGCAGAAACGGCAAAAAGCGCTCTGCAACGACAAGTGTAGCAGAAAGCAACAGAAAAAACAATTGCCTTTTTGTGAATTTATCGGGCTTTTTGAAGCAGACTGTGCGGTTTTCCGTTGCCAATTGCGCGCAAATGGACTATAATGGTACAGCGAAGTGATCACCGCGCTGCCCGTGCGGCGCGGTGTTATACCATGATCCTATTAGAGGAGGAACTGTTTTTATGCAGAAAGATCAGCAGAAGCTTGCCCAGCTTATTCAGGGCAAAAAGGTCGCCTTTATCGGCGCAGGCGTCAGCCACAAGACCCTCATCAAGGAGTTTGTGGAGTTGGGCGCTCATGTGACTTTGTGCGACCAGAAAAAGAGCGTGGAGGACTTTGGCGATTACGCCGCCACCATCCGGGAGCTGGGCATCGACCTGAGCCTTGGCGAAAACTATCTGGACGGCTTCAAGGGACAGGACATCATCATGCGCACCCCGGGCTTTGTGGGTTACTTTGAAAAGCCCCTGCAGGATGCCATGGCCGCCGGCACCATGGTCACCAGTGAGGTGGAACTGTTTTTCGATTTCTGCCCCTGCGAGATCGTGGCCGTGACTGGCTCGGACGGCAAGACCACCACCACAACCCTTATCTCCAAGTTCTACGAGGCCGCAGGCCGCAAGGTGCACTTGGGCGGCAATATCGGCGCAGCACTGCTGCCCATGCTGCCGGAGGTGTCCCCGGAGGATGTGGCTGTGGTAGAGCTGTCCAGCTTCCAGCTGATCAGCATGCACGCCAGCCCCAACATTGCGGTGGTCACCAACGTGACCCCGAACCATCTGGATCACCACAAGGATATGCAGGAATACATCGATGCCAAGCGCAATATCCTGCTGTACCAGAAGCAGCCCTGCCGCGCCGTGCTGGGCTATGAGAACGAGATTAGCCGCTCCATGCAGGCAGACTGCAAGGGCAAGCAGGTGTGGTTCACCCGTCTGCACGATACCGACAACGGTGCCTTCCTGCGCAAGGAGGACGGCATGCTCTGCATGGCCGAGGATGGTGTCGTGACCCCCTTCCTTGCCCAGAAGGATGTCAAGCTGCGCGGTCTGCACAACATTGAAAACCTGCTGGCTGCTGCCGCTGCCGTGTGGGGCGAGGTGCCCGTAGAAGCCATCCGTCAGGTGGGCAGCACCTTTACCGGCGTGGAGCACCGCATCGAGCCGGTGCGTACTCTGGACGGCGTGCTGTACTATAACGATTCCATCGGCACCAGCCCCACCCGCACCATTGCCGGTCTGCGCAGCTTTGACCGGAAGGTCATCCTCATCGCGGGCGGCTACGATAAGCACATCCCCTATGAGCCGCTGGCACCGGAGATCATCGCCCACGTCAAAAATCTGGTGCTGATGGGCGCTACTGGCCCCCGTATCGAGCAGGCTGTACGGGAGTGCTCCGGCTTTGACGAGGCCGCTCTGCCCATTCAGCATGCAGACAATATGCAGCACGCCGTAGAACTGGCGCGCGCCGCAGCAAAGCCCGGCGATATCATCATCCTGTCCCCGGCAAGTGCTTCTTTTGACCTGTACCCCAACTTTGAGGTGCGCGGCCGCGAGTTCAAAAAGATTGTCAACGCGCTCAAGTGATTGCGCAGGTAAAGGATGCAAAGCGCCGTACCCGGTTCGCGAATGCCTGCCGGGGTCTGCCGGTGCTGGACGCTCTGCTGCCGCTGGATTGTACGCTCTTTCGCAAAAGTCAGCCGTGGCGGTTCTACGCGGGCCCTACGCTGGCGCTGGAACTTTCCGGCAGCACGGCATGGCTGGCCGGGCACGCAAACCCCGCAGAACTGGCAGGCTTTTTGTCCTTCTGCGGGTGCGAGAGCGCCATTCTGGACGGGACTGTCTGCCCGCCGCCGGACGGCTGGCACAAGGCGGAAGCACTGACCGTGTTCGGTCTGCCGCAGGCTGGGCCGCTGCCCCTGCCTGCCGTGGACGAAGCTTTGTGGACGCAGCTGACCCTCTGCCGGGAAGCTTCTGCCGCCCGGGTGGCAGAAGCACTTTATCCCGCAGACCTCACCCGGCAGGCAGACTTTTACTCAGAACTGTGCACAAAGCGCAGCCGGGGCAGGGCGGTGGCGTGGACATTGGAGCAGGAAAGTGCCGTCGTTTGCACCGTGGGCGCTTATGCCCTGTGCAATGGGCAGGCCTATATGGCCTGTGGGCAGACCGCAGAGCCGCTGCGGGGCAAGGGCATCGGCGGGCGGCTCATTGTGGAAATGGCAAACAGCCTTGCCGCCGAAGGGCTGCGCCCGGTGTTCCTCTGTGCACCGGAGCGGGTACGGTTTTATACCCGCCTTGGCTTTGCAAAACAGGCCGAGTACGCCCGCTATGTGCCCGAGAAATAATAAAGCTTTTGCGCAAAATAGCCAAAAATAACAGGAAGGAACTATCACGTTATAATGTCGATTCTGAACCACTTTTTCGATTATAAGCCCGAGGTGCTGGCGCTGGACGAAAAGGCCATGGAGCTGTGCCAGCCCTACTTCCGCCAGATGGAGGAGATCCGGGATTTCAACCAGCTGAAGATGCTCAAGGCCTTTGCCGATACCCAGATGTCCTCCACCGATATGCTGGGCACCACCGGCTATGGCCTGTGGGATACCGGCCGCGCCAAGCTCGAGCAGATCTTTGCCGAGGTGATGGGCGCGGAGGATGCCCTTGTGCGCAGTCAGTTCCAGAGCGGCACCCATACGCTGGCGGTGGCCCTGTTCGGCCTGCTGCGGGCAGGGGATACCCTGCTGGCAGCTACCGGCCGCCCCTACGATACGCTGGAGGGCGTGATCGGTCTGGACGGCAAGGGCAAGGGCACCGGCACCCTGATGGACTACGGCATCCGGTACGACGAAGCCCCCCTCAAGGCCGACTTCACCCCGGATTACGCGCTGATCGCTCAAAAGGCTCCGGGGGCAAAGGTCTGCCATATCCAGCGCAGCCGCGGCTACCTGCAGCGCAATGCCTTCGATCTGGATACCATTCAGAAGATCGCTGACACGGCCCGTGCCGCCAACCCCGGGATCATCATCTTTGTGGACAACTGCTATGGTGAGTTCACCCAGATGAAGGAGCCCTGCCAGGCCGGTGCCGACCTTGTGGTGGGCAGCCTCATCAAGAACCCGGGCGGCGGCATCGCCCCCACCGGCGGCTATATCGCGGGCCGGAAGGATCTGGTGGAGCTGTGTGCCTACCGCCTGAACGCCCCCGGTCTGGGCAAGGAGCTGGGCTGTACGCTGGAAACGCCCCGTGATATGTACCTTGGCTTCTACTATGCCCCCGGCGTGGTGTGTGAGGCCATCAAGACCGCCATCTATGCCCAGTGCCTGCTGGAGCTGGTGGGCAAAAAGCCCATCCCGCGCTACTGCGAGGACCACAACGATATCGTGACCTGCTTCGATGCCGATACCGCCGATGCCCTCATCGGCTTCTGCCGCGGCATTCAGGCCGCCAGCCCCGTGGACAGCTATGCAGCACCGGAACCCTCTCCGGAACCGGGCTATACCGATGAGGTCATCATGGCAAGCGGCAGCTTTACCCAGGGCAGCACCATCGAGCTCTCCTGTGACGGCCCCCTGCGTGAGCCTTACACCTGCTACCTGCAGGGCGGCCTGAACTTTGCCGCAAGCCGTGCCGGTGTCCTGCTGGCCGTGCAGAATGCTTATTTCAAGGATTGATCTTTTTTTAAAGAAAGCGTGAATCAAATGAATCGTGTTACTTCCATTGATGCCCGGATGCTGGAACGCTTTGAGCAGGGCTATGCTGCCCGCCCGGAGCTGAATGTGATGTCCAATGCAGTTTCCCGCACGGCTCTGCCGGACGCGGCCTTTGTGCCCGCCGCCGCTGCCAAGCTGCGGATGGACTTCTCTGTGCTGGTCAAGACCAATAACATCACCAACCAGAAGCAGAGCGGCCGCTGCTGGATGTTCTCCACCCTGAACGTCCTGCGCCAGCGGGTGATCGCCAAGTGTGATCTGGAGGATTTCTCCTTCTCTCCCACCTATCTGGCGTTCTACGATAAGCTGGAAAAGGCAAATCTCTTCCTTGAGAACATCCTTCACTTTGCGGATCAGGATCTGACCGACCGTGAGACCTACACCCTGCTGGGCAACCCGCTGCCCGACGGCGGCCAGTGGGATATGGCCATCAGCCTGATCAAAAAGTACGGCGTGGTGCCCTCCTGGGTCATGCCGGAGACAGTCCACTCCACCGGCACGGCCAAGTATCTGCCCATCCTGAACCGCAAGCTGCGGGAGGATGCGCTGGAACTGCGGGCCATGGCAAAAGAGGGAAAGGACACGGCCGCCCGCCGCGAGGAGATGCTGGCGGAGATCTACAACGCCCTGTGCATCCTCTACGGCCAGCCTCCCAGGAGCTTTGACTTTGAGTATACCGACAAGGATGAGCACTACCACTGCGACCGGAGCCTGACCCCGCACACCTTCCTTGAGAAATATGTGGGCAATGATCTGGATGATTACGTCGTCATCATCTCCTCGCCCATCCATGCGCTGAACCGCACCTACTGCCAGCCCTTTATGGGTGACGTGGTGGAGGAGAATATGTTCTGGCTGAACCTCTCGCAGGAGGAGCTGGAGGATCTGACCATCCGTCAGCTGCAGGCAGGGGAGGGGGTCATGTTCAGCTGCGACTGCCACCCCGACGGTGACCGCGCCAACGGTTATTGGGACCCCGACTGCTTCCAGTACGGCGAGGTGCTGGGCGGCCTGACCTTTGGCATGACCAAGGCCGAGCGGCTGCTCACCCGTGAAAGCACCATGAACCATTGCATGATGTTCTGCGGTGTCAATCTGGACGAGAACGGCAAGGCTGACCGCTGGAAGATCGAGAACAGCTGGGGCGATGCCTCCGGCCAGAAGGGCTACTACATCGGCAGCGAAAAGTGGTTCAAGGCCAATGTCTACCAGATCACCGTCCGCAAGAGCCTGCTGAGCGATGCCCAGCGCGCCCTGCTGGATCAGGAGCCCCTGCCCATGAAGCTGTGGGACCCGCTGGCTTAAATTCAAATAGATGCTATAAAGAAATCCCCCCGCCTATGGCGGAGGGGATTTTTCTGTTAAGCGGATAATAGGGGAAGCTTCAACGTGAAGCAGCTGCCTTTGCCTACTTCGCTTTCCAATAGGATTTCTCCGTGGTGCAGGTGGGCAAGCTCCTGCGCAATGGTCAGTCCCAGACCTGTGGAGTCGTGCTTGGAAGAGGTGGTGGTGTGGAAATACCGGTCAAATACGGCGGCCTGATCCTCCGGCGCAATGCCGCAGCCCGTGTCCTGGACGCTCACCAGAGCAGCACCGGCCTCCACCCGGCTGTTGACGGTAATGCTCCCTCCTGCAGGGGTGTAGTGAATGGCATTTGTCAACAGGTTCTGCAGGATCTGCTGCAGCCGGATCTGGTCGCCCCACACCGGCAGCTCCGGAGCCGGGGGAGCCTGAAGCACCACGCCCTTCTTCTCAGCCTCTTCCCGGCAGCTGTCACAGACCGCAGCGATGACCTCCCCCAGAGATACCCGGTCCTCGTTGAGCATCACCTGTTTCTGCTCCAGCTTTGCAGCCAGAAACAGATCCTCCGTCAGGCGGCGGAGAAAGGCCGTCCGCTGCTGTAAGGCGGGCAGCAGGGCCGGCAGGGCCTCCGGTGCAGCCTCCAGTGTGTCCAGTCCACTGCTGACCGCAAACAGGGGGCTTCGCAGGTCGTGGAAAATGTTCAGCATCATGCTTTTCCGGGCCTCGGTCTCCTCCGTCAGGGCCTTTGTCCGCTGAATGACCCGGGCATCCAGCTCCCGGGCCAGCTGCTCCGCCCGATCAAATTGCAGGGCATACCGGCGGCAGACGTAGGCCATGCAGCCCAGAGTAAAAGGCGCGTCGTAGATCCGGGCACACCGGAACAGGTAGAAAAACACGCTCTCCTGAAAAAACGGCACATGCATGCCCGGCAGGACCACCCATACCCGGAAGCCAATGGTGATGGCACAGGGAAACAGCATCAGCAGGGCAGCGTCGGAGCCCCGGGCATACATTGCCATCAGTATGCCCAGACAGTAGCCCATGCCCAAAAGCAGCCCCACCGCCCGTACACGGCTGGGGGGAATCAGCGTCAGAACAAGATACCCCAGCGTCAGAAGCAGGGAACGGAGCCGCTGCCCGTGAGACACCGGCACAGCCCCTGTCAGGGCGGTACACAGCAGGATACCTGCCAGAACCGTGACGGTAAAGAATCCCCGGCGGAAAAAGACGCTCCAGCCGGAACTCCCCACCGGAGCCAGAATGATCACCAGAGCCCAGAGGGTCAGCACCGTCAGATACAGCAGAAAATATCCCAGTTCCTTCTGAGGCTTGTATCGGTACAGGGCCAGCACCACCGCCCCCAGAGTGCAGAATACCGCAATGGCCATCCACTGCAGCACCGTGCGGAAGGTCAGGGCAGCCACTCCTTTTTCCGGGAACAGGGCAGCCCATGCCATCAATTGGGCTTCGGAGTCCATGCCGGGGACTCCAAAATCCGCCAGCGCCGGCAGTCGCTGGTTGAACCAGATCCCTGCCAACCCAATGGTCAGTGCCAGTGCCCCGGCGGCAGCCGGAAGCAGAAATCGCTTTTTTATCATAAAAAGACCCCCTGCAAAAACTTTGGAGAACCGGTTGAGAACAGCCCGGAAATACGGTATACTAGATAAAGATATTATAGCAAATTCACGCCGAAAAGGGGAGGGCAAACCGCATGATCCGCATTCTTCTGGTGGAAGACGATCCGGTGATCCGGGACACTACCAGCTATTTCTTGAAATGTCAGCAGAATTTTGAGGTGGTCTGTGCTGACACCGGCGGCGAAGCGCTGAGCCACGCCCGGGAAAAGTTCGATGTGATCCTGATGGATATCCTTCTGCCGGACACCAACGGCATGGATCTGTGCCAGCGCCTGCGCAGCTGGCACCACTGCCCCATCATTTTTACTTCCTGTCTGGACGATACAGACACAGTGGTACGGGCGCTGGAATTGGGCGGCGATGATTTCCTGACCAAGCCCTACAACCACAAGGTTCTGCTGGCCCGCATCATGGCAAACATCCGCCGTGTCCAGATGGATGCCGCAGAGCCCAGCGTCAGCGGCTACCACTGTGCGGCCTTTACGCTGGATTCCAACAGCCATTGCGTGGAAAAGGACGGCCGGAGCATCCATCTGGCCGATATGGAGTACCGCATCCTGACCCTCTTCATCCGGCATCCCAACACCTTCTTTACCGCAAATGAGCTTTACCGGAAGATCTGGGGGAAGGAAAGCCTGGGGGATGTCCGCACTGTGCAGGTGCATATCCATAACCTCCGCAGTAAGATCGAGCCCGACCCTGCAAAGCCCATCTACCTCAAAAATGTCTGGGGCAAAGGCTATATTTTCCGCCCGGAAGGGGAGACGGAGGCCTGAAATGGTTTTGCTGTCTTAAATATCGTTAATCCTCAAAGCGCCCACTTCTTAAGGAAACTTAAGCCGTGGGTGCTTTTTTCTGCTCTGATTTGACCGTTATTTATCAAACAAAGTGGAGAACAGGAATTTCCCAGCGAAGAAACGGCAAAGATGTTTAAGAATTCTTAAAAGACAACAGGCAGACTTTGTGTTAATTTATTATCGAACGAAGTCTGCGCCGCATTGTGGCGGTACGTTTCGGATAAGAAGGAAAATCGAAGAATAAGAACAGAAAAAGAGAAGAAAGGATCATCCAAGCATGAACAAGATCTCGCGTAAAGGCTTTCTGAAGATCGCCGCTGCCGCTGCCATGTCCGGTGTCACCGCCGGTGCACTGGCTGCCTGCAACGCTGCAAGCTCCTCCACCGCCGCTTCCTCCGGTGCAGCAGGCAGCTACACCCCCGGTACCTACACTGGCACTGCTGAGGGCATTTCCTCTACCGTCAAGGTCACCATGACCTTCTCTGACAGTGCTGTGACCGACGTTGTGGTGGACACCTCCGGCGAGACCGCTTCCTACGGTGCTGCTGCTGCCGAGGAGCTGAAGAACCAGCTGCTGAACGCCGGCTCTGATGAGATCGACGGCGTGTCCGGCTCCACCATCACCTCCGATGCCGTGAAGAAGGCCGCCAAGAGCTGCTTTGCACAGGCAAAGGGAGAGGCAACTGTAACTTCCGTTCAGCTGCCCACCGGTGACGAGACCGATTGGCTGGGCAAGGAGCCTGACATCGACGAGGCTGCCATCACCGAGACCGTGGACACCGACATCCTCATCGTGGGTGCCGGCAACGGCGGTATGTTCGCTGCTGCTTATGCCGCTGCCAAGGGCCTGAACTTCCGTGTCATCGAGCAGAACGGCAATGTGCAGGATACCCGTCACTGGGTGGGTGCCGTGGACGGCTTTGGCGCTCAGGAACAGGGCATCAAGATGGATCGTGCCAAGCTGCTGAGCGAGGTCTCCCGCTACGCTTCCGGCAAGTGTGACCAGCGCGTGGTCAAGACCTGGATCAACGAGTCTGCCGAGATGATTGAATTTGTCCGCTCCATCATGGAGGACAAGTACGGCGTGAAGATGATCTACACCTACGGCGACGAGGCCAAATGGCCTGCAGAAAACGCCCAGCACAACACCGATTATATGTACCCCGAGATCGAGTATACCTATGATCGCTCCAGTGGTGCCGCCCGGAACGAGCTGTTGCTTCAGTACATTCAGGAGCTGGGCTACGATGTGGACTTCAAGACCAGTCTGGCCAAGCTGGAAAAGAACAGCGATGGCCGCATTACCGGCATCATCGCCCAGAGCACCGAGGATGACCACTTCATCCGTTACAACGCCAACAAGGGTGTGCTGCTGGCCTGCGGCGGCTTCCCCGGCAACCCCTACATGATGGAGCAGCTGGACCCGCTGGGCACTTCCGTCACCACTGCCTGCTCCTACTCTCCCTCCGATAAGGGCTACGGCATCCGGGCTGCAATGTGGGCCGGTGCCAATCTGGACAAGGAGGCTGCTCCCATGCTGTTTGACCGCGGCATCGTGGCCCCCGGTGTGGATGGCGGCTATGTGGACAGCGACACTGCCTTTGGCGGCAAGGCTTTCCCTGGTACCATCCGTCAGTACAACCCCGGCACCCAGCCCTTCCTGAAGGTGAACCGCAACGGCGAGCGCTTTGCCAACGAGAGCAGCCCCTACAATGACATCGTCTACGCCGCTGCTCACCAGCCGGGCCGTGTCTACGCTCAGATCTGCGATGCCAACATTCTGGAGGACGCAAAGCGTTTCCACACCATCGGCTGCTCTGCCCAGACCCGTAACGGCGGTGAGAAGTACATTCAGGGTAAGATGGACGAGGCGATCGAGGCCGGTGCATTGTTCAAGTGCGATACGCTGGACGAGCTGGCTGACAAGATGGGCTTTACTGGTGCTGCCAAGGACACCTTCCTTGCCACCGTGGAGCGCTACAACGAGCTCTACGACAAGCAGAACGATGAGGACTTCGGCAAGCCCGCTTACCGCCTCAGCGCCATCCGCACCGCGCCCTTCTACGGCTGCTGGCTGGGTGCCTCTCTGCTGACCACGGAGCAGGGCATTGCCATCAACGAAAAGGGTCAGGCTCTGGACAACGATAACAAGCCCATGCCCGGCCTGTATATCACCGGCGATATGTCCGGCAGCTTCTTTGCCAACAACTATCCCTGCCTGATGGCTGGTGTTGCCATGGGCCGCACCCTGACCTTCGCCATGAAGAGCATCAAGCAGATGGCCGGTCTGGAATGATGTCACTCCCCGGAAAATGAACTGAAAACTGCATAAAAATGCAGCGCCGCTGAAGCCCTGAAAAGCTTCGGCGGCGCTGTTTTACGTTTCCCTCTATACACAAAAAATGTCAGGCAGTCCTCAGCACACGGCGCGGCGGGGAGCGGCCAGAGGCTCGATCACCGGCGGGTGCATCCCTTCCCGGTAGTCCAGATCCCCCTGATCCATGCCGCGGAGCAGTACCTCGGCGGTGGCAATGTTGGTGGCAATGGGTACGCTGTGCATATCACACAGGCGGAGCAGGTTCTGCTCGTTGGAGCTGCCGCTGTCGGCCCGGAGCGGGTCGCGGAAGAACAGCACCAGATCCACTTCATCGCAGGCAACACGGGCGGTGATCTGCTGAATGCCGCCCAGCTTTCCGGAGAGGTAACAGTGAACTGGCAAGCCGGTGGCCTGGTTCAACATCCGGCCGGTGGTACCGGTGGCAATGACAGTGTTCCGGGACAGGATACCACTGTAGGCGGTGCAGAACTGAAGTGCAAGTTCTTTGCGGGAATCATGTGCAAGAATGGCAATTGTCATAATCCGCTCTCTCCTTTGTACTAGTGTCGTCATGCGGACATCTGTTTGAAATGGATTGCAGTTGTGGGAAGGACAGTTCCGGGCGCACTTCAGAGCGCCCCGCCGAACTTGTTCCCATACTTTCCAATATAGTTTTACCGCGTCGAAATAGGGGTTGTCAAGGGGAAAATGAGAATTTTTACCCTAATTTCCGATAAAAGTACGACTTTGTTTTTGTACAGAATGGAGAAATGAAAAATACATCATGGCACAAACGGAAAAATAATTTTCGAAATTTTTGGGCGAAAGTGTTTCTATAACAAAAACAGTCCATCCCTGTAAAACAAAAATACAGGCCGCTGTCCTTCCACTGCGGCCTGTAAGAAAAAAACGGAAAAATGTTTTCGCAATTGAACGGTTCAGCGGATCTGGCCGCTGCCGTGAATGATGTACTTGTAGCTGCACAGCTCTTCCAGCCCCATGGGGCCACGGGCGTGGAGCTTCTGGGTGGAAATGCCCATCTCGCACCCCAGCCCGAACTCCCCGCCATCGGTAAAGCGGGTGGAGCAGTTGACATAGACCGCTGCACTGTCCACCGCCGCCGTAAAGAGGGCGGCATGGGCCTCGTCCCGGGTCAGGATAGCTTCGCTGTGGCCGGTGGAGTGCGCGGCGATGTGGCTGACGGCCTCCTCCACGCTGTCCACGACCTTGACAGCCAGGATGTAGTCCAGGAACTCGGTGTCAAAATCCGCAGGGCCTGCAGGGGTGCCGTGGATGATAGCAGCGGCACGCGGGTCCAGCCGCAGCTCCACCGGGTGCAGCCCCTTTGCAGCGCGGTCAGGGCCCAGCCGCCGGGCCAGTTTGGGCAGGAACTCTGCCGCAATGTCACGGTGCACCAGGCACACCTCCTCCGCGTTGCAGACGCTGGGGCGGCTGGCCTTGGCGTTTTCGATGATGTCCAGCGCCTTATCCTGCTCGGCAGAAGCATCCACGAAGATGTGGCAGATGCCGGTACCGGTCTGGATGCAGGGGACTTTTGCGTTTTCCACACAGGCGCGGATGAGCCCGGCCCCGCCGCGCGGGATGAGCAGATCCACATAGCCCACCGCCGTCATCAGGGCGTTGGCCGAGGCGTGGGTGGTGTCCTCGATCAGGCAGACCGCTGTTTCGGGCAGGCCGTTTGCCCGCAGGCCCTCCCGAAGAGCCGTTACAATGGCGCTGGCACTGCGCCATGCCTCCCTGCCGCACCGCAGGATGCAGGCATTGCCGCTCTTGATGGCAAGGGCGGCGGCATCGCTGGTCACGTTAGGACGGCTTTCGTAGATGATGGCGATCACGCCCATGGGCACGGCGGTCTTTTCAATGACCAGCCCGTTGGGGCGCTCCACCCGGCGCAGAACTTTGCCCACCGGGTCGGGCAGGTCAGCCACTTCCCGGATACCCTTTGCCATGGCGCTGATGCGCTCCGGTGTCAGGGCCAGCCGGTCCAGCATGACCTCCGAGATGTGCCCCCTGGCTGCTTCCAGGTCGGCGGCATTGGCCTCCAGAATGGCCTGCTGGCGGGCAGGGGAGCAGAGCGCCTCTGCCATGCCCAGCAGGGCGGCGCGGCGTACCTCGCCCGAGGAAAGGCCCAGCGCGCTTTTGGCTGCGCGGGCGGCTTCCAGGATCTCCTGTGTCGTCATGGATCAGCCCTCCTTTCTGCCCGCAAAGCGGGTGCCTGCGGGTCTGCCGTCTGCAATGTCATAGAGCAGCTCTGGGTGGGAACCGTTGGCAATCACCATGTCCGCGCCCTCTGCCGTTACCATCTGGGCGGCACGGAGCTTGGTGGACATGCCGCCGGTGCCCAATGCGGAGCCTGCCCCATCTGCCAGCGCCAGCACCTCAGGGGTGATGCGCTCTACCACCGGGATGAGCTTTGCGTCCGGGTGGGTGTGGGGGTTGGCGGTGTACAGGCCGTCGATGTCGCTCAGCAGCACCAGCAGATCCGCATGGATGCAGCAGGTGACGATGGCGGCCAGCGTGTCATTGTCGCCGATGGAGGTGATCTCGTCGGTGGCAACGGTGTCGTTCTCGTTGATGATGGGCAGCGCACCCAGTTCCAGCAGCCGGGTCAGGGTGTTCTGGAAATTCAGCCGCCGTCCCTCGTGTTCCACATCCACACCGGTGAGCAGGATCTGCGCCACGTTGTGGTTGTAGGCGGTGAACAGGCGGTCGTAGGTGTACATCAGCTCACATTGGCCCACAGCGGCGCAGGCCTGCTTGGTGGCCATATCACCGGGGCGGGAGGGCAGGGACAGTTTGCCCACTCCCATGCCGATGGCACCGGACGAGACGAGGATGACCTCGTGCCCCGCGTTCTTCAGGTCGCTCAGCACCTTGACCAGATCCTCTGTGTGGCGGATGTTCAGCCGCCCGGTGGAGTGTGCCAGCGTGGAGGTGCCCACTTTGACGACGATGCGCATAAACTTAACCCTTTCCCATTTCCTTTGTCTTGTTGTAGGCAGCAATCACCGCATCGGTCACCGCGCCGCGGAAGCCGTGCTCTTCCAGCACGCGCACGCCCTGAATGGTGCTGCCGCCAGGGCTGCACACCGCATCCTTGAGCTCACCGGGGTGTTTTCCGCTTTCCAGCACCAGCTTGGCGCTGCCCAATACCATCTGGGCCGCATATTCCTGCGCCTTGGCCCGGGGCAGGCCGCAGGCCACGCCGCCATCGGCCAGCGCTTCAATGAACTGATACACCCAGGCCGGGCCGCAGCCGGAAACACTGCTTGCCGCGTCGATCAGGGCCTCGGGCACAGCGTCCAGCCGCCCGGCGGGTGCCATCAGCTTCAGAAACTCCTGCTCCTCCTCCGCTGTCACATTGGCGGAGCAATATTGGATCATGCCTGCCCCCACCGAAGCCGGGGTGTTGGGCATGATGCGGATCACGGGGTAATCTTCCCCCGCCATCTCCTGGATGCGCGCGATGGAAAGCCCAGCTGCCATGCTGCAAAGGATGAAGCGGCTCGGCCGCTCGTTCAGGGTGAACTTAAGCGGAGCCAGCAGGGCCTCCATCATCTGGGGCTTGACCGCCAGAAAGATCAGGTCGGAGCGGCCCGCCACTTCGGCGTTCGTGGTGGTGTTGCAGCTCAGCTCTGCGGCCAGCGCCTCTGCCTTGGCGGCAGTGCGGTTGGCAAGATAAACATTCTGTGGGTCGGCAGCCTTGCAGACGGCCCGCGCAATGGCACCGCCCATGTTCCCACAGCCTAAAAATCCGATGGTCTTGATCATACTTACTTTCCCTTCCTTTCTCACTCAGAAAGAAATAAATGGAACGCACATTCGTTCCACTCCATCCATTGTAAGCATCCGGAGCCAGAAAATCAAGAGGAACCTCCCGGAAACCCGGCAAAAAGGCGGCGGGACGGCTGCAAAATGGAGAAGAACGTGAAAAAAATATCAAAATGAGAGATTTTGAACTTGCAAAACGGGGGGCATTTGCGTTATAGTATAAAAGAAGTATTCTTACTTCTCTGGCCCCATAGGGCGGCCACCACGGTCGGCGGCACAGTGTGTGCCGCTGGGAAAGGATGGATCTCGTGTCACAAACTACAAAAAGGGCGTTGGAGGCATCGCTGAAAAAGCTGCTGCTTCAAAAGCCGCTGAATAAGATCACCATCAATGATATCACCGAGGACTGCGGCGTGAACCGTATGACCTTCTACTACCACTTTAAGGACATCTACGACCTCGTGGATTGGATCATGGTCGAGGATGCCGCCAAGGCATTGGAGGGCAGACAGAGCTTTGAGAACTGGACAGATGCCTTTCTGGACATCCTGCATCAGGTGCAGGACAACAAGGTTCTGGTGATGAATGTTTACCGCTCCGTGAGCCGTGAGCAGTTGGAACAGTACTTATATAAACTGCTGGACTCCATGCTGCGGGACTTTGTGGACCGCAGCGCGCAGGGCTTTACCGTGCAGGATTCCGACAAGCAGTTCATCATCGACTTTTACAAATACGCGCTGGTGGGCATGGCGCTGGAATGGATCCGCAAGGACATGAAGGAGGACCCCGTCCGGATGACCGAGCGGCTGAATGTTCTGCTTCATGGCGAGCTTGAGCGGGCGCTCCGCCGCTTCCGCACCGACCGCAGCCCCGCAGATCTTGACGACTGACAATATTTTATCAATCCGGGCACCGTGATGGGTTTTCCATCACGGTGCTTTTTCTGTTTATGGCCTTCCGTTTGACAAAATGTTACAGTATGGTCAGCGCAAAATGAAAGGTGAAAACCTGGAAACCACAGCAAACGGAGGGAATAAAATGTATTATTCCAGCGGGAACTATGAGGCCTTTGCGCGCCCGAAAAAGCCTGCGGGAGTGGATCGGAAATCGGCCTATCTCGTGGGCACCGGTCTGGCGGCGCTGACAGCTGCCTGCTACCTGGTCCGTGACGGTCAGATGAAAGGGGAACACATCCACCTCTTTGAAAAGGGGTCCATCCCCGGCGGTGCCTGTGATGGCTGCCAGTACCCCGGCATCGGTTATGTGATGCGGGGCGGCCGGGAGATGGATGACCATTTCGAAGTCATGTGGGATCTGTTCCGTTCCATCCCGTCGCTTGAGACCGAGGGCGCAAGCGTGCTGGATGAGTACTACTGGCTGAACAAGGCAGACCCCAACTACTCGCTCTGCCGCGCCACGGAAAACCGGGGGCAGAACGCCCACACCGATGGGAAGTTCGGCCTTTCGGATCAGGGCTGCATGGAACTCATCAAGCTCTTTTTTACCCCGGATGAGCAGCTCTATGATAAGCGCATCACCGATGTCTTTGACGCGGAGGTGTTCTCTTCCAACTTCTGGCTTTACTGGCGCACCATGTTCGCCTTTGAGAACTGGCACAGCGCACTGGAAATGAAGCTCTATCTGAAGCGCTACATCCACCATGTGGGCGGTCTGCCTGATCTGCGGGCGCTGCGCTTTACCCGGTACAACCAGTACGAGAGCATGATCCTGCCCATGATCCGCTATCTGGAAGGGCACGGTGTGCGCTTCCACTACAACACCAAGGTCACCAACATTGAGTTTGAGCTGACCGAGGGCAAAAAGCAGGCCAGGACCATCTGCCTGCTGGTGGACGATGAAGCGGAACGGGTGGACTTGACCGAGAATGATCTGGTGTTCATCACCAACGGCGGCTGCGTGGAAAGCACTTCCATCGGCTCCCAGGATCAGCCTGCAGTGTTCAACCCCACCCTCCGGCCCGGCAACGGCTGGGATTTGTGGAAGAAGATCGCCGCGCAGGATGAGGCCTTTGGCCGCCCGGAAAAGTTCTGCTCCGATCCGGAACAGACCAACTGGATGAGTGCCACGGTCACCACGCTGGACGAACGCATCGTGCCCTACATCCAGAACATCTGCCAGCGTGACCCGTTCAGCGGCAGGACTGTCACGGGCGGCATCGTCACGGCGCGGGATTCCGGCTGGCTGCTCAGCTGGACGTTCAACCGTCAGCCCCAGTTCCGGGATCAGCCCAAGGGCCAGCTTGTGGGCTGGATCTACGGCCTGTTCAGCAACACGCCCGGCGACTACATCAAAAAGCCCATGCGGGATTGCACCGGCAAGGAGATCTGCATGGAGTGGCTGTATCATCTGGGGGTTCCCGAAAACCAGATCGAGGACCTGGCGGAGCATAGTGCCAATACCGTGCCTGTGATGATGCCCTATATCACAGCCTTCTTTATGCCCCGCACCGCAGGCGACCGCCCGGCGGTGGTGCCGGAGGGCGCAGTGAACTTTGCCTTCATCGGCCAATTTGCCGAGACGAAGCGGGATACCATCTTCACCACCGAGTATTCCATGCGCACCGGCATGGAAGCCGTGTACACCCTGCTGGATATCGACCGGGGCGTGCCGGAGGTCTGGGGCAGCACCTACGATGTCCGCGACCTGCTGAACGCCGCTGTTCAGCTGCGGGATGGCAAACCCCTGAGTGATCTGAAAATGAACTGGATCAAAAAATTCGCACTGGGAAAAGCGGTAGAAAAGGTACAGGACACCGACCTGGGCCGTCTGCTGCTGGAGTATAAGATCATCTGAGCGCCGGAAATTCAGCCCGGCAGGCAGGGGAGAGAGCCCTGTAAAATTCTATTGAATCTGGAGGAAATAAAAATGAATACCGCATTTGATTCTCTGACGCACAAAATGCAGCGTGCTGCACTGGGCAAGACTGTGGATCTCGTGCTTTCTCACGCCGAGAAGGACCCCGCCAAGACGGTTGGACAGATCGTAGATCTTTCAAAGCAGTTCTACGGCAATTCCTTCAGCGAGGAGACCTATGCACATGCCAAGCAGACCCTGACCGACCCCAACAGCAAGTGGTCGAAGCTCATCAACTGTGTGCTGAATCAGCTGGATCCCAACGTGGCCCGCACCACGGCCTTGAACCTGGGTTATGAGGCGTTTTTCCGCGGCACCAAGACCATCCGCGAGAACCGCGTCAAATATCAGTGCAACATTCCCTGGCTGATCCTGTTTGACCCCACCTCTGCCTGCAATATGCACTGCGTGGGCTGCTGGGCCGGTGAGTACGGCCACAAGAACAACCTGAGCTTTGATGATATGGATAAGATCGTCACCGAGGGCAAGGAGCTGGGCGTTTATCTGTACATGCTCACCGGCGGTGAGCCGCTGGTGCGCAAGGCTGATATCCTCAAGCTGGCAGAGAAGCACAACGATGTGCAGTTTGCCATCTATACCAACTCCACCCTGATCGATGAGCCTTTCTGCAAGGAAGTGGTTCGTCTGGGCAACATCGCCTTCATGCTGTCCATCGAGGGCACCCCGGAGACCAACGATGCCCGCCGCGGCGAGGGCCACTATGCTGCCGTTATGCGCGCGATGGATCTGCTCAAGGAGCACGGCATCCTATTCGGCACCTCCATCTGCTACACCCGCGACAACATCGAAGCCGTTACCAGCGATGAGTTCATGCGTTTCCTTTGCGATAAGGGCGCACACTTCGGCTTCTACTTCCACTACATGCCCGTGGGCAACGAGGCAGCGCCTGAACTGATGCCCTCTCCCGAGCAGCGCAAGTACATGATCGACCGCATCCGTTACCTGCGCAGTGAAGCCTGCGATATCCCGTTCTACCCCATGGACTTCCAGAACGACGGCGAGTTTGTGGGCGGCTGCATTGCCGGCGGCCGCAACTACTTCCACATCAACTCCGCCGGTGACGCAGAGCCCTGCGTGTTCATCCACTATTCCAACGCCAACATCCACGACAGCAGCATTCTGGAGATCCTGCAGAGTCCGCTGTTCATGGCATACCACAACGGCCAGCCCTTCAACAAGAACCATCTGCGCCCCTGCCCCATGCTGGAAAACCCCGAGCTGCTGCGCAAGATGGTCCACGAGACCGGCGCCCACAGCACCGACCTCCAGAGCCCGGAAAGCGTCGATCATCTGTGCGACAAGTGCAAGTCCTATGCCGCCAACTGGCAGCCGACCGCCGACGAGATCTGGTCCCATACCAAGATCCGCGAGAGCCGTTACGAGAACTATAAGGATTGGAAGCCCAATCAGCAGTAATTGCAGGTACTCCCCCTGAAATCTCCCTTTTTGGTTTATCTGCCCTGAAAGCCGAAGCTCCCCCTTCCCCAAGCGCCGAGACAGCGCCGGGAAGGGGGAGCTTTGCGTTTCTCGGCTGCTCTGAGAAAATCATGCGGTAGGAATACAAAAACCGGCCCCGCCTCCCATGCAGGAGACAGAGCCGGTTTTGCGATTCTATTGTGTTTGGGATCACTCGTCGTCGGGGTCACCGAAGGCATCGTGGTAGAGGTTTACCATGCCGGATTCGTCGTTGCGATTCAAGCCGTGGAACACCAGCTTTTTGATGACATCATAGATGACCGCGAAGAGCGGCACGCCGATGATCATGCCCACAAAGCCCCACAGGCCGCCGAACAGCAGGATGGCGAACAGCACCCAGAAGCTGGAAAGGCCGGTGGTGTTGCCCAGGATCTTGGGTCCGATGATGTTGCCGTCCACCTGCTGCAGCACCAGCACGAACAGCACGAACCAGAGCGCCTTGATGGGGTTCTGGATCAGGATGAGCAGGGTGGCGGGGATGGCACCGATGAAGGGCCCGAAGAAGGGGATAACATTGGTCACGCCGATGATGACCGACACCAGCAGGGCGCTGGGGAACTTGAAGATCAGGCAGGCAATATAGCACAGCACGCCGATGATGGCGGAATCCAGGATCTTGCCGTTGATGAAGCCGCCGAACATCCGGTCAGCGTAACGGACTTCCTCCATGATGAGGTCGGCCCAGCGGGGCTTGACCAAACTATAAAGGATGAGCTTGCCCTGCTGCCCGAACTTCTTCCGGCTGGCCAGCAGATACACCGAAACGATGAGGCCGATGACGAAATTCTTGATCCAGGTCACCACGTTCACCACGCCCACAGCGGCACCGCTGAGGATGTTCTGCATGGAGGGGAGCAGGGTGTTCTTGATCCAGGCATCCAGGTTGGCCTCCAGGCTGTCGTAAGAGTTCTCGATGAAGTCCAGCAGCTTTTTGTTGTTGGCAATGAGCTCCTGCTTGGAGATCCACTCCACAAAGTCGCCGATGTTGTCCCGTGCCGTGTAGTACAGGGCGGTCACGCTGTTGATGAGCTGCGGCACGATCATCATGATCAGCGCGTAGATCAGCAGCAGGCCGAACAGGATGGTCAGAGCAACGGCCAGCATGTTGGCAAAGCGGTGCATCCTTTCCGGGAACAGCTTGTGGAGAAATGCTTCAATCCAATTGCACACCGGCTTGAGCAGATAGGCAATGACACTGCCGTAGATAAAGGGCATCAGGATGCCGGTCAGGGTTGAAACGGCGTTGCCGAAGCCCTGAAAGCGGTAGATCAGGAAAAAGAAGAGGATGCTCAGGCTGATCGCGCCAAAGCCTGCGAACATTCCGTAGAGATAGGGTTTGATATGCGGTTTTTTGTCCATCATGTCATAGAAACTCCATTCCTGCCGCAGACAGCAGGATTCCCTGCGGCAATGTCAGCGCTTGTTGCTCCTGCGCCAGATGTGCAGTTTTTCGGCTTCGGCGATCAGCTCGTCCCGGAAATCGGGGTGTGCCACACTGATCAGTGCTTCTGCCTTTTCCCAGCTGGTCAGTCCCTTCAGGTTCACACAGCCGTACTCGGTGCACAGGTAGTGCACATTTGCGCGGGTGTCGGTGACGATGCTGCCGTTTTCCAGGGTAGGACGGATGCGGCTCTCCAGCTTGCCGGTCTTTTTATTCATAAAGGTAGAGGACAGGCAGATGAAGCTCTTGCCGCCGTTGGAAAGGTATGCGCCCAGAACAAAGTCCAGCTGACCGCCTGCACCGGAAATGTGCTTGATGCCTGCACTCTCCGCGTTCACCTGACCGAACAGGTCAATATCCACCGCATTGTTGATGGAGATGAAGTTGTCGATGGCGGAGATGCTGCGGATGTCGTTGGTGTACTCCACGGGAGCGGCCATGCACTCCGGGTTGTCGTTCAGGTAATCGTACATCTTCTGGGTACCTGCACCAAAGGCGTAGACCTGACGGCCCTTGTCCAGATTCTTGTGGCGGCCGGTGATCTTGCCTGCCTTTGCAATATCCACAAAGGCATCCACATACATCTCAGTGTGCACGCCCAGATCCTTCAGGTCGCTCTGCGCGATCAGGTTGCCGATGGCGTTGGGCATACCGCCGATGCCCAGCTGCAGGCAGGCACCGTCGGGGATCTGCGGGACGATGAGGTTTGCCACCTTCAGATCGACCTCGGTGGCGGCACCGGCAGCGGCCATCTGGCCGATGGGCGGGTTGCTGCCCTCCACAACACCGGCAACCTGGGAGATGTGCACCCAGTTCTCGGTGCCGCCCAGGCATTTGGGCATGTTCCGGTTGACCTCAACGATGATCTTCTTGGCCTTATCGCAGACGGCACCCAGGTGGGAAGCACAGGGGCCAAAGTTGAAATAGCCGTGCTCGTCCATGGGGGTCACCTGGAACACCGCCACATCCACGGGGTCAGAGCTGTCGCGGTAGTAGCGGGGCAGTTCAGAGTAGCGGATGGGGGAGTAGAAGGAGAAGCCCTGGGCAATGGCCTTGCGCTCAATGCCGCCCATGTGCCAGCTGTTCCAGGTCATGTGGGCAGCAGGATCTTCGATCTGGAAGATGGCGGGCACCCACATCAGGATGCCGCCGCGGAAGTTGACATCCTCCAGCTCAGGCAGACGCTTTGCAATGGCAGCGTCCACTGCAACGGGGGTGTTCACGGCCCAGCCGTAATCCACCCAGTCGCCGCTTTTGACCAACGCGGCAGCCTGGTCAGCGGTCATTTTCTTCTGCGCATACAATTCCGTAAAATCCATTATAAACCATCCTCTCTTACAATAACATAAAGGAATTGTAAATTCCAACTTAGTTATATCATTAACAAACGGGAGAATCAATACTTTCCTGACAAAAAACAGGGCTGGATGCAATATAACTAAAAATCTTAGCTTTTTGTAGAGATTCTTTGGTGCACAAAAAATAAATTTTACACAAAAAATACTTGATAAAATTTTGACGATGTGCTTTACTTATAGCGTAGCAGGATGCAGCGTGGCACTGCGGGTAAGATTGTTTAAAAATTAACGATACACCGTAGCAGAAGAAAAGAACATCTTGCACAGCAAACTGGAAAGTGCTATCATGTCAGAACCAATGCGCTTTTCAAAGGCGCGCAAGGAGGACAAAACCGATGGCAACTGCAGTTTACCCCGGGTCGTTCGATCCGGTCACACGAGGTCATCTCGATATCATCAAGCGCGCGGCAAAGATCAACGATCATCTGATCGTGGCCGTGCTCATCAACAGTGCAAAGCACCCATTGTTCACCGTGGAGGAGCGGGTGGCCCTGCTGCAGGAATGCTGCAAGGGGATCCCCAATGTCACGGTGGAGAGCTTCGACGGCCTGACCGTGGAGTTCGCCAAGAAGCGCCACGCTTCGGTCATGGTGCGGGGCCTGCGGGCGGTAACGGATTTTGAAAACGAGATCCAGCTGGCGCAGACCAATCATGCGCTGATGCCCGGCATCGAGACCATGTTCCTTGCAACCAGCATCAAGTGGAGCTATCTTTCCTCTACCATTGTAAAGGAAGCCGCTCGCTACGGCAGCAGCATCTCCAAGTTCGTTACCCCGAATGTGGAAGCCGCCGTGGAGCAGAAGATGGCCGAGCTGCACAGCAGGGGAGAGAACGTCTGATCCCCATTCTTTATGCAAGAAACGCTTCGGCGTTTTGATAAAACAGTCTTTCTTAAATCACAACATACACAATCAGGAGGCTATTCACATGAAAAAGATCGTTATCGCATCTGCATGCCGTACCGCCATTGGTAAGTTCGGTGGCACCCTTGCCAACGTCCCCGCTGCTGAGCTGGGCTCCATCGTCATCAAGGAGGCTCTGAACCGCGCAAACGTCAAGCCTGAGCAGGTCGATCATGTTTACATGGGCTGCGTGATCCAGGCTGGTCTGGGCCAGAACGTTGCCCGTCAGGCTTCCCTGAAGGCTGGCCTGCCCATCGAGACCCCCGCTGTCACCGTCAACGTGGTCTG
>OLWL01000059.1_pt1 | contig 83802 bp, 62 predicted proteins | sample 1674151 | NCBI WGS metagenome assembly OLWL01 (sample SAMEA103958148, study PRJEB25191) | human gut metagenome
AACGTCTATTCCGTGCAGCGATTTCACAAGATTACCTTCGTGAAATCCTTGCCTCGGCCATAATTTGATGCGGTTGCCCTGTGCGTGCTGCCGCGAAGTATAATGGTAAAATGGCGTAGAGTATGCGCCTATGTAGTGCCGTATGTGTCGATGATGCCGTATACCTATGCGATACAATCATTTAAGGAATGCAAGGTATACAGCTCCTACCAGTAGGACGAATGCGGCAATGTGATTCCAGCGTAAAGTTTCGCCACCGAACACAAATATTGTGATGACGGTAAATACTATTAGGGTAATTGCTTCCTGGGTCACTTTGAGTTGCATCAGTGTCATCGGTCCGCCGTTGCCTACGTACCCGATGCGATTGGCAGGAATCATGAATGAATATTCAAATAATGCTATTGCCCAAGAGAATACGATCACGAGCCAAAGCGGCCAATCGGTTGATATGCCGGCTGTCTGTAATTTGAGGTGTCCGTACCAGGCAAAGGTCATAAAAACATTGGAAACGACCAATAGCAGGATTGTGGTGACTATAGGATTCATTTCTTGGTATGCTTGTCATATTCGTTAATACTCATTATGCGTTCTATATGCATCTTTGAACGCAGATAGTCCATGTCTATGTAGCTCTTGTCTCCCGGGCGTCTCAAAGGGAAGGCCATGTATTTGGCTTTTATAACCTCGTTGCATGCGGGGCTACGCCATCCCGGTGCTGATGGTTGCAATTCGGGCGGTACGGAGTCTATGGAGACTGCGCGGACGTGGCTACAGGGCGGATAGCCGATGACGGTCCACATTACAGCATCTTTTGGGTCTTGACCGGGAGCCACGCCTTCGATGACGATGGATGCGGAGGATATGCGCCGCGGTATAAAGTCCTGGTCTATGGCCCAACGGGTGCTGTCGCATAAGATATCGCGACCCAAACGACTATGGTAGAATGACCTTGACGCGTCTTCGGTAAAGAACGCCGGGGTAAGAGTGTGATGTTGTATCCGTTCTTCGGCAAGGTGGCAGAGATTGTCGTAGCGGACATATCCATATCCGGTGGTGTCATTGCCGCTAAAGGAGAAATTTGTGCGTATCAGTACATCGCTTTCTGTGTCTTTGAGATAGTAGGCCGTGTATCCGTTGTCATTGGTCTCAAAGTATGCGCCGTTGCCGTAGGCGTCAATAACGCCGAAATTAGCTTGTACGCCCATAGGGCGAGGCAGGGTGTCAAGTAGTGTAGCAAAGTCAGCGACCGTGCGGCAGCGACCCAAAGCCATAGACATTACGATGCCTTCGCGGTCCACCAGTTTAGCAGTGTCCGGCGCAAGGTTGTAGGATGCCGTATTCATGATTCCAAATCCGGTGTCATTTAAGCCCATCCATGCTTCTGAACGAAGGCTGTCTCCTCCGTTGAACAAGGCTACATACCTGTATTGCCCGGGGCGGCATACGGTGTCTACAAAATTATGTTCCGTCCCGGTGTCTCGGTGTTTCCACAGTAAGGGGCGTCCGTTGGCAGATGCTCGTGCGCCAACTATCATTGATGTGCAGGCTTGTGTGTCTTGCGGCAGCGCTATGGATACAACCAATGCACTGACCACAAGAGTTGTGCGTAAGAACGTTGTGCTCATTTTTGTATATATGTAAGTTGCCTCTGGCATCTTTGCAATGCATCGATGGCATTGGCTTTAGGTGGTCGTTGGTCGTTCTGACCCTTTTTGAGGTGCAAAATTACGCATTTATTCGCAGAAATTGCGTACTTTTGTGAGGTCTAAGCCGTTCAACTTGATTAAACGCATAAAAACAACCAAGACAGTATGTCGCTGATTGAATATAAAGACGTAGAACTTCGTCGCAAAGAATTTGTCGTGTTCAAAGATGTTACGTTTAGCATTGATAGTGGGCAGCCGGTATACTTGGTGGGCAAAGTCGGCAGTGGCAAAAGCACATTGCTAAAGTCATTATATGCCGAAGTTCCGGTGTCCGGACAAGGTCATGCTCGTGTGCTTGGATATGATATGGGACAATTGCGTCGTCGTGACATCCCAATGTTGCGTCGCCGCATGGGCATCGTTTTCCAGGATTTTCAATTGCTGATGGACCGCAATGTTTATGCCAACCTTGATTTTGTGCTTCTTGCTACGGGATGGCGCGACCGCAGGCAGCGCGAAGATCGTATACTCGCAGTACTTGATCAAGTCGGTATGCCTAATAAAAGTTACAAAATGCCTCATCAATTAAGCGGAGGTGAGCAGCAGCGAGTGGTGATTGCCCGCGCCATGCTTAATAATCCGGATATAATTCTTGCTGATGAACCCACCGGCAACCTTGACCCGGAGACAGGACAGCAGATATTCCACCTACTAAGTAATATAGCGTCTGAGGGCAAAGCCGTGGTGGTGGCTACGCATAACCATTCGCTGATAGATCAATTCCCCGGACGCGTATTTATCTGTGAGGATAAACGCCTTAGCGAACTGCCATAACAGATTTTCGTACAGGGCTAAATGTCATGCTGATGGCAGCAAGTACGCATGAGCTCTTATTGCTGCGTGACTTGGGTTTGTCGTTCAACGCATGTTTTACAATAAATTGTGGAATAATAACTGCTATGATGTATATAGTTGTGGCGTGGGTGTTTGCATGGCACTGCACCCCTATATGTAATAATGATTAGGGGTTCCCATATTCGGAGCTAAAATTTTTCCTTGGGTATTCTTTGCTCTATTGTCAGTTGAGAGTGCCTGTACGTGCTCGCTTAATGACGTTATCTTCGGGCACAACGTAAATTTCGACGCGTCGGTTTCGTCTCCTGTTCTTGACAGAAGTGTTTGCCGAGCGCGGTTCCTCAGCCCCCATACCGTAAGGTGTGATGTTGGTTTCAACATCGCCTGCCAGTTCATCGAAATAGTCAGCAATAGCATTGGCGCGTCTTTCGGTGAGGTCATCGCAATATTGCTCGCTGCCGGTGTTGTCTGAATATACGACGACAAGTATCTTGTATGACGTAGGTTTGCGCAGCAATTCTTTGAAGGCGTTGAGATAGTATGGCGCATGCGTGCGCAGTTCGTCATCGTTTGGCTTGAAGAGCGTGTCGCAGGGGATGATTATGCTGTATACCTCGTTTTTGCGATGCATAGCGACTTCAAGATTGTGTCGTGCAAATTGGTTTGCGTTGTTGCCCATATGACGCTGTATTGCCGGCGAATACTTTTTGGGAACTTCCGGCGTGGCAATGTTTTCCTTAAGGGTCTTGGGCGCATCGGCATTTGGAATGTCAGTCGAGGCTATGCCGGATGCTGCCGCCATCAGAATGGCAGCAACAATGGAGCATTTTTTTGAAAAAGTGAAACGGGGCATGTTTAGATACATTGGGTTATTCGTCCTCCAATGAGTCTTCGTAAGCTAATTCGGCGTTGACTATAGGCTCAATGTGTTCGGTTGCAATTTTTGCACGCTTATCTTTGGCCAAAGTGCGGCGCACGGTGCTCATCAGTCTATCGAGATCCACATCGGCATCTTCTTCATCATCTTCTGAAAAATCAATTTCGAGCATTCCGTTACTCTCGTAGAAATCCCAGATTATATCTATGACGTTGAGAATTTCGTCATCGTCATATAGCGAGGAGATTTCATTGCCAATTTGTGCGCGTATAAACGCTATGGCATTATCTTCGTCAAATATGGTCATAAGTTAATTATTGCTGTAAAAAAGCTTTTGATGACTATTTATGGGAAAATGCGTTATAGCTCCAGAAGACCCTTGGGAAGTGTAACACCTATCGAACCTTCATCTATGTATTCGATGAATTCGTCGGCGATAGGAATATACAATTTGCTGTCATTGTCCTCGGCACGGCTGACAATGAATAGATTGTTTGCCGTGGAGTCTTCTATGCCGATGATTCGTCCCAGGACTTTATCCGATTCGGTGTCTATGATATCAAATCCTATAAGGTCTTCAATGAAAAAATCTTTACTGTCCGGGTCTGTGGCGTCATGGTGCAACGAGTCAATGAGATCTTGGCTTGTGGCGTATATTGTGTGTCCTGTCAAGTCTTGGTCGTCAATAACAGGTATGAGTCGCGAACGCCACATCTCACCCTTGTGGAAAGTAGTGCCTGATAATTTGAATGGTACCGGAAGCCCGTCAATTTCGACAAATACAAAGTCTAAATCTTCGATTGCCTCACCATAATTCGAGTACATAATGTAATCGCCTTCGTATCCGAAGGTTTTGATAATGTGACCGATGGGTCTCAGTTGCTCAAATGTGACCGGTGTGTGCGGCATATGTCGAAACTCTTGTTAGGTTACTTCTTTTTCTTTTTCTTGCCGGTGTTGGAAGTGACCTTGTATGTGCGCAATACCATTGTGTCGGGCGTTAGGCGAATTTTACCTTTGCTGAGCACGGCAAGGTCATCGAATATACGCTGGTCGTCAACGTCTTCGTTGGCTTCGGACATTACTTTCTTCATTTGGTTGGCAAGCAGTTCGATGAAGGCGTCTTTGTCCGGACAGTCTTCCATGTCGGCTGCCACTAGAGCCATTTGTTCGATTACGCGTCCGTATTGGCGTTCGAAATTTGACACTTGGTCAAACATTGGCACTGGCTCGGGTTTTGAGTCAAGCGAATCGGCGTGTATTACATCAAAAGGCCAGTCTATATCAAGATTGTAGTTGCTCATGACTGCCAAATGATCCCAGAACTTGTGCTTCTCGGGATCGTTGGCCACCATTTCGGGAAACAATATACCCATAGTGTTGACTATGGAGTAGGCGCATCGTGTACGTTCGGCTTTGTCCTCGAGGGTCATGCAATACTCCACCATAGACTGGATGTTGCGGCCGTACTCGGGAAGTATTATGTCTTTGAGTTGAGTGTTGTATGTCAGCATTGGCTTGTTCGGAGGAGGTAGGTGTATCTTGTAGATATATAGTGTAAAGAAGGGCGCGGGGTGTTCCCGCACCCTTCTTGTATGTGTTGGCTGTGGATGTTACATGTTCATGCCGCCATCCACCTGTATTACTTGGCCGGACACGTATGAGGACATGTCCGAGGCAAGGAAGGTGGCAACGTTGGCGATATCCTCTACTTTGCCGCCACGACGCAGGGGTATTTTCTTGGTCCATTCGGCGCGTACGTCATCGGGCAGGGCTGCGGTCATGGCTGTCTCGATAAATCCCGGGGCGATGGCGTTGGCGCGGATGCCGCGTGAGCCAACTTCTTGGGCGATGGATTTGGATAGGGCTATAAGACCGGCCTTAGATGATGCGTAGTTGGCTTGGCCCGCATTGCCGTGTACTCCGACAACGGATGCCATATTGATGATGGAACCGCTGCGCTGGCGCATCATGATGGGCAGCACTGCGTGAATAAAGTTAAATGCACTTTTGAGGTTGACGTTGATTACGGCGTCCCATTGCTGCTCGGACATGCGAAGCATCAGGCCGTCTTTGGTGATGCCGGCATTGTTGACCAGAATGTCGATACTGCCGAAGTCTTTGTGTATTTGGCCAACCACTTCCTCTGTTTGAGCGAAGTCGGCAGCATTAGAAGCATAACCCTTGGCTTTGACTCCCAAAGCAGCTATTTCGGCTTCGGTCGCTTTGCCGTTTTCATCGATAACGAGATCTGTGAATGCGATGTTGGCTCCTTCTTGCGCAAATTTCAATGCTATGGCCTTACCAATGCCGCGTGCGGCACCGGTAATCAGGGCTGTCTTACCTTCAAGTAATTTCATGTTTTGTGTTGTGTATGATGATGTATGTTTAGTGTATGCGTTGCCTGATGGCGTGCCCGTTGGTACGGCGCATATTCACCGCAAAGTTACTAATTATTTTTGAGACCGCGGCAATGAAGATTTAAGGCTTGTAAAATGTGCTGAAATACCATGTTCTCATTTGTCGACGTCGCCAAAAAAACGTACCTTTGTGCATCAGTAAAGGTCGTGTGCGGTCTTGTACCGTGCTGACATAATCGACATCTATATTCCCCACGCTACACCATTATGCTTGTTTATTTCAAGAAAGGTGCCACGAAGGTTTACGCAGTTGATACCGCGCGTTCGTTGACGGACAGCGAGGTCGATCGGCTGTCTTGGCTCTTCGGCGGTGCCCGTCGTCTCGTGTCTTCCAACATCAAACAATCCTTTATCGGACCGCGCCGCGAGATGGTGACTCCATGGAGTACCAATGCTGTTGAGATTTGCCAAAACATGGGCATAGACTGCATTCGTCGCATCGAGCAGTTTGATCGTGCCGACAAAGACACAACTTATGACAGGATGTTGCAACGCTATTATAATGCCTTGGATGCACATGTGTTTGATGTGGATACAAGCCGGGCTCCTATCCGCTATATCGAAGACATCGCAGCATATAACGTAAGCGAAGGCTTGGCTTTGAGTGCCGATGAGGTCGAGTACTTACAGGGGCTTGCAAAACGCATGAATAGGCCGCTTACGGATAGTGAGGTTTTCGGATTCAGCCAAGTCAATTCGGAGCATTGTCGCCATAAGATTTTTAATGGCACGTTCGTCATTGACGGCAAGGAACAGCCGCTGTCGCTGTTCAAACTGATAAAAAAGACAAGTAAAACCAATCCCAATGGCTTGGTGTCGGCATATAAAGACAACGTGGCTTTTGTGCGAGGCCCGCGTATGCGACAGTTTGCACCCATGTCGGGCGAGTATGCATCATATTTTGAGGAGAAGAATGTCCCGACTGTACTTTCGTTGAAAGCTGAGACGCATAATTTTCCGACAACTGTTGAACCTTTTAACGGAGCGGCTACAGGTACCGGCGGCGAGATACGCGACCGTCTTGGCGGCGGTCGTGCCAGCCTTCCTTTGGCAGGAACGGCAGTATATATGACATCGTATCCTCGCCTTAATGGCCTTCGCCCGTGGGAATTGATGATGAATCCGCGAGTATGGTTATATCAGACGCCGGCCGAAATATTGATTAAGGCCAGCAATGGTGCCAGTGACTTCGGCAATAAGTACGGTCAGCCGCTGATATGTGGGTCGGTACTCACATTTGAGTATTCGGACGATGGCATTGAGTATGCCTACGACAAGGTTGTGATGCTGGCCGGAGGGGTAGGGTACGCCCGAGCCCGTGATGCGGTCAAGGGCCATCCTCATAGTGGCGAAAGTGTCATTGTGATGGGAGGCGACAATTATCGTATTGGCATGGGTGGCGGTGCAGTGTCTTCGGTTGCTACAGGCCAGTATGCCAATGCCATTGAGCTTAATGCCGTACAACGAGCAAACCCCGAGATGCAGAAACGTGTGGCCAATGTCATACGTGCGCTCAGCGAAAGTGACACCAATCCGATAGTCTCTATACACGACCATGGAGCCGGTGGACATCTTAATGCCTTATCTGAATTAGTGGAAGAGACAGGCGGATATATTGACATAGATCGACTGCCCGTGGGCGATCCGACACTGAGTGACAAGGAAATCATAGGCAACGAATCTCAGGAACGCATGGGCATGGTAGTGCGCGGTAAGGACGTGGAGCGCATACGCCGTATTGCAGAGCGTGAACGAGCTCCGATGTACGAAGTCGGGCATACCACTGCCGACCATCGCTTTGTATTCGGGCATGGCGGTATGGACGACAGCGACCGACAGGAATCAGGGCCTATAGATTTGGCCATGGCGGACATGTTCGGATCTTCGCCAAGGACCGTGATGACGGATAATACGGTCGTGCGACACCATGCATCTGTCCGATATGATGTTGCGTGCATGGACAAGTATATAGCCGAAGTATTGTCCTTGGAGGCTGTGGCGTGCAAGGATTGGCTCACTAATAAGGTGGACCGCAGCGTTACCGGACGCGTGGCGCGTCAGCAATGCCAAGGTGCATTACAATTGCCTTTGAGTGATTGCGGCGTAGTGTCCATAGATTTCACCGGACGACGTGGCATAGCTACGTCGATAGGCCATGCACCGCAGGCTGCATTGTGCGATGCTGCAGCCGGGTCGCGTATGGCTATTGCCGAAGCGTTGACCAATATAGTTGGGGCAGATTCGGTCGCCGGCCTTCGCAGTGTAAGTCTCAGCGCCAATTGGATGTGGCCGTGCCGTAATCCGGGCGAAGATGCTGCCTTGTATCGAGCCGTCGAGTCGTGTAGCGAATTTGCCTGCGCATTGGGCGTGAATATACCCACGGGCAAGGATTCGTTGTCAATGACGCAAAAGTATCCTGACGGGCGTCGAGTGATGGCTCCCGGTACGGTGATAATTTCGGCGGCAGCGCCGGTGCGCGACATCCGCCGCACGCTTTCGCCGGTATTGGTGCAAAAGAAGTCTTCGACATTATATTATATCGACTTTGCGGGCGATACTCTTCGTCTTGGTGGGTCGGCTTTGGCCCAGACAATGGGTTTGGTAGGAAACAAGGCGCCCGAAGTGGATGCAGTGACGTTGGCTCACGCTTTCGGAGCTGTGCAAACCATTGTCCGTAAGCGCAAGGCCTTGGCAATGCACGATGTAAGTGCCGGCGGTCTGGTGACAACCTTATTAGAGATGGCCTTTGCCAATACATCGGGTGGGCTCGAAATCGATTTGTCTGAAATGGCAGGCAGTATGGGTGGCGACTTGGTCAGCGCATTGTTTGCCGAGAATCCGGCAGTGGTGATGCAGGTGGACAATGGTACGACCGAATCTGTCGAAGCGATACTCAACGAAGCCGGAGTACGGTATTTCGCAATAGGTCATCCTGTTACGTCCGGACGTACACTGGAGGTTAAGGTCGGCATCGATACCCATAGTTTCGACATAGATGCACTCCGTTCGATATGGTATGAGCCTTCGTATAGGCTTGATTGCTTGCAAAGTGGCGAAGAATGTGCTGCCGCACGCCGTGATAATTTGGGGCATCAGCCGTTACGCTACATTTTCCCCTCCGGATGGAAGGGAAGCAAGGAGATGACGATACGTCCCGAGGCTTCGGTCAGCGGTCGTCCGCGTGCCGCAATTATCCGTGACAAGGGTATCAATGGCGAGCGCGAGATGGCGTATTCGCTATATCTGGCCGGTTTTGATGTCAAGGACGTTTGTATGACAGACTTGATGAGCGGAGCCGAGACGCTGGAGGATATCCGTATGATAGTGTTCTGCGGAGGCTTTTCCAATAGCGACGTGCTTGGCTCGGCCAAGGGCTGGGCTTCGGGCTTCCGTTGGAACGAGAAGGCTCGGAAGACGCTTGAAGCCTTCTATGCAAGGCGCGACACTCTGTCTTTGGGCGTATGCAATGGTTGCCAACTGATGATAGAACTTGGCCTGATAGCCCCGGAGGCCGGCGAGCGTATGCCGCGTATGGAGCACAACCGTTCGCATAAGTTCGAGTCTCAGTATCTCGGTATTATTGTGCCGCAGAACAATACTGTGATGTTCGGCGGGCTTTCGGGATCACGCCTTGGTATATGGGTGGCGCATGGCGAAGGCCGCTTCAATCTTGGTGGCGCTGCCGGTGTCAAGAACTTCAACGTTATAGCCAAGTATGCCTATCGGACTTATCCCGGCAATCCTAACGGCAGTGACGGGGCTGTGGCCGGTATTGCATCGCCGGACGGGCGCCATGTGGCGATAATGCCGCACTTGGAGCGCGCCATATTCCCGTGGCAATGCGGACACTATCCGCGCAGTCGCCGCAATGACGCGGTTACGCCGTGGCTTGCCGCCTTCCGCGCTGCCTTCGAGTGGTGCGCCCGGCAGTGATGCGCTCCACTAAGAGGAAGATACAGACAGCGGGCTGCGCTTCGGCGCAGCCCGCTGTCTGTATGGTAAGTCGTCCCGGTTTAGAGGGCGACCTTGAAGGTCTTGCCGGCTACGGCCACGATGTATATGCCGTGGTGACCGAGGGCGATTTCTTTGCTTGTTCCGGAATAGGCTGTGCGTCCGGCGAGGTCGTATACTGCCACAGCGGCGTCCGCTTCGGCTCCGTTGATGTGTATGGTGCCGGCCGAGACAAACACGCTTACACTGTTGTCATCGTTGGCAAAGACATCGTCCACGCCGCCCATGTCTTTTTCGACTATATTGCCGAACTTTTTCCACAGTGCGTGTTCTTTGTAAGCCTGAGCCGAACCGGTGGGCACGTACAGCGTTACATCCTGATAGCGGTAGCTTTCGAGGATGTCATAGCCATAATCTTCTGCGCTGTCGAGGGTGAAGTTGTATGGCTTTGCAGAGCGGCAGGTTATGCTCTTGAGGTTGGGACAGCCGTAGAATATGTGCTTGTATAATGTTCCTGAATATTCGGTATTGTAGGGTTCGATGGTTACTTCTTCCAACGACTTGCAGTTGATAAATTCGCCCATGAATAGCTTGTCCGTCTTAATTTTGGCTTTTTTTAGCCCTGTGCAGTTGGCAAAGGCAAAATCTGCATATGTAAGCATCATGCGGTTTTCCTCTGTTATCTCGATTTGCTCAATTCCACTGCAACCATCAAAAGCGTGGCTGCAGAGTGTTATAGGCTTTTCAAATGTCAGCGAGGTAATCTTGTCACAGTTATAGAATGCGTAATCAAGGGCAATTTCGCTGCTTATTGAAACATCTCCGGTCTTTCCATGTATGCAGGCTACATCCCACATTCCACTATATGTTAGTATTCCGTCTGAGACACCGTAAGACTTTGATTGTGATATATACTGACTTATATTTGCACTACCGGGAGCGAGAGCTCTGATGGATAGTTCTATTGAGCTTGGTATAGTCAAGGATGTCAGCTTAGGGTTGTTATCGAAGATATGTTGCATTGTACATAGTACATTGTATGTCGTTCCGCCAATGGTGAATTGTTCGGGAATAACAAAGTCGCCTACAATCTTTTGTGGATCAGCATATAGCGCGCCACTGCGGTTGAGGCCATAGAGATCGCTGTCGTAAGTCAGTCCGTTGTTATCCGAGCCGAGTGTGTTCTCGATGGTGGAAACTTTGCCCCATATGGCATCGTTGGTGTATGCGTCTTTGCTCTCGTAGGGCACTTTGAGTGTGAATTTGGCTATGTTGTTTGCATTGTCTGACAGTTCGCCTTCGCATTGCGGCGGGGTGGCATTCAGCGCATATATTGTCGTTGAGTAATTACTGTGTAATGAGAATGCCTCTTTGCCCACCTTGTTTACTTTGGGGCTAAGTATTATGTCTTTTAAGGATGTGCATTCGTAGAACATATACTCTCCGACAACTTCGGACTCTATCTTAGCATATTTAAGGTAGTGGCAGCCCCCAAAGACTGTACGTCCGAGGGTGGTGACGGATGCCGGGATAGTTACCTTTGTCAGGTGTTTGCAGTATCCGAACGCTAAATAGCCGATTTCGGTGAGCGTGTTGGGAAGAACGACGGAGGTGATATTGCTACTTTGGAAGGCGTGTTCGGCAATGGTGCGCACGCCGTCCGGTACGGCCACAGGGTCGAAGTAGTGTTCAGGGCATTTGAGCAGGGTGGCGCCGTCGGCGGTGTAGAGGATGCCATCGATGTCCTTGTAGTACCGGCTACCGTCCTCAACGGTAATGCGCTCAAGGCGTGTGTTGTATCCAAGGAACTCCTCGCCGATTTCGCGCATGGTGGCCGGGATGGTGAGCGAAGTAATCTTGTCGCAGTTATAGAATGTTTTGGTGGCGATGCCGGTCACGGTGTAGTCTGTGCCGTTGATGGCAACGGTAGACGGAATTACTACGTCGCCGCCTAAGAATTTGTCATAATGGACGGCTTGGCACTCGTGTTTCTCGGCATCGGTAATCATAAAGGTGAAGCCGTTATTGGTTGCATCATCGGAGTATATACGGCAGTCTTTCCACACATCGGCGGCGCGATAGTCTGCCACGGCAGAGGAGGGGACATACACAATGCCGTAGAAGTTGTTAGTAAACTTGTACGTGTAAGTGATTTCGGGCGGCGTATTGCCTAAGCAGCGGATGTATTGGACTGTTGAAGGCATTTTGCCGTTGTTTAGCATCTGTACAGAGCCGAAGTAGACAATCTGGTTTAGGCTTGTCAGACCTGAGCACCACCCGTCAGGCTCGTTTTTGCAACGGACGTAGGCAGTTGTCAGGCTGGGACATAAGCTGAAAGCCCTATTGGCGCTTTCGAGATTTAAGGGAAGGTCTATGGTCGTCAGGCTCTGACATTTGTAAAAAGCGCGGCTCTGTATTGTCGTTACGGTTGACGGGACTGTGAGCGAGGTGATGGGCGCCTCTTGGAAGGCCTTGCTGTCGATGCGTACAACGGTATAAGTGATGCCGTTATCCGCCACCTTGGCCGGGATGTCAAGCGAGGTGGGGATGGTGGCGGCATCGTAGCCGGTGACTGCGCACTCGTTTTTTTCACTGTCGATGACGGTGAAGCTGAGACCGCCGCTATCGAAAGCCGACATGGTGGCCGTGGCCAGCAAAGTCGTGATTGTGAGTAATAATTTTTTCATTAAGTGTAAGCGTTAAATGTTAGTGATGGCTAATTAATTATATCGAGTTGGGAATTTGGAAGTTCGACGGAGAGGGCGTTGAGGCTCTCGATATAGTCGAGAAGTTCAAAGCGGCCACGGCGGTCTATGCTCGAAGTGCGGAATACGGGAGGCAGTTCCTCCCAGTATTCACGCAGCGTTTCGAGGTATTTGGTGGTGACGGTCTTGGCTGCGTTAGACGTCATTTTGTCCAGCTTGGTGAAGACTATGGCAAATGGCACGCCATTCTCGCCTAACCAGTTCATGAATTCGAGGTCTATGTCCTGAGGCAGGTGACGCCCGTCTATCAGCAGGAACAGGCACGTCATTTGCGGACGCTTGAGAATATAGCCCTTGATCATTGCTTCGAGGCGGCGGCGGTCGTCCTTGCTGCGCCGCGCGTACCCATAGCCGGGCAAGTCTACGATATACCATGCGTCATCTACGAGGAAGTGGTTGATAAGCATGGTCTTGCCGGGGGTGGCGGAGGTCATGGCCAGTGAGCGATTGCCCGTGAGCATATTTATCAGCGAGGACTTGCCTACGTTGGAGCGCCCTATAAAGGCGTACTCGTGCATGGCCGTTTTGGGACATTTATCCACATCGGGGCTACTGGTGACGAAGCATGCGTTGGATATATTCATAGTCAAGACGTTGTCAAGTGGTCGTTTGCAATCTTTTGCAAAGGTAACCATAAACCACGAATTATTCAAATTCCGTTCTATTTGGCTTGTGCTGTTATATGCGTTATCTCTTTATATGCGTATTTTGCGTATGCCTTGTGCTGATTTGATGATGTATATGCCGCGAGGCAGCTCACCAGTTGGTGTAGGTGTTGGCTTCGCTCCAATACTGACTGCCGCCTTGAGTGAAAACAACGCGTTCGCCATAGCCATATACTTTGATACAATAACAGTCCTGCCATGTGACGTATAAAACCATGTCATCGTCATTGGGAACTAATTTGAACATCCAATAAGAATGTTTGACTGTGGCGCATTTATTTCTGTTGTTGTAGGATCTGTCGTATATCTCGTCAACTGTTCCATTGCCACTGGTACTACCATCATTTTCTAAGGCAATTATATGGTTCTTTTCATTGCCCCAGTACCCAAGCCAATATTTGCCATATTCAACTCCATCTGAGTAGTTGAAATATAGAACACCTTTATCAACACTGCCTTTACATGTTTTTATGCCATCATCATCCATTTTTATCCGCACAGAGTACCCATCATCTTTCTTTTGAATTTTGATGTTGCCAATATTATTATCCTTTGACGGATACCATACGCCTTCGAAGTCCTGCGCGTTCGAGCTGACAAAGGCGAAGGCAACGATGATTAGAGCTGTGATTCTGCTTAATGCTTTCATTGTGTATTGCGTTTAGATGTATATTTGGTTTGAATCTGATATTCAATATGAGGGCATTAATTTGTCCGAGTTTTGGTCGGCATCCGGTCTTGCTTCGGTATAATAAACTACACCGTTAGTCCCGCCGGCTCCTATCGCTTCTCCATGAGGGGCTATGCTTAAAGAGGCTACATCACTAAAATGGTCTTTACTCCAAAACACGTAATTTACTATTAAACGGTCATTTGTTCTGTTTGTCACCGTCAGGGTGTAGTCATGCATATATGGTCCTTTGTATGTCTTCGGCTGTCCTATCCTTTTTCGGATTTCTTTATTGTCGGTTGTGTTAAAGTAATCAAAGGCAAGATCATACCCTTGTGGTGTTTTAGAGCAATTGAGTTTAAACGGACCTTTGTCGTATTGAGACAGATAGAAGGTTCGCGTATTTGCAGGTTTTTCTTTTGTGCCTTTTTTTCGAAAGCCGTATCGGATATAAATCGGTTGTCTGCAATCATTAAGTCGTTTGACGAAGTATTCATCATTGTTTGTATGGTAAATATCGAAACATTCTCCGCTCTTACACTCATGAGTGAAAAGCTTGTTTTTGTATTCGTATTTGTTTGCTTGTCGCTGGGGCTGTTGGGCGCGGCGTCTTTGGCTGACTTGGGCATCGGCGATGATGGCTATCAACAGCAGGGAGAGGGTTATGGCCAAAATGTGTTTGATGCGGCTCATTTTGATTGGATGTTTCATTTTGTCTTTTTGAAGGTTACGTACTGTATGTTATGCTTAGTGTCGAATGCGTAGTAGTCATCGCCGTCTGCCCATAGCTCGAGGATGCCGTGGTCTGATACGGCCGAGGCGGTGTAGTCCGGCGAGAGTAGTACCAAGCCGTCGTCAAGGGCGAGCAACATTCCTTCGGTGGTGAGTATGAAGTCGTTGATGCGCTTGTCGTGGTTGTATAGCAGTGTCGGCTTCTTGTCTTTTTGCAACTGGTAAATCTTGGTGTCGATAGCAACGTATGTCGCGTTTATGCTTTGCTCGACTTTCCATATAAACTCGGGGAGGCGTGCCACTTCGTTCATAGTATGCTTCGTGGGATTGACGGCGTATAAGGCCGAGATGTCGGCATACCACGCGAGTACCCAAAATTCTTCGTCGTCTTTGGGGAACAGCGAGTATTCCGGGGTGTCTATAGTAAACAGCTCCTCGCGCTTTGCCCCGTGATAGCTCACGATTTTCTGCCCTATTTTGCAAATCATGCTATTGCCGCACGGAACGACATGGTCCACGTGTCCCGAAGCCCATGTAAAGCGCCGGGCCATATCCTTGTTTATCGACAGCAGTGTGTCGCCGAAGCATATGGCAAGGCCGATGTTGGGGATGACGAAGCGTGGTAGGGTGTCAATGTCGCATTGCTCGGCTGAGAGTAGCAGTCGCATTTCTGCCGTGATACGCCCGGGCGAGGCGGACGGCATCTTGACCGTTGGTGTGGATTGGAAGGCGGTGATCCAGTCATTATAAGACTGTGGCGAAATGTCGGTATTTCCTTGTACGGAGATGCTTTCGCCGGAAGTGAAGGATGTCCTCGCGCTGCGTTCTTTGTTCAAATCGATGATTCTTACCGGCTCCTCAAACAGTTCGGCGAGTTCGTCGTTGGACTTTGTGTCGAGCGAGGGCTTGGCTTCCTGCGTCGGGATAGTGGCCAAATCCATGGCGTGTACCGAGGCGTCCAGTCGGGCTGCGCCCTCGGTGGCGAGGTAACGGTCACGTGCGGCCTTGCGCATATAGAATCCCGACATCATGCCCTGGTGTATCGAATAGCCGCGTGCAAAGTCTTCGGCATCTTCGCGCCGTATACGGGCACGCCTCTCTGCTTCGCGGCGTGCCGCCTCGGCGGCGGCTTCTTCGCGCTCGCGCCGTCTCCGTTCGAAAAAGCTCTCAGATCCGACTTTCGTGTGCGACCCTACATTATTGGAACGTCCTTTCGCCGCTCTGGGCCGCGACGGGATTCGGATGTTAATATTGGATTTTTGCCCGAATCCGGCATTCACGACACCGCCTTTGCCGTCTGGTTTGACAATATTACTTACATCGGGAGCGCCCATAGACATGAGCGATTCTTTGGCGGAGTTGGCAAGTGCGCCAACGTCCACGTCCGCGTCCTGTGCGTCAGCTGTGGTCGTCATCGCACACAGCAGTATTGCGGATATGATTAACGGCTTCATTTCTTCTCTGTTGTGTCGTAAGGCCTTAACCATACTGATAGTTCTACAGGTATTGTCAAGCGTTTCTTTTTGCGCTGTACCACCACGTTCACCACTTCGTAGGGCTTAAAATGGCTGATGGCTTTACTGAAAGATGCATCATCTGTAATCGGGTAAGGTCCGACTTCTACAATGACGTCATTTTTCTTCAGGCCGGCAAGCAAAGCGGCAGACCTATCTTTGTCAAAATCTGTGATGACAGCTCCTTGTTCCGGTGCCCATTTGTTTTTTTTGCGGAAGATACTGTCTACTGAGTTGAATGCGACACCCATATAAGGTGCGATATAGCTAGCTTGTTTCAACGAATCGGCTTGTGTCATATTTATCTGATAATATAGGTCGTCGTCAACGCCCTCATCCAATGCGCGAACATGGCTCAGATACCATATTTTCAAACTTTGATGTGCATTGAAATGCTTCTTGTCTTTCTTTGCCGGGATAAACTGGTCCTTGCGTGCATCAATATACTTTGTCAGCCATGCGTAAGGTGTGGTTATACCAAATCTCCATCCGGCCCAATAAATATGATCGTCGGGATTATAGCGTGTGTATGAATACTCGTCTGTCCAAGATGTTTTATTGCTGACTTTTCCGTCTACATTGACTTTTTTGCTCTGATAGCTCAATGTCCCTTGTAGTAAGTATTTGTTGACGCGGCGGAAGCGCCCTTCGAGAATCCATACGGTCTTTGACGGCTTCCAAAGGGCGTCAAATATGGCGTTGAGCCCGATTTCAATGGCCGATGTGGCTATATTGCCGAGAATTTGCTCTCCGAGGTCTACTTTGTTGTGCCGTGCTAAGTTGCCTGAAACTATTGAAGCTGCAGTGGATGTCGCGCCGCGCAACAGTCCGAGTGCTTCGGGGTCTATATTCTTCAGCTTTTCAGAAGACCAAACGATATACAATGAGTCTTCGGCATAAGGCAATACGAGGCGGGATGTGTCGGTCGGCTGGTACTCACATGTGTTTTCTAATTCCAGTACGTAAGGCTTATGATATACAATTGTTTGACCGCCTATGTAGTCAAAAGTTATAGGTTCTGCGGGCCAATTGTATACGTCTGACCTATATCGGTTCGAGATCCACGTGCCGTCAAGACCTTGGTCGGCAGGGACGTAGTTGCGGATTTTGATGAGGTGGTCGTAGAGTGTTTGGCTGTGAATGGTGTCTTCCAGCAAGTCCAAGCGGCGTATGACTTTTTTCAGCTGGATAGTGTCCTGCTTTGATGCGAGGATATTGCCTTTGACATACAGCATTTTGGTTTTGTTGGCTGCCGTGTCCGCAAACAGATGGTCGTATAGTTCGACCACGGCAATCACGCGGTCATTGCTGTTGCGCTTGAGATTGGCTGTAAGCGAGTCCACCAAGAGCTTGTCGAATGCCGAGTAATACTTGCCTTTCAGCTGCTTTGAGTATCCCAAGAGGCGTATCAGCGGATCTGCCGTATCTCGTGAATAGGATTTCTGCTCAATGTACTCACCGACCCATTCGGTGACCTTCTCGAAGGGTTCGGATGGTGGCTTGACAATCTCGGTGCGCGTTGCCCGCCGATTCTTTTTCTTCTTTCGGGGTGTTGCGCCGTATGCGATGCTGATGCACATTGCTGCTATGGCGACAAGTATGGTATATCTTCCTATGCAGTGTCTTGTAATCATGTCTTGGTCAATTGTCGTTTTGGAGCGTGTTTAAGGGGGGAGAGTTCACTATACCTTACCTTAAATGCTAATCAATGTAATTAAAGACAAAGATAGTTGTAAAAAGCTTAAAGCACCCTCCTCAAATATTAAATTGTGTTAATTTACAGATCTCGCTTGGATTAATGAGTAAAATGATGCTTAAGGCGTTGTCATCGCTCAGTATTTTTGGCCTATGCTATTGAGGTATTCGATGGCTGGCTCCATACCGGCGCGAGCCATTTCACGCAACATTTTCAAGCCTTCTTTGCACTTGTATTTTCCCGCAGTTCCTTTCCATAGTTGGACTGCATAACAATAGCAAGCACCAGCGTTATACTCCATAACCATTTTGTAGTATTCCATCGCTTTCACATCGTCTTTATATGGCGCACCATCAAAGAGCCCTTCATAGAAATTGCCAAGAATAACGGGACAATTACTATAATCCTTATAGCTATCCTTTGGAACTAAGGAGTAATACTTAAATGCAAGTTTGTCGTTTAGCTCTGTTCCACTCCCGGAAAAATAGCAGCTTGCCAAATTGAAGTATGTCGCGGCTCGCCATTCTTCTTTTAGAATGTCAGGATTATTGGCTAAATACGATAGATACTTAAAAGACCGATCTCTGTCTTTGGGAAATCCGTCTTCGCCATCATAGCATGATAGTCCACAGACATATAGAGCTTCCGGAATTTTTTCATCGGCGGCCTTAAAACTCCAGTGTACGCAGTCCTCATTTTGCTTGAACTCATGATATATATTGGCTAACTCCCAGAATGCGCTGCTATACTCTTGTTCGGCAGCTTTTTTCAGCCAGTAAATAGCCTTGTCTATATCGTATTGGTATCCGGCTCTTTTAAGCGACGCGCTTATGCAGTTCAATGATGGATTATACATCATTCCGATGCCGCATTGGGCGGCGGCATTGCCGTTTTCGGCAGACTTCTCGAGCCAATAAACGGATTGTACGGAATCTACCGGAACTCCGAAGCCGTCTGCGTAACATGTGGCAAGTCCGTACTGTGCGTCGGCATTATTCGCTTCGGCTGCTTTCCTGAACCAAAATGCACATTTTTCGCCATCTTTTGCCATAACCACTCCTTTAAGATATGCGTATCCAAGCCAATACATCGCCGGGGGATAGCCGAGTTCGGCGGATTGACGGTAGAGTTCGGCGGCTTTCTCGCGGTTCATAAAGACTTTGTCCGTGCCGAAATAGAAGTCTTCGGCTTCGTTGAAGAGGCGTTCGGCTTTGGCTTCTGTGGATTCCTTGGCGGGGCGTTTGCCGCTGCGTTTCTGTTTCTGTGCGTCCATGGGGCAGAGACATAGCGCCGCCATAATTGTCAGGAGTAATAGTCGTTTCATTGTCGTATATTGTCTTTTGTGGTGTTGTCAAAAAAAAGGCTGCCGTACCCGCCCGCAGGAATGGGCTGTTTCTTGGATATTTTGGAATGTGGTCGGGCGGGCACGGCAGCCGGGGGTTGGATAGGGAATATGTATCGTGGAGGAGAGAGTAGATGAAGAGGTGAGAGGGAATGAGCGATCTACTTACACTTGCCCTCGTAATAGCCTATCGGTCGGCTGTGATATGATTGGAAACTACGCGCCGTACAAGAGCGTCGATATTGGACGTGTGCAGGTATGGTTCGCCACGGTATCCGTCATAGTATGCAACCAATTCGCCGTCTTCGTTGTAGTCGTAGTATATGGCAAGGACGCAGGGCAGCATATTGATGCCGAAGTAATTTATGACGGAGGGATATTCTGAGACATCGAGTTTATAGAAGTACGCCTGCGAGGAGTAGCGTCTGGCGACCTCTGCGAAGCGCGGTGCCACTACACGGCTGCCGGGGCAGTTGTCCGACCACATCTCGATGACTAAGGGCCGTCTCAATGTTAGGTTGTTCATGACTTCGTACACGGTATCGTCGTCGATGTAGTCGATGGCTTTTGCCGGCAGGGCAAATAGCGCGAGCAGTATTATCAGTAGATATTTCTTCATTGTCTTGGTTTTGCTGTTAGTGGTTATATCGTCGTTTATATTGGCATGGGGCGTATCAAAGGAATGACTATGCCGACTTCGAAGCCCCAAACGAGTGCGGGTGTCGTGCCGGAGAACATTTTTGTGACGCCGCCTATACCGATGTTGACGCCGCCTGTAAGGCCGATGGGATTGTCCTCGCCCAGCAAGTGGGTATACCCGACATCAAGGGTCAGTGTCAGATTGCGATGCACGGCGCTCTCGGCTATGGTGACGCTTGCGGCTATATCCTTGAATCCGTCATCAAGCGTTGTGTAATAGCCAACCCCGGCGTGCCATAGAAATCGGTGTTTGTTCGCCCCGTTCATCAGCAGGTCCATGCCGATGCCGCCGTAGACGTGCAGGTGGGAGGCGAAGCATCTGCGAAGTCGGATAAATTCGCCGTAGGTGCGCGAGACGCCTGCTGCGATGTATAGTCCCGGGTATGGCTCGCAAACTACCGGCCGGGTAATAGCTTCCCTATAATAGTCAAAGACGCTTCCATAACGACGCTTTTCGGTGCATACGCGGTGTCCGAGAGCTTTTTGGCGCAAAGCTGTTGTGTGACGGGTCGTGAAGTTGTAATAGGCAAATGTGTATCCGTCCTTGTCGTCTATGATTATGGCCTCGGGAAGTACGAGTGCATATCCGTTATAATCATCAGCATAGACCGGATATACGAGCGTATCAATCCTCAGTCCGCTGTCCGTGACGGTGTATGTGCTGTCGTTGGAACATCTGACAGATATGGGCGTATGCACCTCGCCGCCGGCGCTGAGGTAAGTGGCTTTGATACCGGCCCTTGCAGGATTGGCGAACAGCGTCAAAGGCGCTATTAGCACTATCAGCAGGTTTTTTGCAGAACGGAACATACGCCGGTTACAGGTTTTATTTGTCCTATACGCCTTTTATAGTGAGTGGACAGCGTCTTGGGCTAAAGCTTGGCGAGGCGGAAGACTATGCCGACCTCGAAGCCCCAGGCAAAGCAGGGGTCGGCCTCTACGTCGTCGGTGTTGAACAACTCGCGGAAGTCGCCGCAGCCGAGGCTGAGGCCGCCGGTGAATCCCACACGTTTCCACGGGCCTATCCAGTAGGTGTAGCTTAGGTCGGCTGTGAGCGAGCTTTTCTTGTACATCGCGTTCTCGGCGTAGGTCAGGCCTAAGGCTACGTCCATGGACGGGTCGTCGTAGTCGCCGCCCAATCCGAAGTAGAAGCCTATGCCGGCGTGCCATAGCAGGCGGTCTTTGTTGTCGCCGTCCATCAGCCAGTCTTTGCCTATACCGGCGTACAACTGGCATCCGCTATGGCACATGCGCAGGCGTGCAAATTCGCCGTAGCCGCGCGATATACCGGTTACGAGGGACAGCCCGGGATATGCCTCGCCATCGTGGTACGAGGCGTAGACACTTGCCGCGCCTGCGAGGCCGCTGAGGCCGCTGCGGACGGCTTCGCCGGCGCGGTTAGCGCTTTCTTCTATTTCCCGGTCGCGGCTGTAGCTGTTGCCGTAGCCGCCGTAGCTGCTGTCGGAACTGTAGAGCGTTTTGAAAGTATAATAACGATAATGATAGCCGTCATAGCCGCTGCTTGTGCGGGTGTCTCCAGACGGGGTAACAATCTGTCGGCCTTGGCAGTCGTAGGCCTCGCGAGGCTGTGTCAGTCCTTCGATACGCACTTGGTCATATACTTTGTATGTGTGTCCGTTTGAACATTTGACTGTGATGGGAGAGCATATATTGCTGCCGACTATCAGGTAGGTGGCTTGGTCTTCGGCCATAGCGCTTAGGGCTATGAGGGCTGCGGATAATAGTGTGAGAAGTTTCTTCATTGGATGGTGTTCTTAGGGTGAAAATTATGAGAGGAATGAGCGCGATGGGAATAATGGAATTGTGAGGGAGTAATGGTTGATCAATAGCGCTTGTAGGTCAGGGTGATGGCCTCGCTGAGGGGGACGTTGTGATACGAAGCGGTGGTGAGGACGAGGTTGTCATCGGTGAGCTCGCGGATGTTGTAGGACATGGGCAGGCTGAGGTCTTCCTCGATGGCTATGAGGTTGAGCTTGTCGCCGCTGATACTCCATGTACCTTGGCCGAACAGGATACGGTAGCCGGATTTCACTTCGCGCCATGTGCCGTCGGAATTGTACTCGACATAGCCGCGATACAGGTCGCGAGTATTGGTAAGGCCGCTCATGGTGGCAAAGGCGTCCTCCATGTCTTCGGGTGATACTGACTCGAGCTGCCAGCGCCCTTCGAGTTGCTCGGAGTCGTAGGATTGTTTGTCGTCATCGCTGCATGCGCCCATGACGCAAGTCAGCAGCAGGATGCCTAATAGATGCAGATGTTTCTTCATGTCGTTTGTTTTTTGATTGGTGAGTATTGTTGTTGTCTTGTGGTTTTGTGCGCGGGGGATTGACCGTCGATGACCGGTTGACATTGCAAAGGTATAGCGCGTCACATGGCGTTGTCAATGATTTTAGCGTTTGCTGTACGAACCTACGGGGTTTCTGTGCGAATCACCGCTTTTGCGGTGGCCAAAGTCGCCGGCTCGTGCAGGGTAGGGCCTGCACATTGTACCTGTGTCCTCTAAGAGCAAGCCGCATATTTTCCCCAATAAAGCAGCCATATGGTATCCCCAAGAGCAAACCGTGTGTTGCAGCAAAAAAAGTGCGGGTACGGACGTATGCCGTCGCGGTGGCTTCCGCCCGTACCCTCTATCTTTATTGCTGTGTTTCGCGGTTAGTCTTTGTCTTCAGATCCTTTGGTCTTAATTTCTATTTCAAGTTGTTTGCCGTATAATGGTTTGATAAAAATATAACTACGATACCCTGGTTCGAAACGTTTGTCTCTCTCGATACGAATGGCACTATATGGTCCGTTATTTTTATTTGAAGATAGCACGGATACACTTAAATCTGAGTCAAAAAAAACTAAACTAAACGGAATTATTGTATTGTTGTCGAAAGCAATTTCAGCTTCATTGCTATATGTGTTCACATATGTAGTCTTTTCCGTTGGTTTTAATTCTTTCTCTACGCCGATGAATCCTCTTTGGTATTTTATGTTGGCCCCGATTATTTCACCGATGGCATTTTTTACGTAATCAATGACGTATATACGGTAATATGTGAATTTTTCAACGGGAATATGCACTGAGGAGATCTTATTCATGCCGTCAGGTTTGGCCCATACATATCCGTGTCCAGGCGTTACGGCGACTCTTCCTGCATATCCCGATTTAGGTATATATCCGATATTTCCCAACCCTTTAACACTACCGATGTCAACTATGAGTCCTTTGTCTCCGTATATACCATCTTCAACATAGAAGTTGTTCGCGCCATCTATACATAAGTCACCATCGAGCTTGGTTTTGCTGTCTCCGGCGGCTTCGCTGCGCATTGAGAGTTTGACGGTGCCTGCGGGGTCGGCGACCTCTTTGTCGGGGTTTATGGGATTGGGGTTGTCCGGCTCATCGCCGTTGCTGTCGCCGCAGGCGGGCAGCAGGCACAGGCATAGCATAGCAGCGCATGCCGTGTACCAAAGTCTTTTTAAGGCTTTCATAGAGTGTGAATGCGCGGCCGACAATCTCCTACGGCCACTGTGTATAGGGGGTGATGTTTGGGTATAAAAAAAGGTGTGGAGATTGAAGTTACATCTTATTCCCATATCCAAGGCCTTGACGGAAGCCCATTCCTGTAAATAAGACATCAATCACCACACCTATGCGTATAACGGGTGCGTGTCTGTATGCACACACGTGTATATGCAAAAATGCGGATGCCATTGTCTCTTATCTTTCAGGAATATATCTTAAACCGTCAAGTTTGGATATGGAAGATAATAGATAACTACATCTTTTTGTATTGTATATGTTTTTTACAATCGCATAGCGACTGACGTACCGGTTCTCTCACCAATGTCCGTTGCAAAGGTATATAAAAAAGTTTAACAAAACAAAATTTTCACACGAAAAATTCGGGGGGGGGGTAATTGGCTGATTGTTAGTGTAATACGCTTTTAGGCGCAGGCCTGGCGTGTATCCGGCCGGATGATACGGTATGGCCCACGATTATTACACCCCCGGGACGGCATAAACAAAAGACGGCAGCCGAGCCGATGGGCGCGACTGCCGTCTTTTTGATGCGAAGATCAGGATTACTTGTTCAGCTGCTTGAGCAGTTCGGTTACAGCAGCCTCAATCTGGCGGTCACGACCCGTGACGACGTCCTCCGGAGAGTTGTAAACCTCGATGTCCGGGTCGAGTTGCCGGTTCTCGAGTGCATGACCGTTGCGGTCCAGCGAGGTCACCTGCGGGATGCCGAAGACGAGTGATGGGTCGATCTGCGTTTCCCACCATACAGCCGTCATCGTGCCCGGTACGGGAGCACCGACAATCTTGCCTATGCCAAGGGTCTTGTATACGTATGGTGTGCCGTGCGCGTCACTGTAATTGTACTCGTTGGTCAGCATTACCGAGGGCTTGGTCCATTGCGAGAACGGGTCGCTGCCGATATAGCGGCCGCGAGGCGCGTAGCGCACATATTCCTTGCCCGAGAGTAGCAGTGCCACATCGTTGTGCAACCATCCGCCGCCGTTGTAGCGTGTATCCACGATGACCGCCTCGCGATTGCGGTAGCGGCCCAACAGCTCGCTGTATACCTCGCGGAAGCTGGGCGAGTCCATACCTTGGATGTGAACGTATCCTATGCGGCCGCCCGAGAGGCTGTCCACAAGTTGTTGGTTGCGCTCCACCCAGCGGTGGTAAAGCATTCCGGATTGTGCTCCGGCGCTGATGGCGCGGACGGTGACTGTGCGGTTCTTGCCGTCGACAGAGCGCACGGTCAGGCGCACCTTCTTATTCACCTTGCCTTGCAGCAGCAGGTTGTAGTCTGCATCTGCGCCAATCTCGTTGCCGTTGATGGCTGTGATGACATCGCCCGGCTTTACATTGGCTTTGGCTGAAGCCAGAGGCGAGCGCGGCAGCACTTCGGCCACCTTCAGGCCCTCGCCACGGTAGTCTTCGTCATAGAATGCGCCAAGTACAGCCGTAGGCAGTGCCTTGGACGGCTCGAAATAGCGGCCTCCGGTGTGGCTGGCGTTGAGCTCGCCGAGAATTTCGCTGAGCATATCGGCGTAGTCGTAATTGTTGTTGATATGTGGTAGGAAGCGACGATAATCATTGCCGTAAGCATCCCAGTCTACGCCGTGTAGATTGACATCGTAGAACTTGTCGCGCACTTGCGAAAGCATATGATCGAAGATGTATTCGCGTTCCGCTGCCGGGTCGCGGTCGTACTCTGCCTCGAAGGACACGGTCTCCTCTTTGCCGTCTTTCAGCGACACTTTCTTGATGCCGCTTCCCGACAATACAAAGAGGTTGTCGCCTTTGGCGTCATACTCAAAGCCGCCCGATACGCCCTTGGCCAGCAGGCGTGTCTCATCCTTGCGCAGGTCGCGCACATAGAGGTTGCCGCCGCCCTCGGTGGCCAAAGCCACGTAGTACAGCTTGTCGCCCTTGTCCGAGAGGTAGCTGTCGCCCATAGACGATGAGCGCTCGGTCAGACGCTTGGTGCGATATCGGCGGTTGGCAAAATCAAATACGTGCGGTTTGACAGGCTCGTCTTTCTTGTCGGCCTTGTCTTTCTTTGACTTTTTGTCTTTCTTATCTTTCTTTTCAGACTTCTCGGATTTGTCCGCCTTGTCATCCTTGTCTTCCTTCTCGGCATCTTCGACTAATGCGGCCTCCTCCTCGGTGCGGTTGATTTCCTCCCAAGCGCTCTCGTCCAGGGCCATGAATACCACATCACTTTGATTGCCCCAGCTGCCGTGGCTCTTCATGCCATATCGGCCGGTAGTATATATCAGTGCGCGGCCGCCCATGGCCCAGCGCGGGTTGCCATCGCTGTATCCGCTTTCGGTGAGGTCAATGACCTCCGAGCCGTCGGCACGTACAGCCGCGATGTCGGTGTTGTTCCATCCGCCTATGCCGATGTAATCGATGAGTAGCCATTGGCTGTCCGGATTCCAGACAAACGAAATATCGCCGTCCGAATAGCTGTAATTATACTTGCCGTCCAAGGCTGTAACGACCTTCTTCGTGGCTACATCGAGTACGCGCAGTGTCACGCGGTCTTCCAGGAACGCCACTTTTTTGCCGTCAGGGCTGAACACCGGTTGCTGAGCCGTGTTGCCTCCGGCGTACAACAATTTTTCTTCGATAGCGGTGGCGTAGGTAAAGTGCTTCTCCTTGCTGTCCTTGATGGTAGCGGTATACAGCGCCCATTTGCCATCGCGTTCCGAGTCATATACGATGGTGCGTCCGTCCTTGCTGAAGCTCAGACAGCGCTCCTGTCCCGGAGTGTCGGTGATGCGGCGCGTAGTGGCGTACTTCACCGAGGTCACGTATATGTCGCCGCGCATCACGAAGGCTACTTCCGAGCCGTTGGGGCTGACAGCGAGGTTGGTGGCGCCGTTGCTGCGTATCGATTTGTTCGGAGCACCGGCGTAATCGTCAGCAGCGATGGATATTTCCATCTTGGTCGGTGTCGGGGCACCGACGGCCATGGTATATATCTCGCCGTTCCAGCTGAAAGCCAATGTGCCATCGGTCGCGCGGCTGAGGCTGCGTACCGGATGGCGTGTGAAGGCTGTAACCTGTACCGGATCGCCGCCGTTGATGCTTCCGCGCCAGATGTTAAGCGTTCCGTCCGTTCCGCGTTCCGACAGGTATACGTAATTGTCCTTGCCATCCCATACGGGATTGTGGTCGTTGCCGTTGAAGGTGGTCAGGCGTGTGTACCGCCCATGGTCATCAAGCCATATATCGGCAGTGCCGGACGAGCGTTCGTGCTTGCGCAGCACGTCCTCATAGCTCTTCTTGTCCTGGTAGAGCATACGCCCCGAGGCGTCCACATCGACAGCGCCTATAGGGAACGGTAGCACCATATGCGGGCGAGCGCCGGCACGCAGAGGCACGCTGTACAGCTGTGCGCCTGTATACGAGCGTATTGTAGTGGATGGCATAATGCCGGCCGAAAACAGCACGGTGCTGTCGTTGAGAAAGCCTTTAGGTGTTTCTGAGCCTCCGGCGGTGGTGAGACGCACGGCACGTCCGCCCTGAGACGAAATTGCGTAAACGTCCATACCGGTGCCGTCGCGGTCACTGGCAAAGGCTATGGTTTTGCTGTCCGGACTCCATACAGGATAAGAGTCGTATGCCGGGTTGGAGGTGACGGCGCGAGCCTCACCTCCGGTGGCCGGAACGGTATAGATGTCGCCTTTGTAACTGAACGCTACGGTCTTGCCGTCCGGAGATATAGCCGGATGGTTGAGCCATAGCGGTGCCGAGTCACCGCCTGTGGTGGCATAGCCTTGCAAAGAGCATAAGGCTATGGCTGTGATAACGATTTTGTTCATAGTATATATTTTAGAAACTTGTATATAAGACGTTTGTCGTTGGCCAAATATAACACACGGGCCGTTGTTTATGGCGTTAAATAATGCAAAAGGCAATGGTCGCACCATATATTGGACCGAAGAACACAAAAGACACGGCACCGCAGACAAGGTTAGGACAAGCTGACATGCAATGTTGCAGTGTTGCATAGTCATGTATGTAAGCTACGGCATTTTGTCTCGGCATGTTTTGTGTCGATATTGGATGTTAATCGCAAAATTAATCAAAAAAACGGACTATGGCTGTGGTACGGGCGAAAATGTGTATCTTTGTGTCATGGCTCATAAGGTAATGCGTACGATGATGACACCCTTGACCGTTTTAGGTAAGGGCATCTTGGGTTTTGTAGTGCCCGATACATGCTATGTGTGCGGTCGTCCGCTTAGGGGAGACGAAAGGGCTATATGTGCCCACTGTCTTATCGATTTGCCGCGCACGATGTTGCATTATGTGAAAGATGATGCTGTGCTCAACGGCCTGGCTACACAAGTACCTGTGGGACGTAGTGCCGCATGGATACACTATGAAAAAGGTACGAAGGTCGCCCGTTTGATTTTGACAATGAAATTTGGCAATAGACCCATGCTCGGAACGGAAATGGGACGAAAATTTGCACGCGAACTTATGCCTACGGGTTTTTTCGGCGGTATGGATGTGATTATGCCCATACCATTGCATTGGAGCAGGCTGGTGAAACGCGGATACAATCAAACGGAATTCATAGCGCGCGGCATAAGCTCGGTCACCGGGTTGCCTATAGATGCAGGATTGCGTGCGGTACGCCGCCATCCGGCGCAGGCACGCAAGAATGTCGAACAACGCAAGGCCAACCTTGCCGGGACAATGGAATACAAAGGAGGCGAAGGTGCATTGTCAGGCCGACATGTCTTACTTATAGATGATATCGTCACCACCGGAGCAACCATGCGAGAGGCTGTACGTGCCTTGACGCAAGATAGCGGGGTGGGGCGCGTGAGCATTTTGTCGTTGGGCCGTGCACATTCCGTTAACGATTGACATTCGATATTGTATATACAACCGAATTTACTTTTTTTTATGAAAAAGAGAGTATATAACGTATTGTTGGTGTGCCTTTTGGCTATAACAAGTGTATTTGCGCAACCTTACGAACAGGAAGTGCGCGTCACTAATCACTCGGCGAGCATTGTACTTGCCGGGACGCTGACCACACCCCCTTCGCCCAAGGCCGTATGTGTCCTTGTTACCGGAAGTGGAGCTCAAGATAGGGATGAAACGCTTTTGGACCATAAACCATTTAAAGTTTTGGCAGACAGTCTTGCCGGCCGTGGATATGCGGTGCTACGCATGGATGATCGTGGTACCGGCGCCAGTGAAGGTGACTTTGCCGAGTCCACGGTGGATGATTTTGTGACAGATATTGCTTCCGGAGTTGGGTATGTCGACTCGCTTTTCAGCACAATTCCGATATGTGTTATCGGTCATTCGGAAGGTGGAGGTATCGCCATACGGCTTGGAGCATCAGACGAACGTGTGGATATGATTGTTACGTTGGCTGCACCTGCATGGCGCGGCGATTCGATAATAATGTCGCAATGTCGTGAGATGGCCGTACGTATGCTCGGGCATTGGGATGGTGAAGCGCTGCAACGCCAATTGCTTGATATAGCCATGAGTGATGCGTCCGAGCCGAGCGTTAGAATGTCCTTGCAATATGTTATAATGACATTACCTGAAGCATCCGTTCCGCAGGTACGCAAACGGCTGTTTGCCTCTGTGGATCAAATGTCTACGCCATACTATCGGCGGATGCTCCGCTACGACCCGATGCCTGATATAGAGAAAGTCAAATGCCCATGGCTTGCGCTCAACGGTGACCGCGATGTGCAGGTGTTGTGTGCCAATCTCGATACCATAGCAGCACATGCACCCCAAGCCGATACGATGACCATGGCCGGCCATAATCATCTGTTTCAGCATAGTTTATCCGGGATGCCGGACGAGTATGCGTCATTGCCTGAGGACATATCCATCGAGACTTTGAATGCGATAATAGCTTGGCTTGATGCCCATATTATGGGATTATAGGCGTATCCCATTACGGCAGAATATCCCAACCAGAAATAACACGCAAAACGAGGCGAGTTTTCAAGACTCGCCTCGCTTTCTTATGAGTAACTAATTGATGGCAACTCTTTCGAGTCCCGGAATATTATTCCTCTTGGTTCTTTTCGGCGTATTCTTTGAGCAGTTTCTCCTGAACGTCTGCCGGGACGAGTTCGTAGGAGGCAAACTTCATGGTGAACGATGAGCGTCCGCCGGTGATGGAGCTGAGTTCGGTGGAGTAGTTGGCCATTTCCTTGAGAGGCACCTTAGCCTGGATTTTCTCCAAACCATTTTCGCTGGACATGCCCATGATGATGGCGCGGTGTCCTTGCAGGCCGCTCATGACATCGCCCATGACATCACCCGGAACGAGGACTTCGACATCGTAAACCGGTTCGAGAACTTTTGGATTGGCGTTGCGGAATGCTTGCGAGAAAGCGTTACGTCCGGCCAGACGGAACGAGATTTCGTTAGAGTCCACCGGGTGCATTTTGCCGTCATATATGCATACACGCACATCGCGAGCGTATGAGCCGGTCAGAGGACCTTGCTCCATGCGGTCCATAAGACCTTTGACTATGGCCGGGATGAAGCGCGCATCGATAGCGCCGCCGACGATGCAGTTGCACACAACGAGTTTACCGCCCCATTGCAGCGGAATCTCCTGAGTGTCGCGAACATTCATCTTGAATTCCTGATTGCCGAAGCGATAGGTGTCCGGAGCAGGCATACCTTCGGCATAGGGCTCGATGATGATATGCACCTCGCCAAACTGACCGGCGCCGCCGGATTGTTTTTTGTGGCGGTAGTCAGCGCGTGCGGCCTTGGTGATGGTCTCGCGATAGGGAATCTTGGGTTCCTCGAAGATGATGGGCATTTTGTCGTTGTTCTCAACGCGCCATTTGAGTGTGCGTAGGTGGAATTCGCCTTGACCGGAGAGTATTGTTTGTTTCAGTTCTTTGGATTGCTCGACAACCCATGTCGGATCCTCCTCGTGCATACGAGTGAGGATGGCGCTTAGTTTTTCGCTGTCGCTCTCGGTGACTGGGCGTACTGCGCGCTGATACTTCGGCGCGGGATATTTGATGAAATCGAACTCGTAATCGCAACCCTTTTCGTTGAGGGTATTGCCTGTGCGTACGTCTTTGAGCTTCACGGTGGCGCCTATGTCACCTGCCTTGATTTCGTCTACGGCGGTCTTGATTTGACCGCATACACAGTATATCTGAGCCAGACGTTCCTTGGTGCCGCGAGTGACGTTGTCGAGATCAGCTCCGGCTTTCAGTGTTCCGGACATAACTTTGAAGTACGACACTTCACCTATGTGCGGTTCGACGGTAGTCTTGAACATGAATACGCTCAGCGGGCCGTTGCTGTCCGGCTTGACTTCTTCGCCTGCTGTATTGAGCGGAGCGGGCATATCCTCTACGAAAGGCACAACGTTGCCCAGGAATTCCATCATGCGGCGTACACCCATGTCTTTGGCAGCGCTGACGCAGAATACCGGGAACATGGAGCGTGTAATCAAGCCCTTGCGGATACCTTCACGCAATTCGTCTTCGCTGAGGCATTCGGTCTCAAAGAATTTTTCCATAAGAGCTTCGTCGTTTTCGGCGGCAGCCTCCACGAGAGCATGATGCAATTCCTTGGCCTTGTCCATTTCTTCGGCGGGTATTTCTTCGATGGTTGGAACGCCGCCATCGGGGCCCCACGAATACTTTTTCATCAGCAGGACGTCAATCATGGCGTTGAAGCCCGGGCCGCATTGCAGCGGGTACTGAATGGCGACAATCTTCGGGCCGAAGACTTCGCGCATCTGCTCCATGACGTTGTCGTAGTCGGCTTTTTCTCCGTCAAGTTGGTTGAGTGCGAAGATTACGGGTTTGTTTACACCGGCAGTGGTGCGGAAGATGTTTTGTGTGCCTACTTCTACGCCGTATTGGGCGTTGACAACGATAAGGCCTGTGTCTGTGACGTTGAGTGCCGTTACGGCATTGCCTACGAAGTCGTCAGCTCCCGGGCAGTCGATGACGTTGAGCTTCTTGCCAAGGAACTCGGCATATATCACGGTGGAGAACACGGAGGATCCGTATTCCTTCTCTACCGGGAAGTAGTCGCATACGGTGTTCTTTGTTTCGACTGTGCCGCGGCGTTTTATCACTCCACACTCGAAGAGCATAGCTTCTGCGAGTGTGGTTTTCCCGGATCCCTTGCTGCCCAGCAAGGAGATGTTTTTAATTTCGTTGGTTTGATATACCTTCATGTTATTAGGTGGTTTTTAGATAATACAATGTTATTGGTAAAAAAACTGGGCGCAATTTACGCACTTTTCTTTGATTTGAATGTACGCTTCGGTATGTTACGCAACATGTTTTTAACTTTTTGAAACACTTTGCCGAGTATACACATCTTTTAATTATGGCTAATATGTTTGAAGTTGTGATAGCTGTCGGAAAAACGCTTACGATGTCGTACGTTGTTGAATTCAGTTGGTGACGGCATCGCAAAATATAACGAGCGCGCCATGCGTAGTGAAGATGTGCAAAAAAAGCATAAAAACAAAGGGCAAGTGTTTGTGACTGAAAAAATATGCTTACCTTTGATTAAACGTTAGAAAGCATTTGTTGTCTAAGCATTAAGACGACGAAGAAAGGACGTTTACAATACAGTTTAACAATATATCAACAATCAAAAACGAGCAAGCATGATGAAGTACAACGATTTCTTGGGCGGACTGGTGGCCTTGGCATTTGTATCGATGCCGCTGATGGCTGTGTCGCAGGACTTCGAGGACGACATCTACTATAATCCCTCGAAGGAAAAGACGACCAAGTCCCCCAAAAGTACGGCGCCTATTCGGTATGTGCCTACGCAGGACTATCCCGCAGCTGATACATATAATTACAGCAGTGCATCCACGCGCGATGTGGACGAGTACAACCGTCGTTATGCCACAACGGCAGATACAACGGCACGAGACAGCGCATACATCTCGGACAACTTTGCCTACACGCGTCGCATCGAGCGTTTTCATAACCCGGATGTTGTTGCAGCATCGGGTGATGATCAACTGATAGATTACTATTATTCGCAGCCATCCGAGACTTCCTCGGTCAATATATACGTAAATGCAGACCCGTATTTGGGTTGGGGCATATATCCGTATTATGGCTACTACGGCTATCGTCCGTATTATTCGTACTATAATCCGTGGTATAGCTGGAGATGGACCTTTGACCCTTGGTATTGGGGCTCATCTTGGACCTGGGGTTATGATCCGTATTGGTATGGAGGATGGGGCTATCCCTACTGGGCATGGAGTTCTCCATGTCCGCCGCATCACCATCATCACGGCTATGGACCCGGTTCGTCATGGTATCCGTCTTCGCCCGGGTCTTATAGACCTCACGGTACGGCATCTGCCGGAAGCACCTCGAGTCGCCGCCCTGGCTCGACGTACAACGGGTACTCGCCTTCCGGAAGTGGAATGTCACGTCCCGGCAATATGGGTCGTGGCCGTGGCAATACCACTGCCACAGCACCATCGACATCTACGCGCTCCGACGGATATGCTCCGTCATCCACAGGCTCGCGTCCCTCGACAGGATATAGCGGCGGAAGCTCTCGCGGACGTTATGGCAATAGCTCTTCGTCCACCGAAAGCCGTCGCAGCACTTACACACCTTCACGCAGTTCGTCCTCATCAAGCAGCAGCCGTGGGTCGTATAGCAGCGGTAGCCGAGGCGGGTCGTATAGCAGCGGTAGTCGAGGCGGATCGTATGGTGGTGGTAGCCACGGTGGAGGCGGAGGTGGAGGCCGTGGTCGTCGTTGATAAGGCTATAGGCAACAGTCTCCATATCTAATGAACAATAAAACAGAAAAATACATCCAGAACATGAAACGTCTCATTATTCCGGCTCTTATCGCTGTCTTGGGGATTCCTACGGTCTTAGGGCAAAGCTCCATTGACGCGTTGCAGCTTACGAGCAGTGACTTCAAAGGTACGGCACGCTTTATGGGTATGGGCGGTGCATTTACCGCACTCGGTGGCGACCTGTCGACATTGACCCAAAACCCGGCCGGTATCGGTATTTATCGACACAGCGAGATAGGTGCCACTCTCGATATCAATTTTCAAAAATCAGCTACATCATCGGCAAGTAATTCTTATTCGGCAACGCAGACTAAGGCATATTGCAACAATTTCGGATATGTAGGCGTAATACGCCTTGACGGACTGTTGCAGTCGTTCAATTGGGGTGCTACGTATAACCGTGTAACCTCTTTTGACCGCAAAACTTCCGGATATGTTGTGCCGACCAATACTTCGCTGTCCAACTACATAGCCTCATTTACGGGTGGCATAAATCCTGACGAGTTGATTTTCAGCAGTACATACAACCCCTATCGCGACAGTAGCCACGACTGGCGGAGTATATTGGCGTATAACACCTATATGATAAGCTCGTCGGATGCGCAAGGTCGGTCCTATCGGGGATTGTTCCAAACCGGTACCACCGGAGATGCCGAAACAACATTGCTCGAGCGTGGATATTTGGATGAATACAGCTTCAATTTTGGTGGCAACTTTTCCAATTTGGTGTATTGGGGCTTGTCCGTAGGAGTGACAGACCTCAGCTACACTCGCGAAGTATGGTATTCAGAGTCTATGGAGAATGCTTCGGTGTATGATGCTGCATCACAGAATAACGTCAACGGCAATGCCGGTATCAACTTGAGCAACTACAAACACATCAATGGTTCCGGCTGGAATCTCAAGGCCGGTGTCATTGTGCGTCCTACCAACGAATTTCGTTTCGGGTTTGCAGTGCATACCCCCACTTGGTACTCATTGGAACACTCATACTATGGCATAGCCAGCTACAGCTACTTGAATACTAGCATTGTAGAAGGAAAGGACAATCCGTTGTCCGGATCTGAGTATACCGATAACGCCGGCTTTGACTGGAAACTGCGCTCACCATGGCGTCTGATGGCAGGTGTAGGATTCGTGGGTAGCGACTTCATCATCAGCGCCGACTACGAATACGTTGCATATCCGGATATGAATGTACAGACAGCCGGATACGACAACTGGGGTTACATCACAGGGTATTATGACAATATAGTTGTCAATGAAGACATCAAGACATATACGCGGGGTGCAAATATCGTGCGTGTAGGAGCAGAATATCGTCTCTTGCCTTCGTTGAGCCTGCGTGCCGGTTACAATTGCTCGATGTCAAACATTAAAGACGATGTGCGCAAAGGCTCTGTTATGGTTGTTACCAGTGGTACAGATCCGTCCTTCTCATTCAATAAAACCACGCAGAATATTTCGGTAGGTATTGGATATCGTTACAAATCATGGTACTTGGACGGCGCCTATGTGCACACCAATCGCAAAGGCACGTTGCATGCATATACTGATTTCAACGGATACAGGGCTCCGAAATATGATGTGACAGACAACGATAATCAGATAGTACTATCTATGGGTTTCAAGTTCTGACGCAAAACATAGACAGACATTATATAATATAAAAGATGGGGCGACCAAGTGTTGCCCTCATCATTACATATAAGAGTATAAGAGATTATAGTAGTATTTATTAGCCCTTGTTATGCTACATAGTTGTCAGTGCCACGACACCGTCTACCCGACAGAAGTCTACGAGACCGAAGCCGAGGCGCTGGCTGCACTTGAGGCTTACGACATCAACAACTGCTGCGACCACGAAGGAGTTCGTGCTCGGCGCTGACGAGGAGTGGTACGATGACAATTGCGGAAATGAATGCCGCTTCGGGGCTCACCCCTTTACCGATGCCGAAATCAAGGAGGGCAAAGGCGCGTCTATGACGCTGACCGATGCTGCCGGCGAGGTCATCAAGTCTGAGACCTATACTCGGAAGCCCGGCTGCTCGACTTGGTCGACGGCTATCGGGCGCACTACTCGCAAGGCCGTAGGCTTGGCCATCGCTCAAGCTCGCAACGCCGCAGGCCTTTCGGTTCGCGACCTCGCCGACCGCTGTGGTCTTGATGCCGGCCACCTCTGCCGTATCGAAAACGGACGTATGAACGTCACGCTTGACACTGTCGCCAAAATCTGCGAGGCGCTCGGTCTGCGTCTTGAAGCGGTGTCGGCTTCCGAAACGAAATAAAATAACGAAACAGCTACACTTATGATAGATTATCTTAAAATCGCAAGAGAGTTCGCTGCGAAACAAAGGTGTGATATTATACAGCCCTCTGCCGAGCGTAATGGTTACAAATATTTTCGCCTTGACTTTACCGGTCGCCCTCGTTATACCGGGCTTCCGTATATCATAAAAATCAGCCCATCAGGAAAGGTTCAACAGGTAGTTGATTTTGATGAGATTTTTTTGGCGAATGACCGCCGCACTATAACGGGCGAGCAATCTGTCTGAAAATGTCGGGACGCAAAAGGAGTTTATCAACCTTTAGCACCTCGAAATATTCAACACTTTTTAAGGCGTATTCTTCGAGTTTGAGGAATGCGCCATTTTGTGCATCGTAAAACATAATGCGTCCATCTGAAAAGCGTTCCGCCGTTATTACGTGTCCTTTGTTTCCCGGCATATTTATGCCTATATGATAGCGACCCGTTGCTTTAGTTGTCGTTTCAACTTTGCCAAACATATCGTCAAAAGATTTTCCACGGAGTACTGTCGGCTTTGGCGTCTTACCTGTTTTGGGATGTTGCCAAATACTTTCAAAGTGTTCGCCGAGTTCATAAGATACACTGCCCTTTCTATCGTCATAGCCGAGTGCCGTAACATTCAGCCCTCGCAATCTTGCTTCGTGAACGGCGACAGCTGCTTGGCAATTAGTGGCATATTCATTACTCTTTCCCCAAGAGATATTGGCTCGTCCTTCATCGGCATCGAAGAATGCCATAGGCTTCGGCGGCGTCTTTATACCGAATTCTTTTGCGATTTCCTCTGTGTTCTGTATGACTTCTTCCGTCAGCGTTGCTGCCGGCATATTCTCGTAAACCTTGAATGCTGCTCGTGTCGCTGTCCGTCCGAGCTTTGTGCCTGTAACTGCACCCACGCCATTATAACGAGACATCCTTATGCCGGTATACTTGGCATTGTCGCGGATGAAGTACGGCATGGATGAGGCGTGTTTGATGCGGTCGCGGTTATTCTCCACCCAGTTTTTGAATGCTTCGGGCGTATCAGTGACGGCGTTGGCGCTGTCCGCCGACGGTTGCCTGCCGTCAAGGATGCGCTTGGTGTCGCGTGCCATCTCCTCCTCGGTTTTGAGGATGGTGACGGCGCGGCAGCGGCAATGCGGATGCCAGCCCGTGAATTTGAAGTCCTTTGGGTATCGTCCTGCGAGTGTGTCGCAGATGTCCGTGAGCGTGCGCACCGCGTTGGCCTTGGGCGTTCCGTCTGCACGCATTTGCCCCGGCAAGTCCGAGGTCTTCTCGCCCGGTTGGAGGCGGATGGTGTGGTTGTTGCTCAGCACAATTTCGATGCCGACAACGAAGTCCATTTTTTGCCAGCGCAGGTGGTCGGCGGTACGATACGCGATATTGGTTCCGGTTGCGGCGAGGCGCCAGCTGCTTCGGTACACTCCGCGTCCCGGGTGGAAGTCTTTGGCTGCTTGGGAAAGCTTGAGCAAGCCGTGTTCGTCTCGCACTCGGCGGAATAGCTTATCGGGATACTGCAAATATTGGCGCAGGTCGCGCGTCATGGCTGCGGCGCTTTTGCCCGAACGGATGCCGAGGTCGAGCCCCAGTTCGATTTCATTTTCTCAGAAATTAGTACTAACTTCGCAGTATCAAAAGCGGCTATCAGCGTACGTTTGTTTTTTGTTCGAGTGCGTCTGTTTTGCCAACTTTCTTTATGGCTCAAAAGAAAACCCCAAAGCCATTATCCAAGGCACATAGAGACAAAGTTCCGTCTCAGACGGCAGGAGAGACAGTGATAACAAATGCCTCTGCCATAGACTTGTCTAATCCTCAGTTCCAAAATGTTTGGAACTTGTTGCGCTATACCCGTAATTCAATATTTCTTACCGGTAAGGCAGGGACAGGTAAATCTACATTTCTGAGATATATCATAGCTAATATCAAGAAGAAATCGGTGGTCCTTGCACCTACGGGGATAGCGGCCGTCAATATTGGAGGGCAGACTATGCATTCGTTTTTCAAACTTCCTTTTAAGCCTCTGCTGCCTGAAGACCCGGACTTTGCAATCAATGTTTTGCGCAAGAGGATGAAGTATTCGTCCACCTTTGTCAAGCTGTTACGCAATCTCGACCTAATAGTGATAGACGAGGTGTCAATGGTACGTGCCGACATCGTTGACTTTATAGACAAAGTTTTGCGTGTCTATACAGGCAACATGCGCCTGCCTTTCGGTGGCAAGCAGATGCTTTTTGTCGGTGATATGTTCCAACTTGAACCGGTGGTTAAGGGCGAAGCCCGAGATATGTTGGCTAGATATTATGACACGCCGTACTTCTTTAATGCCAAGGTTTTCCATGAAATGTCGTTGGTTTCCATAGAGCTTCGTAAGGTTTATCGACAGACAGATTCACATTTTGTAAGTATGCTGGACCGCATACGTGGCGGAAGTCCGTTAAAGAGCGATATAGACGAGCTTAATTCGCATTTGTGCACGGATGGAATCGGCGACTCGGCGTTTACAATGACGATAGCTACGCGCCGCGAAATGGTGGACAATATCAACGAAAGCCATCTAAACGAGCTGAAATATAAAGAAGAAACATACAAAGGTTCAATCGAAGGCGAATATCCGATGGATTCGCTACCTACGGATTTGGAATTGCGACTTAAAGTCGGTGCACAGGTTGTCTTTATAAAGAATGATGCCGATCATCGATGGGTCAACGGGACAATAGCCGTAGTGCGCGAATGCCGGGATGACTGTATAATTGTCAGTACGGAAAGCGAGCCTTTTTTGCAGGTTGTGCGCGAACGATGGTCCAACATACGTTATGCGTACAATGAAGAAAAACATACGATAGACGAAGTCGAGCTTGGAGCTTTCACCCAATTTCCACTGAAATTGGCATGGGCTCTCACAATACATAAAAGCCAGGGATTGACATTTGACAATGTAATAATCGACATAGGGCGCGGAGCGTTTACCGGAGGCCAGACATACGTAGCGCTAAGTCGATGTCGAACACTCGAAGGCATTAGTCTGAGAAGCACCATCAATGCCCGCGATGTGTATGTCGATGAGAATATACGTCGTTTTGCCTCTTGTTTCAACGACTCCTCAGCGATAGACAAAGCCTTGGAGCAGTCGCGTGCCGACAGTTTGTATGAAGAGGCCGCACGTGCATGGAAAGAACATAAAACAGACGAGGCTGTCGATGCTTTTTGTGCTGCTTCGGCTCTGCGTAACGAGACCGATAAACGGGCGGTTGTGCGACTTCTTCGTATCAAATTGAGTGAGATTGATCGTTTGCGAAGCGAGATTGCGCAGAATAAAAAAAGTCTTGAAGATGCACAAAATAAATTGGATAAGGTTGCAGCACAGTATGTGACCTTGGGCCAAGAGTGTAGAGACGAGGCCTGGGATCACAATGCAGCTTTGGCCAATTATGACCGCGCACTTGAGATGTCACCGGACTATTATCCTGCCGTTTTGGCCAAGGGGATGCTGCTTTCGGATATGGAACGTAACGATGAGGCCCATATACTATTGCTTCATGCGATGGAGCTTTCCCCGACAGATTTTAAGCCGGTTATGGCACTTGGCGACATAGAATACGGAGAGGGCGATCTTGCGGCGGCAATGGGGTACTATTTGCATGTCGTTGAGCTAAACGACTCGTATATTCCTGCATATACTTGTATTGCCGAAATATATCGCAAATTAGGCGATGAGGAAGAAGCCGCCCAAACCGAAGCAATCATACGACGACTTAAGCAGCAGAAGAAAAAGCAAAAGTAGTGTTCTTCGAATGTATTGTGGATGGAGTGGGCTGACTGATAGTAGTGTCGAGAAGAAATGGCCGATGAGATGGAGGCGTATGCCTGCAACTCAAATGATAGCGCTCCAATTCTGTCTATATAAAGTTACTGGCGGCGATGCGAGGCAATGCCAAGTTCGCCAAGAGTGCGTATGCGTGCGGTAATAGACCTCGGCGCATCGGATGTGGCATGTGTGTTTAGTGACTGCCATGCGGCCAGCGCCTGGTTTAAAGCTTTGCCAACGGCCGATATGTCGCCGAGTATTCGTTGAAGGTCTTCGAGTACAAGAGTGCCTACGCGTATAATCTCCTGTTGTTGCTTGGTCCGTCGTTCGGCACGCCATTGCATTTCTACTATTTGAAGAATGGCCAAGAGCAACGCCGGAGATGCCGGCACGACACGCTTATTATATGCGTATTCGTAGATAGTGGCGTCTGAGGCTGTTGCTGTGGCAAGAGAATCATCATTCGGCATGAAAAGTATGACAAACTCGGGAGAACCTTCCACTCGGGCATCATAGTGCTTTGATGCAAGGTTATCTATTTGACGGCGCACCGATGCAACGTGTTCGCGCAGACATTGTGCCTTGTCTTCGTTGGTTTGAGCCTCAAGATATTTAATATATGCTGTGATTGAAGTTTTGGCATCGATGACGACATTGCGGTTGCCGGGAAGATGGACTATGGCGTCCGGGCGTCGCGTAGTGTCTGCCGTCTCGTCTGCGGCGACAACACACTGCAGGTCATAGTCGCGGCCACGGACCATACCGGTCGCCGCAAGAATGTTGCCTAAAAGAACTTCGCCCCAGCGTCCTTGAGTATTGTTATTGCCGGAAATGTTCCGGTTGAGGTCGCGTGTTTGGCGTTCGACATCGCGTGTTGCAGCGAGAATGTCGTTGATGTTCCGGCGTGTGGTATTGTCCGCGTCTCGTTGTTCCTGGATGAAGGCGGCTATGTTTGACCCCAACGTTTCGATTCGGCCGCGCAAAGGTTCGACGACTTGGCGCATGTCGTCCACGGCGGCGCCGCGTTGCTGTTCGCGTGAAAGTGATGTTAGGGCATTTTCGGCACGTTCGGCACGTTCGACGGCTTCGTGTGCACGTGTGCGCCACATCGAAAGACGTGAAGACTGTATGATGGCTGTCACGATTATGGTGGCACATAAAATGCCAAGAATAATTACAGCGATGTCCATGTCGGTAATTTGGAGCTGATTGTCGAGGTGTATTGATGTAATGTCGGTGTGCACATATTTTTGCGTGAAGGTCTCCGCCGACTGCTGCCGTGGAGACCTTTACGCCTATATCTGTGAATATTATTGTACGGGTGAAAAAGCTATTGTTCCTTCTTTGGCTTCCATGGAAAATAGAGCCTTGACCAAGGTTTGATTTCTGTTGATATATGCTTCGACTTTGTTTTTGTCGACACTCTCGGAGTAGATACGACCACTGCTATTGCTGTCTTTGCTTACGATATTTCCCTTAGTATCAACAATATTCTTGTCTGTTTGGTAGGTGAATAGAAATGTATATTTATCCTTGTTCAGTGGCGCGTCTTTCTTGAATGAACTCTTCACGATAATACCTCCTATACAGGGGAAATCGCTGTAAGTTATAGTCTTGGTCCACGGCGAAGTCGTAACTGCTTCGGTTTTTTCCTCACCGCCCAGGATGTATGATACGGTGATGTCTGTTACGGAAAGAAGATCATCGTTGGCGGTGATCTCTATTGTATAGTCCACATGGTGGTCTGTTCTCTCAGGTGCATCGTCATTGCAAGAGACTATGCCAATGCCGAGCAAAAGAGACAGAGATACGATAATAGTTTTAATCATATTCGTATTTGAATGTTATTGTATGGCGGCAAGACCGCCTTTTGCAGTTTCTTTATATATGGAAGGCAAATCGTGCCCGGTTTGCTTCATTACTTCGACGATGCGGTCAAACGACACACTGTGCTGTCCGTCCGATATGGCTGCGTACAGATTGGCATCCAGCGCTCGGGCGGCAGCATAGGCGTTTCGTTCGATGCATGGTATTTGAACCAGCCCACATACGGGATCGCATGTCAGGCCAAGGTGGTGCTCAAGGCCCATTTCGGCCGAGTACTCGATTTGGGCCGGTGTCCCGCCAAACAGTTGGGAAGCTGCAGCCGCAGCCATAGCGCAGGCTACACCCACTTCTCCTTGACAGCCCACTTCGGCACCGGAGATGGAGGCGTTGTGTCGTACCACAGCTCCGAAGAGGCCGGCGGTAGCCAATGCTCGCAGTATGCGTTGGCGGCTGAAATCTTTTGATGTATGCAGATGATACAGCACGGCAGGCACTATACCGCACGAACCGCATGTGGGTGCTGTTACAATTTTGCCGCCGGCGGCATTTTCTTCGCTTACCGCCAATGCGTAGGCGTATACCAAGCCTCGACTTTTCAGCGAACTTGTGTAGCCGGCAGCATGCACATAGTAACTGACAGCCTTGCGTCTGACACCTAAACCTCCTGGAAGTACGCCTTCGGCTTCGATACCGCGCTTTACTGAATCGACCATGACATCCCAAACATTTTCGAGATAATCCCAGATGTTCGGGCCTTCGCATTGTTCGACATATTCCCAGAAACTATGTCCGGAGGCCTCGCACCATTGCAAAATTTGTCCAATAGTGTCCATCCCGTAGATGTCCCGTGCATTGTCCGGATCAAGGGGTTGTCCTTCTTCGACAACTTCTCCGCCGCCGATGCTGTACATGGTGCGTGTCGGGCACAGGGCTGCGCCTTTGGCATCCAGAGACTCGAAGGCCATGGCATTGGTGTGAAAAGGTAATACGATGTCGGGCTTCCAAACAATGCTTGTATGCGCTACCGGAGCCAATACGTCCAATATTGCCTTGTCTGTAAGGTGGCCTCGTCCGGTGGCGGCCAAAGAGCCATACAATGTTACGCGGAATGATGCCGGATGTAACGAATCGACACTGCTTAGAAAGGCCGTGGCGGCGTTGCGTGGCCCCATAGTGTGGGACGATGACGGCCCGTATCCAATTTTGTATATGGTTTTGATGGTCTCCATCGGAAGAATGGTTATCGGTGTGTTTTTTTAGATGCGATCCAGGACTGTAGCTACGAGGTCATGGATGCCGCCCTTATAGTTGGGATTGGCATCTTCGTTGAACCGGTTTGCTATAATAGAGCATACCGTCATGCAGCGATGTCCCATGAGGCGACCCAGGCCTTGCAGGGGTGCGGATTCCATCTCATAGTTGGTGATTTTGCGACCATTGTAACGGAAACTTTCGATACGATGGTTGAGATCCGGGTTGGCGAGTGGAAGACGTACTTCGCGTCCCTGCGGGCCATAGAAGCCGACAGCCGAGATTGTGTTGCCGCGAACCATGTCATCGCGTCCGATTTGTTCGACAAGCGATGCGTTGGCATCAACGACATAGGGATTTGCCCAAGAGGGATTCCATCCGACGTGTTCGCAGAAAGCTTTCTCGAATTCGAGATCGGCAACGGAATTGCGACCTGCATAGTAGTTGAGTACTCCGTCAAAGCCTATGGATTTTTCGGCAATGACAGGGGTGCCCAAAGATAGCTCGGGCTGTAGGGCGCCGCTGGTTCCAATGCGTACCATTGTAAGCTGGCGATGTGTTTCCTTAACTTCACGTGTGGTAAAGTCCACGTTAGCCAAAGCGTCAAGCTCGGTGATGACAATGTCTATGTTGTCCGGGCCGATGCCGTGGCTTATGCACATGATGGGCTTGCCGCGGTAGGTGCCGCCGATTGTATGGAATTCGCGCGACTGGACTTCGAAGTCCTTTGTATCAAAGAACCCGGCAATCATGTCCACGCGGCTCGGGTCGCCGCACATAATAATGCGGTCGGTAAGCTGTTCGGGATGTAGGTGGATGTGGAAGGCGGTTCCATCGCTGTTGATGATAAACTCGCTTGGGGGTATGATTTTCTTTGTCATAGGGGTATTTGTTTATGTTGTATGTGTTTCTGATATGTTCTTTTTAAATAATATATGATGACAGGTGCTCAATGTGATGCGCTGTATCCGCCGGCAGGGGTTGATGCCACACAGCCCATAAGCTCGAGTTGAAACAATGCGTCTTGCACATCTGCCAGAGACATGGATACTGCGGATGCAATTTGCACAGGTAGGCTGTCGGCGTTAGCGTCCAAATATCTGACTATACATAGCTGTTCATCGGTGAGGTCCAGCGGGAATTGCTTCTGCTGAGGTACATTGCTGTGGGCCCAGCCTAAGTATTCGGCCAAATCACATGGCTCGGTGAGTATGTGTGCACCATTGGTGCTTATAAGTTTGTTGCATCCGCGGCTGTATGGGTCGGTGATACGGCCGGGTAGCGCAAAAACCTCTCTATCGTACGAGTTGGCAAGGCTTGCAGTGGTCATTGACCCACCTTTTCGGTCGCTTTCCATTACCAATAGGCAGTCACACATTCCGGCAACAATACGGTTACGAGCCAAAAATAAAGACGGATTGGTATGGCTTTCGAAATCGTATTCGGTGAGTACTGCGCCGCCGTTCTGGATCATCTTAACCGCCACGGGGCGGTGTGTCTCTGGATATATACGGTCCAAGGGCACAGCGCTGACAGCTACAGTAGGGATACCGGAGTCAAGAGCTGCGCGATGTGCCGCCACATCGATACCGTATGCCAAGCCGCTCACAACAACCAAGTTCGGAACCATTGAGGCCAGTTCGGAAACGAATTTCGATGCAGAAGATATCCCATATGATGTTGCACGGCGTGTGCCTACCACCGAAATTATATGGCTTGCATTCAGGTCTGTGTCTCCGGCTATAAATAGGCCCAAAGGTGCATCGGCACAATTGGCCAAACGGCGAGGGAATCGACTGTCTGAGTAATATATGAAGTCAACGTTTATTTTGTCGGCATGTCTGGCTTGACGTAAAGCTCGTTCGAGCAATGCACGGCGATAATCATCGTCCAGTATTGGTGAACGAGCGTTCATTGTCTTTTGGAGTTCGGCCTCGGACATTCCGAAAAAGCGACGTTCATCGCCTACTTTATCGAGTATCTGCGTTCCCAATGAAAAGTTATTACCTTTCAGTCTCGCAAAGGCGATATGTAGTACGAGGTCATCGTAGCTTTCGACGTTGGGCATTCGCTTAGGATACTTTAGATGGTTCAATATATTTGCCAAAAGCTTCAAGAAGGCGCTCGCCGCGTGTCAAGTGTCCGTTTTCGATACATGCCACGGTGACTTCGGCACGCAGCACCGGGGTCCCATCGGGACGATATATGTCCTGAAAGAATATAAAGGCAGCACCATGACGTCCGAGACGCAGACAACTAACGAAATTATCGCCGATGCGCAGAGGGGTCTTGTATTCAATGTTTACGCGTGCCAATACAGGATCGATGCCCATTGAGTGCATCTCACCGAAAGTAAGACCTGCTTGTCGGCAAAACTCATGGCGCGTGTGCTCCAAGTAGTGCAGATAGTTGGCGTTATTTACTATTCCTTGATAGTCAAGTTCGTAGTCTCGAACCTGCATTTCTAAAGTAAATATATACTGATCGAACATGATGTTTATTTCATAAGAAAAAACAAAGATAGTACTTTATTTTGATACATAGTATCGGCAAATGATTTTTTTCGGAAAAAAGTTTCAAGAAACCATTCGGATAAAAAATATGCCGCATGGGATGAGTCCATGCGGCATTTAAGTTACTGCCTTATTTGAGCTGTTTGTGAGCTTAGAAGGCCGTTAAATCCAGCGTGTAAAAGCAAAGTCTTGACGGTGAGGAAGCTCGGTATTCCACGGATATATGCGGAATCCGTAGCGGAGTACTCCCGGGTCTTTGATGCGTGATTCGAGCTCGTATGTGACGATGTTGCCGTCCTCCTTTATGACCTTGAAGGGTAGGCGTTCGACGAGGCTATTGGCGCCGTCCTGAGTGTTGTAAACGACCTGTTCGACTGCGAGGTCATGGCCTATGCCATTAGTGTCAAGAGTGACCTCCACGCGGTATTTGTCACCGGTGATGCCATTGGCTGTCTCACCTTGTTGCTTGATGTCAAGCACTTTGATGCCGTCCCATGCGGCTGCGACATTTTCTTTCCAAGCTACGATGTCCTTGGCCAAGGCGTAGTTATTGGCTGCAAGTCGACCTGTGCGGCGAGCTTCTTTTTCGTAGAATTTGGCGATATAGTCGTCAATCATACGTTTCATCGTGAAGTGGGGCGCGATATTGCCTATTGAGCCTTTGATGTACTGAATCCATTCGGGCGAGTATCCCTTGGAATTTTTGGCGAAGTATAGGGGTATGATTTCGTTCTCAAGCATGGAGTATATCGTTGCGGCATCCAGTTTGTCTTGTTGGGACTGGTCTGTGAATGTGCGTTTGTCAGTGAGAGCCCATCCGGCTTTTTCGTTAAAGCGGTAGCCTTCATACCACCACCCGTCAAGGACGCTGAAGTTGAGTACGCCGTTCATTTCGGCTTTTTCGCCGGAGGTACCTGATGCCTCGAGTGGGCGTGTCGGGGTGTTGAGCCAAATATCCACACCTGTGACAAGACGTTTGGCAACTACCATGTTGTAGTCTTCGAGGAAGATGATTTTGCCCAGGAATTGTGGCATGCGAGAGATTTCGATAATGCGCTTGATTAGGCCTTGGCCGGCGCCGTCGGCGGGGTGGGCCTTGCCGGAGAAGATGAATTGTACGGGGAATTTCTCGTTGTTGACAATTTTGTCAAGACGGTCAAGGTCTGTGAATAGAAGGTGTGCGCGCTTATATGTGGCAAAGCGGCGTGCAAAGCCGATGATGAGGGCGTTGGGGTTGATTTTGTCGATGATGCTCATCACGGCCGAAGGGTCTCCTTGGTTTGCAAGCCATTTGGTTTTGAAGTCGCGCTTTACAAACTTGATAAACTTGTTTTTGAGCGTCATGCGCATGTTCCAGATTTCCTCATCCGGTACGTTGAATATGCCTTTCCATGCTTCGGGGTTGCTTTGGTCGGCAAAGAGTTCTTTGCCAAGATGCTTGGCATAGAATGCTTTCCATTCGCTGGCGGCCCAGGTGGGCATGTGTACGCCGTTAGTGACATATCCTACGTGGCTTTCCTCCCATGAGTATCCTTTCCAAATGCCGGAAAACATTTTTTTTGATACTTCGCCGTGCAACCAGCTTACACCGTTTGCTTCTTGGCAGGTGTTGAGCGCGAAAACGCTCATTGAGAAACGTTCGGGTGTGTTCGGGTTTTCGCGTCCCATGTTCATGAGGTCGTTCCAGGAGATGCCCAAGCGTGCTGGGAATTCACCCATATATTTGCCGAAGAGACTTTCGTCGAAGTAATCGTGGCCTGCGGGTACGGGTGTGTGCACGGTGTATAAGCCGGAAGCGCGTACCAATTCGAGGGCTACATTAAAGTCCAAGTGCTGGTCCTGTACGTAGTCAACAAGGCGCTGGAGATTGAGCAGCGCTGCATGTCCTTCATTGCAGTGGTAGAGCTGGGTCTTGATGCCAAGTTTTTTGAGCATAAGGATACCGCCAATACCAAGCAGATATTCTTGTTTGATGCGGTTTTCCCAATCACCGCCGTAGAGTTGATGTGTGATTTGACGGTCGAATTCACTGTTCATATCAAAGTCCGTATCCATTAAGTACAGCTTCATGCGTCCTACGTTGACGCGCCATATGTGGCTATAGATTATGCGACCGGGATAGGGAACTTCGAGAATCATGGGCTTGCCGTTCTTGTCGAGAACTTGCTCTATGGGTAGTTGGTTGAAGTTCTGAGGCTCGTAGTTGGCAATTTGCTGGCCGTCAACGCTGAGGCTCTGCGTGAAGTAACCATAGCGATAGAGGAAGCCGACAGCGGTCATGTCAACGCGCGAGTCTGAAGCTTCTTTGATATAGTCGCCGGCTAGAACGCCCAGGCCTCCGGAGTAAATCTTGAGGCAGTTGCAAAGTCCGTATTCCATCGAGAAGTATGATACCGATGGAATGTCTTTACGCATAGGTTGGTTCATATAGTCTTGGAAGGCTATATAGGTTTCATCGATACGGGTGAGCAGTTCGTTGTCTGAAAGGATTTCATCGAGACGCTCGGCGGTGAGTTGTTGGAGTAGCATCACCGGGTTTTCGCCGGTGGCACGCCACAAGTCAGGGTTCAGGTCACGGAAAAGGGTCTTTGCCTCGCTGTTCCACACCCACCAAAGGTTGCGAGCCAGTTCGTCCAGCGGTTTCAGGCGGCTGGGAAGTTCGGCTTTGACGGTCATGTCGCGCCATACTGGAGCATTGGTATTACTTACCGGTAGTTTCATATTATATTGTTATGAAGTTTTTTGATGTTGTTTATTTGTATATGATATAATCTTGATGAGCCAAACGGCATGTCCGTATGGCCGTTAAAAAACTGCGTTAATTATTTGTTTTGGCGGGCTTCAGCCTTGGTGATGGCTTCGGTGTATGCGGTGATATACTGTGCAATAAGGTTGTCCCATGTGGCCAGTGTGGCGGTTTCGCGGCATGCCTTGGCAACTGTCGCCATATCACTTGGCCTCGCTTCGTACAGTTGGAAAATGCTTTCGGCAATACTATCACATGCTTGGTTGTAATTGTTGTCATCGCGGTCGATGACGCGTACACCTCCGGTATTGTACCCATCCTTGTCCAAAGATTTTACCCAGCGGCCAAATCCGCTAAGTGATGTGGTGATTGTGGGCACGCCGAAGGCCACACTTTCGAGTGGCGTGTAACCCCATGGCTCGTAATAGCTGGGGAATATTGTAGCATCCAACGCTGTGAGTATTGTGTAGTAGTCTATGTCGAAGACGCCGTCTTCGCCTGTTAGATAGCAGGGGACATATATAGTGTGGAGGCGGTCTTCGTTTGCATTGGCCACGCTAAGGCGGCGTAAGCCTACAGTCACCTCATCGCTGTCATCGTTGTTGAGCCAATGTGTGAGGTATGGCTCTTGCATCCGTTGGTGAATGCCTTCTGCCATATTGTTTATCAGATCCTGGCGAGGACCGGAAGCCCATGCCGGCACAAGAATGAGTGAGAGAATGCGGCGTTGGTTTTCATTGTCCGCGGACAATTGTTTGCGTAGTATATCGGTGGCATCGAGGTACATATCTAGGCCTTTGTTGCGATATTCATGCCGGCCGCTTGTCGCTATTATAAAGGTGTCTTCGGCGTACTCTGTGCCTGTGAGGGTAGAGGCAACTTTCAAAATGCGTGCTCGAGCTTTTTTGCGTAGTTGTGCGTATTTGCGAGGCCCGGGAATCAAGTCTTTTTCGAAGCCGTTAGGCGTCACCACATCGGGACGACGCTCAAGCAGTTGGGCACATTCGTCTGCTGTAATTTCGCTGACGGTAGTGAAAATGTCGGCGGCATGTGCAGCGGCTTTTTCAAGCGAATGTTTTGATTGCAAGTTTAGTTCGGCAGCCATTTGGTCGCCGTTGTATCCGTGAAAATAGGCGTATAGAGCCTTGCCGTTGCCACAAATGCTTCGCCCGATGCTTGTTGCATGGGTGGTGAATACGGTGGCTGCACGCGGCAAGTAGTGTTTGGTATAAAGCAGTCCCATGCCGGTGGTCCATTCGTCAAAATGGGCAATGACTTTGGCTTTGCCGGATGCCGGTGCCATATAATCGGCCAAATCTTTGATGACATAGGCGGCAGCGATACTGAAAGCGCATGCTTCATCGTAATCGCCGTATGAATGTAGCGAATCGACGCCGTACCAGTTCCACATATCCTTGTATATTTGGTCTTTGATGGCGTATATTCCGTTAAAGCGTACAAGTATGGCTATGGGTCGTCCGGGAACTTCCCAGCGTCCTACACGGATATTTACGCCTTCGGGTAGCGACAATTGGTTGCGCCAGGTGGCAAGCAGTGTCTTGGATTCCTTAAAGAAAGGCGATTGATGCTCGGCAGTCCACACATCGGGTCCGATAAAAATTGCACGATCGTGATAGAGCTTTTGGAGATTGTGTGCCTTGGTAGACAGTACGGTATATATACCACCTACTTTGTTACAAACCTCCCAGGAGGTTTCTATAAGCAGGTCTGTGTCTGCTGGATTTTTGTCCATATATAGGTTAAAATGTAGTCTATTGGAATTGGATTTGCAAAGGTAATCATTTTATTTGGAATAGCCATATAAAAAGTTGGGCACTCCGTAGTGGAATGCCCAACTTGTTAAGTGATTATGCGTTGCGGTATCAGCGCACAACGATGCGTAGATTATGTCCATCGGCGCGTATCAGGTATACGCCGGGGGTGGGTGCTTCCACCGATGTAGCATCAGCAGCTTTGGCTATGAGTACGCCTGCGGCATTGTATAGCTCGATGAGGTCTGCTGCGCGGTTTAGGGTGATAGTCATGCCGTTTACCTTAGCAAAAAGTCTTTCGCTGTTGATATCTAAGTCATTAACTATTGAGCCGGTATCGATGGTGATGTCGTATGCGGCAATACCATTACCGGCGACCATGAAGTATACACGAGCCGTTTTGCCGTCCTCGCTGATTATAACATCTATCGGGGTGGCGCTGTGAGCTGCTGTTGCAGACTCAACGGAGCCTATGCCGCCCTTGGGAATGTCTGCTACGGCTTTCATGCTTGCAAAGTCATCCTTATCGGCGACTAATACTCCCATACGGAATCCATTGGTGCCGTTAAAGTCGCTGCTGGGATATATGGTAAAATATTTGCCACTGAGGATGAAGCGTAATGAGCCGTTGGCTTGAGTCGCAACAGGCTTGATGGAGGTGTTGTCATTGAACGATCCGACCATTTTGCCGGAGGAGAAAGAGTAGCGAGCTACGTTGACGCTCATGCCGTTGGCGTAAAACTGGTCTGCGGAGATGGCGTGGATGCGTGGGGCAATACCGAATACGCTTTCCGAGGAGGGATATACAGAGTTCATAGTCTTTATTTCGCCATTGAACTTGATGTTGTCTTTTACCATCCAACGAATTACCGTCTTACTATTGGCGACTGAGGCAAAGACATAGTAGTTGCCGCTTGTTACATCGCCATAGACATCAAAGTGGTCAACGCGCGTCAGGGTAAGTCCGGTGAAAGAAAACTCGTCCAGAAGTGTCGCCTCGCCGGTCGCGGGATCGATGATATGCAGTTTTAGCGGGTTAGTGCCAATATTGAGTGTCATGTTACCGCTTACGAGGTGCCCGGCGTCATCACGTACCAGAGTGTTGCCGGGAAGGTAATGGGCGGTAATGTCGCCTACGGTGATGGTTTCTATGAGCTCGCCGGTGGAGCCGTCGTATTTGTCAAGGTAACACTGTGAGTTTGTTGAGTTCTCGGCACGGCGCATTACGTATACGAAGTCGCCGAGAGCGGCAAGGCTGCGGCAGTGCTTGCCTTCTTCGGGGAATGAGATGTTGTCGTACTCCTTTTTTACGGAACGTACCCACAGGTTGGTGATCTTCACATTATTAGTTACGGCATATTGTGCCGGGTCGCGTTTGATGGTGTAGCCCGGTTCATAATTGCCTATGGGAAGGCTTTTGATGACGAAGTTGCGCGAGGGAGAAGATGCCGGGACAAGACGCTTGCCGTCAGCGATTACGCGCCAATAGTGTGTGCCGACGCCAAAACGAGAGGCAGCCACCGATATGGTAGTGGCGGTGGTGCGATCGCTGTACTTTAAGGAGGTGAAGTAGGAGTCCGAAGCCACTTGTATCGTGTAATCGGTAGCGTTGGCGGATTTTGACCATTCAAATTTGACCGTTTCGCCTACTTCGGAGCCGTTGGCAGGACTCTTGAGCGTGACGGGTTGGGCGTTGTCGTAGGGAGGTGTGACGCAGCTGCGTATTTCGCTTGTGCCGGCCAATTTGCCCGGCTGTTGGGCTTTGACGCACCAGTAAAGCTCTTCTTTAGAGCCACGGTCGCCCAAGTCAACAGTTGTGGAGGTGGCTGTTCCCATGTTTTTTTCTATGAAAGGTTGCGAGCAAGCTTTGTCCGTTGCCAAAAGTAGTGTATAATTGGCACCGCCACCGACATCGCTCCATTTGAAAGTTGCGGACACGTTCACGGTCGCACCTGCGGAGGGGCTTATCAGTGTCACTGCCGGGGTTTTTTCGGCAGTGTATCCGATGAATGCAGGTTCGTATTCGTAGCCGTAGCCATCGTATACGCATACTGCATACCAGTATCCGGAGGCCTTGTCTGAGGGTATGGTATAGTTGTTGTTATAAGATACGCCAAGGAGGTATTCGCCGTTGATGCCATCGCCGTTGGCATCCTGCACGTCATCAATGCCTAAAGATGAGGGTATGGCGTATATGCTGTAACGGATGATGGCCTTGCCATTGGTGACTTTTGTCCATGTCAAGGTGCTACCCGACTTTTTGGCGTTTGTCGGAGCTCCGTATGTCGGGTGTTCTTTCCAGTCTACTACCGGGACAAGCGACTTGCGCTGAAAGTGGTTGGTCTTAAGAAAGTTACTAAACGTAGTCGAGTTCTTGACGTGCTTGGCGCTATAGAAGATACTGCCGCATCCGCTAACGCCGGTCTCGTATTCGCGGTTAAGTTGGATTTGTTTGCCCAACTCGGTCATATTACTGTTTGTGTAGTTATCAGCCATATAGGATAGCGAATGGCTCGAATAGAAGTGGCGGCCGAAGTGGTCGGCCACGTATGCCCACCATTCTGCTATAGGCCCGTATGGAGAAGACGTCGTAGTTGTTTTCCAGTAAATTTGGGGCGATATGAAGTCTATGGAACCGTCATATAGCCATGCAAGGGGGTCTGAATAGATTTGATTATACTGCCAGTCTCCGGATGGTGATGGGCAAGTAGTGACACCATACTTGTTGGCTACGGAAGAAGATGTGCCTGCCACGCCTGCCGGACTGACACCGAAGCGAACGTCCGGGCGTGTCTCAGATAGCATTTGTCGAAGGTCTTTCATTAGTTTGCGCACGTTGTCGCGACGCCAATCGCCAAAGGACATTGTTCCTCCGGCTTTTTTGTATGCCTGATAGTCACTATAGTCACCGGCGCTGCTGTCTTCGGCAGTTCCTCCTGCGGGGTAGAAGTAATCATCGAATAGGAATCCGTCTATGGCATAGTTATCAACGATTTCACGGCATACATCAACGATATGTTTGCGGACTTCTTCTTTGGCGGGGTTGAGGACGACGTAACTGCCATTGGATAGAGCCCACCCCTTGTCCTTCCAATCTTTGTCGAAAGATGTGGAGCTTGGAATTGTCCCGGTGGAGGACCAACGATATGGGTTTAGCCAGGCGTAGCATTCAAGGCCTCTGGCATGGCATTGCTCTACGGCGTATGCCAGAGGGTCCCATCCGGGCGATGTTCCTCGAGTGCCTGAGATATATTGGGACCAGGGAGCAAGATTGGACTGGTACATGGCATCGGCCATGCTGCGTACCTGAAAGCAGATGCCTGTGGCGTTGATGCTTTCGTAGGCGTCAAGGTAGGCGTTCAACTCGGCCTTTCGGGCTGATTGGCCTGATGTCTTGGGCCAGTCGATGGCCCAAACTGTAGCGAGCCATGCCGATCGGAATTCACGCTTGGGTGGATTGCCGGCAAATGCTTGTGCGGCGGTCAGCAGCCCTATGGCGGCAATGGCACACTTGCGCAATGTTGTCATTTTTAGCGTCATGTGGTGTAGAATAGATATTAGGGTTGGTGAATAGATTTGTTTATCGCTTTATTACGTCGGTTGACTATCGGCAAGGTGGCCGGTTTGTATTGGCGTATTGTCAGCGCGGAGAGATATCCGTCGTCGTTAGTTTGTTGTTTATTGTTTTATGAGACGTTGGATTACGGGGGCAAGGCGTTGTGCAAAACCGACAAAGCCAAGGTCGGTGAGGTGGTAGTTGTCCACGGTGGTTTCCGGGTCGTCTCCGAGGACGTTTTTACCTTCGAAGTATTCGATGTTTTTGTCGCCGGCGGTAATGAAGCCGTTCACAAGTTGTCGCAGAGCGGCATTCTTTTCGGTAATGGTGGCGTATGTTTCAGCGTTGAAGCGTATTAGTGGGAATATAGGGCTTTCTACGAACAAAATGGGTGTAGTAGGGTGTGCCTTGCGTATGATGGAATAAAATTCGGGCATGCGCTCGACCAGCTCCGGCGTTTTGAGATTGGGCAGTGGGTCGAGTACAATCACAGATGGATTGGGCGTGGATGCGATAAGGCGGGCAATGTCCAAATCGAGTTTTGCATTGCCGCTGAATCCGAGGTTGATTACCTCATAGTCAATCATACGTTCGATGATATTGGTGTGGCACATACCCGGGCGTGTGGCACATCCGCCCTGTAAGATGCTTGTGCCGTACATTATCACCGGGTTGGCGCGTCGTGGTGTCGCAGCTTCAGGCGCAAGTACCAAGGCGCCTTCGTTTGTGCCGATATATAGCGAATCAACGCCATCGTACAATGACAAGTACAGCATATATTCGCGCATCTTGGGCTCCATGTCTGTCATCACGATAGTACGTGTGTTGTGCCTGAAGAAATTGGGGCGTGCGCTACCCATGGTGGTCCAATGCCCATTGTTGTCAAGTACGTATAGGTCGAGACCGCGTATGCCGGTGGCTGTCATATGGTTCATATCGAATTTGTTGCGGCTGTGCCATGCAGCGCCTATGGTAGAGGCATCACTCCGAAACCGTACAGCAAGTCCGGCACTGTTCTGTCCCAGGGCCCACAATTCGGGACGCATATTTGCCTTAAGGCTGTCAGGTAGCCGTGTATAGGCGTTTGATGCGTCTGGTGCCAGAGTCCCGAGGAGTGGTAGAGTCGAGGCATCGTGGTATGTCAATGAATCGGAGGATAGACCGGCATTCATGGCTTTAGGTACTAGAGCCAAGATTGTCATTAATGTAAGCCTGCAAATAGCTTTCATCGGAGTATTCTAAAATATAGAGAGTTTGTGTACGATTATGTATTGACAGACAATCTAAGTAATTGCCGGCCATAATTTCGCTTACAAAGTTAATTATTTTCTTGCGAATAATAAAGCTTTTTGCGGTAAAGCGCAGAATCGCTGTAAAAAATAACGTGTGTGTCACTATGAACAAACGATGTATTAAGTTGCAGTGCGATACTTGGAAATAAAATGGGTTGTATTAGCGAGGTTATACCGTGCTGTTCATTTTGGAAAATTTGCTCTAATTGGTGCTTTGTGTAAATGGCTGAGAAATATTGAGTTGCCGTTTCTAATCGGGAAACATTATTTTTTAACACCTAAAATAGTTGCAAAATTTGGAAATTAAGCAATTTATTCCAAACTTTGCAAAGCCGTAAAGGCAGACGTGAGGCTGGCATTTTATTAAGACTTAGCGAGCCGACATGTCGGACCTCTTACGGCACATACAAAATATTATATTAAAAACAAAAAACACCGTGGAACGACCCAAGTATACTTTTGATGAGGCGTACAATGCTACGCTGAAATATTTTGACGGGGATGAACTTGCCGCCAAGGTTTGGACGACCAAGTATGCACTTAAAGACTCGTATGGCAATATCTATGAACTGACTCCGGATGACATGCATCACCGCATAGCCGGCGAGATAGCTCGCATTGAATCTAAGTACAAGAACCCCTTAACAGAGGACGAGATATTCGAAGTCATGCGCGATTTCAGATACATAGTGCCGCAAGGCAGCCCGATGTCAGGTATAGGCAACGACTTCCAAGTAGGGTCGTTAAGCAATTGCTTTGTGATAGGGTTGGATGGGGAACCGGACTCTTATGGCGGTGTATTACGCATCGACGAAGAACAGGTCCAGCTGATGAAGCGCCGCGGCGGAGTAGGGCACGACTTGAGTCATATCAGGCCAAAGGGTACTCCGGTGAAAAATTCGGCGCTGACGTCCACCGGCCTGGTGCCATTTATGGAGCGCTACTCGAATTCGACGCGCGAGGTTGCGCAGGACGGACGCCGTGGTGCGCTGATGATGACTGTTTCGATCAAGCATCCCGAGGCCGAGGCCTTTATCGATGCCAAGATGGAGACAGGCAAAGTCACCGGGGCAAACGTATCGGTACGTATTGACGATGATTTTATGAATGCTGCAGTCAACAACGGCACATATAGACAGCAGTATCCCACGGACAGTGCCGTTCCTTCCATAGTAAAAGACATAGATGCTGCGGCCTTGTGGGGGAAAATCATTCACAACGCCTGGAAGAGTGCAGAGCCGGGGGTGCTGTTTTGGGACACAATTGTAAGGGAGAGCGTCCCGGACTGTTATGCGGACCTTGGCTTCCGGACCATATCCACTAATCCTTGTGGCGAGATACCTTTGTGTCCGTATGACAGCTGTCGCCTGCTAGCCATAAACCTCTACTCGTATGTTTGCAACCCGTTCACAGAAAAGGCCGAGTTTGATTACGGTCTATTTGCCAAGCATGTAGCCATGGCGCAACGCATTATGGACGACATCATTGACTTGGAGATGGAAAAGATAGACCGTATCATCGCAAAAATCAAGGATGACCCTGAAACGGATGAGGTCAAAAGCACCGAACTGCATTTATGGGAGAAAATAAAGAGTAAGACCATAAAAGGCCGACGAACCGGAGTTGGGACAACCGCCGAGGGGGACATGCTTGCTGCTATGGGGTTGCGATATGGCACACCCGAAGCCACGGACTTCAGCGAAGACGTGCATCGGCGACTTGCCTTGGCCGCCTACGGCTCGTCCGTGAAGCTCGCACGCGAACGCGGTGCTTTTGAGATATACGATGCGGCCCGCGAGCAGCACAATCCATACATCAACCGTCTGCGTCTTCAATCGCCGGAGTTGTATGAAGACATGGTTAAATATGGTCGTCGCAACATCGCGTGCCTGACGATAGCCCCTACAGGCACTACATCGCTTATGACACGAACCACCAGCGGCATCGAACCTGTGTTTATGCCTGTGTACAAACGTCGTCGTAAGGTTAATCCAAGTGATGTGTCGGCTCGTGTCGACTATGTGGACGAAAGTGGCGACTCGTTTGAGGAATTTATTGTATATCATCCGAAGTTCATTGATTGGATGAAAACCAATGGTATAGAAGTGCGTCAGGACTATACGCAGGAAGATATAGAAGCTCTTGTGGCAAAGTCTCCGTATGCCCGTGCCACAGCTAATGACATCGACTGGCTCGAAAAAGTGAAGATGCAAGGTCGCATACAAAAGTGGGTTGACCATTCGATATCCGTCACCATCAATTTACCCTCTACGGTAAGCGAGGAGCTTGTTAACCAGTTGTATGTCGAGGCTTGGCGTCAAGGATGCAAGGGCTGCACGGTGTATCGTGATGGGTCGCGTTCGGGTGTTCTCGTGTCTGTCAGCAAGAAACCGGCGGAGACCCCTGTCCAGGTGCTGAAGCGCCCCATCGAATTGGATGCAGATGTTGTTCGTTTCCAAAATAACAAGGAGAAATGGATAGCCTTTGTCGGTCTAAGAGATGGTAAACCATACGAGATTTTTACCGGACTGGCAGATGATGATGACGGCATATTCTGTCCTAAGAGCGTGACCAAGGGCAAAATCATTAAGAATGTGGATGCCGACGGCAACAAGCGTTACGACTTTCAGTTTATAAACAAACGTGGTTACAAAACCACCATAGAAGGCCTTAGCGCGAAGTTCAATCCTGAATATTGGAATTACGCAAAACTGATCTCAGGTGTGCTTCGGTATGGAATGCCCATAGATCAGGTGCTAAAGCTTGTTGGTGGCCTTGAGTTGGACAGTCAGAGTATCAATACATGGAAAATGGGAGTGGAGCGTGCTCTCAAGAAGTATTTGCCCAACGGAACAAAAGCAAGCGGCTTAAGATGCCCGAACTGCGGCAATGAGACTCTGATATATCAAGAAGGATGCCTTATATGTACGTCTTGCGGAACAAGCAAGTGCGGATAGAGCAGGTATCTTCGATAAGAGTATGCAGCAAGGCGCTTGTCCGATACGCGCGGACAAGCGCCTTGGGAATGAAATAATGTATATACGCTTAAGGAAATGGGCGAGATTAGCCTCCGGTAATAAATGGGTTATACATCGATTTATAGCCGGAGGCTCTTTTTTTGACCTATACGCCCTTTTTTTTCTAAAAATAGCAGAAAAACATTTGTCGGTTCGAAAAAAGTGCGTACCTTTGCAACGTCAAAATGACATGACACCTTGCCTTGTGGTGTAATGGTAGCACGTCGGATTCTGGTTCCGCCTGTGAGGGTTCGAATCCTTCCAAGGCAACAAGAGACGCTTACGATTTTTTCGCAAGCGTCTCTTTTTTGCGCCTATGATCGCCGTTATGCTGCCGAATGTATTTTGGTTGATAAATAATGTAGACGACAAACATATGCACTATAGCAAATGCTTGTCGTCTGCATTATTGTTAATGATGTGTTTTACTCAGCTGTAAGCAGGTAGGACGTGAGAAAATCGACTTTCCCGGAAAGAATTCCTTTGTATACTTTGAAGTTTTTACCATGTACTGCGTCGGTATATGTCCCGTCCGGAAGGGTGGTTGGCATCTTGAATTTGTGGCTTTTGCCAGAGATATTAACCAAGGCTATTCCGCGATTACCACGAGCCACCTGTACTACTGTGCCATCATCTGTTGTTGTGATTGTTTCGGGTTGGCCGGCCATGTCCTTACGAAAAATGTTGACTGCAACGACTTCGGGATGGCGGAATTGGTCATTGCCGCGTGCACCGATGCGGTTTGTTCCCCAGACGTTGGTTGTGGATGATCCTTCGGGACGGCTATAAAATAGTGGGCGTCCGGTTGCGCGGGCTGCTATGATTACCCAACCCATACGAATCTGGTCGTTGGTGAGGGCGGCTGAGATGTGTTCATTACAATATGTGTCATGGCTTTCCACCCAGGTGACAAGGTGTTGCGCGTTTACGGGGTGATACCATTGCGAGAGGTCGATATCTTTTGCATTGCCTTTGGCAAGTGCTTGGCGCAGAACTTGTCCGTAAGAGCTGGCGGTTTGGTCGACATATTCGGCATATTCGGTTTCTTTGGTGTTGCGGTCTTGGAGTATCTCGCCGTAAATATATAGACTGTCAGGCATTAGTAGCGAAAGGCCTTTGACTGCTTTTCGGCCGGTGGCTATATCCCAAAAGTCGTTGCAGGTGCTTTTGGCATCTAGCGGGTCACTGGGAAGTCCGATGTGTTTTGCAGTGTCATAGCGAAATCCGCGTGCGCCGAGGTTGATGAGATCGTTGACATATTGCAGATAATAGTATTGGAAGTCCGGGTTCTCGGTATTTACATCAGGCAGTCCACCCATTTGTCCGGTTGTGCATTGATATCGGTTATTGTAATCTGTAATTTCGTTGAAACCATTTGCATGATAGAGGTTTTCATGTCCGCCGACGGCTGCATCGAGAGTCGGCAGAACGGCATGGTGATCGATAGCCGTATGGTTTGGCAAGACGTCTACCAGAATTCGTACGCCATATTTATATGCGCTGTCGCACATGGCTTTAAACGAATTACGGTTACCTAGCATATAATTGCCGATGGTCCAGTCCGTGGGTTGGTAGTAGTAGTACCATTTGCCTTTGACCGAATCTTCTGGTGTACTGTACAATGCCGTTCCGCCGCCATCGCCGATATAGCATGCTTGTGCCGGCGAGGTCTGCACGTAGGTGTAGCCTGCCGCAGCAATATCATGCATGTTTGCCGCTATTGTGTCGAAAGACCATGTCCATGCGTGCAGGATTGTTTCGCTTCCGGAGGTGCTTGCGTGTCGAGAGTCGTGTATGCCCGAAGCCGAAGTCGAGGCGCAGCATAAGGTCAATACGCCTAGCAGTATTTGATTCCGTAAGTTGTACATAGATTCTTTTGTTTTATTAAGTATGATATAGTGTCAGAAGTCAATTGTTTGATGGAAGTTTGCTTATGGTCAGTCGTGTCCGTATCATTTGTGCCAAAACGAAGGAGTAAAGACAATGACAATTGTGAATACTTCGAGACGTCCGATGAGCATGATCCATGCCAAGACCCATTTGCAACCATCGGCAAGCACACTGTATTCTTCACCAAAAGATGTAAGCCCGAAATTGGGTGATGCATTTGATATACACATCAAAGAGGATAATAGAGCGTCTTTTACGTTAAGTCCAAAGATGGTCATGATAAGTCCGCCTATTATTATTGTGAGCATATACAGGCACACAAACACCACGACTTTATTTACCAATTGAGGTGGCAGTACTCGGCCGTTAAGTCTTACGGGTAATACAGCATTGGGATGTATACATCTGTATAATTCGTTATGTATATGCTTGAACAAGAATATGATGCGATCCAATTTGACACCGCCGCTGGTGCTGCCGGCACAACCGCCGATAAAGACTAGTATCATGAGTAATCCCATAACAAAAGGTCCCCATTGGGATATGGAGTTGACGACGTATCCTGTGGATGTTATAGTCGAAACGGTCTGGAACAATGGATCAATGATTGCCTCGCGCCAAGTATCTTCAACGCCGACACTAAGCAACGTAATCGAACTTATAGCAGTGATTGCGATGATGATTATGATAAACCATCTGAAGACATCATCGTCCCATAATCTCCGTGGATTGCGTATGGCGTTGCGCACCAGTAGCGCAAAGTTGACTCCACCAAGGAACATAAACATGGTAATGACGACTTTTATGTAATCGGAATTGAAGAAATCGACACTGGCACGTGTCGAATAGCCACCTGTGCTCAGCGTACCGAAAGCGTAGCAGATGCTGTCAAAGACGTCCATATGTCCAATCATAAGCAGAATGGCACAGCAAGCTGTAAGGACGAAGTATGTAACCCATAATGCTTTGGCTGTCTGTGATATGCGTGGGCGTACTTTGTCATGTGTTATGCCGGTCACTTCGGCATTGAACATTTGCATGCCTCCGGACGAGTTCAGCATTGGTATTACGGCCAAGGTAAATAGTATGATGCCCATACCGCCGGTCCATTGCATTATCGCTCGCCAAATGTGTACACCATGACTAAGGCTTTCTGCATCAAGATAGGCGCTGGCACCTGTGGTTGTAAAACATGAAACGCTTTCAAAAAATGCATCGGTAATCGAAAGATGACTGCTCGAGGCAAATATTAGAGGCAACATTCCAAATAGTGAAAATATCACCCAGGTAAAGCCGGTAAGAAGGAAACCTTCACGCCGAGCCATACGTGAATATGTGGCGTGTACGCAGTTGTTCAGTATAAACCCAACGGCAAAGGTGATGGCCACGGTTAGCGCAAATATGCTCCAATCGTCCTCGCCATAGCATAGACTGACTATGGTAGGGACGCAAATAAATACCGATTCGATCATTAATAGCCACCCCACGGTTTTGAGCAGCATGGGGAAGTTGATAAAACGTCGTTCGCGTATATTTTGCAATACTTGCATTGGTTATGGCTGTTTGTTTATATATGCCGCTTTTTTTTAGAAGCCCGGTGTTGGATGTGGTAATCGTCAGCTGAAAAGTTTTTCGACTTTGTGCAGTGCGCCGCTCAGGCAGAAAACCACAACGTGGTCGCCAGGCAATATGATAGTGTCGCCGCCTACAAGCATGCCTTTGTCGTTGCGTATAAGTCCGGCCAATGTCATGTCGTGGGACAACTTGAGTTCTTTTACGGGTTTGCCGGATATCTTTGCACCGGGATGTACTTCCAGTTCGGCCACTTCGGCATCACTGAGTGCCAGGCATTTGGATGTTGAGGAGTCTGCGTCAAGGAGCAACTGAAATATTGAGCTGGACGCCAGGAGTTTCTTGTTGATTATCGTGCCGATGTTCAGGCCTTCGGCTTGTGATATGTATTGGATGTTCTCAACTTCGGCTATGGTTTTTTTAATACCCATTTCCTTTGCGGTGAGACATGTCAATATATTGGCTTCGCTGCTTCCTGTCAGGGCGATAAAGGCGTCGTATTGGTCTATGCCTTCGTCGATGAGTAAGTCAATGTCGCGAGCATCGCCTTGTATGATGTCGCAGTTGGGACATTTTTCCGGAAGGTGTCGGCACACTTCGGGGTTGTTGTCTATGATTTTGAAGTCGAATTCATCACCGGCGAGAGATGCGAGGCGTATTGCTATTTTGCCCCCACCCATAATCATTGCTCGGCGTATTTTGTGCTCAATTTTGCCTGTGAGAGCGAGCAGTTCGTCGACGTGTTTGTGGGTGGAGGTGATATACGCAATGTCTCCGGCTTCGAGTGTATCATCGCCTCGAGGAATGATAATCTCATGTGCACGTTTGATGGCTGATACGTGAAAGTTGCGATTGGCAAAGGCAAAATCGCGTATTTTCTGTCCCGCTATGGGTGAGCGTGATGTTAGTTTGACTCCGACAACGATAATTTCGCCGTTATGTAGTTCAAACCACTGGCGTACCCAAGAACGACGCATAGCCGTGATAATTTCTTGTGCTGCCAAATATTCGGGATATATCAGTTTGTCCACGCCCATGCGAGTTACCAATTCGTGGTTGCGCTCTTCCATAAAGTCGTAGCTGTTGATGCGTGCTACGGTAATATCAGCCCCGAGGTTTTTGGCAATAGAACACGCTACAATATCGTCTGTTTCGGAGGGCGTGAGGGCAATAAACAAATCGCACGATCCAACGCGTGCTTCACGCAATGTGCGGAACGATGTTGGGCTGCCAGTCAAGGTCATCAGGTTGTAATTTGAGTCCAGGAATGCTAAGCGCTCGGCATCTTCGTCTATTACGAGAATGTCTTGTTCCTCATGCGATAGGAGTTTGGCCAAATGTGAGCCTACATCCCCAGCTCCCGCAATCACTATTTTCATTTTTCGAGGATTTGTTTTATGGTGTCGACTATACCATCAGCATCAATGGCGCATAGGGCTTTCAGTTGTGCGACTGTGCCATGTGGGACAAAAGTGTCTCCGACTCCTATGGGGTGTATTCTTACGCCCGGATGCTTGTCGGCCATATATGATGTAATTACCGATCCAAGTCCGCCATAAACGGCAGCTCCGTCTTCGACCGTAACCACAGGAATGCTTCGTGTGGCGATGTCGTCCAGTATTCCGGTGTCTATTGGCTTGAGGAACATCATGTCGTATACGGATGCTTCGATGCCTTGGGCTGCCAGTGTCTCGGCTGCGTGCATTGCATCGTGTAGCATAGTGCCGATAGACACAATCGCCACGTGTGCACAGGCAGGATTACGCACAAGTCGTCCGCGTCCTATATCCAGCAATTGTGGGGCTTTTGAGTCAAGAGCATCGGCATTGTGCGCCTTTCCACGCGGATACCGTACGGCAGTGGGGCCTTCGATACGGTGCAATGCTGTGTGTAGCATGTCACGCATCATGACTGCATCGGAGGGTGCACATACGACCATCCCGGGTATTGTACTCATGTAAGCCATATCGTACATTCCGTGGTGCGTGACTCCATCTTCGCCGACTATACCGGCGCGGTCTATAGCGAAAACTACAGGTAGGTGCATCAATGCCACATCGTGTATCATTTGGTCGTATGCACGCTGCAGGAAGCTCGAATATATGGCTACGACAGGTCGTAAGCCTTCTTTGGCCAGGCCTCCGGCAAAAGTTACGGCATGTTCCTCGCTGATACCAACATCGAAAACTCTTTCGGGCATTTCGTGTTGTAACATCGACACAGAAGTGCCCGAGGGCATTGCCGCCGTGATGGCGACTACACTGCGATTGTCTTTACATACATCGACAAGCCAGTGGCCTAAAACATCTTGATACTTGATGCCGCATGAATTGTTGCGTGTGCCTGTGCCGGGGTCGAAAAGCCCCGGCGCATGCCATATCGCCGGGTTGGCTTCGGCCGGCGCATAGCCATGTCCTTTAATGGTCCGGAGGTGCAGTATTCGCGGCCCCTCCATGTCTTTGATATCGCGAAAAATGCGCACAAGTTTTATTGCGTCATGGCCGTCATAGGGACCGAAGTAGCGGATGTTGAGTCCTTCGAATATGTTTTGTTCGGAAGACAGCATTGCTTTCAGCGAGTTGTGAAAACGTAGAATTTTGCCGCGTCTGCGCTCGCTGACGAGCCCCATCTTAACGGCTCCGCGGTACAGTTTGTATCGCAGCGCGTTATATCCGGGCGATGTTGTCAAGTGTGTAAGGTAACGACTAAGAGCGCCGACATTGCGGTCAATGGACATGTCATTGTCATTGAGGACAATGAGTAGGTTGTTGGGGGTATTGGCTGCATTGTTAAGGCCTTCGAAGGCCAGTCCACCCGAAATGGATGCATCGCCGATGACAGCTACAACGTTTCGACGTGGCGTATCGTTGTTGATACGTGCAGCTATGGCCATTCCGAGTGCTGCGGAAATCGAATTTGACGCGTGTCCGGCACTGAAGGTATCGTATTGGCTTTCGTCCGGGTTCGGAAATCCTGATATTCCGCCGAATGTACGCAGGGTGTCAAATTTGTCGCGCCGCCCTGTCAGAATTTTGTGCCCATAAGCTTGATGTCCCACGTCCCACACGATACGGTCGTATGGAGTGTCAAAGGCGTAATGTAGTGCTACTGTTATTTCCACGGCGCCCATAGACGATGCAAAATGCCCGGGATTGTGGCTCAGAGTCTCGATAAGCATGGCTCGTATTTCGGCGCATACTTGCGGTAGCTGAGATATGTCGAGCTTGCGCAGGTCTGCCGGAGAGTCAATGGTTGACAGCAGTGGGTATTTAGAGCTTTGGGCCTTGGTCATTTTTTACGTATTTCTTATACATCGGCACAAATATAATTATAGCCGAGGCAATGATCACGAAAATAATGTATAATGTCACTTTGACATGCAACACTATATAGCCCACAAGCAGAGCCCACAGGACAAAGAGTATGGCGAAACGTAGGATGACGGATATCCGCATTATTATTTTTGCGATTTTATAGCTGCGATGGATGCTTCGAGAGTTGCAATTTTGGCTGTTGCATCAGCCTGTTTACGCCGTTCGGCTTCGACAACGGCTGCCGGAGCATTGGCAACAAAGCGATCGTTGGAGAGTTTGCGCTCTACACTTTGTAGAAAGCCACGGTTGTATTCAAGGTCTTTGGTCAAGCGTTGAAGTTCGGCTTCGGCATCTATGGTCGACTCCATTGGAATGTTGAATTCGGTAGTTCCAACCATAAACGATGCGGCCAACGGGTCTTTTTCGGCATTCTCGTTAATGCCATTAATGTTGGCCAATTTTGTGATTACTACAGTCGGAATGCCTTTGTCAAGAGCCCCCAGGACATTAAGATCTAACGCTTGACGCGGCGAAAGACCTTTTGCCGCACGAGTTCCGCGTACGGCAGCAACGATTTCTTGTGCTACGGCCATAGCGTCAATGAGCGTAGGCGAGTATTCGACTGCCTTGGGGGCAGAGGCATACATCACAGATTCACCGGGGCGGCGTTGTCGAAGGTTCTGCCATAGTTCTTCGGTTATGAAAGGCATGAAAGGATGTAACAGGCGCAGCAGTGCATCCATGTATTCGATGGCGTGTTCGTAAGTTGTGCTGTCGATGGGTTTGCCGTATTCCGGTTTTATCATCTCGAGATACCATGACGAATAGTCATCGCGGACCAGGCGGTATATAGCCATAAGAGCCTCATTGAGGCGGAATTTTTCGAATAGGTCGTCCACCAGCTCTATTGTCTGTGATAGACGTGCCTTAAACCAAAGATTGGCTTTCTCAGACACTTCGGTAGGCTTGATTGTGTCATCTACTTGCCATCCGCTGAGTAGACGGAATGCATTCCACAGCTTGTTGCAGAAGTTACGCCCCTGCTCGCAGAGGTGTTCGTCAAAGAGGATGTCGTTGCCGGCGGGAGCGGCCAGCAGCATTCCCATGCGGACGCCATCGGCTCCATATTTGTCAATGAGTTCGATTGGGTCTGGCGAGTTGCCAAGGCTCTTTGACATCTTGCGGCCAAGATTGTCGCGTACAATGCCGGTAAAGTAGACGTTGCGGAATGGGTATGTGCCAATGTATTCGTATCCGGCCATAATCATTCGTGCTACCCAGAAGAATATGATGTCCGGCCCGGTTACAAGTGTTGCTGTCGGATAGTAGTATTTGATTTCTTCGTTGTCCGGGTTGTTGATGCCGTCAAATAATGTGATAGGCCACAGCCACGATGAGAACCAAGTGTCAAGGGCATCAGGGTCGCGTTTAAGGTCTGAAAGTTGTAGCGCTTCGTTACCAGAATCTTTACGTGCGATTTTGAGTGCCTCTTCCTCGTTAATGGCCACTGCAATACACGTTTTGCCATTGGTATCTTCGTAATACCATGCGGGGATGCGGTGCCCCCACCATAGCTGGCGACTTATACACCAGTCCTTGATGCCGTCCATCCATGCGCGGTAGGTATTCTTGTATTTCTCGGGGACAAAGCGGATAACATCATCCATCACGGGAGGCGTTGCGATTTCGGCGAAGTGTTTCATCGAAACAAACCATTGCAGGGACAATCGTGGCTCGATAGCCACCTTTGTGCGCTCGCTGTATCCCACGTTGTTGGTGTAGTCTTCGACGCGTTCAAGCAGTCCGGCTTTTTGGAGGTCTTCGGTGATGGCCTTACGGCATTCAAAGCGATCCATGCCAACATACATTCCGGCTGTTGTCGCAATGGTGGCGTCATCATTAAATATGTCTATGGACTCGAGATTGTGTGTCTTGCCTAGCAGATAGTCGTTTTTGTCATGTGCAGGCGTGACTTTGAGACATCCTGTGCCGAACTCAATGTCTACATATCTATCTTCGATTACGGGAATTTCACGACCTACCAAAGGCACAATTACACGATGTCCATGCAGCCATGTGTTCTTGGGGTCCTTGGGATTGATGCACATTGCCGTATCTCCCATGATAGTCTCGGGTCGTGTTGTGGCCACCAATGCGTAGTGCCGTCCGTTTTCGTCTGTGTGTACCACTTGACCTTCGGTAGGGGCAATCTCGCAATCATCGGCAAGGTAGTATCGCAAATAGAAGAGGTGGCTGTGTTCTTGGACGTAGTTTACTTCGTCATCGGATATGGCCGTAAGGTTTGCAGGGTCCCAGTTGACCATGTGTAGGCCGCGATATAGCAACCCTTTGTTGTAAAGGTCGACAAAAACTTTAGTAACGGCTTCGGAGCGCGGAACATCCATTGTGAAAGCCGTGCGTTCCCAGTCGCATGAGGCTCCAAGGCGTCGCAGTTGTTTGAGTATGATGCCGCCGTGTGTTTCCGTCCAATCCCATACGTGTTTTAGAAACTCTTCGCGTGTAAGGTCGCTTTTCTTGATGCCTTCTTTGGCGAGTTTGGAGATAACTTTTGTCTCGGTAGCAATAGCGGCATGGTCGGTGCCGGGTACCCAAATGGCGTTTTTACCTTGGATGCGGGCACGACGCACCAGGATGTCTTGTATAGTATTGTTGAGCATATGCCCCATATGAAGAACGCCTGTAACGTTTGGCGGTGGGATGACGATGGAATAAGGCTCGCGTCCGTCAGGTACACTGTGAAACATGTTGTGCTGCATCCAGTATTCGTACCATTTACGTTCGACGGCTTCGGGATTATATTTGGGGGGCAGGTTGTTGATGCTCATTTGAATATTATGTATTTATGTATTATAGTCGTTTTTTGTCTAAATCAATCGCAAAATTACTAAATTTCGGCTGAAAAGCCAATATATAAGGCGAAAAGTGCTGACACAAGGCATGGCCAGCGGACTAAAAGGCTTTTATTAGAATTGTTGCTGAGATCCGTTTCCGCATATAGTCGCAGGACTTCTTCGCGGATTGATTGCCGTTTTCATCTCGGCAGACTCTGAAATCTTATCATCTTTTGACTCTTTTAGGAGTCAACTTTTTCAGGGCGAGACAGTTTCTTTTCGTCGAAAACAAGTTTATATCCTAAGCCACGAATATTGACTATGTCTATGGATGTTGACAGGGCTAAGTGCCTTCTGATTTTGTGTATAAAACCATGCAATCGGTTGACGTGGCTATAGTCAGATGAGCCCCAAATGAGCGATGATATATTTCGGCTTTCGATAATGCATCCGGGGTGGGTCATCAGTTCGCTTAGCACAATTGTTTCGGTATACGTGAGTATGGCCTCCTTGTCTCCAATGGTAAGCTTGTTTCGCTTGATGTCTAAATCACAGTCTCCGACCGAGTACTTCATATTTGTATTGTCCATCTTTCGGAAGCGTAGGTGAGCTCTTACACGCGCCATTAATTCGGCAAGGACAAAGGGCTTGCGGATGTAGTCGTTGGCGCCTTTGTCGTAACCTTGTAGTAGATCCTCTGTGTCTGTACGTGCGGTAAGTATCAGTACCGGCATATTGTACCCAATGCGACGTATAGATTCAAGCATTGAAAATCCATCCATGCCGGGCATCATTACGTCCGCAATTACAAGATCCGGGTGTTTTATTGATACAAGTTGTATACCGGTTGCTCCATCGCCGGCGGTGCTTACTTCATATCCTTCGTGTTGCAGTGCGTCTTTGATGATATATACCATGTTCTCATCATCATCGACTACAAGAATTCTGTCCCTATGCATATCAATACATTATTATTTGTTTTTAGAGAAGAAGATGGTGAACGTAGTGCCTATGCCTTTAGTGCTTGTGACATTTATGCGCCATCCCATTTTGGTCAAAACTTGGTTTACATAATACAGCCCAAGTCCATATCCGGGGACGCAAAGTTGGTTTTCTGACGGCTCGCGGTAAAACTTCTCAAATATGTGGGGTAGGGCTTTGGCTGATATCCCATAGCCGTTGTCTGTTATTATGAGTCTGTCGGAGTTGCAATCTATTGTAATGATTGTATTGTTCCCCGAGTATTTTGCTGCATTGTCTATGATGTTGGTTAGAATGCTGTTAAAGTGTTGAGAGTCTGTAAACACGACCAGGTCTTCAGGGGTGACGTTGACCTTGAATGTTATAGGCTTCGAGTTTTTGATGCGTATGGTCTCAATGACAATGTCTATGGCAGAGGAGACGTATACGGGTGTGACATCCAGTGCTATAGCGCGCATGCGTTTCATGCTGGTAATCAAAATGTTGTTAATCATTTCGGTCAGCAGGTGCAGGCGTTGTGTGATGATGCCTAGCAATTTGGTGTTGCGCTCCTTGTCTATTGGCTCGTAATAATTTTGCATAGAGTCGGCCGCAGCCAATGCCGCAGCTAATGGTGTTTTGAGCTCGTGGGTCATGTTGTGCGTGAAATCATCTTTCATTTCGTCCATTGTCCGCATGTGCCTGATGGTGCGCAGTAAGTACGTAATGAACAATGTGGCTATGGCCATGATGCTTATAGATGTAGATAGAATGCCCGCCATTTGCCATAAAACGTAAGCGACCAAGGGCGTGAAACTGGCGGTGTATTCCGGTTGACCATCGTTATGATATTTCAATGAGCAATGCCACATCTTTTTATCAGATATGGTGTCTCCGTTGCGTATATCGACTTTTTCGGGGTTTAAGCCTTCAAGACGCATCTCAAGTCTGAATAAGCTGTCCAGTATGTGCATGTTTGGATGTCGGTCTTCGGGGTCGAATCCCTCGTGCATTGTTTCGGCTAGGCTGTTGGCAATTTGCTCTGGGATGTCCGAAAAATAGTATTGACCATTAGGCGCTTTTTTGCCGACGATATCAAAGTTGGCGAGTGTGAAAACCGAATCATTCAAAGAATAAAGGTTGCGAACGCGCACAATTAATTCCATAAAGTCGGCACGGCGCAAGCAGTTTTCTGCAGTCTGAATTGTTTCTTCTTTGATAGAAATGTATAATTCGGACAAGTTGAAAACGTTCGCTACCATCATAAAAAATAGAGCAAAAATAGCAATTCGCGTGGTGTATTTAAACGTTTTCATAGGAGCAAAAGTACGAATATTTTTCGGAATATATACAATTAGTATTACTCAAACTAAGACTAATTAAGGGAAGAATTTGCATTATACATATTTTTTGATGTTATCTTTGCATTGCACATAAACAGTGATTATAAAAACGCAGTAGATGAAAGACAGTGCATATAACATATTCAGCACAGACGCCGATGGTAAGTCGTTGGTGTTCAATGCTTATACCAGGCGCTTCTTTCGGGTTTCTGAAAAGAATACGCATAGGCTTAGAGAAATCATAGCTGATATAGACCGATATGCGGATGTTATGGAATATGCCGGGCTATGTTCAACGTTGCGTGATAACGGGTTTGTTATTGATGATAACAAATCCGAGTATGATTTATTGTACAAATCCTTTGAGGCATATCGCACCGAGCCCGCGTATACTCTGCTGGTTATGACGTCATATGCGTGCAACTTTTCGTGTTGGTACTGTGTCCAAAAGCATAAAAGTGTCGCCTTGACAGTTGATGCCGAAGAGAAAATCAGATCTCATATAGCACGCTATTTGCACGACAATGAAATCACATCGTTCAATTTGTCGTGGTTCGGAGGCGAGCCACTGCTTAATTATGACAGTATATACAGGCTTTCGTATTTTGCTGCCGAGTATTGCCGAGACAACGATATTGACTTTATGTCCAGCATTACCACTAACGGATCTCTGCTTACAAAGGAAATGATAAGTGAAATGTCCGGATTAAACCTTCGTAGTTTCCAAATTACCTTAGATGGCAATAAACATTGTCATAATGCCACGCGGTACAATGCTACTATTAGCGACTCATTCTCCTTAATTCTCCATAATATATATACACTGTGCGATATAATCCCCGAGGCAAATGTGATTGTACGAATCAACTACACAAAGGATAATCTTGACGAAATCTTTGTTGCACAGATTGATACGGTCTTGGCTCCATTCCGTGATCGAGTGCAGATAATGTTCCGCAAGGTCTGGCAGGAGAAATTCTCTGACAAACTTAGCGCCAAAGTCGGGACTATTATGGAAGACATGGTCCGTAGAGGGTACAAGGTGTTCCATGACTTTGACAACCCGGCACCGTGTTATGTGGAGAAGGCCCACTATCATGCCGTATTTCCGGATGGGACCGTAGATCGTTGTTCCAATGTCGACATGTCTCGGTCTCGTGGCGTGCTGCTTCATGACGGATCGATAAGATGGAATGTGCGACCGCAAGAATGTGATACCAACATTTTTACCGCCGAGTCAGAATGCCGTAGATGCAAATACCTGCCTCTTTGTTTTGGGCCGTGTCCAAAGCGAAGAATGGTTGAAAGCAAAAAGAACGGCTGTATCAGATGCCAATACGAAGATAAGGACAGCGTATTTGCGTCTGAGATCTTGAACTATGTACGCATAAAGGAGGCTGCTATATGACCAAACATAACATAGAATACAAAGTATTTCTCGAGGGCAGGAATGCCTCATCGAATATGATATATGTTTTTATAGGCCCGCGAATTAATTCTCAGGCAGGCAACTACTTGTCGATGGTCTATACAACGCAATGCTCTTTGCTATATGCGTTGGCCATGAACAAACGCTTGATTTCATTTTTAAGGAAATCAAGAACACAACTCTAATGAATTTGAAAACACAAAAAATAGTATTATATGGGAAAGAAAACTATTAAGGTATCTGACTTAGAACTCTTGGATGAAGCCAAACAGTTGGTGATACGAGGAGGCAAAGGTGGTGGACCAGACGATCCGGCCGATCCGAATGGAATTATCAATAAGAATAATTGCCCCACGTATGGTAATTGTAGAGAGATATGTGGAACCTAAGTCAAAAGTAAGTTAAATCCAAAGGGAAATAATAGAATAGATAAATTGTGTAGAATTTCACTTGGATAGTTTGCCGAGCTGATGGTGTGATATCATTGGCCGGCTTTTTTTATGTAGGGCTTTATCGGTTTTTAAGTGAGTTTCATGCGGATATATGGCCAATTTAAGTATTTGTAGAAGGTTTGAAGGAGTATAATGCCTATTGTGTGATATATGGATGGGTGTGCAACCATCATCATGGCTTTGGCTAATCTTTTCTGGCGCCCCTCATTAGTTAGAGATGCCATTTAGTTATCTAAATGATCTTGAGCCTATTCCATTTTATACGTTTCAACCCTGCCACAGAATCGGTAGCAGGGTTGAAACTATAGGTTTGAGATAATTAGGAGTGTTTGCATAATTGTCTCGTTTTTATTGGGCGTACATTTGCCAGAGTGTGGCGCCATGTGCAGGGACGTGAACACATACAATGCAGTCCGGTTGCATATCAAGTATTGTCTTTTCGTCGGATAGGGCTTCAGTGGCATTATAACGTCCCGGACGCAGATGCAAATAATCAAAGGCTGCACGAGGTATTTGCACTTTGATGTCGGCATCACTGCTGCTGAAATTACATACAATAAAAAGTGTTTCTGTGTCATCGCCACGCATGTACGCGTAGTGATAATGAGGATTTATTCCCGCGTTGTTGTAATTGACATACATCAGGTCAAAGAATTTGCCGAGTCTTACTGCGGAATTATCATTGCATAGGCGCAGTACTTTTGTATAAGTTTGTCGCAGTTTCTTTTCATCGGCGGTAAGTTTGCCTCGACATGTGCCTTTGGCTAAATGTCGGCGTATCTTCTCAATGCTCCAATAGTCGAAGATTGTTGTACGTCCGTCCTGTCCGCTATATCCTTCGGCGTCAAGTGCCTGCTCTCCAAGTTCCTGTCCCATGTATATCATCATGGCGCCGCGGTCAAAGGTGGCGCTTACGACCAATGCAGGTAGAACAGTGCCGGCACATCCGGCGAACTGAGGCGATGCATAGCGCTGTTCATCGTGGTTTTCGAGAAAATGCAACATGTGATCGCGGATATCGTCCACGGTTTGCCAGCAGCCTGTTAGTGCCGCTGCTGATGTGCCGCTGCCGGTGACTATATTTCGTAGAGTATCATATAGTGTTACCTTGTCGTAGAGATAGTCAAATCCGCAATAGTGGATGTATTGGCGGTATAATGCCACATCGTATATTTCGGCAATGAATATGATATGTGGATAACGATGTTTGACCTGTGCAATGGCCCAGTTCCAAAACTCGGCCGGCACCATATGCGCCATGTCACAGCGCATTCCATCAATGCCTTTGCCGGCCCAAAACATCATAATATCAAGCATCTTGTGCCATGTGTCAGGTATGGGCCGGAAATGTTTGGACCCGTTCCACGGATCAACGCCATAGTTCAACTTGACGGTGTCATACCAATCGTTACGGCTTGGAAACGCCGTGTAGCAATCATTGCCGGATGCCCGTGCCGGAAATTCGATATAGGCATCATCCGTGCCCGGTTCCCCAAGATTTACACTTTGTGGAGCAAACTGCTGTCGTGTAATATAATAGAAGTTGTTGTTCGGGCTGAAAAACATTTCCTTGTTGTCGTCATCGCCGAGGCCTTTGATGTCGTCCGGTGCCGCATCGCTATGGTATTGACGTCCGACGTGGTTTGGCACGAAGTCAATGATAATCTTTAGCCCGGCATCGTGTGTGCGGTGTACCAACGCTTCAAATTCAGCCATGCGGGTAGGCACGTGTTCGGCCAAGTCCGGGTCTATGTCGTAGTAGTCGGTGATGGCATATGGGCTGCCGGCGCGACCTTTGACTATGTGTGGATTGTCACGTCGTATGCCGTAACGGGTGTAGTCTGCATCGTGGGCGTGCTCAATAATGCCCGTATACCATATGTGGGTGACGCCTAAGGACGCAATGTCACGGATTATGGCGTTAGTAATCAGGTTGAGTTTCCCACAGCCGTTCTTGGTTATAGGCGCTCCGGGTATGGGATTGGGACAATAGTTGGTATATAAACGCGGCAGCATCTGGTATATTACCGGACGCTGCGCGTTTGTCCCCTTGCGACTGTCAGTCATAGGCAATCAAAAGCAGGGTTTAGTACTATTTGATGAGATATTGTGAGGAGATTGAGCGGTTTTCGTGCACGCGTCGTATGGTGTCTGCGAATATGCCGGCAATGGAGATGATGTGGCACTTGGGGCATTCCCTATTGTATGGGATTGAATTTGTGAAAATCATCTCGCATAGAGCACTATCCGTTACGCGTTGTGTGGCCGGGTCGCTCATTATGGCGTGAGATGCAACGGCTCGGACACTTCGAGCACCATTGGCAATCATTAGGTCTGCGGCTTTGGCTATTGTGCCGGCTGTGTCTACCATATCGTCAATCAAGATTACGTTTTTATCTTTGACATCGCCGATAATGGTCATGTGTTCGACTACGTTGGCTTTGGCTCGCTGCTTGTGGCACAAAACCAGTGGAACGCCGAGATATTTGGCATATGAGTTAGCGCGTTTTGCGCCGCCTACGTCAGGTGTAGCAATTACCAAGTCTTCGAGCTTGAGCGACTGGATATATGGAATGAACACCGAGGATGCGTACAGATGGTCAACGGGAATGTTGAAGAATCCCTGTATCTGATCGGCGTGTAGATCCATGGTGATTACGCGGTCTACACCGGCGGTCATTAGCAAGTCGCTCACTAGTTTGGCAGCAATGGATACGCGCGGTTTGTCCTTGCGGTCTTGACGTGCCCATCCGAAGTAGGGTATCACGGCAATGACGGAACGTGCAGATGCGCGTTTAGCGGCATCTATCATCAGTAGTAGTTCCATCAGGTTGTCACTGTTAGGGAATGTTGACTGTACAAGGTATACCTCGCAGCCTCGAATGGATTCCTCGAAAGATACTTCAAACTCTCCATCGGCAAAGTGCTGTATGTTCATTTTGCCTAAGGGAACGTTCAGCTCGCGGCAAATCTCTTCGGCCATATAGAGCGAGCGTGTGCCCGCGAAGATTTTGAAAGGTACTTGTGGTGTATTCATTTTTCTTTTGAAGAATGGTAATTGAAAGGATTGGGTGAGACTAATCTCACTGCAAAGGTAATCTTTTTTTTGCGTCCGTCCATATTATTATACAATAAAAAGCATTAGGATAATTGCGCATTGGTCTATTATAAAAAAAGAGAACGGTATATTTGCCGCTCTCAATATTATCCAAACTTGTGAAATGTATTAGTGTCTTTGAATTGCAGTTTCTAAGATTGTGTGAGATTTAATGCTTCCAAAGTGGATTTTTCGGGGTTGGCAGCGACAATTCGACCATCGGGGTCAATAAGTATTGCGCCATAGTGGTCTGAAATGCCGTATACTGTTCGTAGATTATGAGCAAGTGCTGCCCCGGCATAAAACTGTGTTCTGTTTGGTAGATGGTCTTGGCGGATAATTTCGCGATATAACACGGGGTCTTCATCGAGGTTTATGGATGCATACTCAACGGCGTTCCCGTTTTTGGATTGTTGATGCCAGCGGCTATATTCGGCGGCCGTAATGCGCGATTGTGCATCTTTGGAGGTCCAAAATGCGACGAGCGTATAGTGTCCCTTGTGGCTGTCAAGTGTGAAGGTGTGATGTGCATTCTTTACTTCGAATGCCGGAGCTTTATCGCCGATAGTTGCTGCTGTGGGGGCGGATTCAAATCCGTAAGTGACAGAAAGCATCCCGACTAAAAGCACAATAATAAAAAGTTGTTTTTTCATTGCAAATCGTTATAGTTCTACACTAAGATGTACACCGGGGCATCCACTGCTTTTGGGGGTACATCCTGCCGATTTTCGGCAAGGCGCTACCGCTGTAGCACCGGTTTCCTTTTGGAATTGCGACGCAAAGTTACAACTAATATATTGAATATCAAAAATATGCTTGATGAGTGTGGCTCAACATGCGTGAAAAAACAATGCCCACAATGTCGTTTTTAACATTTAACAACTGCATGAGTGTGCATCGGATAAGGGAGGAATGTGAAGTGGTTAATAATTGTTAAGGCGGGGAGTACCCGGCTTTTTCGAGGCTGTTTTTTGTGCCGAAAAAGCTCGGGGACAACAACTGAGACAGAGCCGTTTCGGGGTATTTTTCCATATAGCTCTTGACTATCCTAAGGCCGATATATCGTGCCACGCGTCCGGGTGCGTCCGGGCTGATAATATATGTTTGTGGTGATGGAGCAAATAGTTTTTCCATAAGTGCCGCATCTGTCGAGTAGAGCATTTGTCCTTCGATAAGATGCTTCCAAATAAATGTTTCGTTTGATTGTATATCGGCCATGGTTGTTTCATTGTATCCGAGGGCATGGGCTTCAGTAGCCTCCGGAACGACCTGAATCTTGGCGTAAGCTAAAGCCCCTTCGTATAATAAGCGCGACAATATTGTTCGCTGTGCATTGGCAATTCTTTTGTATGGATAAGCATCGGCTATTAGAGACTCGGCCAAATCGTAAGGTAGCATTTGTGGACATTTTGTGGCGCGGATATATTGTGGCCACCCGGAATATGCAGGGTGATTGCTGCCGAGATAATGGTTAAGAGCGACAAATACGTATGGTTCGTTGATTACTATAGATTTGCGGTCGGACCATACCACGGATGCATAATGGCGGCGGTGCAACACCAAACCTTTGTCAGCGGCGTTGTATAATATCATGCCCAAAGTATCGCGCATTGTGGCCAAGTTCGGAAACACTTTTGCCGCTTCGGGAGCAAACATCGCCACGGCACGAGATGTGGCGTAATCCTGCCAAGTTGTGTCGCCATGCGTTGAGCCCAGATATTGCAACAATGCATCGGCATACGCCTTAATATCCTCCGGTAGTATCGCAGTCTCGGCTTCGTTATTGTATGTCAGTGCGAGACTGTCAAGCCGTATAATCGGCTCCGGAGTTAGGCCTCTGTCGCCATTTGTGCATCCGGTGAATGTGCAAAGTAGCGATACGATGATAATATAAATGTAGGATTGTTTTTTAACCATAGTTTTTGATGGGAAAATATTCGCGCAAATTTAGGCAAAAATGGCAGATATAGTATCAATGTTGGCGGAAAAGTGTCTGCTATGTCAAAAATTAACGCGTGTAATGGGTGTCCGTGGCGAACTTTTTAGTATTTTTGCAGATAAATTGCGCAGGCGTACCGCCTAAGGCGAGCGCGTTGTGCGTGTATAGATATTAGATAATGACCGCCAAACGCATACATACGATATTTGTCTCGTTAGTATTGTGCACCATAGGTATGATGGCTGCAGATGATACACAGCCTTTTGTCTTGGTGCTTGATCCTGGACATGGAGGCAAGGATATAGGGGCTCCTGGCGCGTGTCGCAAAACCACGGAAAGCGCAGTGGTCCTGGATGTCGCCAAGCGGGTAGGGCGTATGGTAGAAAATGCGGATTTGGATATAAAGACGGTATATACCCGAAAGACAGACCGCTTTGTTACATTGCAGGGACGCGCCGATATAGCGAATAAGGCGCATGGTGATTTATTTGTAAGTATACATTGCAACTCGGTAAAGTCCGGAGGAAACAATGTACAAGGTACTTCGGTGTACACACTTGGCAGTGGGAAATCGAGTGAAAACCTGCGAGTAGCTATGCGAGAAAATTCTGTGATTGAACTTGAGCCGGATTATACGGCAAAATATAGCGGCTTTGATCCAAATTCGGTCGAGTCGTACATATTGTTTGAGCTGAGCCAAGATGTTCACATAAGACAGAGCATTGACTTTGCGCGATTGGCTCAGGACGAATTGGTAACTACGGCAGGACGTGTAGACAAGCGGCTACGACAAGCTAACTTTTGGGTATTATGGGCAACTTCGATGCCTGCCGTATTAGTCGAACTTGATTTTATTTGTAATCCGACAATTGAGGCGTTTTTTGCCGATGAAGAAGGTCGGGAAAAATGTGCTCAGGCAATATTTAATGCTATTAAGACGTATTACGAGCGTACCATCAGGCAAAAGGAGGCGGGCAAACGACACACCGCATCTGCTGATAGACCCAATGGTAAGAAAAAAAGATAGTCACCTCTCACTCCAAAGTAGTATCTAAATCAGAAACAACAAGTGGTGTCATACACCGCGATACGATAACACGAACCAAATAGACAATGAAAAAAGTCTTCAGAAAAGAGATTCTTATTGCCGTATGTGTCCTTTCGGCACTTGCCATTTTGGTATTTGGCATTGATTTCCTAAAAGGTGTCAATGTATTCAAAGCTACCAATTATTACTATGCAACTTATACCGACGTCCAAGGTCTGGCTGTATCGGCTCCCGTGACCCTGAGCGGTTACAAAGTAGGACAAGTACGTGACATAACCTACGAGTACGATAACCCCGGACATGTACGTGTCGAAATTGCCCTTGATAAAAACCTACGTCTGCCCAAAGGTTCGCAAGCTGTGCTTTCCAGTGATTTGCTGGGTACGGCATCTATACAATTAGCATTGGCTCCGGGCAAAGACTTCTATGAAGTAGGCTCTGAAATACCCGGCATAGTTCCCAAGGGGATGATGGATAATATTTCGGATGACCTGCTACCGTCAGTCGCTGCAATAGTTCCGAAGGTGGATACTTTGCTCACCGGTGTCAATGCTCTTGTCTCCGATCCTGCTCTTGCAGCTTCGGTAAAACGACTCGATGCAATTACGGCAAATATAGAAAAGGCTACAGTAGCGCTCAATGGTATTATGCGTACACTTCCGCCCATAACATCAGATATCAAGTCCATTACCGGCAATGCTTCAACCGCAGTGGGGAATATCGCTGTACTTTCGGAGAAACTTAGTACAATACCTGTGGACTCGCTGATGACCACATTGGATGCTACAGCACAGAACCTCAAGGATCTCTCCGAGCAGCTTAAGAGCCCCAATTCGACTTTGGGACAATTGATGAACAATCCTGCGTTGTACAATAACCTTAATGCTACTATACAGAGTCTTGATTCGTTGTTTACCGACATCAAAGCTCATCCTAAACGCTATATCAGCATTAAGTTATTATAAGCTTCGGCCGGATTCGATAGTAAGGCAACCCCATGACGAGTACACATGAAGCACTAATCATGGCGCGTGTCATAATAGGCAAACAATTACCCCTGTCACAAATAGTTGTAGCAGGGGTAAGTCTCTAAAATAACCTTGTATACCATTTTCGTTGCTATAATATATAAGCACCGGAGCTAAAGATAGTAATATGACAGAACGTATAGAGTCGACGGTAGATCCTCGGACGGCTGCCGATGACGCGCTTATGCGCGTATACATATCCACCAAGATGGACATAGATGTCAATCGTATTCGCCGCGTAGACATCGTGCGCCGCTCCATAGATGCGAGGCAGCGTAATATAAAAGTCAATCTTGCGGTCATAGTTCATATAGACAAAATAGATACGACGGTCGATCTTGCACGGCCTGTAACGTTTGAGCCTGTCGGCGTCGATGCACCGGAGGCCATTGTTGTAGGTGCCGGCCCGGCCGGGTTGTTCGCAGCCCTAAGGCTTATAGAGCTGGGCGTTCGTCCGATAGTCCTGGAGCGTGGTAAGGATGTGGACAGCCGTCGCGTTGATCTTGCTGCAATCAGTCGTCGCGGCATTGTCGATAATGACAGCAACTACTGCTTTGGAGAAGGCGGTGCCGGGGCCTATTCGGATGGTAAACTATACACTCGCAGTCGCAAACGTGGTCCGGTTGACGTCATTCTCAATATATTCCATCAACACGGCGCCTTGCGTGATATACTTGTAGATGCTCATCCACATATTGGTTCGGATCGCTTGCCGGCCATTATCAAGGCTATACGTCAAACAATCCAACGCTGTGGTGGGGTCGTAAATTTTGGAGCGCGAGTCGTATCGGTGGACATTGAAGTGAAAGACAGTGTGCGCCATGTTGCAGGTGTGACAACGGCAGAGGGCAAATCGTACCAAGGTCCGGTTATACTTGCCACAGGCCATTCGGCGCGAGACATATACCATTTTTTTGCAGATAAGGGTCTTGCACTTGAGGCTAAGGGGATTGCTGTCGGTGTGCGCTTGGAGCATCCACAGAATGCTATAGACCGGATACAATATCATAATCCAAATGGACGGGGTAAATACTTGCCGGCTGCCGAATATTCGATGCTGACACGTGTGGATGACCGTGCGGTGTACTCTTTCTGCATGTGTCCAGGTGGTTACATCATACCTGCGGCAAGTGCCCAGGACGAATTGGTAGTCAACGGCATGTCTCCAGGCAACCGCGGCACACGTTGGGCCAACAGTGGAATGGTGGTGGAAATACTTCCGGAAGATGTCGAAGGCGATGACGAACTGCGTATGATGCATTATCAAGAGAATATTGAACGTCAATTCTTTGAAGACGGTGGCAGCCTTAATGCACCGGCACAGCGTATGACCGATTTTGTCGCTTCACGTCCGTCTGTATCATTGCCGTCCACTTCATATGCCGCCGGGATACATCCGGCACGTGTAGACGAGCTACTGCCAAAGGCTGTAGCATATCGTTTACAAAAGGGATTTAGCGAATTCGGGCGTCGCCATCAAGGTTTTTTATGTGCGGATGCATGTGTTATAGGTGCCGAGACTCGTACCAGTTCGCCTGTACGCATTCCGCGAGATGAAACATCTTTTATGCATACAGAGGTGTCAGGCCTATATCCATGCGGCGAAGGCGCCGGATATGCCGGTGGCATCGTCTCTGCCGCCATCGATGGACGCCGATGTGCCGAGGCTTTAGCTGAGGCTTTGGTCGCACAGAATTAATCGTTTGTAAAAAACAAAACGCGGTAGGCACAGTTCCTGACAAAGAGTAATAGTGCCATAAAGCCCAATGAGTATTTGTTACTCAACAGGCATTTGTGGCAGGTTGTGCATCGTCCAAAAGAACTTAGTTACGGACTCTTCTGCCTATGGTAATGGTCAGGATTTAGTCCCTTTTGCTCCTTTTGCTCCTTTTGTGCCGCCGCCAAGGGCAAAGATGTTCTGGTCGTATGATACTATTTTTTGGCTTTGATGGCGGGCACGTCTAAGTGCAAGAGACACCAGTTGCGACATTAATTCGCTGAAGGTGATACCAGATGCCTCCCATAAGTAGAAAGATAGTGAGCCGGGTATTGTGTTGATTTCGTTGACGTATATCGAGCCGTTGGCATCATCGATTATCAAGTCGACGCGGGCCACTCCGTGGCATGACAATACACGGAATGTTTCTCCGGCGAGGAATTGGATGCGTTTGGTGATACCTTCGTCCAATTCTGCAGGGATTCGTTTGGCCGAAGCTTGCATTCCTTTGGCGCCTTTGCTTCCTCCCATGTATTTGTCTGTATACGAAAGAATTTCCCCGGTTTTGATGGGCTCTTCGAGTACGGACATATGATAGTCGTCACATGTCCCGAGGACAGAGCAGTTGATTTCTTTGAGTTGCTCAACGAGATGTTCGACGATGAGACGTGTCGAGTATTTCGCTGCTTCGGTGATTTTTTCGGCAAGAGCCTCGCGATTGTCAGCACGTGCGATGCCTACAGAAGACCCGAGGTCGGCAGGCTTGACAATTACGGGGTAAGACAAGACTTTTTCTACTTGGGCGATAACTGCGTCGGGCTCTGAAGCCCACTTTTGATCCGTAAACCAGGTATAGTCCACCACAGGAATATCGCAAGCGCGAAGTATCATCTTCATCGTAATTTTGTCCATGCCGTTGGCCGAGGCAAGTACATCGCATCCTGCATATGGTATGCCGATAGCCTGCAAAATACCTTGGAATGACCCGTCTTCACCATTGGCGCCGTGTAGTACCGGGATAATTACGTCAAGTGTGGTTACCTTTTTGACTTTGATGCCAAACATCGAGGACGCGTTGGTATATAGAGCGGTGTCGCCATAGATGGGGCGCATGTATACAGGTGTACAACGGCGCAACAGAGCAGGGACATCACGGTAATTGGAAACGTCCATCAAGGCTTTGCCTGTATACCATTGCCCTCCCTTGGTGATATATATGGGGGTTATGTCATAAAGTGTTCGGTCAATGGCATTCATAGCTTGAGATGCCGAGATTACGGATATTTCGTGCTCGGTGGAGCGTCCGCCGAAAAATACACCGATATTGGTTTTCATAATTAAGAATGTATTGTATTGTTACTCGCTTGTGTTATGCGTAAGCTATTTGGATGCGATATGAGAGTCAATTATTTGAAGGTGTCAGGCAGGTCGTTTTCGTATAAGACCACATCTCCTTGACCGGCATGCATCACAATATATTGCTGGGCTTGTGCAAAGGTGTCAAAGGCAAGGATTTCTGTGCCTTTGCCGTTTTCCGTGTCTTTTGTCTCTTCAATTCCTTGGACAATGGCGTCATGATTATATTGACCGATGACAAGTGCTATGTCTGCTTTACGACCTATTTGAGTGCCAAATGCAAGGTTAAGTTCTTCTTGTCGTTCGCCTAATTCAATCATGCCCGGAGTGACGACAATTGCGCGGCCTTGACTATCTTGTGCCATATCGGCAAGGACTTCCAAGGCCATTTCCGCTCCGCCGGGATTACTGTTGTAGGCATCATCTAATATTGTGTACGAACTCGGTAATCGGCGTACCGATAGACGATGCTCCACTTGACTGAGCGTACGTACCGCTATCGCGATTTTTGCAGCAGGTACCCCGAGCTTGAGCGCAATGATGACTGCAGCCGTGATATTGGAAATGTTGCAGCGGCCTACCAGCGGGGTTTGTAGTTGCAGGTGCAGGCCCTCGAGACCTATGATGGTGAATGAAGTGCCGTGTGCTGTTGTGGTTATGTCGTATGCGCGGTATGACGCTTCGTCTGTATTGTCCACAGCATAGCGGGCTACAGCGACATTTTCCACCTTACGCGTGCGAATCATTTCAAAGTCATTATTGACTACCGCGAGGCCGTCAGCCGGCAATGCATCAGCCAATTCGAACTTGGTGTCGCGCACATTCTCGATGGTCTTGAATGATTGGAGGTGCTGAGGCCCTACAGCGGTGATGATGCCCATGCATGGATGTACAATGTCGCAAATCTCTCGTATGTCTCCGCGCTGTTTTGCGCCCATTTCAGCGATGAATATTTCATCGTAGGGCTTTAGATATTCGCGTATGGTGCGTACGACACCAAGCGTGGTATTGAAGTTGCCCGGAGTCATGCAGACACTGAATTGCTCAGCCAATATATGGTTCAAAAAGTGCTTGGTCGAGGTTTTGCCGTAGCTGCCCGTAATGCCAATCACTTTAAGACGTGGCATATCGGCAATACGACGTCGTGCATCGTTGATATAGCGTCGATTGATGGCTTTTTCGATAGGAATCAGTATAAAGCATGCCGCCATAATGATGCCATGCGAAAGAGCGTAGCATGCTGTGAGGGACTCGGCTGCCACGAAAGCGTAGGGCGCGTATACATCGCCTATCAGAAGTGTAGAAACACAGGCAATGCCTATGGTAATGATGATTGATGTGACCATTATGCGAGCAGCGCGCCGCGTCATTACCAGTGGCTTTTTGTAACGCTTTGTAGCCAGTTGCCATGTTCTGATTACGCCATAGAGCAGTGCCGAGCCAAGGGCAACAACAGACAAATGCAGGTTAGTCAGCCCTACAAAGAATATGATTAAGATACATAGTCTCGACATCGAAGTACTGTCGCCGCTCTCGCGCAGCCATTGAATATAGCGGGAATTGCGATACGAGTTCTGTTGTAACATCATCAGGTCGCGACGCAGTTCGAAGAACAGTGCTATGGCCATGGCCAAAGCTGTGGTGGATGCCAATATCGTCATTTGTGTTGTCATTGTTTCTTGTCTTTGAGTGAATTGAGGAATGATGCGACTACGGCGCGAAATCCGATGGGGTTGTCCAAAAAACTATAGTGTCCGCATCCGGCAAAAGAAACCAGACCGGCATCGGCAATAGATTTCTCCATTATATGAGCGTCACGGATAGGCGTTGCGGTGTCGTTTTCGCCCCAAATCAACAGTGTGGGCGCCTTGATTGACGGCATAACGTGTCGTAAGTCTTCGCCTACGCAGCGGCTGAGTATGGATCGCATCATTGGCGTGGAATTGGCGTAGTCGGACGAGCCGCGGCTGCGTCGCATACGCTCGACAACGGCCTCGGCTTTTGTATGCGGCAGCAGGGCATAGGCCATGCGTCGACCGAATTTGTAACTATATACTTTGAGATAATATTTTAGACTATGACGTGGACGGATGCCGGCTGCGTCCACAAGTATGACGGCACGCACATCGTTGCGAGAGGACATAAGTATGGATATGCGTCCTCCGAAGCTGTGTCCCAAAAGTATAGGACGTATAATGCCGAGTTCCTTTGTCAGAGCCTCGATGTGGTGAGTATATTCTTCGATGCCCCATATGGTCGGCGGTTCGGAACTTTGTCCGAATCCGGGTAGGTCGATGTTGTATACGCGGCATCCGTTGGCGGCGCATACAGACTCTATGGAGGCTACGGTCGATACGTTGCACCCCCAACCATGCATAAGAATAAGCGGCATACCGCCTTCGTTTCCGGCGATATGTACATGCGTATGTATATCACAGACATCGATATAGATGTCCCGAGACTGTTCCATAGTCGTAATAGTTACTTCAACAGGCAAAAGCATTCATCAAATGGGGTACGTACCATGAATTTTG
>OLWL01000067.1_pt1 | contig 81905 bp, 84 predicted proteins | sample 1674151 | NCBI WGS metagenome assembly OLWL01 (sample SAMEA103958148, study PRJEB25191) | human gut metagenome
ACTCGCTACCTCCACCTTGGCAAGGTGGCGCTCTACCAGATGAGCTACGGCCGCACATTTCATGTGGTCTGCCGGGGTTTCGCTCCCGGCGACGTTGGCTATTATAGCGTAAAACGCAGGCTTTGTCAACAACAAATTTCCAAAAAATCAGACTTTTTGCAAAACACGCCTGTCTGCGCCTGTTTTTCAAAAACAAAGCCGAAACCGGAATGAAACCGAAATGTTTCAGCTTTGCGGCGGCAGACACAAAGAAAATTCGGTTGCGTTCCCTTCTTAAAGAGGTTATAATAAACTTGTCAAAAAGTTGCACAAAAACACGTCTGCTGTGCCGCGCGGGCGGGCAGACGTGTTTTTGTGCCGAGATTTTGCCAAAAAAAGGAGCAACCGCAATGTACAAGATCACTGAAAAGGTCGCGCTGAACCCCACCGTGACAAAGATGGTCATTGAAGCCCCGCTCATTGCCAAAAAGGCAAAGCCAGGCCAGTTCATCATTGTGCGCCCGTTTGAGGACAGCGAGCGCATCCCCCTGACCGTGGCCGGTTACGACCGTGAAAAGGGCACTGTGGATATCATTTTCCAGATCGTGGGCGGCACCACCATGGAGCTGAACAGCCTGAACGCAGGCGACAGCGTCCATGACTTTGTGGGCCCCTTGGGCCGCGCCACCGAGACCGAGGGCCTGAAAAAGGTCTGTGTTGTCGGCGGCGGCGTGGGCTGCGCCATCGCCCTTCCCATTGCCAAGGAGCTGCACGACCAGGGCTGCACCGTCCACAGCGTCATCGGCTTCCGCAATAAGGATCTGCTCATCCTCGAGGACGAGTTCAACGCCTGCAGTGACGAGCTGCGCATTATGACCGATGACGGCAGCTATGGCACCAAGGGTGTGGTCACTGCCGCTCTGGACGAGCTGGTGGCCGCCGGCAACCAGTATGATCTGGTCATCACCATCGGCCCGCTGATTATGATGAAATTCGTCGTCAAGACCTGCCAGAAACACGGGCTGAAGAGCATCGTCTCCATGAACCCCATTATGATCGACGGCACTGGCATGTGCGGCGGCTGCCGCCTGACCGTGGGCGGCGAGACCAAGTTTGCCTGCGTGGACGGCCCCGACTTTGACGGCGACCTCGTCGATTTCGACGAAGCCATGGCCCGCGGCACCATGTACCGCCCCTTTGAGGCAAAGGCCCGCGAGAAGGCCTGCAATCTGTTCAAGACTGAGGAGGCAAAGTAAGATGGCTTTCAATATGGATCCCAAAAAGTGCCCCATGCCCACCCAGGACCCCAACGTCCGCAACAAGAACTTTGAGGAAGTTGCACTGGGCTATACCGAAGAGATGGCCGTGAACGAGGCAAAGCGCTGCATCCACTGCAAGAACAAGCCCTGCCAGACCGGCTGCCCCGTGGGCATCGATATCCCCGAGTTCATCGGTCATGTGGCCGAGGGCGACTTTGAAGCCGCCTATCAGGTCATTGCCCGCTCCTCTTCCCTGCCCGCCGTCTGCGGCCGTGTCTGCCCCCAGGAGAGCCAGTGCGAGGGCAAGTGCACCCGCGGCATCAAGAACGAGCCCGTGGGCATCGGCCGTCTGGAGCGCTTTGTGGCCGACTGGCACCGTGAAAACGTCCACACCGCCCCCATCGTACCCACATGGAACGGCCACAAGGTCGCCATCATCGGTGCAGGCCCTGCCGGTCTGACCGCCGCAGGCGATCTGGCCAAGCTGGGCTATAAAGTCACCGTCTACGAGGCCCTGCATGTGGCCGGCGGCGTGCTGATGTACGGCATCCCCGAGTTCCGTCTGCCCAAGGCCATCGTGCAGCAGGAGATCGACGGCCTGAAGAAGATGGGCGTGGATTTTGAGTGCAACATGGTCATTGGCAAGGTGCTGACCATCGACGAGCTGATGGGCGAGTACGGCTACGAGGCCGTGTTCGTCGGCTCCGGTGCCGGTCTGCCCCGCTTCATGGGCATCCCCGGCGAGAGCCTGAAGGGTGTGTACTCCGCCAACGAGTTCCTGACCCGCTCCAACCTGATGAAGGCCTACCTGCCCACCAGCAAGACCCCAATCCGCACCGGCAAAAAGGTGGCCGTTGTGGGCGGCGGCAACGTGGCCATGGATGCTGCCCGCAGCGCCCTGCGTCTGGGTGCCGAGACTGTGTACATCGTCTACCGCCGCGGCATGGCCGAGCTGCCTGCCCGTAAGGAGGAGGTCGAGCACGCCGAGGAAGAGGGCATCATCTTCAAGACCCTGTGCAACCCCGTGGAGATCCACGCCAACGACGAAGGCTTCGTCAAGTCCATCACCTGCATTGAGATGGAGCTGGGCGAGCCCGATGCTTCCGGCCGCCGCCGTCCCATTGAAAAGAAGGGCAGCGAGTTTGAGCTGGACGTGGATACCGTGATCATGAGCCTGGGCACCAGCCCCAACCCCCTGATCCGCTCCACCACCCCTGGTCTGGAGACCAACAAGCACGGCTGCATCGTCACCGAGGGCGATGAGGGCAAGACCAGCCGTGAAGGCGTGTACGCCGGCGGCGATGCCGTGACCGGTGCCGCCACCGTCATCAAGGCCATGGGTGCCGGTAAGGCAGCCGCCAAGGCCATGGACGAGTACATCCAGAATAAGTAACCTTGATTCCTGGCTTCCCTATTCGGGAAGCTCCGCAAGGCGCTGGCACAGCCAGACCGAAGCGGTGAGAGATTCAGCCGACATTCCATTGCGGAGTGTCGGCTTTTTTGTTGTTGTATCCCACGCTTTATGCATCCTGCCCAAAAAACAGAGCAATATTTTGTCACTCAAGCTTGGCGGAATCTGATTGATTTTGACTGAGATTTTGCTATAATAAGGGGGCAATGCGGTCAGAATCCGCCAACATCAATCAAAATCAATCATACAAATCGAACAAGGGGGAATGTTCCCGATGCTGGCAGAAGAACGATTCAGCCTGATTCTGGATCTGCTGGCGCGGCAGCGCACCGCCACCGTGCAGGAACTGTGCGAGGCGTTGAACGCAAGCGAATCCACCATCCGGCGCGACCTGAACGAGCTGGACAAGCTGGGCAAACTGAACAAGGTGCACGGCGGGGCCACCCTGCCGGACAGCCCCTTCCGCACCGATGAGCCCACCATGGCCGCCAAGGAAGAGCTGGCCGTCAGTCAGAAGCAGAGCATCGCCCAGGCGGCGGCAGAACTGATCCTACCGGAAGATTTCATCTATCTGGATGCAGGCTCCAGCACACTGGCTCTGGCACGGGCGCTGAGCGGCCCGGCCCTGAACGCCAGCTATGTGACCAACGGCGTGGCCCACGCCCGCCTGCTGGCCCAGAAAGGCTGCCGGGTGTTCCTGCCCGGCGGGCTGCTGCGGCCCCAGACCGAGGCCATCATCGGGGCGGCTGCGCTGACTGCCATCCAGCAGTACAATTTCACCAAAGCCTTCATGGGGGCCAATGGCGTGGCGCTGGGTTCCGGCTTCACCACCCCAGACCCCGAGGAGGCCGCCGTCAAGGCTGCGGCTCTCCACCGGGCGCGGGAGGCGTGGTTCCTGGTGGACGACACCAAATTCGCGCAGGTCTACCCCGCCGTCATCTGTGATCTGCACAGCGGTGCCATCCTGACGAACCGGTGCCCCAACCCCAAATACCGGCAATACACTCTGATAAAGGAGACCGAGGTATGATCTACACTGTTACATTCAATCCTGCCATTGATTATGTCGTCCGTCTCGACAGGCCCCTTGAGGTGGGCGAGGTGAACCGCGCTGCCGGGGAGGACTGCGTGCTGGGCGGCAAGGGCATCAATGTTTCCGGCGTGCTTCGGGAGCTGGGCTGTGAGAGCGTGGCTCTGGGCTTTGTGGCCGGTGAGACCGGTGCCTGGCTGGAGCGTGGTCTGGCCGCGCAGGGGCTCCGGACCGATTTCATCCATCTGGCCGAGGGCATGACCCGCATCAACGTCAAGATCAAGGCAGGCACCGAGACTGAGCTGAACGGCGCAGGCCCCAGCATCCCGGAAAGCGCCATGCAGCAGCTGGAAGCCCAGCTGGACACCCTGCAGCCTGACGACATCCTCATTCTGGCGGGCAGCATCCCCAAGAGCCTTTCCCAGAGCACCTACGAGCGGCTGCTGGCAGGGCTGGAGGGCCACGGCGTGCGGGCCGTGGTGGATGCCACCCAGGATCTGCTGGTCAACGTCCTCCCCTATCACCCCTTCCTGATCAAGCCCAACAATCACGAGCTGGGCGAGATCGTGGGCCGGGAGCTGAAAACGGACGAAGAGATCACCGCCGCCGCCCGCGCCCTGCAGGAAAAGGGTGCCCGGAACGTACTGGTGAGCATGGCCGGGAACGGTGCCCTGCTGGTGGATGAGCACGGCGAGGTGCACCGCATCGGCTGCCCCAAGGGCAAGGTCGTGAACAGCGTGGGCGCAGGCGACAGCATGGTGGCCGGTTTTGTGGCAGGTTATCTGCAAAGCGGCAGCTATGAGCAGGCCCTCCGGCTGGGCACCGCCTGCGGCAGTGCCACCGCGTTCAGCCTTGGGCTGGCAACGAAAGAAAAGATCGCCGAACTGATGCAGGAAATTTGAAGCAGCTGAGAGGGCTGCACAGAGAGAGAAAGGAGAACCCTTATGCGCATTACGGAATTATTCACCGCAAAGTCCATCGAACTGGATTCTGCGGCCTCCAACCGGGACGAGATCCTCTCCCGGCTGGTAGAGCTGCAGGCCACCCACGGCAACATCACCGACACAGAAGCCTACAAGAAGGCACTCTACGCCCGGGAGGATGAGGCCTCCACTTATGTGGACAACGGCATCACCGTTCCCCACGCCAAGACGAATGTGGTTACCCGGCCCAGCCTGGCCGCCCTGCGTCTGAGCACCCCGGTGCAGTACAACGCCGAGGATGACGGCAAGACCGACCTGCTCTTTGCCATTGCGGCCCCCGAAAACGGCAGCCTGCATGTGGATATGCTGGCCCGCATGATGCAGATGCTGATGAACGAGGACTTTGTGGAAAAGCTGAAGGCCGCCAAGACCCCCGCCGAATTCCTTGCCCTCATCGATGCACAGGAGGAGGCCCAGTTCGGTGAGGAGAGCTTCACCCAGCAGGCCATCCCCCAGAGCGGCTACCGCATTCTGGCCGTGACCGCCTGCCCCAACGGCATTGCCCACACCTACATGGCCGCCGAGGCGCTGGCCAAGGCCGGTGACAAGCTGGACCTGCCCACCAAGGTGGAGACCAACGGCTCCGATGGTGCCAAGAACGTGCTGACCCGCGCCGAGATCGCAGCCTGCGACGGCATCATCGTGGCTGCAGACAAGAATGTGGAGACCGCCCGCTTTGACGGCAAGCCCGTGCTGTTTGCCCGGGTGGATGACGGCATCCACAAGCCCGAGGAGCTGCTGAAAAAGGTGGCTCACGGCGAAGTTCCCGTGTATCACGCCAAGGGCGGTGCTGCCGCTGCCGAGGAGGAGACCTCCGGCGACAGCTTTGGCCGCAAGGTGTACAAGGACCTGATGAACGGCGTGTCTCACATGCTGCCCTTTGTGGTGGGCGGCGGCATTATGATCGCGCTGGCCTTCCTGCTGGACGATTACACCATCGACCCCTCCAACTTCGGCATGAACACCCCCATCGCCGCCTTCTTCAAGACGGTGGGCAGCGCCGCCTTTGGCTACATGCTTCCCATTCTGGCAGGCTTCATCGCCATGTCCATCGCCGACCGTCCCGGCCTGGCCGTGGGCTTTGCGGGCGGCGTGCTGGCCATGAACGGCACCAACTTTGCAGGCCTTGCCAATGGTGAGACCACCGGCATCTCCGGCGGCTTCCTGGCCGCTCTGCTGGCCGGTTTCGTGGCCGGTTATGTGGTCGAGTTCCTGAAGAAGATCACCGAAAAGCTCCCCGCCAGCCTGAACGGCATCCGCCCCATGCTGATCTACCCGCTGGGCGGCATCCTCATCATCGGTGCCGTGATGTGCGGCATCAACCCGGTCATGGGCATGATCAACACCGCCATGACCAACTGCCTCAACGCCATGGGCGGCACCTCTAAAGTCCTGCTGGGTGCCATCGTTGCCGGTATGATGAGCATTGACATGGGCGGCCCCTTCAACAAGGCAGCCTACGTCTTTGGCACTGCCGCGCTGGCCTCCGGCAACTACGAGGTCATGGCTGCTGTCATGGTGGGCGGCATGGTTCCTCCCATCGCGATCGCTCTCTCCACCACCTTCTGCCCCAAGAAGTGGACTCCTGACGAGCGCCGCAACGGCATCGTGAACTACGTCATGGGCCTGTGCTTCGTCACCGAGGGTGCCATCCCCTACGCCGCCGCCGACCCGCTGCGCGTCCTGCCCAGCTGTGTGGCCGGTGCCGCGCTGGCCGGTGCTCTCTCCATGACCTTTGGCTGCGCCCTGCGCGCTCCCCACGGCGGCATCTTCGTGTTCCCCGTGGTCGATCATGCCCTGCTCTACTGCGTGGCTCTGGCCGCTGGCAGCGTGGTGGGTGCCGTGATCCTGAGCCTGCTCAAGAAGAACCGCACCGACGCAGCCTGATCTGCCATTCTCCTTCTTCCTTTACCATATAAAAAGGGCCCGTCTGCGCGCACCAAAATGCGGCAGACGGGCCCTTTCGTGTTTATCCCTTGATGATCCGGAGCAGGGTCTTGTCCAGCTGGATGGTGCGGTTCCAGGGGTTCAGGATGATGCCCTGGATCTCCGGCACCTGCAGTGCGGCATCCAACAGCTTTTCAAACTCCACCAGAAAGGTGGACTGCACCGCTTCCGCGCCCTTCATCTCCTCTTCAAAACTGGTAAAGGCATACCACCAGCTGGCCCCATCGGCCGTGCGGAGGGCCCGCAGCTGCATCTGCTCACTGGCCGGGTTCGGCTCCACCGCCACCACGACCTGTCCGTTTTCCCGCATCCGCCGCCGGATCACGGTCAGGGTATGCGCCAGCTGCTCCTGTGTAGGCTCCTGCTGTAACTGGCAGACCGCCTGTTCGATCTTTTCGTTGCCGTTCAGGCCCTCGTCCTTCTTCTGTGCCATAAGCTCTCCCATTCTTTTTGTTGTATTTTATGCTTGTATTATATCCGGACTTTACGAAAAATGGAAGCGCTGGCCAGAGATTCTTTCTTTTTTCGTCTGCTTTCGGGTGTTTTTTCAAAAATCAGTAGCCCCCGCCCCGAAAAAGTGTTACAATGTCTTCGTCTGGTATCATTTCAGAAACGACAGGACGCGCCGTACACGATCCGGTTTTTCCGTGAGCCGTTTTGTCGGAATGGGAGAGATAAGTCAATGAAACGAATCCTTCGTTCTGCCGTCAGTCTGCTGCTGTGCGCCGCCGTGGCGCTGGGCGGCACTGCCTGCGGCCGAAGCAAGCTGCCCACCACCATCACGATCTGGACCTATTACAACGGCGATCAGCTGGAATGCTTCAACCAGCTGGTGGAGCAGTTCAACTCCACCGTGGGCAAAGAGAAGAACATCCGGGTCGAAAGCTCCAGTCAGGGCAGCGTGAACGACCTGGAGACCAGCGTGCTGGCCGCCGCAGAGGGCAAGGTGGGTGCCGAAAAACTCCCCAACATCGTCTCCTCCTACGCAGACACCGCCTTTACGCTGGATCAGATGGGCCTTGCCGTTGACCTGAGCCCCTACCTGACCGAAAAAGAGAAGTCCGCCTATATCGCCGGGTTTCTCGAGGAGGGTGACCTGATGAACAACGGGGAGCTCAAGGTCTTTCCCATAGCAAAATCCACTGAGCTGCTCTACCTGAACGTCACCGACTTTGTCCCCTTTGCCGAGGCCACAGGCGTGACCTATGCGAATCTTTCCACCGTGGAGGGGCTGAACGAGGCCGCACACAAATACTACGACTGGACCGATGCCCAGACGGCTGCGCCCAACGACGGCAAGGCCCTGTATGGCCGCGACGCGCTGACCAATTACCTGCTCTGCGGCGCACAGGAACTGGGTACGACCCTCTTTGATGCCGAGAACGGCGTGATGACCCTGCACTTTGACAAGCCGACCCTCCGCAGGCTGTGGGATAACTACTATGTCCCCTACATCAAGGGCTGGTGCAGTGCCAGCGGCAAGTTCCGCAGCGACGATATCAAGATCGGCAGCCTGCTGGCCTATGTCGGTTCCTCCTCCAGCGCTTCCTTCTTCCCCACCCAGGTGCTGACCAGCGACACCGAGAGCCACGGCATCCAGATGGCCGCGCTGCCCTGCCCCAGCTTTGCAGGCTGTGAGCCGGTGGCCGTCCAGCAGGGGGCCGGCATGGTAGTCATCCCGGGCACCGAGGACGAGATCAGTGCCTGCGTTGCCTTCCTGAAATGGTTCACCCAGCCGGAAAACAACCTGCAGTTCTCGGTGCAGTCCGGCTATATGCCCGTGACCTATGCCGCCAACAGCATATCCGCCCTTGAGAACAGCGGCCTGACGGTCTCCGACAGGATCCACAAGGTGCTGAGCCTGTCCATTGATGCCATCGATCGCAGCAAGCTCTACACCACCCATGCCTTCCCGGATGCCCTGCGCGCCCGCAATACCCTGCAGTACGCGCTGGAGGACCGTGTCACTGCCGACCATGCCACGGTGCTGGAGCGGCTGGCCGCCGGGCAGACCCCCGAGGAAGCCGAAGCCGAGTTCCTGACCGATGCCTATTTTGATGCCTGGTACGACCAGACTCTGGCCGCTCTCAGCGCCTTTGCGGGCTGAGATGCCCTTGGAACAACCACAAAAGGAGAGATCCTCAGATGCAGAACCACAAGCCGCACAGCCAGAAGGCCCCTCAGACGGGCCATTCTATCTTCGGCACCATCCTTTTCTCCCTGCTGGCTGTGCTGGCGGTGGAGTTCCTGCTGCTGACCTTTGCCGTCCACGCCACCCGGCTTGGCCCCCAGCTGAACCAGAACGCCGAGGATATCCTTGCCATGCAGGTGGACAACCGCAGCCGGTATCTTCAGTCCATCTTCCACGATGCACAGGAGCTGACCAGCCTTTCCGATACCATCAATGGCCTGACCCAGCAGCTTCTGGACGAGGGAGAGATCAGCCTGAGCACGCTGGACAGCAGCAGCGACGCGGCCTATCCCCTGCTGGAAGCCGCCGCGCCGGAGCTCATCAGCACCCTGCGCATCAAGTCGGTGACCGGCGTGTTCCTTATCTTGAACACCCATGATCTGGACAAGCGGAAGCAGGACAGCCTCATGCCCGCCATCTACCTGCGGGATCTCGACCCGGATGCCGCTCCCTCCCAGCGCAACGCCGACCTGACCTTTGTGCGGGCACCGGCCCAGCTGGTGCAGTCCCTCTCCATTGCCACGGACAACAGCTGGGCTCCCACCATCCGTTACCGGGCACTGGGAAATCGCGGCTTCCTTTATCCCCCTTTCCAGGCCGCCTATAAAGACGGAGCCAGCCTTGCCGCCTCCGATTATGGCCACTGGACCTCACAATCCTATCTGGTACCCGGGGACACCCACGAGGCCATTGCCTACAGCCAGCCCCTGATCCTGCCGGACGGCACCGTTTACGGCGTGATCGGCGTGGAACTGCTGGCCGACTACCTGTGGGAGAACCTGCCCTGCTCTGAGCTGCAGAACAACGGCACCTATTTCCTTGCCGTGACCGATACGGAGGAGCTCTCTGCCTCTGAACTGCAGCTGCGTCCGGTGCTCCGTTCCCACTGCGACGGGCAGCCGGGTTCTGCGGACGAAAGCCTTACGCTGCGCCTCCACAGTGCCCAGACCCACCGCTACCTCTTCAGCAATACCCTCTACATTGCTTCGGTCTCCCCCTTGAACCTCTACAGCCGGAACGCCCCTTTCTCGGGCAAGCACTGGCTTCTCGTGGGCTCCGTTCCCGCGGTGCAGCTCTTTGCTTTCGCCCAGCGGCTGCAGCAGCTGTTCTCCTTCATCATGCTGATCACGCTGGCCGTTGGCTTTGTTTGCAGCTGGCTGATCAGCAGGCGGCTGGCCCGGCCCGTTGCCAAGCTCTCGGCCGAGGTAGCCGCTGCCGAAGCGGATTCCTCCGCCATCCCGCATCTTTCCACCACCGGCATCAGGGAGCTGGATCAGTTCTCCTCCGCCTTTACCCAGCTGAGCAAAGACGTGCTGGACTCCTCCACCCGCTTTTTGCGCATTATGAAATTGGCCAGTGCGGAGCTGGGCGGCTATGAGCTGCGCGATGACAGCGTTTATGTGACTGATAACTTCTTCTCCATGCTGGGCCTTGCGCAGGAGCAGCCAGATCTGCTCACGCCAAAGGCTTTCCGCGCCCTGATGGGCACACTGGAGCAGCGGTGGTTCTACCGCCTGTCCCCGGCCAACAACAAGGTCTTTGCCATCCCCCAGCCCGATGGCAGCACCCACTACATCACCCTGCGTGTCACCCATATCCTGGGCGAAAGCGTCTCCGAGGTGGGTCTTGCTGAGGATATGACCACCACGGTGCTGGAGCAGCAGCGCATTGAGCACGAGCGCGATTACGACACCCTGACCGGCCTGTACCGCCGACGTGCCTTTGACCGCGCCTGTGAAGCGCTGTTCCAACAGCCCGAAAAGCTGGGCTGTGCCGCCCTGCTGATGATGGATCTGGACAACCTCAAGCAGATCAACGACACCTACGGCCATGACTGGGGCGACCAGTACATCCGCCAGACCGGCCAGTGCTTTGCGGCCAATACGCCCGCCAGCACCATCTGCTCCCGCCTTTCGGGCGATGAATTCCTGATCTTCTTCTATGGCTACCAGGATCAGGCACAGCTCCGCGCCCAGCTGGAGCTGCTGAGTGCCGCCCTGCAGCGCAGCGTGTCCATCCTGCCCAACGGCAAGCAGCTGCACATCAGCATCTCGGGCGGCATTGCCTGGTACCCCACGGACGGCCACGACCTGCTCACCCTGAAAAAATATGCCGACTTTGCCATGTATCAGGTCAAGCATTCCCACAAGGGCCGCATGTGTGATTTTGATATCGGCAGCTACCATCAGGAGGCATACGCCGCCCAGACCCAGCAGGACTTTGAGCTCCTGCTGCAGGAGGAGCTGGTGTCCTACCACTTCCAGCCCATCTACTCTGCCCGCAGCGGCCGGGTCGCAGCCTACGAGGCCCTCATGCGGGTCGATCTGCCTACCCTGCACTCCCCCGCTCAGGTCATGCAGCTGGCCCATGAGACAGGCCGCCTGTATGAGATCGAACGGATCACTGTGTTCCATTCTAGCGAGATCTTCCAGCGCCTGCAGGCACAGGGCCTGCTCCAGAGCGATGCCCTGCTCTTCATCAACTCCATCGCCAATGTCAGCCTGACGGTTGAGGATGTGGAGGAATATGCTCAGCGCTACCCCGAGCTGCTCAAGCGGCTGGTGGTGGAGATCACCGAACAGGAAGATCTGGACCGCGCATGTCTGGAACGGAAGCGGAACGTTCCAGGCTTCTCCGGCTCCTTTGCGCTGGATGACTACGGCAGCGGCTACAGCAACGAGCTGAACCTGCTGGAGCTCTCGCCCCGGTACATCAAGATCGACATTTCCATTGTGCGCGGGATCGACACTGACCATGATAAGCAGCAGATCGTCTCCAACATTGTGGCTTACGCGCACGCCCGCAGTATGCAGCTCATTGCCGAGGGCATTGAGACCGAGGCCCAGCTGCGCACCGTCATCGGTCTGGGCGTGGACCTGCTGCAGGGCTATTACCTCAGCCGCCCCGCCGCAGTGCCCGCCCCCGTTGCACCGGCAGCGCAGGCGGTGATCGACCAGCTCGAACACCAGCGGTTCAATCCTCTCGGTTTATGATCTTTCCGGCTCCCCTGTGGGGGAGCCTTTTGTGACCCCATTCAGAGAAAGGAGACACGATGAACCACGAATCCAGTTCCGCTCTCCCCGCCGCCATCCGGGTGCGGGGCGCGCGGGTGCACAACCTGAAAAACATCGACGTAGATGTGCCGCTCCACAAGATCGTCGGCATTGCGGGCGTGTCCGGTTCCGGCAAGTCCTCGCTGGCGCTGGGTGTCCTCTACGCCGAGGGCTCCCGCCGCTATCTGGAGGCCCTTTCCACCTACACCCGCCGCCGGATGACCCAGGCCGAAAAGGCGCAGGTGGACGAGATCCGCTATGTTCCCGCCGCACTGGCCCTCCACCAGCGGCCCGGTGTGCCTGGAATGCGCTCCACCTTTGGCACCATGACCGAGCTTTTGAACAGCCTGCGGCTGATGTTCTCCCGGCTGTCCCACTACCCCTGCCCCGCCTGCGGCTGCATGGTGCCGCCCAGCCTGAACATTGCGGCCGAGATCCCGCTCTACTGCCCCCGGTGCGGCGCGCAGGTGCCGGTGCTGGGCGCGGAACAGTTCGCCTTTAACAGCACCGGAGCCTGCCCAGACTGCGAGGGCACCGGCATCGTGCGGGTGGTGGACGAATCCACTCTGGTGCCAGACGAGAGCCTTTCCATCAACGAGGGCGCGGTGCTGCCCTGGCAGACCCTGATGTGGTCGCTGATGAAGGAGATCGCCGAAAAGATGGGCGTGCGCACCAACGTCCCCTTCCGGGAGCTGACCCCGGAAGAGCGCGACATGGTGTTCCACGGCCCCGCCAAAAAAGTGCACCTGCTCTACCAGAACAGCAAGACCGGCGCGGCGGGTGAAATGGATTTCACCTACTTCAACGCCGTTTATACCGTGGAGAACGCCCTTGCCAAGGTGACGGACGAAAAGGGCATGAAGCGGGTGGAGCGGTTCCTGAAGCAGGGCCCCTGCCCTGCGTGCGGCGGCTCCCGCCTGAACGCCGCGGCCCGGGCTCCCCGGCTGCGGGGCATCGGGCTGGCCGATGCCTGCCGCATGACGCTGGACACGCTGGTGCAGTGGGTGGAGGGGGTGCCCGCCTCCCTGCCCGTGGAGATGCGCCCCATGGCTGAGAGCATCTGCGAGTCCTTTCAGGCCACCGCCGCCCGCCTGCTGGATCTGGGGCTGGGCTACCTCTCCCTTGACCGGGAGGCCGCCACCCTTTCCACAGGGGAGCGCCAGCGGGTGCAGCTGGCCCGCTCGGTGCGCAACCGCACCACCGGCGTACTCTATGTGCTGGACGAGCCCTCCATCGGCCTGCACCCCTCCAACATCGAGGGCCTGCGGGGCGTGATGCACGATCTGATCGCGGACGGCAACTCCATCGTGCTGGTGGATCACGACACTGAGATCCTGCGGGATGCCGACTGGCTCATTGAGATGGGCCCCGGTGCCGGTGAAAACGGCGGCACCATCCTGACACAGGGCACTGTGGAGCAGGTGGCCCAAAGCCAGACTTCCCGCATCGGGCCCTTCCTTGCCGACCTGCACACCCTCTCAGCCCGCACCCGCACCCCGGAAGCGGAGCTCTTTGCGCTGGGCACCATCACCCTGCGCACCCGGGCCATCCACACCGTCAAGCCGCTGGAAGTCCGGCTGCCCAAGGGGCGGCTCATCGCGGTGACCGGCGTGTCCGGTTCCGGCAAGACCACGCTGGTGCTGGAAAGCCTGATCCCCGCGCTGGAAGCCGCCGCCAAGGGCGAAGCTCTGCCCGCCCATGTGGAAAGCATCACGGCACCGGGCATTGCGCAGGTCAAGCTCATTGACGCAACGCCCATCGGCATCAACGTGCGGTCCACGGTGGCCACCTATGCCAATGTCCACGATGAGCTGCGCAAGATCTACGCCCGCTCCCCCTTTGCCAGGGAGAAGGGCTACAAGGCGGGCGATTTTTCCTACAACACGGGCCGCCTGCGCTGCCCCGGCTGCGACGGCACCGGCACCATCAGCCTGGACATCCAGTTCCTGCCGGATGTGGAGATCACCTGCCCGGACTGCGGCGGCTCCCGCTACCAGAAGGATGCCGCCGCCCTCTACCGCATCCGGAAGGACGGCACCCAGGCCGAGAGCCTGCCCCGCCTGATGGAGATGAGCGTGGACGAAGCCCTTGCCGCCTGTGCCGACCTCAAGCTGGTGGCCAGCCGGCTGCAGACCCTTTCCAGCCTGGGGCTGGGCTACCTGACTCTGGGCGAGGCCACGCCCAGCCTTTCGGGCGGGGAAGCCCAGCGGCTCAAGCTCGCCAGCGAGATGGGCAAAGGGCAGGCTGACACCGTGTTTGTATTCGACGAGCCCACCATCGGCCTGCACCCGCTGGATGTGCGCACCCTGCTGGGCGTGTTCCAGCGCCTCATCGACAGCGGGGCCACTGTGGTGGTCATTGAGCACGATCTGGATGTGATCCGCAACGCCGACTATCTCGTGGACCTTGGCCCCGGCGGCGGCGAGAGCGGCGGACGCATCGTGGCCTGCGGCACACCGGAGCAGGTGGCCGCCGATCCCGCCAGCATCACCGGAAAATATTTGCACCTGTAACCAAAAGAGGGACCCCGCCCAACGGCGAGGTCCCTCTGACATTTTATAACAAATTTTAGGTATCCTGCAGCTCCCCGCGGCTGGCGGCCTTGAGGTAAGCAAAGATAAAGCCGTCCAGATCACCATCCATCACGGCATCGACATTGCCGGTCTCGTAGTTGGTGCGGTGATCCTTGACCATGGTGTAGGGCATGAACACATAGCTGCGGATCTGGTGGCCCCAGGCGATCTCATTCTGCACGCCCTTGATGTCATCGATCTTGTCCATGTGTTGCTGCTTTGCGATCTGATAGAGCTTTGCCTTCAGCATTTCCATGGCGTAGTCACGGTTCTGGAACTGGCTGCGCTGGGTCTGGCAGCTGACCACGACGCCGGTGGGCTTGTGGATCAGACGAACAGCGGAAGAGGTCTTGTTGATGTGCTGGCCGCCGGCACCGGAGGAGCGGAACACCTGCATCTCGATGTCCTCAGGGCGGATGTCCACCTGAATGGTGTTGTCCAGCTCGGGCATCACTTCCAGAGAGGCAAAGCTGGTCTGGCGGCGGGCGTTGGCATCAAAGGGAGACACGCGGACCAGACGGTGCACGCCGTTCTCGCTCTTGAGCAGACCGTAGGCGTTGGGGCCCTTGACCATCATGGAAGCGCTCTTCATACCGGCCTCATCGCCGTCCTGATAATCCAGCACCTCCACGGTCATGCCGTGTGCCTGTGCCCACTTGTTGTACATGCGGTAGAGCATCTCGGCCCAGTCCTGTGCCTCGGTGCCGCCGGTACCGGCGTGGAAGGTCAGGATCGCGTTGCTGTGGTCGTACTCACCGTTCAGCATGGTCATCAGCTGCAGCTCGTCCACAGCCTTACCCACGGCGTTCACGGCTTCCTCTGCCTCGGGCACCATATCGGGGTCGTACTCCTCGTCCAGCATCACCAGCATGGTCTCGGCATCATCGTACAGGCCCTGCAGCTTCTCAAAGCGGTTCAGCTTGCCCTTCAGGTCGCCCACTTCATCAAAGACCTTCTTGCTCAGCTCAGCGTCATCGTAAAAGCCGGGGCGGCTCATGGTGTGCTCCAGCTCCTGCACGCGCTTGCGGGAAGCGTCGATGGCCAGCGCTTCTTCCAGGTCCTTCACAGCGGTGCCGTAATCGGCCAGCTGCACTTTCAGTTCGTCAGTAGTAATCATATTTTAAGAATCCCTCAAAAGATACAGTTTATACACAGATACTTCATTAGTATACCCAGAATCCATGATAAAGTAAAGAGGAAAAATACTCAACCTACTGGAATTTTGAAGATTTTTGCCTTTTCTTTTCTCTTTTAAGGGAGTATAATAAGTTCAACTAGCATACCGGGAGGATCTTATGCCCAAATATTATGGCTGCCCCTGTGAGGGCTGCGGCAAGCCGCTGACACTGCAGGACGACATCGTTGTCTGCCCCGACTGCGGCGCGCCTTATCACCGCGATTGTTATGAAAAGCTCGGCCGCTGCATCCATGCCCCGGCCCACGCCGCCGGATACGAGTGGAAGTTCCCCTATCAGGAAAGTGAGCTGTGCACCTGCCCTGCCTGCGGCGAGCGCACCCTGCGCAGTGAATCTGTCTGCCGCTGCTGCGGTGCGGCCCTGCCCCCGGAGGGGGCACAGGAGCCCGCCGACCGTGCCGATTCGGACGAGCACAGCGAGGAGTTTGATTACTCCACCTTTTACCGCCAGTTCCAGGAGACCGGGGCCCCGCAGGTAGACCCGCTGCGCCAGACCTATCAGGCCGCTTTTGGCAAGGAAGAGGTCATGGACGGCATCCCCTGCAAGGACTGGGCGGATTTCATCGGCCCGGCTTCCCCTGCCTACCTGAGCGCCTACTGCCGGATGCAGCTGTCCCACACTAAGACCTCCATGAGCTTTTCGGCCATGCTTTTCGGCCCGTTCTATTTCTTCTACCGCAAGGCGTGGAAGCCCGCGTTCGCCTTTCTGGCCGCCGAGCTGGTGCTGGCCCTGCCCACCTTCATTGACCTTTTGCAGATCACGGACAGCAGCCTGGCCCCGGGGCTTTCCACCTCCACCCTGCTCACCCTTTCCCGGGTCTGCTCGGTGCTCAGCTTCCTGCTGATGATCGTGCGCGGCCTGTATGGCAAGTGGCTCTACCGCCAGAGTGCCGCCGAGAAGATCCGCCGCATCCGTGCGGAGTTCCCGGACGCGGCACAGCGCAAAGCCGTGCTCTGCGCGCAGGGCGGCACCAGCTGGGCCGCCGTGCTCGGCTGTCTGGTCCTGCTCATGGTCATCGGCAGCGCGTTCACCCTGCTGCTGGGTCCCAATGTGGATGCCCTGATCCATCTGGTCTACGGCTGAGCGTTCAGCCTGAAATGATATGATGAAGGAGTTCCGAACCATGAAAAAAGTTACGAAGGCTGTCATCCCTGCCGCCGGTCTGGGCACCCGTGTGCTGCCCGCCACCAAGGCCATGCCCAAAGGGATGCTTCCCATCGTGGATAAGCCCGCCATCCAGTATCTGGTGGAGGAAGCCGTCAAGTCCGGCATCACGGACATTCTGATCATTCTGGGCCGCAACCAGAGCATCATCGAGGATCACTTTGACCGCAGCCCCGAGCTGGAAGAAAAGCTGGCCGCCCCCGGCAAGGAAAAAATGCTGGAGGAGTGCCTGGGCATCTCGAACCTTGCCAACATCTTCTTTGTGCGCCAGAAGCAGACGCTGGGCCTGGGCCACGCCGTGAGCATGGCAAAGGCCTTTACCGGTGACGACCCGTTCGTGGTCATCTACGGCGACGACGTGATCTGGGGCGAGGACCCTGTCTGCGCCCAGCTCATCCGCGCCTATGAGGAGTTCGGCCGCCCGGCTGCCGGTGTCTCCGCTGTGCCCTGGGCTGATGTGAGCCGCTACTGCAGCCTGAAGACCACCCCCATCCACGACAACTATTTCTTTGTGGATGACATGATCGAGAAGCCCAAAAAGGGCCAGGAGTTCAGCAACTACTCCATTCTGGGCCGGGTGCTGCTGACCCCTGAGATCTACGATATCCTCGCCCACACCAAACCCGGTGCAGGCGGCGAGATCCAGCTGACCGATGCCATGGCCGAGTATGCCCGCAACTGCGGCGGCATGACCGCCGTGGAGTTCACCGGCACCCACTACGACATGGGCAACAAGCTCCGTGTGGTGGAGGCTCAGGTGGAGCTGGCATTGCAGCACCCCGAGATCGGCGAGGCTTTCCGTGCCTACCTGAAGGAGTTCTGCAAGACCCTGTAATATTCCGCTTCTTTTCCATGACCCAAGACCGCTCTGCCCCCCGGGCAGGGCGGTCTTTTGCTGCAATAACCCCGGCAAGGAATTGGTTGATACAAAACAGTTCCTGCGGTATACTGGGGACGAATGTTTTTATGTAAAGATCGTGTCAAAGAGAAAGCGAGGTTTTTTCATGGCAAATGCCGACCGCAGCGCGGAGCAGTTCCGCAAAATGACGGAGACCCCCATCCCGAAATTGATCCTGAGTCTGGCGGCTCCCACGATATTGAGCATGCTCATCACCAGCATCTACAATCTGGCCGACACCTTTTTTGTGGGCCAGATCTCCACCAGCGCATCTGGTGCAGTGGGCATCGTTTCCAGCCTGATGGCCATTATCCAAGCGCTGGGCTTCATGCTGGGCCACGGCTCCGGCAGCATCATCAGCCGCAGCCTGGGCAGCCAGAACACCGATGCTGCCACCCGGTTTGCTTCCACCAGCTTCTTCACAGCGCTGGTGTTCGGCGGCATCATCACAGCGGCGGGCCTGCTCACCCTGCCCGATTTTATGATGCTGCTGGGCAGCACCGAGACCATCCTGCCCCATGCCTGTGCCTACGCGCGGTACATCCTGCTGGCCGCTCCCATTATGATGTCCAGTCTGGTGATGAACAACATCCTGCGCTATGAGGGCAAGGCCAGCTTTGCCATGATCGGCCTGGTCACCGGCGGCCTGCTGAACATTGCACTGGACCCGCTGCTCATCTTTGGGCTGGGTATGGGCACCGCCGGTGCGGGCCTTGCCACGGCCCTGAGCCAGACCATCAGCTTCTGCATCCTGCTGTCCATGTTCCTGCGGGGCAAAACGGTCAGCCAGTTCCGGATCACGGCTGTCACCCGCAGCCCGGCGGAGTTCGGCACCATCCTGATGACTGGTATGCCCAGCTTTGGCCGTCAGGGCCTGAACAGCATTGGCGGAATGCTGCTGAACATTGCCGCCCGCGGCTATGGCGACGCTGCCGTGGCCGGTATGAGCATCGTTTCCCGCATCTTCATGTTCATCCTCTCGGTGGCCATCGGCACCGGTCAGGGTTTTCAGCCGGTGGCAGGCTTCAACTATGGTGCCAAAAAGTACCACCGGGTGCAGCAGGCCTGCCTGTTCACCATGGCAGCCAGCTTCTGCTTCCTCTCTGTCATTCTTACCGTCTGCTGGTTCAATGCCGAGACCCTCATCCGCCTCTTCCGCGATGATCCCGAGGTCACCGCCGTGGCCCTGCCTGCCTTCCGCTATCAGTGCTTTGCCATGCTGCTGCAGCCCGTGATCGTGGCGGGCAACATGCTGTTCCAGTCCATCGGCAAATCGGGCCGGGCCACCTTTCTGGCCTGCTGCCGTCAGGGCGTGTTCTTCATCCCGCTTATCCTCACCCTGCCCCGGGTCTTTGGGCTGCTGGGTGTTGAGATCTGCCAGCCCATCGCCGATGTGCTGACCTTCTTTGTCACTGTGCCCTTCCTCTTCCCCTTCCTGCGTCAACTGGTGCGGATGGACGAAACTGAGGCTGCCGAGGTCTGAGCGAACCCTGTAACAAAACTGTAACCACGACCGGACGTTCGATTGCAATTGAACGTCCGGTTTATTCGTATTATAATCAGAATAGGAAAGTTAAATTCTGCCAAACCTGTGAGGTACGCTTATGAAACGTTCTGTTCTCCGCATCGGCTGTGCAGTGCTCAGCCTGTCTGCCGCGGCAGGGCTGCTGGCCTCCTGCTCCCTGCTGCCTCCGGCCTCGCCCCTGCCCGATTCCAAGCCCGCGCAGGCTGAGGAAGCGCCCGGCCCCGCTGCAACTTCGCTGGACGACGGCAAGCTGCGCATCCTGTACAGCAACGGCTCCAACGGCGGCAATACCGTGCTCTGCGGCAATACCGTGTTGTATCAGGCCGCCAGCAGCGAGACCGTGTATCTGGTGCCGGATACCCTGACCGGTGCCGTGCGGTACTATCTGCGGCAGTGGTCAGCCCCCGGCACCCCCACCGGGCGGGCAACCGCCCTGTGCGACCGCAGCGGCAAGGAGATCCTGACCTTTGACCGTGCCTACGATGCCATCCTGACCGGCAGCCTGCTGGTCCTGACCGCACCGGAACAGATGGCCTATGCCCCCTGCAACAACCACGCCGCAGGCGATTGCCGGGTGATCGACCTTGCCACGGGCGAGGAGCTGGCTGTGCCCGAAAACGCCTACGGATGCAGCGTAGCAGGCAGCTATCTGGCCTTTGAAGTCTGCAACGTCCCGGCAGACTATGTGCAGGAAAACGAATGGGGCGATGATCTGACCGCCTACTGCGCCGTGCAGGTGCAGGATCGGCAGGGCGAGGTGGTCTATCAGGCAGAACTGTCCGGCCTTTCCAGCTTCTATGCCAGCAGCAGCGACAGCTCCGCCCCCACCGACTGGCTGGTGGTGAGCCACTACAACGAGGATGGCACGACGGGTGTCGACAGCCTGTACAACCCCACCACCGGCGAGGAGCTGACCGGTTACCAGCAGTACACCGGTGCAGGCACGGTCAGCCTGTATCACGATGGCAGATATCAGCTGGTGGATCTGGTCAGCACGGAGCAAAGCGCTGTGCTCTGCGAATATGACCAGCCCATCCGGTATTATGTGCCCGGCGCAGCAGTCACGGAGCCCGAAGTTTCCACCCCCGAAATGGCGGGGCGGTATCTGTTCCACGACCTGCTCACCGGCGAGGAGAAAGACCTCTACGATGCCAATACGGATGATGCCACGTTGGCCATCTATGCCGTAGACGGCACCGTGCGGGTGTTCGACCTGCAGACCGGTGTTCTGCTGACCGATACCACCATCGACCCGGTGGAAAATCAGGTGCGTACCCATATTTACCCCGAGGGGAACGGCTGGGCCTGGGTCCAGCAGGATGACAACGACAACTATGACGCAACGGCCATCCACATCTGCGGGCCGGACGGCATCCACAAGACCCTCGACCCGGCCAAGCTGAATGAGACCTACAACTACTACTCGCCCCTGCTCTCCACTGAGGACGGCATCTACTTCTACGGCTGCTACAACGGCCCCGGCAGCAGCTGGCTCTACGATGTTCTGGACAGCGACGGCGATGTGGTGGTAAGCGGTCTGCGCACTTGTGCCGGGTACTACGCCAACAGCGTCAACGGCCTGCCCGAAGGCGTGTTCGCTGCCGTCAAGGGCTTTGAGAGCGGCTGGATGGACCTGACCGGCCAGTGGCTCTACGCCGAGAGCATCTTCGCTTCCAGCAACGACGAAATGGACAACGGTTTCTTCTAAGGAGGTTTTTCCATGCGTACTGTCAAAATTTCCCGCCGCGCGTTCCTGACCGGTCTGGGTCTGGCATCCACCGCCGCCCTGCTCTCCGCCTGCAATACCGTGCCGGCCTCCTCTGATTCGGGGGCGGCACCGTCTCAGCCTGATTCTGAGGCCCCTGCCTCCTCTGCCGCCAGTGAAGTGCCCGCACAGCCCATCCTGAGCGTGGATGAATTCCCCATTACGGATGGCAGCACGGCCTGCATCCCGCTGATCGCGCAGATCATGGCCGACACCACCGGGCTGGATCTGGAGACCGCCCGGAGCGCCGTGACCACCAACACCACAGCCCAGGCCTGGCGCAACCTGGGCCTGTACGGCAACAATTACGGCGATTCGGTCAAGCTCATCATCGCCTACGAAGCCCCGGAATCCGTCAAGGAGGAGCTGAAGGCAGACGGTGACCCGCTGGAGCAGAAGGCCATTGGCCGGGACGCGCTGGTGTTCATCGTCAACGAGGACAACCCCGTGCAGAGCCTGACCCGGCAGCAGCTCAAGGACATCTACGCCGGAGCGATCACCAATTGGAAGGATGTGGGCGGCAAGGATCAGGAGATCATTGCCTTCCAGCGGCGGGCAGACTCCGGCAGCCAGACCCTGTTCCAGAAACTGCTGATCCAGGGCGGCCCACTGATGGAGGCCCCCACCGAGCTGGCCCCCACCGCCATGGGTGAGCTGGTGGACAGCATTGCAGAGTATAACAACTCTGCCAACGCCATCGGTTTCTCGGTCTACTACTACATCGACCAGATGTACTCCAAGCCCGGCCTGCGGCTGCTGGCCGTGGATGGCGTGACCCCTTCCAACGAGACGATCGCCGACCAGAGCTACCCACTGTGCAACGAATTCTATGCTGCCATCCTGCAGGATTCCGCTGTCGACAGCCCGGAGCGCAGGATCTACGAGTGGCTCTCCACCGATGCAGGGCGTTCCTGCATTGAGCGCTCCGGCTATGTAGCCGTCCAGTAATTCCCAGAAAATTCGGCACATTTCATTGACTTTGCTCAAATCCTTTGCTAAACTTAAGAAAAGTTTGTCAGCTTTTTTCGTTTCACGATCTTGAGCAAAGGAGATGCCGTATCATGTCCCATCCTTCCGACACCCCGCACTCCTCCCACGTTGAGAGCCGCAGCCGCAAGGCACTGCGCAGCTACATCATTCAGGCCTCCACCCTGCTGGAGATCGTGCTGTCCGGGCTGGTGCTCATCGGCCTGCTGCTCAGCTTCATTCCCCTGCTCAAGTGGATGCCGGGCCTGCTGTTTGATGGCAACGATGTAGAGATCCGCGGCTTCCTTGAGCGGGCGCTGGACATTGTCATCGGCGTGGAGTTCATCAAGATGCTGGCCAAGCACAGCCCAGGCAGCAGCCTGGAAGTGCTGCTCTACGCCATTGCCCGCCACATGGTGGTCGGCCACGAATCGGCTCTGGACAACCTCATCAGCGTGGGTGCCATTGCGTTGATCTTTGTCGTGCGCAAGTTCTTCTTTGTGCCAGCCTTTGGTGCCCACCTGCCTGACGGCAAGCCCGCTCCGGACCTGACCCCCAACCAGAGCGGCATCCCCGCCGAGGAGTTCCGCACCCGCCTGCGCCAGCGCATCCATGCAGAAGCTCTCGCCGACGAGGAGGACGACGACGAGGATGAGACCGAGGAAGTATAATCCCCCAGATACAGCAAAACGAGGACAGCCATTGGCCGTCCTCGTTTTTTGCTTCAATCGTCGTAATGTCCCTTGCACTGGTACACTTCGATCAGATCATTTTCAATGCGATAGACCAGCCGGTTCACATCATCGATCCGGCGGCTCCAATACCCGCTGAGATTTTCTTTCAGCCCTTCCGGTTTTCCAATGCCTTCATACGGGCTGCGCGAAATATCCTTGAGCAATGCGTTGATCCGTTTCAGAGTCTTTTTATCCTGAGACTGCCAATACAGATATTCCGCAAAGGCCCGCTCCGTGAAGGTGATCTTACTCATGTTCCATAGCCTCAAGCTCTTCCAGCGTTCTCGTTACAGTCTTTCCCTGACGCATTTCCTCAATGCTGTCATTCAGGGCGGCCATATTGGATGCACTATAAAAGGGATCCATCGAGACTTCAAACGGAATGCGTTTTTCACGCGTCATCTTCTTGGCCAGCATGGTGATGGCTGTTGTCATCGAAAGGCCCAGTTCATTGCAGATCTCATCAAAATCCCGCTTCAGATTCTCATCCATCCGGACACTTACCGTCGTCATACTCTCACGCTCCTTTGTCACTTTTATTATATTCATATTGTGCAACATTGTCAATACATCGTTGCACAGATTCGCACAAAAGAAACACCCTGTACATTTCTGCACGGGGTGTTTCTCATCACTGCATCTTAAAGTTCAGATTTATGCGTTGGTCTCGCCGCCCTCAACGACCAGCTCATCCTCATAGTCAAGGCCATAGGTATCCACCAGCGTCTCCTCGTAATTTTTGTGGAAGAAGCTCTCCTCGCCCAGGCTCTTGATCTCGTCGTTGATCCAGTCCAGCAGGGTGGTGTTGCCCTTGCTCACAGCGGGGGCGATGGTATCCTGGCTGCCCAGAGAGGGGATGCCCACCGTGTAGCCGGAATTCTGCTTTGCAAAGGCGATGACCTCGGTATTGTCGTTGGCCCATGCTACGCCATTGCCGTTTTCCAGCGCGTTCTTGGCGGTTGCATAGGAATCATACTTCTGCAGGGGAATATCGGGATATTCCTTGGTCAGGTAGGTCTCGGCGGTGGTGCCGGAAATGACGATCATCTGATCGTCGGCGTTCCAGTTGTCCAGACTGGTGATGACATTGCTGTCGGGAGAGACGACACCCAGTGCAACGTTCATATAGGGCAGTGCAAAGTCCACCTCCTCAGCGCGCTCGGGCGTGACGGTGAAGTTTGCCAGAATGATATCGACCTTGCCGGTCTGCAGGTACTCAATGCGGTTGGCGGCCTCTGTGGAGACGAAGTTGGCTTCCACGCCCAGATCCTCGGCCAGGCGGCGGGCGAAGTAGACATCATAGCCCTGATACTCGCCGTTCTCGTCCACATAGCCGAACGGGTTCTTGTCGGAGAAAACGCCGATGTTCACGGTGCCGTCCGCCTTGATCTCGTCCAGCGTGCGGAACACATCACTGCCAGCAGCTGCGGCACTGCCGGATGCAGCAGAACCGGATGCGGCAGAAGAGGAGGATGCGCTGCCGCCGCAGGCAGAAAGCAGGGCGGCGGTGGAAACTGCGCCCAGACCCAGCAGGAAGGCACGGCGGGAAACCTTGTTAATTTTCATGGTAGTAACTCCTTTCCTTTCTTTCCCATATAAAAATCTATCCATGATCTGTGACATCATTTCACAGCATCAGACAAAAAGGATCAAAGTGGAAATGGGCTGCTGCACGTTTCTCACTGCTTTGCAACCGCATCAAAGGTGAAAGTACGCAGGAAGCGCTGTGCACGTTCGGTCTGCGGGTGGTCGAAGAAGTCCGCCGGGGGCGCTTCCTCCACAATACGGCCATCGTCCAGAAACAGCACCCGGCTGGCAATTGCCCGGGCAAACTGCATCTCGTGGGTGACGATTACCATGGTCTTGCCCTCACGGGCCAGGTCGAGCATGACATCCAGCACCTCGCGCACCATTTCAGGGTCAAGGGCGGCGGTCACTTCGTCGAACAGCAGGATCTCGGGGTGCATACAGAGCGCACGCACAATGGCGACACGCTGCTTCTGACCACCCGAAAGCTCCCGGGGGTAGCTGTTCTTTTTGGCCAGCAGGCCCACGCGGTCCAGCAGGGCCTCGGCTTCCTGCTGCACCTCAGCCCGGGGGCGTTTCTGCACCTTGGTGGGAGCCAGCAGGATATTTTCCAGCACGGTCAGGTGCGGGAAAAGCTCATAGCTCTGGAACACCATGCCGATGCGCTGGCGCAGGGCCGCCAGATTCTTGCCGCCGTAGGCGACCGTCTCACTGCCCAGCTTCACCCGGCCCGCCTGCACCGGCTCCAGACCGTTCAGACAGCGCAGCAGGGTGCTTTTGCCGCAGCCGGAAGGGCCCACCACAACGATGACCTCACCGGGCTTGACGGCAAAGCTGACATTATCCAGAACATTGGTCTTGCCATCGTAGCTTTTTACCAGATGGTCTACAGTCAGGATCGGCTCTGCCATAACAGTCACTTCCATTTCTTTTCGAGGTAACCGGCCAGCAGGCTGATGGGCCAGCAGGCCAGAAAATACAGGATAAACACGGTGAGGTAGATGCCAAACGCCGCGTTGGGGCTGGCGGTGCGGTTGGCCTCAATGATCTGCTGGGCCACCTTGAGCACCTCCACCACACCAATCATCAGCACCAGGCTGGTGGTCTTGATCATGCGGGTGATGAGGTTGATGGACAGCGGGATGAGCCGCCGCACCGTCTGGGGGATGATGATGTACCAATAGGTCTGCGCCCGGCTCATGCCCAGCGCCTCGCTGCTCTCATACTGATGCTTCGGGATGGCGATGAGGGCACCGCGGACGAGGTCGCTCATCTCGGCCGTGCCCCAGAGCACGAACACGATGACCGCCGCCGTCTCGCCGGAAAGATCCCAGCCAAAGGCCCGCGTGGTGCCAAAATACACCAGAAAGAGCAGCACCATCTGGGGCATGATGCGGATGAATTCCAGATACACCCGGAGGATGGTTTTCAGGATGGGATTTTTGAAAGTCATCAGCACACCCAGCAGGATGCCCAGCGGCAGGCTGAGAAGGACAGACACAGCGCTGATCTTAAGCGCCACGCCCAGACCGCCCAGCAGGCGAACCATATTTTTGCCCTTGAGCAGGACTTCAAGACCCAAATCCAGCATAGCGCAGCCTCCTTTCCAGCCAGCTGCCCAGCAGGGACACCGGCAGCAGGATGATGAGGTAGAACACCACCAGCAGGAAAAGGTTCTCGGCCGTCTTATAGTACAGGCCGATGAGATCCTTTGCCGTGAACATCAGATCCATCAGGCTGATGGCGCTGAACACGCTGGTCTCCTTGAGCAGGAAGATGATATTGGCCATAAAGGCCGGCATACTGATGGAGACCGCCTGCGGCAGCACCACATAGCGCATGGTCTGCAGCCGGCTCATGCCAAGGCTCAGGGCACTTTCGGTCTGGATGGGTTCGATGGCTTCCAGCCCGCTGCGGAAGGCCTCGGCCATGTAGCTGCCGCCCAGAAAGGCAAGGCCTGCAATGCCGCAGAGCTCGGCGTTGGTCTTGATGCCGATCTTGGGCAGGCCGTAATAAAGAAAGAACAGCTGGACCAGCAGCGGCGTGTTCCGGCTGAGCTGGATATAAGTGCCCACGATACGGCGCAGCACCGGCACTTTTTCGTACTGGAGCACGGCGCAGACAAGGCCCACAAGGATAGCCCAGAAGATACCGGCCACGCCCAGACGCAGGGTGAGCCAGGCCGCTTTTTCATACTGCGGCAGATATTGCACCATCACATTCCAGTCCATGTCTGTTCCCCTCCTTTTCTCCTGATCTTGCGGATGTTTGTTTCCGTTGGCCGTATGATATACCCATTTTCCTAGAATGTCAATAGGTTTATAGGTTTTTTGTTGCACAAATTCCGGTCAAATTGATAAACAAGCTATTCATCGCTGATTTTTTGCTTCTGCTTTTCCACGCAAAAACGCCATCTCTTGCCTTTTTGCACAAGAGACGGCGTTTGTTTTTGGTGGTTTAACTTTGGGTTGCAGTTAACAAGGCCTCGTTTTGTTCACCAATTGTCAGTGTACTCTTCTTTGCTTCCCAATCACCGTTATAAACGATCGTTTTCAAATTGCAGTAATCAAATGCATATTTCTCTACGTTCGACAATGTTCCCGGCAGAGTGATCTTTTTCAGGCCGCTATGTTCAAATGTGCCTTCTTCAATCCGGATCACTCCCTCGCCAAGCTGCACACTTTGCAGAGCTTTACACCGGGCAAATATGCGCTGACCTGTCATTGGTGTATTTTCAATTGTTGCAGTTGTAAGCGAATGACAGTCCGCAAATACATCGTTTTTCAATTCCTTAACACTGGCTGGTATGTAAATCTGTTTTAGTCCGGATTCTTGAAATGCAGACTGCTGAATTTCAACCACATCTTCTGGAATCGTTATCCCGGTTAGTTTCCAATTTTTCATAAAGCAGTTCGCACCGATACTGTACGACTTTCCCGTCGGAAGGAGCACATTTGCCCCATTCGTAAACTCATAGCTGACCAATACCAGCTTGCCTTGTTCTATTTTCCACTCCGCCTTACATCCTTCCGGGACGACCATGCCATCCCACGGTTTGGGCGGTTCCGGTTCCGGAAGCGGCTCCGGTTCACTGGAAGAAGCCGATTCCGAGGGGGCGGGCACTTCCTCCGGCTGAGAGGGAGCCGATACCTCACTGGAAGCGGGCGGTTCCGCAGGCGCGGGCATCTCTCCCCCACCGCAGGCAGAAAGCAGCACGGTACCGCACAAAAACAGCGCTGTGCACAGAACGGTCCTCCATTTCATAGCGAGCCTCCTATTCTGCCCCGCAGGGGCCATCTTCTTTTTTCAGAACACCTTGCGGCACTCCACCACAAGGCCGACCACCCGCACCTGCACCCGTTTCAGATCATAGATCTGGGGCTGGTGCACAGGGTTGAAGCTTTTGGGTGTCAGGACCACAAGGCTCCCCTCCTGACGGAAATATTTCACGGTGGCTTCATCGCCGTTGACCATCACCACGGCAAGCTGACCGTTTTCCACCTCCGGCTGCTCCCGCACCAGGATCTCATCGTTTTCCGAAATGCCCATGGCGTTCATACTGTCGCCCCGGACACGGAGCCAGAAGTACCGTGCCCCGTCCTTCCGGGTGATGGGGATGTAGCCCTCAATGTTTTCTTCCGCATACATGGGCAGGCCTGCACGCACCGTGCCCAGCAGCGGGGCCGTAAGGGCGGGATCGAACGGGACAGCCCCTTCGGGCAGCTTCCGCTCCTCCTGCACCGATGGAACGGCTTCGCCCAGCAGCTCCCCCACCGGCACGCCAAAATAGGCGGACACCCTGGCCAGCGTCTCGCCCGAGGGGGTCGCCCCGGTGTTTTTCCATTTGGTCACTGTGGAGTTGCTCAAGCCCATCTCCTGCGCTGCCCGGCTGCGGCTGATGCCTCTGGCCTGACACAGGGCCGTGTAGCAGTCATAAAACACAAATTTTGCACTCCTTCTTGTGCAGAACGCCGGTTTTCTAACTGGATTCAGATTTTTCCTTGACTTTCTGAATTCAATCAGATATTATAGCCTTACAAGCTGATTTTGGTTAGATTTTATCCACCAAACCTTCTGCGGTCTTTTCACAATCTTACCGGAAACTCTAACCAAAGTCAAGCTTTTTGAACGCGAAAACCACGACAAAAGGAGTGAAACTGTATGATTGAACGTCAGATCCATTTATCCTCGGGCGGCGGGGCTGCTTTGCAGGGGTACGACGGCCTGCTCCGCTTCGGCTACACCAAAAACCGGGGCATCTACGCCCTGCGGGTGGAAGCCGACGGCGAGTGGCAGGGCATGACCCTGCGGGCCTTCTGGCACCTGCCGGATGGGAACGCTGCCCCCTCCACGCTGGTGGCAGACGGCCTTGTGGAGGTACCCGCCCTCATCACGGCTGTGCCCGGGGAGGGGCGCATCACCTTTGAGGGCACCGATGGCACCCGCACCCTGACCAGCGCAGACGTGTGCTACTGCGTGGCCGAAAATTCCGGCACGGAGGACAGCACCCTGCCCCAGCCCGGCACGCCCGCCTGGCAGGCCCTGCTCGACCGGCTGAAAGCAGCTGTGGAAAGCGGTGCATTCCGGGGCGAAAAGGGTGACCCCGGACCGCAGGGAGAACCCGGTGCCGCAGGACCCACCGGCCCCAAAGGAGAGCCCGGCCCGCAAGGCCCGCAGGGAGAACCCGGCCCCCAGGGCCCAAAGGGTGACCCCAGCGATCCCGGCCAGTGGGAGCTGCTGGAAAAGGTGTCCCTGAACGCCGCCGCTGCCAGCTTTGAGCGCACCTTTCCCACCGAACTGCAGGCGCTGAAGGTGCTGTTTCAGGCAGGCAGCAGCCAATCCAAGGGCACGCTGCACTGGGTGTGCAGCACCAGCGATGGTGCTCAGCTGCTCAGTGCTTCTGCCCCCTGTGCTGCCAGCAGCCCGCCCACCCGCACCTTTGCCAGCTTTCAGGCACTTCCCTGCTTCGGGCAGTATCTCTGTTTTGCCGCATCCGGCACCACGGGTGCACCGCCTGCGGTCGTTCTGCCTGCCGGAAGCAGCGGCCAGAATGTGGATACCAGCCAGAAGCTCGGCAGGCTGACCCTGACCGTGGACACCAATGTCCGGCTTGCCGCCGGTGCCACGATCGAGCTGTGGGGCGTTCCGGCCTGAGCGGGAGCACCGAAACCGTTCCCGACAGAACTTTCGGTAAAATTTCTTTCGCTTTCCATGAAATTTTTGTGTTTTGCCTTGATGCATCTTCCATATTTTGTTATACTGGTTAAAAAGCGGAAAGTGGGGAATCGGCCATGGATGTCCCTGTTCGGTTTATCGATTCAATCATCAACAATCCCCTGCTGATGCAGTTTCTTGTGCATCGGTGGTTTTTCCTGCTGGAATATGACCCCCGTCTGGATCAGCTGCGGGTCTACGATACCCGGAGCCGCACGCTGGAAACGCTGGATGCCTACCTTGGCTCCGAGAAGCCGGAGCACGCCACGATCTTCGCGGAGGACCGCTGGAAGATGCGCGCCCTGCTCACCGGTGAGCTGTACGGCCCGCTGGAGATGCGCTTTGTCTCGCCGGAGGGGGTGTATTATTCCCGGGAGGTGGATGCCCGCCCGGTCGAGGACCCCGCCCGCGGTACGCTCTATGTGGGCTACGCAAAGGACATCACCGACCAGAAGAATCAGACCCAGGAGCTGCTGGAGCAGGCCCGGCACGATTCCCTGACCCAGCTGTATAACAACCGCACCGGCAAAGAGCTCATTGACCGCTATCTGCAGGCCAAAGATCCCTATGCCTCCTGCGGAATGCTGGTCATCGACCTGGATTTTTTCAAGAACGTCAACGACTGCTACGGCCATCTGTTCGGCGACAAGGTCCTGCAGGAGTTTGCCCGGCTGCTGCGCACCCTGTTCCGCTCCAGCGACATTCTGGTGCGGTTCGGCGGTGATGAGTTCGTGGTGTTTTTGAAGGATATCCCCAACACCACCCTGCTCCAGAAGACCCGCCAGCTGTCGGAATCCGTGCAGCAGGTGAAGTTCTGGGAAAACGATTACCGGATGACCTGCAGCATTGGTGCCTGCTTCCTGCCCGAAAACACGGCGGGCTATTCCTTTGACCAGCTGTTCGAAAACGCGGACTGGGCCCTGTATCAGGCCAAGCAGAACGGCCGCAACCAGTATGTGTTCTGCGATAATCTGCGACGCTATGCCCAGGCGGTTCCTGCGGGTACGGATGGGTGTGTACGCCATTGAGCCCGGCTGCCTGAGCGCATCGGCCGCCATCGACAAGGCAAACTTTGCCCGCAAGCAGGTGCACAGCAATACCCGCGTGTCTACTGTCCAGTTTGACAAAAAGCTGGAGGTCAAGCAGACCCTGACCGGTGAGCTGCTGAGCGGCCTGCCGCAGGCGCTTGAAAACGGCGAATTCAAACTGTACCTCCAGCCCAAGTTCTCGCCCAAGGATCTCTCGGTCATCGGAGCTGAGGCGCTGACCCGGTGCAGCTCCAACGCGCGGGGCACCGATTTTCTGCGGGAGATCGTACATCTGGTCAAACGGCTGGGCTACAACGTCATCTGCGAGGGCATCGAGACCGAGGAGCAGGTGCAGCTCCTCCGCTCGCTGGACTGCGACGGCGCGCAGGGCTTCTGGTTTTCCAAGGCCATCCCGGCTGAGGAGTTCGAGCGGCGGTATCTCTGTGACTGAGACAAAAAAACACTCCCCTTCGGGCGGAGCCGTGCGGCACACGGTCCTGCCCGAAGAGGAGTGTTGCTGTTTAGAACGAATTATACCGTGGTCTCGACCCGGGGAGCCCCACCGGCAATTTCTTCTGCCGTCAGGGGGGCGGCCTGCGCCGGGGCGTTCAGGCGCTCTTTGGCGACTGCCAGCATCAGCTTGATGCGGTTTTCCTGGTTGACCCGGGTGGCGCTGGGGTCATAATCGATGGGGGTGATGTTGGCGCTGGGATACAGGGCACGGATCTTATTCACCATGCCCTTGCCCACGATATGGTTGGGCAGGCAGCCGAAGGGCTGAGCACAGACGATGTTGCCGTAGCCGCCCTGCACCAGCTCGATCATCTCGGCGGTCAGCAGCCAGCCCTCGCCCATCTTGGCCCCCAGCGAAATGATGCCGTGGGGCTTTTCCACCAGCTCCTTGAAGGGGCCGGGGGCATAGAACCCGGCATCGGCTGTGGCCTTGAGCATGGCACGCTCCACGCTGTCCAGCCAGTTGAGCAATTGATCCGTGCCCATCTTGACGGCCAGCTTGCCGCCGTAGAGGACATGATCCTCGCCCATATTGAAGATGCAGTACTGCACAAAGCCCATCAGGCCCGGGAAGTTCACCTCACAGTCCTGGCTCTCCAGGAACTTCTGCAGGTCGTTGTTGCCCAGGGGGCTGTATTTAACGTAGATCTCGCCGACTACGCCCACCTTGACCTTGGGCACCCGGGTCACGGGGATGGCCGCAAAATCCTTTGCAATGAGCGGGAAGGTGTGCTTCATTTCCCGGGCAGTAAAGCCCTTGCCGGCCAGCAGAACGCGGCCCAGACGCTCGACCCACAGATCGACCATCCGGTCAGCGGCTCCCTTTTCGTTCTCGTAGGGGGCCACCTGATTGCGCAGGGCACAGAGCATATCGCCGTAGAAAATGCAGGCCAGCGCGCGGCGAGCCAGCGGCAGGGTCATCTGGAAGCCGCTGTCTTTTTCCAGACCGGAGAAGTTCAGGCTGGCAACGGGGATCTGGGGATAGCCCGCCTTGACCAGAGCTTTGCGGAGCAGGTGGATGTAGTTGGAGGCACGGCAGCCGCCGCCGGTCTGGGTGATGAGCAGAGCCGTGTGATCCAGGTCATACTTGCCGCTGTTCAGGGCATCCAGAAACTGGCCGATGACCAGCAGGGCCGGATAACAGGTGTCGTTGTGGACGTATTTCAGGCCAAGCTGTGCCACGGCGCTGCCGCAGTTGCCCAGGATCTCGCACTTGTAGCCGTCGTAGCGCAGGGCGTATTCCAGCAGCCGGAACTGGGTAATGGCCATGTTGGGGATGAGGATGGTGTGGGTCTGCTTCATCTCCGGGGTAAATTTGGGATAATTGTATTCCATAGGTTCCTCCTATGTATCAGGCTTCTGCCTTGGGGGCGGCCTTTTCCTCTGCCGCCTCGTCGCGCTCCTCCAGAGCGGCGAACAGGCTGCGCAGACGGATGTTGACCGCACCCAGATTGGTGATCTCATCGATCTTGAGCTGGGTGTAGAGCTTGCTGCCTGCCTGCAGGATCTCGCGGGTCTCATCGGTGGTAATGGCATCCACGCCGCAGCCAAAGGAGACCAGCTGCACCAGATCCATATCCTTCTGGGTGGTGCAGTACTTGGCCGCCGCATACAGGCGGCTGTGGTAGGTCCACTGGTTCAGCACGCTGGTGGGGAACCTTTCCACCCGGTTGGAGATGCTGTCCTCGGTGACAACAGCCGCGCCGTGGCGGGTAATGAGGTGGTCGATGCCATGGTTGATCTCAGGGTCAACGTGGTAGGGGCGGCCAGCCAGCACGATGATGCGCTTGCCCTGACGGCGTGCCTCATCAATGATCTCGCTGCCCTTGACCCGGATCTGGGCCATGTGGGCCTCGTGCTCGGCGTAGGCAGCATCGGCAGCAGCCTGCACTTCCTTCTCGGAAATGCCGCCGAAGTATTTGGGCAGGACTTCCTTTGCCATCTTGCGGACAAAGTCCTTGGGGCGGTGGATGCCCACATAGTCATAGATAAACTTCTGGCCCTCCAGCTCGGGGCAGTTGCCTGCCAGAACTTCAGGGTAATAGGCCACCACCGGGCAGTTATAATGGTTGTCGCCCAGTCCTTCGTCAAAGTTGTAGGTCAGGCAGGGGTAGAAGATGGCATCCAGGTGCATCTGGCTCAGGGCCTTGATGTGGCCATGGCTCAGCTTGGCCGGGAAGCAGGCGGTGTCGCTGGGGATGGTGGCCTGACCGGCCAGATACAGCCCCCGGCTGGACACCGGGCTGGTGTGCACGGCAAAGCCCAGTCTGGTCCAGAAGGTGTGCCAGAAGGGCAGCAGCTCGTACATATTCAGGCAGAGCGGAATGCCAATGGAGCCGCGCTTGCCGGGCACGGGCTTGTAACCGGCCAGCAGCTGCTGCTTGTAGGCGTACAGATTCAGGCTGTCGTCCTCGCTCTTACCGGTCACGGGCTTATCGCAGCGGTTACCGGAGATGAACTTGCGGCCATCGGCAAAGGTGTTGATGGTGAGCTGGCAGTGGTTGCCGCAGCCGCCGCACTTGACGCTGACCACCTTCTGGTCGAAGGCTTCCAGCTCGGCCAGATTCATCATCCTGGAAGTTTCCTGATGGTTCTTATGGCTCTGGCGCAGGCCGAACAGGGCCGCACCGTAGGCACCCATCAGGCCCGCGATGTCGGGGCGGATGACCTCCACGCCCATCTCTTTCTCAAAGGCGCGGAGAACAGCCTCATTGTAGAAAGTACCGCCCTGCACCACGATCCTGCGGCCCAGCTCCTCAGGGCTGGATGCGCGGATGACCTTGTACAGCGCGTTCTTGACCACACTGATGGACAAACCGGCGGAAATGTTCTCGATGGAAGCACCGTCCTTCTGGGCCTGCTTGACCGAGCTGTTCATAAACACGGTACAGCGGCTGCCCAGATCCACGGGGCGGTCTGCGAACAGGCCGAGAGCGGCGAACTTCTTGACATCATAGCCCAATGCCTGAGCAAAGGTCTGCAAAAAGCTGCCGCAGCCGGAGGAGCAGGCCTCGTTCAGGAAGATGTTGCTGATGGCACCATCCTCGATCTTGAAGCACTTCATGTCCTGACCGCCGATATCGATGATGAAATCTACATCGGGCATAAAGTATTTGGCGGCGGTGAAATGAGCCACCGTTTCCACCAGACCATAATCACAGCGGAAGGCGTTCTTGACCAGTTCCTCGCCGTAGCCGGTGGTGGTCACGCTGGCCACCTGCAGGCCGGGGTGTTCCCGGTAGATCTTGATCAGCTGTTCCCGGATCAGGGGCAGCGGGTTGCCAAGGTTGGGCTGGTAATTGGTGTACAGGATCTGGCTCTTCTCGTCCACCACCACCAGCTTGACGGTGGTGGAGCCGGAGTCGATGCCGATATGCACCGGGCCGCACTGGGCACTGAAAGGCACATGAGGCACGCTGTGGGACATGTGCCGGGCATGGAATTCCTCGTACTCCTGCTTGTTGGCAAAGAGCGGAGGCTCACTGGCATAAGTAGCGGTGGCGGCGTACTGGTCCAGCGCGTCGGCCACTGCGGAGAGGTCGAACTCCTTATCCGCATAGAGGGCGGCACCCAGCGCCACATAGAGCAGGCTGTTCTCGGGGCAGGTTCCGGTGACCCCCAGCGCCTCATCAAAGCTCTTGCGCAGCACGCTGCTGAAGGTCAGCGGCCCGCCCAGATACAGGATATTGCCCCTGATGGGGCGGCCCTGTGCCAGACCGGCAATGGTCTGGTTGACCACCGCCTTGTAGATGCTGGCGGCGATATCCTCCGTACGCGCGCCCTGATTGATGAGGGGCTGCACGTCACTTTTGGCAAACACGCCGCAGCGGGACGCGATGGTATAGGTGCGCTCGGCCTTTTCCGCGGCCTTGTTCATCTCGTCGGCACTCATCTTCAGCAGGGTGGCCATCTGGTCAATAAAGGCACCGGTGCCGCCGGCACAGCTGCCGTTCATGCGGACCTCGGTGCCGTTGGTCAGGAACAGGATCTTTGCGTCCTCGCCGCCCAGCTCGATCACACAGTCGGTGGCGGGCACAAACCGCTTGACTGCCACACGGGTGGAGAACACCTCCTGCACAAAGGGCACGCCGCAGCTGTCGGCCAGGCCCATACCGGCAGAACCGGAGATGCTCAGCAGAGCCTTGTTTCCGTGCAGGTGCTCTGCATCGATGCGGCGCAGCAGCTCCTGCGCCTTTTCCAGAATATGGCTGTAATGACGCTCGTATGTTGAATAAATCAGCGCATCATGTTCGTCCAGCACCGCGCACTTGATGGTGGTGCTTCCGATGTCAAGACCTACTCTCACTTGCTTTTCCTCCTGAGGAACAATATAAAAATACAGTTGTATTATACTCAAAAATCGGGATACAATCAATCCAGTCACCATATTTTACACGCAAAAAATAGTATTTTCCGCTCAAAAAGTTAAACATTTTGTTAAATTCACGAATACAGCCCCCCTGTTTTTCTACATTCCGGTTAAGATTCTTTACTCAGAGTGATTTTTACGCAAAAAAGCCCTGCCCCGGAAAAGCCCGGAGCAGGGCGCTGAATATCGTATCATTCCATTTTATCGGACAACAGGGCAAGCTCCCGCAGGATCTGCCAGCGCAGGCCATCGGCAGTGGTGAGTGCCGGATGGATGGTGTGCAGTTCCACGCTGCCCTCAATGGGAAACATCGTTCCGGCCAGCGGGATGCGCACCTCCGCCCGGGTGCCGCTTCCGGCATCGCGCGGCGTGAGGGAAAGCACCCACCCCATGTGGGCGCAGTAGCGGCGGCAGAGCAGCAGCCCTGCCTGCACACCGCCCAGGAAACGGCGGCGGTTCTCCATCCAGTTTTCACCGGTGGGCAGGCCGCAGCCGTCGTCCTCCACGATCAGGTACAGATCCTCGTCGTCCCGGGTGAGCCGGATCTTGATCTGCCCGCAGGGCGTTGGAAAGCAGATGAAACAGCAGCTGCTCGGCCTCCTGGGCATCCGCCTTGACATAGCAGCGCCGGAACGGGCTGTGATCCACGGTCAGTCGGATGCCCAGCTGCTTCTCGATCTCCGGGGCTATCTGGGCAGCCTCCATCAGGATCCAGCACAGGTCTACCGGCTTCATGGACGGCTTGTCGTTCATCTCCACTTCCAGCAGACCCATCATTTCCCGCAGGGTGCGCTCCAGGCGGATGCTCTCCTGCCCCATATCCTCCAGCGCCTGCCGGGTCCTTTCGTCTCCGGTCCGGGCCAGATGCATCTGCAGGTATTCCCGGTTCTGGTCCATGATGCGCAGGGAGTGCAGCAGCACGCTCTCAAATTGTTTGCGGGGGAAATCCCCCATCCCGCTCTCTTTTGCCATTCCGTTCTCTCTCTTTTTTCTCATCGTACGGCCTTCCGTCCCTGCGTTCCGCTGTCGATCAATTTCTGGCGGCCCGCATAGATCAGCTTGCCCAGGGTAACGCTATGCCCCATCAGGCCGTAATCCTGCTTGAATTTCTGCCAGGCTTCGGTGTTGTATTTTTCCACCCCGTCGATCAGGCGGCGCATCCCGCAGTCCACAGCGGCCACTGTGGTGTGGTGTTCCTCGGCCACAGTCTGCAGGATCTCCTTGCGCACGGCCAGCTTCCGCTCTGTGCCGCATACGACCTGCAGCGCGGTGGTCAGATATTCACAGTTCACATCCGGCTGCAGGATGCCCCACTCCGCATAAAGCTGCTTGCAGAACGGCAGCACCCAGAAGATGCCAATGTCCGTGGAGCTGCGCAGATCCAGCAGCAGATCCAGCAGGCTGCTGCGCTCCGGCAGGTACTGCCTGCCGTCCGGCCGCAGGAACGATGCCGTGGCATCGCTGTACCAGTCATCCCCCTGCAACAGCAGCAGCGGGCGGTTATGCAGGCTGTTGAGCCGCTTGAGGAACTCGTACCCATCCATATCCTCCAACTGGCTCGAAAGCACCACAATATCCACACTGCGCTGCTGGCGCAGCTCCCGCAGCAGCTCCTCGCCGCTGTGGAAGCAGACACAGCAGATCGCCGGATTCTGCTCCTCCAGATAATTTTTCCGGACGCGGATCTCCCGCTCGTCGTAGCTCAAAAGCGCGACATGCAGCTTTGAAACGAGTCGTTCCGTCAATCCAACCTTCCCCTTTGCCTTAAATTTGCCGCACTTTTCTTCCGTGCGTACTGTACGATACTATTTTATAAGGCCCTGCGGAAAGATTCAATCCCCGAAAAAACGTCACTATGCGTCGAACCGTGCAGGAATGGCGGCTTTTTGCGTCTTGATTTCTGGTAATTTACGTCATAAAGTGTCGATTTTTGTTTCTTTTACCTTCTCCAGCATAACACCATCTTTCCAGAAAAGCAACGGTTTGTTCACATTCATCTGATACCATATCTACGTTATTTTGTTTTTTGTCCGGCATTTCCCACACGCCGCCGGGCACGCATAAGAAAGGCCTGCCTATGCTTCAACTGAAAAAGATCCGCAAGGAATACAAAACCGGTGACCTTGTACAGACCGCACTGAATGATGTCAGCCTGAACCTGCGCGACAGCGAATTCGTCGCCATCCTGGGCCCCTCCGGCTCCGGTAAGACCACCCTGCTGAACATCATCGGCGGCCTGGATCGGTACGACAGCGGTGACCTTGTCATCAACGGGATCTCCACCAAAAAGTACACCGACCGCGATTGGGACTCCTACCGCAACCACACCATCGGCTTTGTGTTCCAGAGCTACAACCTGATCCCCCATCAGACCGTTCTGGCCAACGTGGAGCTGGCCCTGACCATTTCCGGCATCTCGGGCGCAGAGCGCAAGCGCCGCGCCACCGAGGCGCTGCAGAAGGTGGGGCTGGGCAATCAGCTGCACAAGCACCCCAGCGAAATGTCCGGCGGCCAGATGCAGCGCGTTGCCATTGCCCGTGCGCTGGTCAACAATCCGGATATCCTGCTGGCGGACGAACCCACCGGCGCGCTGGACAGCGAGACCAGCATCCAGGTCATGGAGCTGCTCAAGGAGGTGGCAAAGGACCGGCTGGTGGTCATGGTCACCCACAACCCGGAGCTGGCCCAACAGTACGCCACCCGCATCGTGAACCTGAAGGATGGTGTCATCCGCTCCGACACTGCCCCCTACGAACCCGACACCGCTCAGCTTGCCCCTGCCGTTCACAAGAACATGGGCCGCTCCTCCATGTCGTGGTGGACCTCACTGACCCTGAGCTTCAACAACCTCTGGACCAAAAAGACCCGCACCCTGCTCACGGCCTTTGCAGGCTCTATTGGCATCATCGGCATTGCGCTGATCATTTCCCTGTCCACCGGTGTCAACCAGTATATCGCTGATATGGAGCGGGACACCCTTTCCGAGTACCCGGTGCAGATCCTGCGCAGCGGCATGGACCTGACCAGCCTGCTGTCCGCTGACCTGCCCGGCCAGCCCGCCGCCCCCGACCTCGGCGAGGGGATGGTGCCGGTGCGCCAGCTCGTGACCCAGATGGTTTCCGGCATCACCTCCAACGACCTGAAGAGCCTGAAGACCTACCTCGAGAGTGATGCCTGCAGCATCGGGGAGAGCGTTTCCTCGGTGGAGTATTCCTATAATGTACAGCCTCAGATCTACCGCCAGGACCCGGACGGCAGCATCCGGCAGGTGAACCCGGATTCCTCCCTTTCCGCTCTGGGCATCAGCTCCACCAGCTCGACCAACAACATGATGGCCAGCATGATGAACACCAGCGTGTTCTACCAGCTGCCCGCCAGCGATGCCCTGTATCATTCCCAGTACGAGGTCAAGGCAGGCCGCTGGCCCGAAAAATACAATGAGTGCGTTGCCGTGCTGGGTGCGGATGGTTCCATCACCGATTATGCCCTCTACGCGCTGGGCCTGCGGGACAACGCCGAGCTGGACAAGATGATCCAGCAGTTCGCCCAGAACCAGAATGTGGATGTGCCCGAAGATTTCAAGACCTACCGGTACAGCGATTTTCTGGGCCGCACCTTCAAGCTGGTCAATGCGGCCGACCGCTACCAGTACGATGATGCCCACAGCACCTGGGTGGACAAATCGGACGACAAGGCCTTCCTGCAGGAGCTTGTGGCCAACAGCGAGACCATGACCATCGTGGGCGTGGTGCAGCCCAGGGAGAACGCCTCCGCCGCCATGCTTTCTTCCGGCATCGCCTATCCCGCCTCCCTGACCCGGCACGTCATGGACACCGCCGCCCAGAGCAGGCTGGTGCAGGACCAGCTCGCCGACCCGCAGACCAATGTGCTGAATGGCGAACCCTTTGGAGCCGAGCAGACCGCTGCCGTGGACATGGCTTCTCTCTTCTCCATTGACACCGACCAGCTCGAGAGTGCCTTCCAGTTCGACCCCGGCAAGCTGGATCTTGACCTGAGCGGCGCGTTCGACCTGAGTGACGGTTCCGTAGATTTTTCCTCCCTCATTGACCCGGACAGCTTCCAATTTGATCTGGCCGAAACGCCCGACATCGACATGAGCGCCCTGACGGACGTGTTCGCCAACATGGACATTTCCATCCCCGCCGACAAAATGCAGCAGCTGGCCCAGAAGGTGATGACCGGCTACAAGGATTACATCATCGGCAACGGCATTCTGGGGCTGGACAAGATCGGTTTTGACCAGTATCTTGCCAGTGACCAGTTCCAGCAGCTGATGAAGGATTCCATGGGCAGCCTCATCGATACCGCTGCCCTGCAGGAGCAGTTGACTGCCGCCATGCAGCAGGTCATGGGCAGCGCGATGGCAAACTTCTCGGAACAGATCGCCACCGAATTGCAGACCCAGCTGGGCGCTGCCATGGAGCAGGCCATGGGCCAGATCAGCACGAACCTGCAGAGCCAGATGACCGAGCGCTTCTCCTCTCTGGGCAGCCAGATGGAAAGCGCGCTGAAGATCGACGCAGATGCGTTCCGGAATGCCATCCGATTCAACATGACCGAGGACGATCTGGCGGAGCTGATGAAGTCGAAAATGATGTCCACCAGCGCCACCTATGAAAGCAACCTGCAGGCCTTTGGTTATGCCAGCGAGGACGATCCCAGCCAGATCAACATCTATCCGCTGGACTTCGAGCAAAAGGCGAAGGTCCTCAATGTGCTGGACAGCTACAATGCCGCCATGCGTGAGCAGGGCGCGGAAGACAAGGTGATCCAGTACACTGATGTGGTGGGCACCCTGATGACCTCCGTGACCAGGATCATCAACATGATCTCCAACATGCTGGTAGCCTTTGTCTCCATCTCGCTGGTGGTCTCCTCCATTATGATCGGCATCATCACCTATATCAGCGTGCTGGAGCGCCGCAAGGAGATCGGCATCCTGCGTGCCATCGGTGCTTCCAAGCGGAACATCTCCGAGGTGTTCAACGCCGAGACCTTCATCATCGGCCTGTGCTCGGGCCTCATGGGCATCGGCCTCAGCAGACTGCTGCTCATTCCGGGCAACATGCTCATCCAGAAGATCGCCGTCGGCACCAGCGTAGTGGCCGTTCTGCCCTGGAAGGCCGCTGTGGTGCTGGTTGCATTGGCAACTGTGCTGACCATTCTGGGCGGCTTCATCCCCGCCAAAACCGCTTCCCGCTCTGACCCTGTCAAGGCTCTGAGAGCAGAATAAGATCACTTTCCCAAAGAGGCTGTTGCACAAGCCCCAGCAAAAAAGACCAGAGTTGTTTCGCCAAAAGGCGTTACAACTCTGGTCTTTTGCTTTCTTTCATGTGAACAGTGCGGCGGCTTCTTTACCACTCTTCTTCGTCAGCGCCCACCCTTGTGCGGCGGAACATGCTCTCCACAATGGCGCAGTATTTATCCGCCAGACAGACGATGACCGCCTCCCGGCAGGTCGGGATATGGCGGAAAGTCAGGGGCCACATGTGGCTTGCAATGACGTTCTGCTCCTTTTTGGTAATGCCGAACACCCGCTGTGCGTTCACACAGGCAGACCCCGGGTGGGAAAAGCCGTGCATCTCAAACAGATGCCGCAGGCCGTGGAAGGAGCCCTGCTTGTGCCAGTCATAGAGATAGAAATCGTGGAGGAAGGCCCCCACGGCCAGCGTGGTCTCATCGGCTCCCAGATGGAAGCGGTGGTTGATCCAGCAGCTGACCACGACCACATTCTTGCAGTGTTGGTAGGTGGTCACATCACCGTGCTGGATAAACTCACGCATTTCCTGCACCTTGGGGTGATGGTCGTACTGTTCCAGAATAGCGGACAGGCGCTCCCGTTCCGTTTGTGAAAGCTGCATGGAAAATTCCCTTTCTTTTTGTCAGAAACGCCGGGCTCAGCTCCGCAGCTGAACCGGGTTGGAGCTGCCGAAGTTCTCAGCGGCCGAAGGATTTTCGCGGGTCAGGCTCAGATCCACCAGATACTGCTTGCCGTCGCCCAGTGCTTCCAGCTCGGCCAGCTTGGCCTCGGCAGAAGCCTTGTCCGGGTACCACTGGATGAGGAAGAAATTCTCCTCCTCCACGCCGTAATACAGCCACTGGCCGTCCGCCCGCAGCAGGTCGTCCAGATGGTCCACCTCATCGCCATCGGTCAGGCCCAGGCCCTCCTCGGCGTAGACATTTTCAGGTTCCACCTGCAGCACTTCGATGACCTGAATGGCGCTCTGTAAGTATTCATCCTGCGAAATGCTCTTGTCCGAGCGTTCCCAGCCCGTCAGGAATGCCTGCATCAGCAGGTTCTTCACGGAGATCTCCGGCTTCATTGCCATAACATATTCCTCTTTCCTCGTTTGTTTCCGCTGACCAGTATACGCTAAAAATTGTGAAAGGTCAACTATTTCTTTATGAATTTTTTGTAGCAACGCACAAAAGGCATTTTGTTCCAGTTCATTTCTGAACTTTTTATGAAACCCCTTGATTTTTGACCCGCATCGGTGTATATTAGCACTCGAAAGATATGAGTGCTAAGAAGATGCAGCATCGGCTGCTTCTTTTGCATTGCCGCTCCTTTTGCGAGGGGCCGGATCTGAATACTGTACAAAAGAGGTTTTGTATTATGGCGAAGAAAGAATTTCAGGCTGAAAGCAAAAAGCTGATGGACATGATGATCAACTCCATCTACACCAACAAGGAGATCTTCCTCCGTGAGCTGATCTCCAACGCTTCGGATGCCATCGACAAACTTTATTATAAGAGCCTGACCGATCCTTCCGTGGGCATGAACAAGGGCGATTTCCGCATCCTGCTCACCCGCGACAAGGACAATCGCCTGCTGACTGTCTCCGATAACGGCATCGGCATGACCAAAGAAGAGCTGGAGCAGAACCTGGGCACCATCGCCCACTCCGGTTCTCTGGATTTCAAGAAGGACAACAAGGACGAGAACATCGACATCATCGGTCAGTTCGGCGTGGGCTTCTACTCCGCCTTCATGGTTGCCGACAAGGTCACCGTCATCTCCAAGGCATACGGTGCGGACGAGGCCTGGCAGTGGGAGTCCAGCGGTGCTGACGGCTATGAGCTGACCCCCGCTGAGAAGGAAACCGCCGGTACCGATATCATCCTGCACATCAAGGACAGCACCGATACCGACAATTACGAGAACTTCCTCGATGAATACGGCATTGTGGCCATCGTCAAAAAGTACAGTGACTATGTGCGCTATCCCATCCAGATGGAGCGGGAGAAGAGCCGCCAGAAGCCCGAACCCGATCCCAAGCCCGAGGACTACAAGCCGGAGTGGGAGACCTACACCGAGCTTGAGACCCTGAACAGCATGGTGCCCATCTGGAAGAAGCAGAAGAGCGAGGTCACCGACGAGGAATACGCCAGCTTCTACAAGGATAAGTTCAACGATTATTCTGACCCCGCCCGCGTCATCGTGAGCCGCACCGAGGGCACCGCCAACTACAACGCCCTGCTGTTCGTGCCCAGCCACCGCCCCTATGATTTCTACACCAAGGAGTATGAGAAGGGTCTGGCCCTGTACGCATCCGGCGTGCTCATTATGGAAAAGTGCGCAGACCTGCTGCCCGATTACTTCAGCTTCGTCAAGGGCATTGTGGACAGCCAGGATCTGAGCCTGAACATCAGCCGTGAGATGCTGCAGAAGGACAACCAGCTCAAGCTGATCCACAACGCACTGGAAAAGAAGATCAAGAACGAACTGCACTCCATGCTGGTCAACGACCGCGAAAAGTACGAGGCATTCTGGAAGGAGTTCGGCCGCCAGATCAAGTTCGGCGCTTACTCTGATTACGGGATGCACGCTGAGCTGCTGCGTGACCTGCTGCTGTTCTGGTCTGCCAAGGAGCAGAAGATGGTCACCCTGCAGGAGTATGTGGACAAGATGCCTGCCGAGCAGAAGTTCATCTACTTTGCCGCCGGTGACTCCACTGACCGTCTGGCCAAGCTCCCCGCCGCCGAGCTGGTGCTGGACAAGGGCTATGATGTCCTGCTGCTGACCGAGGACGTGGATGAGTTCTGCCTGCAGATCATGCGCAGCTACCCCCGCAAGGATGCCGAGGGCAAGGACGGCACCGTGGAGTTCAAGAACGTCAACAGCGGTGATCTGGGCCTTGAGACCGAGGACGAGAAAAAGGCTGCTGAGGATGCCACCGCCGAGAACAAGCCCCTGTTCGATGCCATGAAGGACGCTCTGGACGGCAAGGTCAAGGAGGTCAAGGTCTCCACCCGCCTGAAGGATCATCCCGTCTGCCTGAGCGCCGACGGCCCCCTGTCCATCGAGATGGAGAAGGTGCTCTCCAAGCAGCCCGGCAGCGAGGGCGTGAAGAGCGACAAGGTGCTGGAACTGAACATCAACCACCCCGTGTTCGCCGTGCTGAAGGCCGCACAGGAGGCCGGTGATACCGACAAGGTCAAGAAATACAGCAGCCTGCTCTATGCACAGGCAGAGCTGATCGAGGGCCTGCCCGTGGATGATCCCGCCGCTTACGCCGAGGCCGTTTGCAGCCTGATGAAGTAATTTCCTTTCCCACAAATAAATTACCCCCTTAACAAAAGGGCCGTGCTCCGCTATAATAAAGTGGAACACGGCTTTTTTGTTTTAGGAGGATTCTGCCCCATGGAGCCCAGACGCAGCAAACATTTTCTTGCCCACATTCCCACCATTGCCCTGCTGGTAGTATTCGCCATGTCGCCCTGGCTGGGCATCCTGTTCTTCATCCTGCGTGCCATTGACCGGGATGCCGAGAAAAAGGAGCAGGAGAACGCGGAATATTCCAGCGATTTCCGTCCCCAGGACACCGGTGCCGGTCAGTCGGCCCGGGACACAGAGCCGGTCTACGGCCACGATGTGCCCACTGCCGAGCAGCAGAACGCCAAAAAGTGGCACAAGACCCTGACCAGCCTCTGCACGGTGTTCGGCGGCATCTTTCTGGTGGTGGGCCTTGCAGGCCTTGCCGATATCATTGACCTGTGGGGCTACTGGTTCGACTGGGGCGAGTTTCTGACCGCGCTGGCCCAGACCATTGGCGGCGGCGCTGCGCTGGCCATGGGCCTGCGGATGAAGCAAGCCCGCAAGCTGGAGCGCCAGCTGGACAAGATCGTTGGGACCCGGGATAATATCCCGCTGAACGAACTCTTTGCAGCCGCGGGCATTGATGCCGACAGGGGCCGCGCCGCCGTGGAGCGCGCCATCGACCACGGCTATTTCGGGGCCGATGCCTATATCGACAACCGCACCGGCACGCTGGTGGTGCGGGGCGCTGCGCCCCAGCCGCCCCAGCCCGCACCCGCACCGGCTCCCGAGGATCAGTATGCCGCCCTGCAGCGCCAGCTCCGGCAGGCCAACGATGCCATCCCCGACCCGGTGATGACGGCCAAGATCTCCCGGCTGGAGGATGTCAGCGCCCGCATCTTCGCACTGGCAAAAAAGGACCCGGACAAAAAAGCCCAGCTGCAGAAATTTATGGATTACTACCTGCCCACCGCGCTGAAGCTGCTGAATACCTACGCCCAGCTCTCGGCACAGGATGTGCAGGGCACCAACATCACTGAGGCAAAGCAGAGCATTGAGCGGAGCATGGATCTGCTCATCACCGCCTTTGAAAACCAGCTGGACAAGCTGTTTGCCTCCGATGCGCTGGATGTTTCCACCGACATTGCCGCGCTGGAAGGGATGCTGAACCTCGACGGGCTCACCGGCGGCGATTTCGCGCCCCGGAGCTGACCGCCGGAACTGCGTTGACCTTTCATCCAGATGCAACAATAATACATGGTCTTTTCTCGACAGAACCGATATTATAGAATCAGAAGAACGGGCCCTGGCCCTTTGAAGAATCATTCACCTATACGAGGAGGAACGCGCCATGATGAAGCCTATTTCTGTCTGGAAGCAGGAGCTGGCGGGCGGCACCCATACCGCCCGGCTGGCCTCCCTCTACTGCTGTTCGCCGGAGCAGACCGCTGCCCACGCCGCACGCTATGCGGCAGTGCTGGACGGGCTGGAAGCTACCTTTGGTGCCCACACCGAGGCCGGACTGTACAGCGCCCCGGGCCGCACCGAGATCGGCGGCAACCACACCGACCACCAGCATGGCCGGGTGCTGGCCGGCAGCGTGAACATTGACATGATCGCTGCCGCTGCCCCCAACAGCCTGAACCAGCTGCGTGTGCAGAGCGAGGGCTATGACCTCTGTGTCATCGACCTTGGCGACCTTGCTGCCCGCAAGGAGGAAGAGAACACCACCATGGCCCTGCTGCGGGGCGAGTGTGAGGCCTTCAAGGAGCGTGGCGCTGCCCTCTCCGGCCTGGACGTGTACATCTCCTCCAATGTGCCCAAGGGCAGCGGCGTTTCATCCTCTGCCGCCTTTGAGGTGCTGATCGGTGTCATCCTGAACGACCGCTTCATGGCCGAAAAGGTCTCCCCCATCGCCATTGCGCAGATCGGCCAGTGGGCAGAGAACGTCTACTTTGGCAAGCCCTGCGGCCTGATGGATCAGATGGCCTCCAGCGTGGGCAACATTATCACCATCGACTTTGCCGATCCTGCCCACCCCGATGTGGAGCCGGTGCAGGTAGATTTCTCTCAGGCAGGCCTTGCCCTCTGCATCCTGGATTCCGGTGCAGACCACGCCGACCTGACCGATGAGTACGCCGCCATCCCCAACGAGTGCCGCGCCGTGGCCGCTGTCTGCGGCGGCGAAGTCCTGCGGGATGTGCCCTTTGAGACCTTTATTGCAAATCTGCCCGCATGCCGCAAACAGTGCGGTGACCGGGCTGTGCTCCGGGCTTTCCACATCTACGCTGACAACCAGCGCGTTGCCCGGCAGGTAAACGCCCTGCGCGCCGGTGATTTTGAGACCTTCCTGCAGCTGGTCAACGAATCCGGCACCAGCAGCTGGGAATACCTGCAGAACGTCATCCCCGCCGGGTACAAAGAGCATCAGGAAGTGGCTGTGACCATTGCCGCCGCAAAGCATTTCCTGAACGGCGCGGGCGCTGTCCGCGTACACGGCGGCGGCTTTGCCGGCACCGTGCAGGCCTTTGTGCCGCTGGAGAAGCTGGATGCCTTCAAGGCTGAGATGGAGGCCATTCTGGGCGCAGGCAAGTGCCACATCCTCTCCATCCGTCCGGAAGGAGGTGCCGTGCTGTGATTTCTACTGCCATTCAACAGCTCGTCAACTATGGGCTGGACACCGGGCTCATCCTGCCCGATGACGAGATCTACATCCGCAATCAGCTGCTGATGACCATGCAGCTGGACAGCTTTACCGAGCCCGAGGGAGATGTCTGCTACACCGACCTCGAGAGCATCCTGAAAACGCTGGTGGACGATGCCGTGGCCCGGGGCGTGTGCGAGGACAATTCCACCGCCCGCGACCTGTTTGACACCAAGCTGATGGGCGTGCTGACCCCGCGCCCCTCCATTGTCCGCGCCAACTTTGAGGAGCGGTACGAGGAAGAGGGCCCCCAGGCCGCCACCGACTGGTTCTATAAATTCAGCCAGGATACCGATTACATCCGCCGCTACCGCATCAAGCGGGACGTGAAGTGGGTCACCAAGACCCCCTACGGCGATCTGGATATCACCATCAACCTCTCGAAGCCCGAAAAGGACCCCAAGGCCATTGCCGCCGCCAAGCTGGCCCCCCAGAGCGCCTACCCCAAGTGCCAGCTCTGCGTGGAGAACGAGGGCTATGCAGGCCGGATGAACCATCCCGCCCGCGAGAACCACCGCATCATCCCGCTGACCATCAACGGCAGCGCATGGAATCTGCAGTACAGCCCCTATGTCTACTACAACGAGCACTGCATCGTGTTCAACAGCCAGCACACCCCCATGAAGATCGAGCGGGCCACCTTCCGCAAGCTGCTGGACTTCGTGGGCCTGTTCCCCCACTATTTCGTGGGCAGCAATGCAGACCTGCCCATTGTGGGCGGCAGCATCCTGAGCCACGACCACTTCCAGGGCGGTCACTATGAGTTCGCCATGGCCAAGGCCCCCATCGAGAAGAGCTGGGTGTTCCCCGGCTTTGAGGATGTGGAAGCCGGCATCGTCCACTGGCCCATGAGCTGCATCCGCCTGACCTGTGCGGATGACGAGCGTTTGGTGGAGCTGGCCGACAAGATTCTGACCGCATGGCGCGGCTATACCGATGAGGCAAGCTTCATCTTTGCCGAGACGGACGGCGAACCCCACAACACCATCACCCCCATTGCCCGGGTGCGGGATGGCAGATATCAGCTGGATCTGGTCCTGCGCAACAACATCACCACCCCGGAGCACCCGCTGGGGGTCTACCATCCCCACGCAAAGCTCCACCACATCAAAAAGGAGAACATCGGCCTGATCGAGGTCATGGGTCTGGCAGTCCTTCCCAGCCGCCTGAAGCAGGAACTGTTCGATCTGGCAGATATGCTGGTGGCCCGGGTGCCTGCCGAGCAGTACCCCGAAGCCCTGCAGAAGCACGCCGCATGGGCACAGGAGATCCTGGCCCGCCATCCTGAGCTGAACAGCGACAGCGTCCACCTGATCCTGCAGGATGAGGTAGGCCAGGTGTTTGCGCAGGTGCTGGCAGATGCCGGTGTCTACAAGCTGGATGAAGCCGGCCGCGCCGGTTTCGTGCGGTTCCTCGAAAGTGTAAAGTAACGGATCAAACCTCTCAGTCACGCTTCGCGTGCCAGCTCCCCTAGTAGGGGAGCCCTTGGCAGAATGGTTTAAGTTTATCAAGGCAACGAAAGGCCCGTCAGTAGAGATGCTGACGGGCCTTGGAGGTATTTATGACTTACACATTGGAAGTTTGTGTAGACAGTGTCGCAAGCGCCCTTGCGGCAAAGCGGGGCGGGGCCGACCGGCTGGAGCTGTGCGCCGACCTGATCATCGGCGGCACCACGCCCAGCCTTGCGCTGGTGCGGCAGGTCAAGGCCGAGACCGGCCTGCCGGTGCGTGCCCTGCTGCGGCCCCGGTTCGGTGATTTCTGCTACGACCGCTATGAGCTTGCCCAGATGGCCGAGACCGCCGCCGCGCTGGTGCAGGCGGGTGCGGACGGCATTGTGACCGGTGTGCTGACCCCGGAGGGGGAGCTGGACGTGGACGCACTGCGCCCCATCTACGCGGCCGCCCGGGCCGCTGCAAAGGCCGCTGGCCGTCCGGTCGTCTGCACCCTGCACCGCGCCTTTGATGTCTGCAAAGACCCCTTTGCGGCGCTGGAAGCGGCCAAAGCGCTGAACCTTGGCACCATCCTGACCAGCGGGCAGGCCGCCAGCGCCCCGGCAGGCGCTTCCCTGCTCCGTCGGCTGGTGAAGGCCGCCGGGCCTGATCTTGAGATCCTGGTGGGTGCGGGCGTGACCCCGGCCAATCTTCCTGCTCTGGCGGCTGAGACAGGCGCGCACGCCTTCCACATGTCCGGCAAGCAGGTTCTGGACAGCCGGATGACCTTCCGGCGGGAAGGTGTTCCCATGGGCCTGCCCGGCTTCTCCGAGTTTGAGGTCTGGCAGACCAGTGAGGAGACCATCCGTGCCGCGCGGCGGGCCCTGAACGAATTATAATCCATAAAACGACCCCGGAAAGTTGCAGTCAAGCTTTCCGGGGTCGTTTATTGATCATCGCTTTTTTCTGGCAGCCGGTCTCCTGCGTTTCCGGGGCAACATGGCATACACATACCCAAAGGCTGTGCCGCACACACCGCCCACAATGTGCATGAAGTTCGCCACATTATCGTGGGCAAAGATGATATCATACACCTGCTGGCCCAGATACAGTGCCGCCACCAGCAGCATGGTCACCGGGATGCCGCCGGAGAAGCCCGACAGCGATGCCAGCATGATGAGCATGAACACGATGCCCGAAGCCCCCAGCAGGGCGGTATGGGGGAAGAGCACACACTGCAGAACACCCGAGATGAGCGCCGTGAGCAGGATGCCCTTGAGCAGGGGGCCGCTGCCATATTTTTCTTCCATCGGCGGGCCGATGACCAGCAGCAGGAGCATATTGTTCAGGAAATGATCCCAGCTGGCATGGCCCAGCACATGGCCGAAGAGTCGGATGTAAAACAGCGGGTCTTTCAGAGAACCGCGATAGACGCAGAACAGGTGCTTTGTGGTCCAGCCGCCTGTCCACTGCCCCAGGAACAAAGCCCCCAGGGAGAGCAGAAAAAAGGTCAGGATCACCGGCGAATTGTATTGCAGCTGCAATGTTAGCTTGGGGCGTTTCGTAAGCGTTTCATCCTTTCAGCGCCCGCTCTGGCACGGACGGAATTTAAGGATATTATAGCATTTATGCCAGATACGGGTCAAGCAGGGCATCCACCGTTTTGTTCCGCTTGGGAGCGGGCTTGTGCACGGCACGGCCGCGGCAGACCACCAGTTCCAGCTGGCGCAGGGCAGTCAGGTCGTCCAGCGGGTTCTTCCGGGTCACGATGAAATCAGCGCTCTTCCCCGCTTCAATGGAGCCGGTCACATCCCCCACACCGGCCAGCCGGGCATTGCGCAGGGTGGCCGTGTAGAGAGCAAACTGGTTGCTCACACCGCAGTATTTGTGGAAGTAGCACAGCTCCCGCCAGAAATCATACTGTGTGACGTAGGGGCAGCCCACGTCATTGCCCAGACCCACCGGAATACCGTTGGCAAGGGCCGTTCTGGCACTTTCCACCACGCCGTCAAAGACGATCCTGCCATTGTACTGGTCCTTCTCGGAAGCGCCGGAAATGGCCGGGTCAAACAGTGCATAGGGCAGCGCCGGGGAAATGGTGGTGCAGACGAAAGCACCCCGCTCCTTGTAGAGCTGGATGGTCTCCTCATCCATCTTTGCGCCATGCTCGATGGAGTCCACGCCGTTTTCCAGCGCCACCTTCACGCCCTCGGGCGATTCGGTGTGGGCAGCCACGGGATAACCCAGCCTGTGGGCTTCATCGCAGACAGCCCGGACCATCTCAGGCTTCATCTTCAGCTCGCCGGGGGTGCCCTTTTGGGTGGCATCCAGCACGCCGCCCGTGATCATCAGCTTGACCAGGTCCACCCCCTGTTCACCGGCCCTGCGGAGCTGGGCCAGCGCTTCGGCATTGTTGTGGGCCGCCACTGCCACCGAGCCTGCCATGTGTCCGCCGGGCACCGAGATGCCCTCGTTGGCGGCAAGGATGCGGGGAGCCAGGATCTTCCCCTTTGCCGCGCCGTCCCGGCAGCGGGTATCGAAATCTGCCAGACCGCCCACGGTGCGGATGGTGGTCACGCCGCCCAGCAGTTCCAGCTTGGCGTAACTGCACACCAGCCGGTAAGCCATCGCCCGGGTCAGGCCATTGCTCAGGATCCTGCGCACCAGTGCGGCGTTATCCCGGGGCTTTGCGCTGGGCTTGCCGTTGCCTGCCAGATGGACATGCAGGTTGATGAGGCCCGGCATCAGGTAACCGCCCTTAAGGTCCACCTTCTCATACCCCTCACAGGGGGCGGTATCCTCCACGATGGCGGTGATCTTCTCCCCGTCCACCAGCACCATCTTGTGCGCCACCGGCTCCATCTGTTCGGTGCCGTCCAGCAGGATGCAGTTGAAATAGGCTCGTTTCATCCGTATTCTTCCCTTTCCGTTCCGGCGCAGGCCGTTTTCTTTCAGTATATCACGTTTGCAGAAACGATAAAAGACATCTGTCGTTTTTTCTTCCGTCTCCTGCATTGACATTTCCCGCCCCGGTGGGTACACTTATAAAGTATTCTTTTCTGAAAGGGGGCCCCGCCATGGCAACGGAAGCCAAACTGCGTCAGCTGGCAGACCGCGGCTGTCCGGTCTACTATTTCTATTCCAGCGAGCGGTATCTTGTCCGGCAGGCAGTGTCTGCCGCCGTCCGGATACTGAGTGCTGACACGGATGAGGAGACCACCGTGCTGGACGGTGCCGCGCCTGAGATCGAGCAGCTCATCATGGCGGCGGGCACCATCTCCTTCTTTGGCACCCGCCGCGTGGTGGTGCTGCCCGAGCTTGACCCCGCTGCCTACGGCGACAAGGATCTGGAGGAACTGTGCAGCACCCTTTCCAGCCTGGAAAATGCCGTGGTGGTGCTGGGTAGCGTGTTCGAGCTGGAGCGCAGCAAGCTCAAGACCGGCAAGCGGGCACAAAAGCTGATCGCTGAATGCAAGAAGCTGGGCTTTGCCGAAGAGCTCTCCAAACCCAAGCCCTATGAGCTGAAGATGATGCTCATTGAGCGGGCCAAGGCGCAGGATACCACCCTGCCCGAGGGCGCTGCCGCAGCCCTGCTGGAGCGGTGCGGCGAGGATCCCTTTCTGCTGGAAAACGAGGTAGACAAGCTCTGTGCCCTTTCCGGCTACCAGACCGTTACCGCCGCCATGGTGGCCGAGATGGGCACCGTGAGCCTGGAAGCGGATGTGTTTGAGATGATCCGGATGATCACTGCCAAGAACGCCACCGGTGCCTGCAAAAGGCTGCAGACCCTGCTGCGCTTACAGCAGGAGCCCATTGCGATCACCGGCGCAATGATCGGCAGCTATGTAGACCTGTACCGGGTCAAGCTGGGTGCTTCCAAACGGAAGAGCTACGCCGCCGTGTTCAAGGATTTTGGCTACAAGGGCAGCGATTACCGGCTCAAGCGCTCAGCCGAAACGGCATCGCATTACACGCTGGGCCAGCTGGAGACCTGCCTGCAGGTGCTGCTGGACCTCGATAAAAGTTTGAAGAGCCAGCCCGTGGATGTGCAGACCCTGCTGGAAGCAGCACTCTGCCGTCTGGCGCTGGCGGGGAGCGGACGATGAGCGAACGAGAACTGCTGCACACCGACCGGGTGCTGGTGGTGGAGGGCAAATACGATGCCGCCCGCCTTTCCCACCTGACCGATGCCATGATCCTGCTGACAGACGGCTTTGGCATCTACAAGGACAAAAAACGCCAGCAGCTGCTGAAAACCCTGGCGAAAAAGAACGGCCTGATCCTCTTCACCGATTCCGATGCCGCCGGGTTCCGCATCCGCACCTACATCACCGGTCTGGTGGGGGCAGAAAACGTGGTGCAGGCCTATGTGCCCGCCATCCATGGCAAGGAAAAGCGGAAGCCACAGCCTGGCAAGGAAGGCCTGCTGGGCGTGGAAGGCGTGGACGATGCCATCGTCCTGCAATGCCTGCGGGATGCACTGGGCGCAGAAGCCGGGGCCGCGCCTGCCCGCCCGGAGGGTCGGCAGATCACCTACACCGACCTGTACAACTGGGGGCTTTCCGGCACCCCGGGCAGTGCCGAGCGGAAATACCAGCTGCTCAACGCGCTGGGCCTGCCGCCCCGGCTCTCCAAAAAGGAGCTGGTGGAGGCGCTGAACCGGCTGTACAGCTTTGAACAGCTGGACACCCTGCAGGCCGAAATACTCCAAGCACACTGACAGACACAAAAAGGAGACCGCACCGCGCGGTCTCCTTTTTGTGTTACAGAATAATTTTATAGGGCAACATCCAGCGCCATCATCAGGGCAAACCCTGCCACCACGCTGATGACCCCCGCCGGTTCGTCTGCCTCCACGGCTTCCGGAATCATCTCCTGTGCCGTCACACAGACCATACACCCGGCGGCAAGGCTCATCAGCCAGGGCAGGGCCGCACTGACCCACCCGGCCAGCGCAAGGGCCAGCAGGCCCCCCAGCGGCTCCACAAGCCCGGAGGCAGCCCCCGCCGCAAAGGCACGGTGCTTAGACCTGCCCTCCTGCGCCAGCGGCAGGCTGACCGCAGCTCCCTCGGGAATGTTCTGCAGCCCGATGCCCAGCGCAAGGGCCAGCGCCCCGCTGATGGCATCCGGTTCTCCCCGCAGGGCCAGCGCGGCAGCAAGGCCCACCACCATGCCCTCGGGCAGGTTGTGCAGGGTGACTGCCAGCACCATCCGCCCACAGCGGCCCGGCCCGGCATTCAGCAGGCGGCCCGCCAGCGTTTCCAGCCGCAAAAGCCCCACCGCACCCAGCAGCAGGCCCACGGCAGGTGGGACCCATGCAGGCAGCGGCCCCTGCTCTGCCCGCTCAATGGCCGGCAAAAGCAGGCTCCATACGCTGGCCGCCAGCATGATGCCCGCCGCCATGCCGCAGAGCATCCGCCGGGTGGCAGGCTCCCCGGTCTTCCGCAGCAGGAACACACCAGCCGCACCGGCCGTGGTGCAGAGCATCGGCAGCAGCAGCACTGCCGCCGTCAGGAAAATCTGTTCCAAATCGCACTCCCCCTTTTCCCGGTCTATGCCAAGGCGGCAGGAGGTGTGCAGAGAGCGACCCTAAACAGGATTTTCAAAACGATTTCTGCAAAATTTTCTTGATCTGCTCCAGATCCTCTACAAAATAGATTCCCTGCTGGCGTTCCGGGGAGGAGAGCCCCTTTTCGATCATCCGGGCAAGCAGGACTTTCAGTCCATCGTAGTAGCCGTGCAGGTTATAGAGGATGCAGGGCGCATCCAGATGCCTGAGCGACACCTTGGACATCACCTCAGCGATCTCCTCCAGTGTGCCGGTGCCGCCGGGAAACGCAATAAACGCATCCCCCAGCGCGATCATCTTTGTTTTGCGCTCTGTCATATCCTTTGTCACGATCAGCTCCGTCAGCCCCTCGTGCTGCAGCTCTCCCTGCACAAAAAACTCCGGTTCCACGCCGGTCACCTTACCCCCGGCGTTCAGGGTGCTTTCGGCGATCTCTCCCATCAGGCCGCAGCGGGAGCCGCCGTACACCAGCGCGTTCCCGCTCTCCCCGATCCACCTTCCCAGCTCCTGCACCGCCTGCTTCAGGGCCGGATCATTGCCCTCGTTTGCGCCCAGATATACCGTGATGTTCATTGTATCCTCCCCCAGTTTCGTTTTTGCCTTATTTTATCACGCTTTTCTCCGGCAGAAAAGAGGGCGGGCCAGTTTTCCTTGCAAATGCCGCCGGACTGTGCTATGCTGGGAGGAAAAAGGGGGATTTTCCTTATGAAAACAGCATTGACCATTGCCGGAAGCGATTCCAGCGGCGGCGCAGGCATTCAGGCCGACATCAAGACCATGACCGCCAACGGCGTGTTTGCCCTGAGCGCCATCACGGCTCTGACAGCCCAGAACACCACCGGCGTGACCGGAATCTTTGAGACCACACCCGAATTTCTTGCCCAGCAGCTGGATGCGGTGTTCACCGATATCTACCCGGATGCCATCAAGATCGGCATGGTGTCATCGTCTGCGCTCATTGAGACCATTGCCAAAAAGCTGCGCCAGTACGATGCCAAGCACATCGTGGTCGATCCCGTGATGGTGGCCACCTCCGGCTCCAAGCTGCTGCAGGACAGCGCCATCCAGATCCTGACCGGGCAGCTTCTGCCCATGTCCGAGGTGGTCACGCCCAACATTCCGGAGGCCGAGATCTTGTCCGGCATGACCATCACCGATGCCGCCGGGATGGAGGCCGCTGCAAAGTGCATCAGCGAAAAATACGGCTGTGCCGTGCTCTGCAAGGGCGGCCACAAGGTGAACGATGCCGACGATCTGCTCTGGCGCAACGGCAGCGGCAAGTGGTTCCACGGCGAGCGCATCGCCAACCCCAACACCCACGGCACCGGCTGCACCCTGTCCAGCGCCATTGCCTCCAATCTGGCAAAGGGCTATCCCCTGGATGCCGCCGTAGAGCGGGCCAAGGCATATATTTCAGGCTGCCTGTCCGCCATGCTCGATCTGGGCAAAGGCTCCGGCCCCATGGACCACATGTTCGCCCTGCGCGGCGAATTCGTGGAGCACTGAGCCACAAAAAAAGGGCGATGATCTCTCATACGCCCCAGAACAGGATTCCCAGTCCCGCCGCCAACAGGATCATTCCGATGGGCGACGGGGCTTTTTGCGTCCGCTTCTTCCAGACAAAATGCACCGCCCATAAAACAGCAAACACAAGGATCGATCTCGCATCCGGCGCAAATCCATCCGCCAGCGTTTTGATGCCGCCCAGTGTGGAGAGCATCATATTCAGCGCGGTCGCCAGGATCATGGCCACCACACAGGGCCGCACACCGGAAAGAAAAGCTTCCACGCCCGCATACTTCATCAGATTTTTCAGCACCGCCGCGATCAGCAGGATGATGAAGAACGAGGGCAGCACCACCCCCAGCGTAGCGATCAGCGCCCCCGGAAAGCCGCCCTGTGATGACCCGATAAAGGTTGCCATATTGATTGCCAGCGGACCCGGGGTGGACTCCGAAACGGCGACAAAGCTCAGGAATTCTGCTTCGGTCAGCCAGCCATAACGCAGCACGGTCTCCCGCACCAGCGAGATCATCCCGTAGCCGCCGCCAAAGGAGAGCGCTCCGATCATCAGAAAATTGAGGAACAGTTGGAGGTAGATCATGCTTTCTCCTCCTTCCGCAGCTTTCTTAACAGGTAGAGCAGCACCCCTGCCGCCCCGCAGAGCAGGATGTAGTAGAGGGACGAGAAGGACACCGCCGCCACCGAGCATCCCACCATGGCCGCCACAACACCGGCAACGATGATCCTGTTGAAGGCCGTACCGGACAGGCTTTTCAGCATCTTCATCCCCGCCGAAAGGATCAGATAGATGACGCAGACCTGAATGCCCCGGAACGCGCTTGCCACTGCCGACAGCTGCAAAAACCGGTCAAACACCAGTGAGATCAGGTAGATGACCACAAACGAGGGCAGGCAGACCGCCAGCGTGGATGCCGCAGCCCCTTCTGCCCCTTCGATCTTATAGCCCACATAGGTGGCGCTGTTCACCGCCACCGGGCCCGGCGTGGACTCCGCAATGGCGACCATATCGAGAAATTCCTCCCGGCTCAGCCACTGCTTGTCCTCCACAAATTCCCGTTCCAGCAGGGCCACCATTGCGTAGCCGCCGCCAAACGTGAACGCACCAATCTTCAAAAAAGTCCAGAACAGATCTCTTGTTTTTTTCATACACTTCACCTCGCTGCCTGCCTATTATAACATAAAGTCTCCCATCAGGAAACCCATTCACAAGACCTTCGATCATCCTATCTCTTCCGGCACAAATGAGTCTTTCTCACAAACAAGGTAGATGTCCTTCTTCATTTTCTTCTCAAAGTATTGCTTCAATCTCATATTGGAATCCCACTTGTCCTGCGGATAAAAGCCATACCGTTTCTTTACATCGTTCATTCTATCTTCTATATCCAGAACCCCTTCCGCTCCTGCCAGACTATCACACAATTGGATCAGTCGGTCATAATCATCGTATACTGTCCTGGCTAATTCAGTCTTAATCATTTTCATCTCTTCATCTGAAACATCAAGCTTTCCAATGTATTCATCTAGAGTATGATTGTTAAAAGAATGCGTCAAACAGATCTTTGCCGCCTCATCATATCCAAGGCACATCATATATGTGTACCCATCGGAAACATGGCCAAGATGTCTTACGCCAAATTTTCTTCCTATATCATGCAGTAGGCCTAAAACATAGGCCTTCTCCGCATCCATATCTCCACATGCCGCTGCTATTTTTTCTGCACAATGTGCTGCTGTTAAACTATGTTTTCCCCAAGGTCCCGGATTATTTGATAGACCATCCCGAATCAACGCCATTGCTTCATCTCTTGTCGGCAGCATACCCTATCCCTTCTTTCCCTTTCCTTATGCATTGATAAAAACAAATGCCGAAAACCCGCATGAATACAGGCTTTCGGCATTTTGATCCATTACTCGAGCTCGGTAAGTTCGGATTCTTACTAAACAAATTTGTTTAGTAATGCTATTCTTGAATGTTCACTTTTTCATGAGATTGCTGTGCTAGATGTGGCTTGCTGATTTTTTAGTATCAGGATAGTATCACGCAACCAGTGGGATCTCTGTGAGTATTATAACGTATTTACGTTCAGGATGCAACCGTCTTTTAGGAATTCCACTTTGACTGAATCGGTGCTTCAAAGTTATGGATTTCTTCAAGGCACTTGTCCAATTGACTCATAATGACTTCTTCCGTGTCGTTCTCACTGTTAGCAAAAACCGTTGATTTGAAGAACAGCCGATAGTCTTGTGTCAACCGTTCACCATCTGTCAGTTCTGCCATCTTCAAAAAGGCAGTCCTCATCTCATCCGTAATACCCTTGCAGTAGAAATAGAGCTGCACATATAGTTCGTTCTTAAAGTTCGTAATCTCATAGAAGTAGTAATTGCTTGTTCTCCACGGGCTAAGCACATCCTCGTTTGTAGGTATTACCCGATTCAGGAATGGCGTTGTAAAGCGGACATACCGCCCCTCACAGTTATCTGCATCAAACTCAATTTTTCCGGCTTCTGCCTGCTTCTCGCACCACTTCTGTGCCATTGCCAGACGGTTAATGCCTGTTCCAACATTGCTAGGCCGAGCACTGTAAACAAAGTCTTCTTCCAAATCAAGGTCGTATTTCTTCAGAAGTGCCTTGATAAAGCAGATGCAGTCATAAGCAGAGTATCCAGTACTGATGTAAATATCGCTGTCATTTTTCAGCTTTACCGCATTCCGGATAGCGTCCTTATCGTAAGCAAATACTGGATTCTGCCACGCCGGGAATACTTCCAGATTTCGCGCCATATGATCAATAATGCTGCTGTTCGAGTCATACAGTTTGCCAGCCACTGAGCGAACCATAAGAGCAAAGCTATCCACATTGACCCTTTCACCCAGCAGTTCATAGTAGTTTACCCATTTATAGGTTGCATTGTGTGGATCAGCCACTGTATACAATTGGTAGCGTGGGTCAGAGAAGTCGATTTTCGTTGTGGGCAGTTCAATAGGAAATAGTTTTAATACCGTCTTAGACAGCCGCTCCGAACGAGCCTCTATTGTCTGTGCATTCCACTCTGTCTTGTCCTTCACATCACTATAAAGAACAGTCACATGAGTGTTTTTATCTGACAGCATATTGAGTTTTTCTGTAAAAGGCAAATCCCCCAGCTCACTATTATAGCCTGTCAGTGTCAAATTGCCCAATGTGTGCAGATACCGCTCTCGCACCATTGCCCAATCACTGCCTAGCATTCTCTGCCATGCAGTCGATAGATTCTTGTTCTGCGGCATGATATGCTCAATGGTCAAAGCATCTGTCTTGATTTGCTCTTTTCCCTGATTCTCGATTGCCACAAGCAGATATTTACACAGTGCGTTCTTCCGATAAAGATTGCGCTCTTTTAATGCGGCTACGAACTCTGCATCACTGGGCATCACATCCTTAGATGTCAGCTGAAGCAGGAAAGACACGATAGCATCATAGTAATTGTTCTTATTTTCCGGACGATTGAACACACGTCCATAAAGGGTCTTATACAAGCCACGCAGCGAGTTTGAACCTACTTCACAAATCAAGCGGCGGATGCTATAATTCAGCAGCAGTCGTAAAACCTTGCAGAGCGTTTCATCATCGATCACACCAGCCTCAAAGTCGTCAAACACGCTGAACAAGAACAAATACACTGTCGTTTGTTTCAGGGTTCGGAGGCCTTTCAGTAACTGATTTGCTGTACTGCTCAGGCGTTGTTCATCGCCGTAGTAAAAAGCATGATACTGTTGAGCATAATGCAGAATTTCCTTCAGCATGGACTCATTGGTATACTGCCCACGTGAGTAGAGGGCTTTAAACTCATCGTAGGCCGTACTCTCCTTAGCAAATCCATCCATTTTGAAATTCAGATAGTCAAGGAAGAATCCCTCCAACTGATCTTTGGACAGCATCTGCTCTGCTTTAAGCCAGTAATCCTCATATAAACGATCTTGGTCTGTATCTGTCATCAAAACAAAGTTTCGGATTTTATCCGACAAACTTAGCGGAACGCCTGTAGAATTGATTCGTTCAAAAATTTCCTGTGCATTATCGTCATCATCATCCAGCTTAATCTCTGCGCAGGTCAAATGTTCAAGACCATCGTAGATATTGCCAACCCCCATGTCCGGGTTATCATTTAAAAATTCCTGAATCAAATCGCAAAACAGCTCATAGTTCCGATAAATGCCACTCGTCCTATCCATCTGTTCAGCATGATCTTCCATCAACAGCATGAGTTGATTATTATCGCTTTTTATTGGCTTTAGCTTTAGTTTGCTAGAATCATCAATATTGTATCTTTTGAATTTGTCAACATTGAATAGAACTTCCGCCAACGATTTCTTTTCCTCATCTGTAACAGCTTTATCTATCAGTGCTTTTATCAGAATATAAATTGTTGTCAGTCTCTGCTGACCATCAATAACAACATAGTAGTTGATTTTCTTTTCGCTCTTCAAAGGCGCATATACAACCGATCCGCAAAAATGTCTACGATCTCTTTTATGCGCAGTTACTACATCGACAAACAGTTTCCTACACTGTTCAGCTGACCATTCATAGTTACGTTGGTAAACAGGAATTGCATATTGGCACTTATTCGGTTCGATAAAGTCATTTATAATTCGACCTTCTTCAATTTTCACGCCGCAGTCCATCTCCCATCATTTTTTCTGATTATACCAAATATGCTTTTTTCTTTCAATCTTTCCTGTTCAAAAGCTCCAACCATTAAGTTTTTCTTAATGATTCCCATCACCAAACTCGAACCATCTGGAAATCCCGGATAGTTGACAGACCACCCAAGTTATTAAGCAACGCTTAACAACTGCCCTGAACTCTTCGGATTTTCCGAAAAGTTGCCACTGTACGCCCTATAAAGAATAAAAGACACAAAAATGCCCTCTGAAAAACTTACCGTTTCTCAGAGGGCATTCTCATGTCTCTCTTTATGAATAATCGCCTGATAGTATCAAAGCAGTATCACAGATCCTTTTGACTCTCAAAATATTGCATTGCATCAATACTTTTCAGGTTTTGAAGATTACTCGAGCTCAATGGTGGGCAGTTATCTTCTGTTCGCATAGGCTGTTTTCTATTCTTTCCAGTGCTTGTATTTCCTGCATTTCCTTGGTTCTTGCTGGCTTCTGGGTGCTTTTGTTACTCGGATGTTACTTCGGTGTTACTTTCGGGCTCCACCAAACCCAGTTCCGCAAGGTAGCGGTTCACGGCCTCATTGATGAAGTCGCTGCGGCTCATGCGGCCGCTCTCAACATTCTTTTCGTGGTCGTCAATGTAGTTGTCGATAATGTCCAGGGTGCCGGTGGGGAGGTGTACCGTTGTCGGCACTCTCCGGCTGGCTCCCTTCATAGGCCTTCCGTATGGCATTTTATTCCCTCCTGTTACTTGTTGCGGTGGTTCTCTGCTGCTGCGGCCAGAACGTCCAGATCTTGCCGCAGCCCAGGGGCCAGGGCATCCACCCAGCGCGCCGGGATGGCTGAAAAACCAAACCAGGCGCCTGCCAGGCCGCCGGTAATAGCCGCGTTGGTGTCGGTATCGCCGCCCAGGTTTGCGGCCGCACAGACGGCCTCCTCGAAGGTCTGGGCGTGTGCAAGGCAGCTCACGGCGGTGCACATACTGTCCACCACATAGCCGCCCGCTGCATACGTCGCGGGCTTCTCCACGGAAGCGTCGTAAAACGTCCCCTTCAAGCACTCGTGCAGGAAGTCGGCCACGTTGCCGTCCTGGTACTTACTAACCGATTCTGTAAGTAAATATACCATTCTCGTGTACAGAATGCAAGCCTCCGTGGACTTGTCGCCGCGGTGGGTCATTTCCGCAAATGCCATGGCCTGTATTTCTGCGCTGTTCTTCATTCTGCAATAAAGGCCAGGGTATACGGTGCGCATCAGAGCGCCGTTGCCCTCCACCGGGCGGCCGCCGTCCCGCCGGGTCTGCCGCGCCGCTTCCTCCCAGTCCGCGGCCGTGGGAACGCCCTGCCAGCGAATACGGCCCAGCTGCTTTGCAACGGCAATGCTATGGGAGCAGGCGCCGCCAATGTCCTTTGGCTTGCTGTCAGCCCATGCAATAAACTGCTGTCCCACAGAAGCGACCAGATCCAGGCCGTTGTCCCCTTCCAGGGCATCCAGGATGCCGCGGGCAACGCAAAGGGTCATTTGCGTGTCGTCCGTCACCTCGCCGGGCTTCAAGTTCAGCCAGCCGCCGCCGATCATGTCGGTAACGCGGCCGTATATGTCGCAGATCTGCCGGTCGCTCATAAATTCCAGGGGGCCGCCCAAGGCGTCGCCCACGGCCACGCCGTACAGGGCGCCGCGGATTCGGTCAAGCTGCTTTTCGTTAATCTTCTTCATTTCTGTTCCTCCTGTCCAGGCATCCGGCCAACAATTACGCGGCCCTTCGTGTCCAAAAGTGTATAATGTGCCAGCTCTGCAAAAATTTTCGCTGCTTCTTCCGGTTCATAAAGGTCAACAAACGAAATTTTTTCACTTGGAAACTCTTCCGGCACCTGTATAACTTGGGCATAAAAGTTTCCGCTCATGCCCAGGTCAAAAAGATCCTCGATTATGTCGTTCTGGTCAATCTTCTGCCTGCTGGTCTTCCCGACAAACCTATACGCTGCCATGGTCGGCATTTCATCAACGGATTTCAAATGCTTGCAAATTTCCGCCTTTGCGCCTCCTCACGCATGGACCGCAGGGTCGAAGCCCTGGGCCTTTATGTTCTTCGCCCAGGCCGTCACCATGGCGGCAAGGTCCTTTTTCATGGCCGGGTAATATTTTGTCGGCTTCCCGTCCACGAAGTCTTTGTAAACTTCCCAATAACGGCCGATGTAGTCGTTCTGGTAGGTCAGCGGCTCCACCGTGCCGTTTTCCCGGTCAACGCCCATAGTCACATCCGGATCCCGCATGAGGTCGCCGTCCCGCTCCTCGTCGTATGTTCCCCAATCGGAAAGATCTTCCCAATTCCATTCGCTGTCCTCGGAGAAAACATTGCCGTTTTCGTAGTGCGCCGTTGTAATACCCAGATAGCCATTGCACCGGTACAAAACCAGCACTTCGGTTTCCACCTTCGGAGGGTCCTTGTCGGGGTCGCGCCAGGCGGGAATCATCTTTTGGGGGTCAATCACCGGCAGTTTTTTTAACTCCTCGATTTCGTCCTCTGCCGCTTCCTCAACCGTCAGAACTTCCGTTGCACCTTCCAGATCTTCCAGTTCCTTTTTGAGATCTTCCAGGAGCGGGCCAATATCAACGATTCTTCTTTCACTCATGCCTTTACCTCCACAGTCTTTGTGTAAACGCCCGTTCTCTCCATTTGTTCCTGCAAGATTTCCGGCGGAGTATGTGGTTTTCTCATGCTCGGCGGGAGCGAACGGAAGCCGTTTTCTCCGAATCCGTCCCAGCCCATCGGGCTGCCAGTAAGCGGGCAAAGTGGGCCTTCATTGTCCTTGTCAAAAATGCAGATGTCACCGCAGCAATTTGCCTTTCTCCTGCATTTCTCACAGTAAATCCGAATCGTTTCCGCGGCCGCTGCGGCCTCCCGGTCTTCATCTGCCTGGCTCTTTCCTTTTCCGCCCGTTGTAAGCTCGTCCAGTGCGTCAATAACGTGCATAACAGTTACAGTCGCTTCATGGTAGCCTTGCAGCTCATAGCCTCCGGCAGCTCCAAGAAGGAGGCGCCGGAACGAATCGGCTTCAACGAATACGTTTTTGCTCTCTGTTTCGCCCTGGCCGCCAGCGTCCGCCCTGGCTTCTTCTTCGTCCTCGCGCCGCAGCTCGTCAAGCGCCGTACTCGGGAGCTGCCAGTCGCAAACGTCAAAAACCCGGCGGGCCATGTGCTCGTCCCAGAGGCAGGTTTCCATAAAGCCGTAGCCCGTGAAGAAAAATTCCAGGACCGCATTTATTTCCCCAACATCGAGGGGCCGGTCTGTCGGGATCTCATTCAGCGAAGTGTCCGGGATGTAAATTATGTCGTGGTTCTCGTCGAACCGTTCAACGTTCTTCGCTTTATAAATCTGGCAACACTGACCGGCCGTAAAATCAAAAAGCTGGTCAAGCTGGGCTCCCGCCCGGAGTTTGGTTTCCAGTTCTCCAATAGTCATTTTTATTCCTCCCGTGCCTTCCGAAGGCACTTCATTTTGTAGGCAGTTACCTGGTAGCCCTGCCAGCGGTCAGAAAACCATTGCTGCCAGGTTGCGCAGCCCGGGAAGGTCTTGCGGGCTCCACCTTTTCCAATGGTAATGCTCGTGCAGCCAGCGGAAGCGCATTTGAGGCAAGGGCTGTCCGCCGGGCGCGGGAGGTTGTCTGTGCTGCTCATTGTGTGTTCTCTCCTTTCGCCTTATTTCCGGCCCCTGCGGGCCTTCGGTGGCTCGCTGTTCATGGGCTGGTATCTGTTCTTATTCTCGTTCCATTCAAGCGCCACAGGGCTTTCACAGTTCAGGCAGGGCATATCAAATGCAGTGTCCTGGATGTTCGTGTGGTAGCGGTAGGAGCTGCCGCACTCGCACCAGATCTTGACCTGGCGCATATTTTTGAGCTCCGTTTTCCCGCCGCACTCCCGGCAGTAGCACGAAGAAATAGGCGTTTTTGCGCAGAAGCCGCGTTCCTGGCCGCACTTCTCGCAGCGCACATACAGGAAGCCGGTAAACTTTGCCGCGGTGGGCGGCTCCGGGGCTCTGTGGGCGCTTTCGGCGGGCTGTGCGGGTTTCACCTTTGCCGAAATGTTCAGCCGCTGCACAACGCGTTCTTTCTGCGGTGCAGGGCTCTGGAAAATCTTCGGTGCAAAGGGCAGCTTGTCCACCACGCCCTTCACGGAATCTTCCACAGCCCTTGCCACGGTCTTTTCCAGCGGTTCTTCCTGCTTCTGCCGGGCGGCCGCTGCCTCCTTCTTTTTCAGTTCGCCGAGAATTTCCACGGCCAGGTCGTCCAGCATGGCCCGCTCCGCGGCCGTGTGGCCCGGGTCGCCAAATGCGGCGCCCGCCTCATAGCAGGCCCGGCGCAGGACGCGCAGTTCTTCAACGTTGAAGGCTTCAAAACGTACTTTTTCCATGTGTTTCTCCTTACTCCACCGGTACAATCTGGCCGTCAATATAACGGCAAATTTTCCCCTGTTCGTTATAATACGGAACTGCAAATACGCCATACACACCGCTGTAATCTATGTAATACAAAATCTTTGTATCTTTCGCATAAACCAGCGGTTGCGGTCTCATTACGCTGATAAACCAGTCCGCTTTCCCGATTTCGTCGCCATCTTTCGGTGGCCTTCCCTCAAGTGCTTTTTCAATCTTCCCGCATCCCGTCAGAATCATTGCTGCAAGGGCCACGCAAACAATAGTCTTCTTCATATGTTTCTCCTCAAAGCCAGGCTTCCACAATGCTGTCGTCCGGTGCTGCCGGAAGGCGGTTCATTTCGGCCGGAATCGTTTTTCGTAAATCTTCCAGGGTATCTTCCAGGACCATGTATTGGGTGCTCGTCGGAACGCTCATGTCCCAAAGGCGGGCAACGTAGCGCCGCGGGTAGTCGTCCTGGTTCGCCGTCACGATAATAACGGGGATCGCGGCCTGCTCCGTCAGCTTCGCATACTCGAAGCGGGCTAAATAAATATCGTCACTCATTCCAGAACTCCTTCCAGCTTTTCAATGGTTTCCAGGTATGGCAGGCCGGTGCGGCCGCCGAGGTGCACTTCCCAGGCCGGGAGAAAATCCTCCGGGGCTGCGCTTGCCATGGGCGGCGGCGTCCAGGTCTGGCCGTAGGCCGTCACGATGGGCGGGGTGCGTTTCTTCTTGGCTGTTCCCCTTTGGGCCGTCCATGCGCTCCTGGCAGCTTTCCAGAATGGCCATGGAACGGCAAAGAAGCGGCGGAGGTTGAAGCTAACAAGAATCATGCCCACCGCCTTGTCGGTCGTCCAGGCGTCCAGGAAGGCCGCCTGGTGGGGCTGCACCGCGTCAAAGTCAATGCGGCCGGTGTGGGTCTGCTTGGCTTCCACCGCAACAGGGGTGCTATTGTAGCGGCCCAGGAAGTCAACGCAAGATTTATGCTCCACCTTGCAGCTCTTGATCTGGCCGGTGCTGTCGCGTATCGGCAAAAACTCCGTGGGCACCTTGTAAACCACGGCCTTGCCGCTGCGGGTGTACAGGTCGTTCACCTGTATAACGAACTCTTCAAAATCACGGCCGCGGTTTGCGAATGTGTTGCAGCCTCTCATGCTGTCCTCCCTGGGCTTTAATTTTCTTCTGCCACTCACAGAGGGGGCAGATGTAGGATTTCCCGCCGCCTTTCGTTATGCGGCTCACGTTCCAGCGGTTCCCACAGATCTTACAGATCCGGTAGCACCGGCCATTCTCTGCGCTCATTTCGCCCTCCACGAAGGGCCGTCAAGGGGAACTGCAAGGCACATTTCCCGGAGGCGGTCAATCATCTTCTGGGCGTTCCGCTCGCTGCACCCGGCCGGTGTCAGGCTTCGGGTCAGCTCTTCGGTGCCGCAGTTGGTCGTTACGATCACCGGCATATAGGCTTCATAGCGGGCATTTACAATGGTGAAGATCATGGATGAAGTCCACTCCGTCGCGGCCTCGCTGCCCAGGTCGTCAATAATCAGCAGCGGGGTTTCGGTGTAGAGCTTCAAAATGTCCGCCTCGTCGCCCTGGCCGTTGTAGGTCCTGCGCACGTTCGCCAGAAGGTCGATCATGGTCATGCACAGGGCCGGGGTGCCGTTTCGGATAAGTTCATTTGCCACAGCTGCGGCCAGGTGCGTTTTGCCGGTGCCGTAGCCGCCCACCAGGAAAAGGCCGTTGCGCTCCTGCTGCGGCGGCACCGCTTCGCCGTCCTTGCCATTGCTGGGAAGCATCTGCGCTTTGAAGGCTGCCGCATACTCTTTGCAGGCGGTATAGGCCTTCTGGTTCTCCGGCGTCACCTGGAAGCGGTCAAAGGTCCTGTTCTGGAAGCGGGCGCCCATGCCGCTGTCGCCCAGCAGGCGGTTTATACGCCGGTTGAAGGCTGCGGCGGCTTCTACGGCTGCTCTGGCTTCCTCTGCGGCCTTGTTCTTGGCCTCTGTCCTCTCCCAGTAGGCTTGTGCCATGGGGCAGGTGCAGCGCTCTGGCTGTGAATCCCAGCCGAAAACGCGGTGCGGTGCAATGGCCGGAAGGAGGAAGCCTCTGTATTGCAGGGTTTTGCCGCAGAATTTGCAATGCTCCGGCTCTGGTGCCGGTTTGTCCATCTTGTAGCCGCGGCGGGTCGCCTCGTCTGCCAGGATGGAGGTTTCACGCGGTGTGGAATCCTGCAAGGTCTTGGGTTGCCGGGATTGCGTCCCGCTGGCGATCATATCGCCCAGCTTTTCCATTTCGTGCTTCCTCCTTTGTCCATTTATCTGCATCCACGGCCGCGGCCATGTCCTTCACGCCCTTGTCCCTATACCGGGCCAGAACGCCGCGGGTGTATTTCCAGTTCGGCGCTTTGTTCCGCTGGGCGATTTCCATTGCGTGGATCACCACATCGGCGCCAAACTCCGCAACCGCCTGGGTTAGGTCTTCAAGTTCCCAGCGCGGCGGCATCGGGTTGATGTTGTTCAAATAAAACTGTCCAGCCCGAGCCAGCTCCGGGTCTGTTCGCGGTTCCGCTCTCTGTGGCGGATGCGGGGTCACGACAAGCGGCTTTTGCTGTGGCGCAGGAACTTTGTTTGTTTCCATCCGGGCGGCCTCTGCGACCTTCTCTGCCCGCTTGCGCTCTTTGAATCGCCGTTGCCGCTCTCGCGCTGCTTCCCGGCGGGCCTCCGCTTCAATCTGGCCTGTGTTTTCGGCCCAGTCATGGAGCCGGAAGCCGTCGGGTGTATGATCTATGTAACCGGCATCCACTAAAGCCGCCATAAAGTCGGCCGGTTCGCCTGCCCACCCGGAAACCTCTGCGATCTCCGTCGGCGTCAATCCCACCAGGCTGCCGTCCTTTGCGTTGTTTGCGGCCCAAACCCAAAGCATTGTGAGGTGGCCGACTGCCTGGGCGACGCCTATCCCCAGCAGGCCTTTAAGGCGCAGCGTCTTTCGGTGCGTCAAAGTCCCCTGTTCAATCTTTACCCCGGTCATGTCGTCCTCCATCGTGAAAAATTAACAAACGTACACTTCCGCGCCGGTAAGTCGTTGGATCTTGCGCTTCATTTCGGCTTCGTCTGAATTTTCCGCCGAAAGGTGCACGAGGTAAATTTGTTTCAGGTGCGAAAGGTCGCTGGCCTCCAAAAACACGATCAGGTGTTGGAGGCTCATGTGGCTGTGCATCAATCGGGCGGCGCGTACTGTCGGCAGCACGTCTTCCGCAAGGTTTTCTTGCACCCGTTCCCGGGTGTAGTTGCACTCGCCCAAAATGTGGGTAATGCCGGAAAATTTGTATTTCAGGTAATAGGTATCTGTGAAATAAAGCAGCTTTTCCCCGGTTTCGGTCGATTCCAGCAAAAAGCCCTGTGAATCCGGCGCGTCGTGCTCAACATCGAACGGAAGCACCAGGAAGGTTCCCACCGTCAGCTGTTCCAGCGGCCGCGTAACGTGCAGCCTGTGGCCTTCCAGGTGGCAAGCATCAATAGTTCCCTGGCCGGTGTAAACGTCCACGCCGTAGCGTAGAAGGGCTCCTGCGGCCTTGCTGTGGTCCCCGTGGCAATGCGTAATAAAGCAGCCTTTCAGCTCTCGCACACGGAAGCCGCAACCTACCTGGATAGCCTTCAAGGGAATACCAGCGTCAAGCAGCAGCGGGGTTTTGCCATCGGAGATCCAATAGGCGTTGCCGCTGCTGCCGCTGGCAATGGGCCGAATGTCCACTTAAAAATCCGGCTCCGCAACGTCCCACTGTGCCGGGGCTGCTTTCCGGCTGGTGGGCTTTGCCGCGGGCGCCGCCTGGGGTTCCAGAACTTCGCCGGTGCTGGCATCGACCTGGATTGTCTTCTTGGGCTCCGGCAAGCTTGCGGGCGCTGCGGGCTGCGGCGCGGTGTCAATCAGAACGGTGTTGGCCTGTTCCTGGATCTCAGCCTCCGCCTGGATCTCGGCATAGGCAACCTCTCTGGCCTTCATCACGCGGTAATCTTCGTCCAGCTTTTCGGGGTCGCGTACAATGTGCTTTGCGCTGAAGACCTCGCGGATCAGGGTCTTGCGGCACATTTCATCAAACCAGCCTTCCACGGCGGTGTCTTCCTTCTTGCCGGTTTCCTTGTTGTAGACCTGTTTCGTGCCGCCCCAGAACTCGGCGCTTGCGTACTTGGGCATACGCTTCCGAATGGCAGCCAGGGGCATAATGATGAGCTCGTTCTGCGTTGGGTCATCATATTCGAGGTAGCCAAAGCCGCCCACAACGTCGCCGCGGTCAAAGGGGTTCACGACCTCGAACTCGTAGGAAGCGACCGGGTGGCGGCTGTCCTTCGGGTGCGGGGTGAACTTGTCGTTGCTGTAAACAAGCTCGATCGTGTCCGACTTGGGCGGGCGCTGCGCGTATTTCAGGGCAACGTAGCGGATGCCGTTATAACCAGGCATCAGGGTCACGTCATACAGGTTCGTTCTGTTGTTCTTGTAGGGAATCGGGAACAACATATTTTCGCACTGCATATCCAGGCCCATGCGAGCGTAGCGCACCAGGTCCATTGCCAGGTCTTGGAGGTTGACGAACTTCCACGTTACGGGGAGGCTTTCATCATACTTGTGGTCACGGTTCTTCGCGTTCTTTGCCACGCGGTTTTCCTCCGCCATAGCCAAAGCGCGGTCGATCTGTATGAAATAGCCCTGGATCAGGCGGCGCTGGAAGTCCGTCACTTCCACCTGGCTGCCGGTGCTGCTGGCGAACTGGGCCAGCACCTTTTTGGTGAAGCGGGTGCCGATGCTCTCGGTGGTGGTTTCCACAACCGCGTTTTCGACTGCGGGGGTCATTGCTGCGTTGTTCTCTGTGTTCATGTGTGTTCCTCCATTTTATTTCTTGCTGGCCGCGTAGAAGTCTACGGGCGGCAGCTTTACGTTTTTTTCAAGCTCGTCCGCCATCTGTGCGGCCGCCGGGTCCTGTTTTGCCAGGCTGGCGGCAATGTGGCGGTGGAGCATAATCAACATGGCGGTGTCTGCCATCGGGTACGGGCCAAGGGCTTCCGCAATACAGTTGAAGTAGTGCGCAAAGCCTTCCAGCAGCACCCGCAGGCCTTCTTCCGGATTGTGTTGCTCCATGGTCAGCTCAACGGCCCGGGGCAGATACAGCGAAGTTCCCGGGGCCGCCTTGGGCTCCTCCAGCTTCTTCCAGGGTGGGCGGAACGGAAAATTATTTTTCATGTGTGTTCTCCTCTTTGTCGTTCAGGACGTCAAAAACTGTTACCTGGTTCGGGTCCGGCATTTCCCGAAGAGCTTTCATGCGGCAAACGTGGCCGATGCCGTTCCTTACACCCTCTTTGCTGGTCAGCAGGCCACCGCAGCGGCGGCAGCGGCAGGCCTGGATCATAAACGTGCCGGGCTCCCGGTCCTTGTCTGGGGCGCTCATTTCTTCCCTCCCGGAATCGGAATCACAACCGTGGTGACGTGCTGCAAAATGTCGTCTTCCAGTTCCGGGCCGTTTGCAGGCATAACGCCGCGGATGCTATCGTGAACGGCCTTCATGGCTGCAAGGAAAATAGGCGCATCCGTGCCCGGAAAGGTCTGGATAAGGTTCTTGAACTGCTGGCCGTAGAAATTCAAGCCCTGCTGCATCATGTTTTCGTCCAGCTCCGGCCCGGCCTCGTAGATCTTCCGCATAAAAGATTCGTTCATTTGTCTACCTCCACGCGCAGGCTTTCGTCTTCTGCGCTCACGACCAGGCGGATCACCTGGGAATCAACAGGGAGAAGCTCGGTCACGCTCTCGGCATTGTCTACCACAATCGGCAGCCGGACACCGTAGTGGTGGGAAAGCGTGGCGATAATTTCCAGGCCAGCGTTTACCACGGCCGCCTTGTTGGCGGTGGAATACGGCACCATGGCGCCGCCCTCGCCGGGCACCAGAACTTCGCAGCAGTCAGCAACGCCGCCGTTCGTCTGCTCCCGGAAAAGCTGGAAACTCACGGACTTGAACTTGCTGTTGATGCGCTCGGTCAGCAGGGCCACTTTGGTTTTTACGAAAACCTCACACAGGTAAACGCCCTGTTCGGTCTTCTCGTACTCGGCGGCCAGGCTCTTTTCCTCGGCTTCAAGTTCTGCAATGCGTTGGCGCTGGCGTTCTGCGGCCGCTGCCTGGCTCTGCATATAGCGGATCTGGCGGCAGTTGTTCATAGCCGCCTGCTGGCGCTCGTTCACTTCACGAAGGGCCGCGCTCTGCTTCTGCTCGGCCGCCTCGATCTGGCCGGAAATGGTCTGGATGGTCTTCGCAATGGCCCGGCCGCGGTCGGTTTCGGAGAAGTCCTGGCGGGGCGGCTCTGCCTTGATGGCTTCTTTGCGAGAGGTATAGATTTCATCGGCGCGGGCCTCGGCTGCCGTTGCCTTTTCTTCGAGGGCCGCAATGTCCTGTTCAAGCTGGGCAATGGCTTCCTTGCTGGCTTCCTTCTTGCCCTTGGCGTTGATGGCTTCCAGCTTGGCGGACCGGCGCTGGAGGAAGTCCGCGCGGAGCTCTTCCACCTTTTCCTCCGGCAAGGCCTGGCCGCAGGTCGGGCAGATCTCGCGGTGCTCGTCCCAGGTTTCGGCCGCTGCCTCTTTGTACTCGGCCAGGATTTCGGCCCGGCGGGCCTTCATGTGTTCCAGGTCTGCTTTCTTCCGCCGGGCGTCTGCGGTGGCGTTGGCGGCTTCCGTCTTGGCCTCCAAAAGCTCGGTTTCTGCCTTTTCCTGGGCCTTGCGGTGCTCGGCCCGGACCTCGCTGCCTTCCTCAATGTACGCGGCTTTTGCTGCCGCATAGTCCGCCTTGGCGTTTGCCAGAGAGCTGCGGAGCTCGGAAGTGTCACCGGCCAGAATCGCCCGTTTCTCCTCCGCAATCTTGGCTTCCTCTGCCTCTGCTGCGGCCAGCTTGTCCGCCAGGTCTTCGGCCGCCGGGAGGTCCTTGTCAATGGCGCGGGTTGCCTCGTCAATGCGGTTCGGGATGGCTTCGATTTTCTTGTTCAGGTCGGTTTTCTTGGTGGCCGCGATCTTCCGGTACTCGTCCACCTTATAAAGGCGGGTCGTGCTGCCGGGCATTTTCAGGAACTCGGGCAGCCCTGCCAGCTCCGGGGTGCTGGCGATCACGTCGGCGTCGGAAACGTCGCCGCAAATGTCCAGGAGGATTTCCCGGCGCTTCGTCCAGTCCATAACGGAGGGAAAATAGTCGGGCATGGTCAGCAGCTTCATGGTTTCCTCGCCGCCGCAATACTCCTGGACGGCCGCCGTGTACTCCTTTTCCTTGCAGGGGACGCCGTTGATCTGGTAGTCAATGGTATTCCCGGAGTATTCCTCGTTCGCGCTGCCACGCTTGCGCTTCCAAACTTCGTGAAAGGTCTTTTTCAGGATCACGGTCTGGCCGTCGTCCAGTTGGAAGGTGCCGGTTGCGCTGTGTTCCAGGTTGTGCAAGTCCCCGTTGGGGCCCTTGGTCTTGGGGTCCCAGTTCTTCGCCCATGTGCTGGGTTTGCCGAAAAGCAGCCAGGTGATGGCGTTGAAAACGGTGGTCTTGCCGCTGGCGTTCCGGCCGTAAATGCTGGCGCTGTGGCCGTCCAGCCGGATTTCTTCATGCTTCAAGCCCTGGAAGTTTTCAAGGCTCAACGTCAAAAGCTCCATTGTGTGTCCTCCTTGATTTTGCGCGAAAGGCGTGTTAAAATGTTGGTGTGTGTTCTTGGGGTCGTCAATTCTTGGCGGCCCCTCTCTTTATTGTCCAGGCTGAAAACGCGGCTTCGCGGATGTACTCCGCGGCAAGCTGTGCCATATAGTCGGGCTGCTCTCTGCATCCGTCATACCCGCAGAACTCTGCGATATGGCGGATTTTTATTTTGGCCTTCTCCCAGGTTTCCGACCACGCGGAATCGCTCACAGGGTGGCCGAGAATCGCGCTGGTGCGCTTCCGGGTTTCTTCCTCGCTCATAAGCCGCACCGCTCCATGAAATAGCTACGGGGAACGCGACCGCGGGGCACTTCGTAACCCTTGGCGCGGAGCTCGTTGTTAAACTTCTGGATGGTGTGGTAGGCGGTGGACTTGGAAACGCTCAAAATCTCCATTGCCTCGTCCACGCGCACCATTTTGGAAGGCTCCCGGGCGGTTTTCTTACTTCTTGCCATTGCAGGCCTCTCCTTTCAGGTTCTTTTTGATCCAAAGCTGCATTGCCTCTGCCGTGGCCGCAACGTTCTTCATGTAGGCCAGGATCTCGCCCATCTGCACGTCCTCGCCGGGGTCCACGCGGCCGTCCTGGGCAATGGAAATAATAGCGGCGCTGATCTTGTCGGCGCCCTGCAAGGCGGCAAGGGCCTGCATCATAACGCGGTCGAACTCCTGCACGGCGCAGGGCTTCACGTTCTGGCGGCCAATCGGGCAGCACGTCGAACAATAGAAGTTCAAAAGCTGCGGGGCGTCGTAGGCATCGGCCAGCAGCATAACTTCTTCCGGGTAAGGGGTGATGCTGTCCAGCTCTATGCGAGCCAGGCGGGTGCGGTCAATGCCCGTTTCGTCTGCTGCACCTTCGCGGCTGCTGAAGCGGTCGTTGACCTTCGCAGCCTCCATTCGTGCCAAATAGAAAGGGCTGTTTGCCGCTTTCGTGGCGGGTTTGCTCATGTGTTCCAACCTCTTTTCGTGGTAAAATTTAAGTAGCGGGCCAGTTCTTCGGGGTAAATAGGCGGCCTTCTTGCCGGGCAAGCGCCCGAAGGTCCTCTTTAGCCTTTCTTACGCCCACGGTGTTGTCCCAGGCGTAATAGTTGCCGTCCGGAGCCAGAATGTGCCGTTTACATTTGCCGTTGCATCGGTCAATAATGGCCTGGTAGCTGAAATAGTTCTGCTTGGCAGCCTGGCGGGCACTGGAATAGCATTCCAGCAGTTCACCGGCGGCGCTGAATTTCAGCACCGGCCGCCGGGTGCTATCCGCGCCGGTCATGCGGCCTATTTCTTCCGGGGTGCGGAAAACCAGGTTCCAAACGGAGTTGTCCGCCGGGTTGCCGTTCTTGTGAAAAATCGCCATCCCGGGAGGAACTGGCCCCAGAAAGGTTTCTGCCACGACCTTTGCGGCGGAAACCTCCTTCCTGTGCCCTTCCAGATCTGTGAGGTGCACAAAGCGTTTTGCGCTGTCCCTGGCCTTTCCGTGGGGCTTTTTCTTGAACTGGGCCATAATTGTGCGGCCTCCGTTCTTGCGCCTCTGGCCGCGCCAGAAGGTATTTGCAATGCGGCCCATGTCGCTTGCCTGGTACTTGCTGCCATAGCCGGGCACGTCCCGCCAGGTTTCACTTACGGCCACTGGTCTTCCTCCTTCCAGCGGTCTTCTTCCGGGCGGCTCCGCCGGTCCTTGCAGTCTGCGCACCGGGCGGCGGAAACCATGCCCAGCACGAAGAAACCGTCGCAGGCGCCAGCTACTAGGCCGCCAATAAACAAAAGAATCACTGTTTTTCGCCTCCCTTGGCTTTCTCCCGGTTTTCCCGGATGGTCCTTGCAACGCCCCTGGAAAGCAGCGCGCCGAACTCCTGGGCCACTTTGTCGGGGTCTGCATCGTCCTTCACGGTGCCCACGATCACGGCTTTGGCGGCTTCCAGAAGAAACGTTACAAGCTCGCCGCTGTCCCGGATTCCGTCTTCCAGCGGCGGGGTGTAGAAGCTGAACTCGGTTTCCCTCTCGGTGATCGTCACCCTTCGCACGGTTCCGCCTCCTTTTTCCCTGCTTTCTCCTCTGCCCGGCGCTCCCGCTCGTCCTGGATGTCCTGGGCAATGTAGCTGGTAAGCGTCTTTGTGAAGGACGCTGCCACCTCCTGCGGGTCCGTGTCGTCCTTAACCATGGCCGCGATCAGGCCGGAAGTTGCCCGGAACAGAAACAAGATTGCCCTCCACGGGTCCTGTGCAACTTCGCCGGTCATTTCAAAAGAAATGCTCTCGCCCTTGTCCACAATGCGGATGCTTTCAAATTCTTTCATGCGTATTCCTCCGGGGCCCCTCTGGACCTCCACACGCCGTAGCTCAAAGGCTCCCGCCCTGCGGCCCGGCGCTGCTCGTTGTATTTCTTCAAGACTTCCAGGTCGTCGTCCAGGTTCCGAGGCTTCGGCTTTGCGGCCTCCGCGGCCAGCCTGGCCCGCTCTGCCTCGTTCGCCTTGCGAACGGATTCCCTGTTGTGGCCCACGCGGCAGACGGCGCAGCGCTTTGTATTGCCCGGCACGTCAACCATAACCGTGCCGCAGTCCACGCATTTCACCGTTGTGTGAAACATGGTCAGCCTGCCTTCCGCTTCGTGCTGGGCTTCACGGTGCCCTTCTGGGCCTTGTGGATCTTGCGCTGCTGCTTTTCCCAGTCGTTCACAACAAAGCTCATGCGGCCCAGGGCCAGCGCGCTCAAGAGCAGGATCATTGCCGCAACAAAGAGGCTGCCGGAAAACTCGCCGCCCGTCTGTACGTTACCCTCGCCGCCCATCCCAAGAAATAAGCCAGCCATGCCGCAGGCAACTGCGGCGTACTGCATAATCATTGCCTTTCTACTCACGTTGCTTCCTCCTGTGGTCTTATGGTCACGCCTTCCGGGTCAACGGTAATCACCGCGCCCAGCCCGGCGGCCAGCTTCATAACGGTGCCCAGCCGGGCCCGTTCAAGTTCTGCGCCCGGCCTGGTCAGTTTGAAAACTGCCCCCATGGAAAGTCCTGCGGCTTCGCACAGCTTCGTCATGGAAAGGCCGCGCAGTATGCGGAGCTCGTCAATCGTCATTTTCCGAGCCTCCAATGTTTCCCAGCGCACCCAGCAGGCGCAGCGCATCAACCTGGGCCTTGCGGTACTTGCGGAAGTTCTTTGCACTGTTGGACGCGCCAACGGGGACGGAGTTTTCAACCTCTGCCGCCATCCGGTCCGCGTAGTAAAGTGCTTCTTTGGCGGCTTCGTCGGCCTGCTTCCGCAGCATAATGGTAAGTTCTGTGGCAACGTTGTCCGGGAGGATCTTTCCCCTTGCCTTTTCCAGGGCGATTTTGTCTTCTGCGGCCTCTTTCCGCGCCTGGGCTTCCATCTGATGGGCCTTCTGTACTTCGGCTTCAAGCTCTGCAACGCGCTTTATACGGTCGTTCAGCTTGCCGATCAGGCCTTCACGGGTTTCTTCATGGGCCTTTTTCTCGGATTCCCAGCGGCCCTTCATGCTGACTGCAAAATCGTTGTTGATGTTCTCCTCGGCGTCCTCCACGCAGCCTTCAAAGGCCATTGCGCAATAGCTGTTCTCGCCCAGACCTTCCAGAATCTCTTTGATCTCATTCAGGAAAGCCCGTTCCGTTTCTTTGGGGACCCCGGCATTTTTCTGGATAAGCTGCACCGTTTTCTTTGCGCAGCCGGTGGCGTCAAACTGCAAAGCGAACTTGGAAGCCCGGTTGAGCGCCCGTTCCTGGTTGATCTCGTAAATCTTCGTCTTGTGGACTGCGCCGTTTTCCAGCGTTGCAGAAATTTCATACAAGTTCATGTGTGTTCCTCCTCTCGCTCGTCCTCAATGTTTGCTAATTGTGAACTTCGTCGGCAAAAAAATTTCGCCGACCTCCACATCAAGGAACCGAGCGATCTTGTTTGCGACCTCTGCGGGAACTCCCCGCAGGCCGGTTTCGTACTGGCAGTATGTCGAGGCGCCAATTCCAACGCCCTTCGCCACCTGTTCCTGCGTGAAGCCCTTTGCCTTTCGGACTTCCTCGATGGTTCGGTTCATCTTTTCACCTCCAAATGTTTGCTGTTTGAATTTCACAGTTTGTGAACTCCACGGCTTGATTATAACTTTGCAAACTGTGAATGTCAAGAGAAAAATTCTCTTTTTGTGAATTTTCCTTTCTGTTAGAGAACTCTGTGCTATAATATTCTCAAAGTGAGAAGGTGGTGGAAAATACGTCAACGAAAATCGGCGCCCAAATAAAACAGCTGCGCCTTGCCGCTGGCATGACCCAACGGGAACTTGCCCAGCGAATCAACGTCGGGAACACAACACTTTCCCAATACGAAAGCGGGGCCCGTGTGCCAAGCGATGAAGTCAAACTTAAAATTGCAATGGTCTTTGGTGTTTCGGTGGACTACCTTCTCGGCGCAACGGACAGCCGGGAGCCAAAAAGCAAAATGCCCGCCGCCTCTGCTGTCGCCCAGCGCCCGGCGGAGGTCGCCATAACCGGCGAACTGCATAACCTGTCAGATCGGCAGCTCGACCGGCTCATGGGGTATATCCAAGCGTTGAAAGAACTGCCGGACAGCACCACGCCGCAAAACGTGGCAATCGCGGAGAAGAACGCCTCAGAAGAGAACTCCTCCGCTGCGGGCTGATTTGGTTTCGGAAGTGAAAGGGCAAGCTGCCCAGGGAGGAAAACATGAACACGATAAAACGAATCTTGAAAGGCATTCTGAAATTTTGCGGAATCTGCCTTTTAATCTTTCTCGTCATGTGTGCTTATAGCATCATCAAGTACAGCGGCAAATATCGCAACAAGGCGGCCGCATCTTCGGTTTCTGTCGCTTCAAGCGTTGCGGCTTCCGAAAGCGTTTCTAGTTCCGCCGCCCCCGCTTCTTCCGAATCCTCGGAAAGCATTGCCGCCTCTCTTTCCGCTGCCGTATCGGAAGCGGAGCCCTTCATGCTCGACGCAAGCGCTCTCACAACAAGCCGCACCGGTAGAAAGGTCGAAACCCCGGGGCTTTCGCTGTCCTATGGCGAAATTGAAAGTCTCACCGTTGGCGGCGCCTGCGACGGCCAGATCGTGGTGAAGGTTCAGGCCTTCCCGGTCAGCAATTCGGAAAGCCGGGCCTTTGAATCCGTCCAGGATCTAGTCTTGAACCACGGCTTTGATGCTTGCAGGGCCATTGATTACTGGGCCGTGAATCCAACCAGCGGCAACAAGTTTTTGAGCTTCTCGCTCGATTCCACTCTCATTTCCAAAATTGCTTCCGGCTCCATCGGTGCCGAAGAAATGGCGGGCGAAGTTTCCGACCTCTGGGTTGATAGCTCCGTCGTGCAGTAAAAAGCAACGCCCACCAGACCGTCGGAAAGCGGCCTTGTGGGCGTTTTGTTTTTCTTTGTCTAGTTTTCCGCATCGGTTTGTAAAAAGCCGTGACAGGGCTTCCCTGGGGCTTCTGGCGCTTCTCTGGCAAGTTACCGGCAAGTTAAATGGCCGCCCTGGGCGTTATTCGCGCGCCGCGCGTTTTTTCTCGCGCTATTGCACGCGAATTGCACGCTTTTAGCACGAATCGCACGTTTTGCGCGCATTTAATCACAAAAATAGGCCATTTCCGCGCGTTTTCCGGCATCAAGTTCAACTTTTCAGATCGCACGGGTTGAACTCATTTTCCGGGCTGCTGTCAAGTTGTAAGCAACTGCCGGACCATTTTCGGCACGTCACGAAAAAGGTCTGTGCCATGTCTTCGTGGCGCCGCGCAAACGTCTGCCTCTTAATCTAACCCATAAGCTATATATTATATTATTAAGCTATATCTAAGATAATAATATCTAAGATTAAGTTAGATAGACTAGATATACAGGGATGTAAGATAGGGGTTGTTAGGGGGAAGAATACGGCAATTCAGGCCGTTGAAAACCGTGTTGAAAGCATTGTTTTTTGTCGTTGTTCCGTCTTGTTTCGGTTGTTGAAAACCGCATTTTGTGGGTGGTAACGCGTTTGCAACGCGTTACCGGCTGCGTTTGTTGAAAACTTGTTGAATCTTTTTCTTTCGCTCATTTGTCAGTTTTTCAAAATGTTACCTGGTGAAGATAATTCACTTTCAACATGAAATCTTCGTTTTCAACTTTTTATCGGTAACGCGTTTGCAACGCGTTACCTGCGTTACTTGTTGAAAACTATGTTAAAAGCTGTTGAAAAGCAGCAAATGGAGGGTTGCTCATGCCTGCATACAAGAATCAAAAAACGGGTGAATGGTATTGCATCTTCCGTGTTACGGACTGGACCGGCAAGCGGAAGCAAATAAAGAAAAGCTGTTTTGCCCGCCGGGCGGACGCCCTGGCCTATGAACGCGAATATCTGGCGAAAAGCTCACGCACCACAAAAATGAAATTCGGCTCCCTGGTGGAGCTGTACATGGCGGATGCAAAAACCAGGCTCCGGCCCACCACCTACGAAATGAAACAATGGATCTTTGAAATAAAGATCCTCCCCTACTTCAAGGATCAGCTGGTGGATGAAATCTCGGTTTCGTCCATTCGTGCCTGGCAAAATCACCTGATCGACGCCAGGGACAAGAACGGGAAGCCGTACTCTGCCACCTACCTGAAAACCATCAACAACCAAATGAGCGCCCTGTTCCGGTTCGCCGGAAAGTATTACGGCCTGAAAGAAAACCCCGTTTCCCTGGCCGGATCCATGGGCAAAAGCAGCGCCGAAGAAATGCAGTTCTGGACACTGGAAGAATTTCAGAAGTTCATTGCCGGAATGTCAGATCCTACGGCATACGCCGCGTTCAATATCCTGTTTTGGACGGGTATGCGGGAAGGCGAACTGCTGGCCCTCACCCTGGCGGATGTAGATTTTGAACGGAAGGGAATTTTTGTGCGGCACTCCTACGCCCGCCTGAATGGCGAAGATGTTATTTCAGATCCGAAAACCCGCCGTTCCAAGCGGTTCATTACGGTGCCGGACTTCCTGCTGGAAATCATTCGGGACTACGCTGCCAAGCTCTACGAATACCAGCCGGAAGAACGCCTGTTTGAATGTACCAAATACTGGCTAAAGGAACAGTTAGAGCGCTGCTGCCAGCGCACCGGCGTGAAGGTCATTCGGGTGCACGATATACGGCACTCCCATGCCTCCCTGCTTATCAATATGGGCGCGGACGCCCTTCTGGTACAGCAGCGCCTTGGGCATGAAAAGGTTTCGACCACACTTGGCACCTATGCCCACCTGTACCCAGATCGGACAAACAACGTCGCGGATCGGCTGGAAGCTCTGGCCTTCCCAGGGGAAAAGAAACCGTGATACTGGTTTGATTCTGCCCGGGGTGTTACTTTTCTGTTACTTTGGGCGCAAAAAAGCCCCGCCTTCAAGCGAAAATTCTTGAAAGCGAGGCTATTTTTATACGTTGTTCTGTTTTATTTTGTGAGGGCCTAAAAAGTCGGAAGGCATTTTTTTATTATTCGAGCTCGATGGTGGCAGGCGGCTTACCGGTGCAATCGTAGAACACACGGTTGACGTGCTTGACCTCATTGACAATGCGGCTGGTCACGGTGCCCAGAACATCCCAGGGCACATTGTAGCTCTCAGCCGTCATAAAGTCGGTGGTGGTCACAGCACGCAGGGCCACAGCGTAGTCATAGGTACGCTCGTCACCCATCACGCCGACACTGCGCATATTGGTCAGGGCGGCGTAATACTGGTTGATCTCCTTATCCAGACCCGCCTTGGCGATCTCCTCACGCCAGATTGCGTCTGCATCCTGCACGATGGCAACCTTCTCAGGGGTCACCTCGCCGATGATGCGGATGCCCAGACCAGGGCCAGGGAACGGCTGACGGCTGACCAGATACTCAGGCAGGCCCAGCTCATGGCCAACCTGACGCACCTCATCCTTAAACAGGTTGCGCAGGGGCTCCACCAGCTCCTTAAAGTCCACGGTATCGGGCAGGCCGCCGACATTGTGATGGCTCTTGATGACAGTGGATTCGCCGCCCAGGCCGCTCTCCACAACGTCAGGATAGATGGTGCCCTGTGCCAGGAAATCCACCTTACCGATCAGCTTTGCCTGCTCCTCAAAGACGCGGATGAACTCCTCGCCGATGATCTTGCGCTTGCGCTCGGGCTCGGTAACACCGGCCAGCTTGCTGAAATAGCGGTCGCGGGCATCCACACAGATGAAGTTGATATCAAAGCCGTTGGCATTGCCCGGGCCAAAGACAGAGCAGACCTCTTCCTTCTCGTTCTTGCGGAGCAGACCATGATCCACAAACACGCAGGTCAGCTGCTTTCCGATGGCCTTTGCCAGCATCGCAGCCAGCACCGAGGAATCCACGCCGCCGGACAGGGCGCACAGCACCTTGCCGTCGCCAATGCGCTCCCGCAGAGCCTTGACATTGTTCTCCACGAAGGAGTCCATCTTCCAGTCACCGGAGCAGCCACAGACGTTATACACGAAGTTGCGGAGCATCTTCTTGCCCTCAGCGGTGTGGAGCACTTCCGGGTGGAACTGAACAGCGTACAGGCCCTTCTCGGCGTTCTCTGCAGCAGCCACAGGGCAGTTCACGGTGTGTGCGGTGATCTTGAAGCCGGGGGCTGCCTGCTCGATGTAGTCGTTGTGGCTCATCCAGCAGATGGTGGAGGGCTGAACATCCTCGAACATCTTGCTGCTGTTGTCCACAAAGACCTCGGTCTTGCCGTACTCACGCTCAGGGGCGCGGCAGACATGACCGCCCAGCAGATGCATCATCAGCTGGCTGCCGTAGCAGATTCCCAGCACAGGGATGCCCCAGTTGAAGATCTCGGGGTCGATGGTGGGCGAATCTTCCAGATAGACGCTGTTGGGGCCGCCGGTGAAGATGATGCCCTTGGGGTTCTTCGCCTTGATGACCGACAGGTCGGTTTTGTAGGAATAGATTTCACAGTAGACATTGTTCTCGCGGACACGGCGCGCGATCAGCTGATTGTACTGGCCGCCAAAGTCCAGCACGATGACAGTTTCATGCTGCATGATGTTCTCCTCCCTTTTTCGAGATGTTTCTATAGGTAGATTTAGTATAGCACATCTCACAACGAAAATCGACAGTCTTTGTGAACTTTCCCGATTTTATTTTACGCGAACAGGATGCCGCAGCACCGTTTTCAATTTTTCCGGTGCTGTCCGGCGCGGATCGCTGAGGTAAATTTCGTGGTGGCGGCGGTGCCCTGTAAAATCAGTCTCATAACCCTGTTCCCGCGCAAAAGCATCCATCTGCTCCAGCGTCTCCGGTTCTGCATCATAAGAACCAACATGCATACACTGCACACAAAGTCCCTCATCATAGTGGAAGAACTGCACTTTGGAGAAATCCTTCTTCTTTTTTGCAGTCGCTTCCTGAACGGCCCAATCGAACACTTCCCGGGTCACGAAATCCGGCAGGCGGATCATACTTGTCCACTCAAAGCATTCTTTGTGGGCATAGTCCACACCGTCCACTTCCTCCTGATGCCACAGGCCCTCCAGCGGTGGGACAACATATTCAAAGTAACCGTCAATCTTATGGCTTCCCTTGTAGCTCATCTTGATGGTAAAGGCAATGCCATACAGCAACTCCATTGCCGCCTGATATTCCCCACCTGGTTCATTGGGGTCTCCCCTGCCCTGTACAGACACAAAATTCATCGGCGGAACAGTCACAATACCCGGCTTCCTGGGTGGAAGATAAAACTCCTTGTACTCCTTCTTATAGTCATACGCCATCGTGCAATCCTCCATTCTCCGACATCTTTGCTCTTTAATGTCAGGATATCATAACAACCTTTATTTGTAAAGCACTTTTTGGCAAAAACAAAAATCCCCTGCCATCTCGGGCAGAGGATCTGATAGCGCAAAAAGAGCCTTCCCACTCTCCGGAATGGGAAGGCTCTTTGTAAGTTTAACCTTTTGCCTTAGAACAGGCGCGAAGGGTCAAAATCACTCAATGATCTTGCCAACAACGCCGGAACCAACGGTACGGCCACCCTCACGGATAGCGAAACGCAGGCCCTCTTCCATAG
>OLWL01000082.1_pt1 | contig 72269 bp, 68 predicted proteins | sample 1674151 | NCBI WGS metagenome assembly OLWL01 (sample SAMEA103958148, study PRJEB25191) | human gut metagenome
TAACTCAATTCTATCACTATATCTTTCCGCATTTCACTTTTTTGTAGTAACTTTGCAACAATAAAAAACGATACACATACTATGTTTGAAAATCTCAATGAGAGACTGGAACGGTCTTTCAAAATATTAAAGGGCGAAGGACGCATCACGGAAATCAATGTGGCCGAAACCCTTAAGGACGTGCGCCGCGCCCTGCTCGATGCCGACGTCAACTATAAAGTGGCCAAGAGTTTCACGGACACTGTCAAGCAGAAAGCACTCGGACAAAATGTGCTCACGAGCGTGAAGCCGGGCCAACTCATGGTTAAAATCGTCCACGACGAACTGGCTGCGCTGATGGGCGGAGAGGCTTCTGAAATCCAATTCAAGAGCCACCCTTCGGTCATTCTGATGGCTGGTTTGAATGGTGCGGGTAAGACAACGCTCTCAGGCAAGCTCGCTCTTTTGCTCAAATCGAAGAAAAACCGCCATCCGCTGTTGGTGGCTTGCGACGTCTACCGTCCGGCCGCCGTTGAGCAGTTGCGCGTTTTGGCTGAGCAAATCAACGTGCCTATCTATATGAATCTGGAATCGAAAGATCCCATCGCCATTGCGCGCGAAGGTATTCAGGAAGCCAAAACGAAGGGATATGACACAGTCATCATCGACACCGCCGGCCGCCTCGCCATCGACGAAGCCCTCATGCAGGAAATCGCCGCCATCAAGGAAGTTGCCAAGCCCGACACCACACTCTTCGTGGTTGACGCCATGACGGGTCAAGATGCTGTCAACACGGCAAAGGAATTTAACGAACGCCTGGACTACGAAGGCGTTGTGCTGACGAAGCTCGACGGCGACACCCGTGGCGGTGCCGCTCTTTCAATCCGCACAGTGGTTGACAAGCCCATCATGTTTGTCGGTACGGGCGAAAAGATGGAAGCGCTCGACGTGTTCCACCCCGAACGAATGGCCGACCGTATCCTCGGCATGGGCGACATCGTGAGCCTCGTTGAACGCGCACAGGAGCAGTTTGACGAGAAGAAAGCCAAAGAACTGCAACGCAAAATCCAAAAGAACCAGTTTGACTTCAACGACTTCTTGGCGCAGATTCAGCAAATCAAGAAGATGGGCAACTTGAAGGACTTGGCATCTATGATTCCAGGCGTTGGAAAAGCCTTGAAGGATGTCGAAATCGACGACAATGCCTTCAAGGGTATCGAAGCCATCATCCTCTCCATGACGCCCTACGAACGCCAGCATCCTGAATGCCTCAACACGAGCCGCAAGATGAGAATCGCGAAGGGTTCGGGCACAACCATCCAGGAAGTGAACCGCCTCGTCAAGCAGTTTGACCAGACGCGCAAAATGATGAAGATGGTGACAGGCTCCAAAATGGGACGCCTCATGAGCCACATGCCGAAAATGCCAGGAGGTATGCCCGGAATGCCAGGCATGCCGAAAATGAAATAAGGATAAAACTTGTTAGGAACCAGAATTTAGGACATGAAAATCCTGACTTCTGGTTCTTTGCTTTTGGGATGCCTGGTCATTGACCAATAGAATATTTTTACCACCTACCTATTTTTATACCATTATATAAATACCAACTATCATGACAATCATAGACGGAAAGGCCACTGCGGCCGAAATCAAAAAGCAGATTGCTGAAAAGGTGGAAACGCTTGTCAAGGCCGGACTCAAACAGCCCCACTTGGCTGCCATCCTCGTCGGACACGACGGAGGAAGCGAAACTTATGTAAAAAACAAAGTGCTGGCCTGCGAATCGTGTGGCTTCAAGTCGACACTCATCCGCTATGAAGATGACGTGACGGAGGAGGAATTGCTGGCCTGCGTTGACAAACTGAACAAGGACGAGGACATTGACGGATTTATCGTGCAACTGCCGCTCCCTAAGCACATCAACGAACGGCGCGTCACTGAGGCCATCGACTATCGGAAGGACGTCGATGGTTTCCATCCCATCAACGTGGGACGCATGGCCATCGGACTTCCCTGCTTCGTCTCTGCCACGCCGAAGGGCATCCTCACGCTCTTGGAGCACTATCACATTGAAACGAGCGGCAAGAAATGTGTTGTCATCGGCCGCTCCAACATCGTCGGCAAACCAGTGGCTTCGCTCATGTTCCAAAAGAATTATGCCGATGCCACTGTCACCGTGTGCCACAGCCACACGAAGGACATCAAGAACGAATGCCTACAGGCCGACATCATCATTGCCGCCATCGGACGTCCCGGCTTCTTAAAGGCCGACATGGTGAAGCCTGGCGCCGTGGTCATTGACGTGGGCACCACCCGTGTGCCAGATGCCACCCGTCCGCGCGGTTTCCGCCTGTCGGGCGACGTTGACTTCGACGATGTGGCCCCGAAGTGCAGTTTCATTACGCCAGTCCCAGGCGGCGTTGGTCCGATGACCATCTGCATGCTCATGCTCAACACGCTTGACGCTGCCACACACGCAATCTATAAGTAGGCCTGTCTGACGGACTTTTAGAAAGGAGATGCCCCCTTATTTTGGGGGCACTCACAAGTTCTCCCAGCCTTTCAAGGACCAGCGCTCACCACATATTGTGAGCACCGACAATCCAAACACCACATATATCACCACATGTAGGTATTTGCAGACAACTTGAAATTCTATAACTTCGTAGGCTTAAACCGTGATTTGAGTAAACAGCGAGATGACCATGTGCCATCTCATGGCGCACTCAACACACCACTAAGTAATGGCAAACAATCGGAGAGAAATTTTCTCCCCCATCAGTATGCCACATACGACCAATAGAACCAAACACAAGACAATGAATTTATCACAACTCAAGAATGGCGAAACGGCCTACGTTTGCGGCGTAGGCGGCAGTGGCGCGTTCAAACAACACATGGAGGAAATGGGCTTCGTTTGCGGACAGAAAGTGACCCGCATTTATGCCTCGCCTCTCGGAACGCCCATCGTTTACGCCATGCTCGGACAGAAAATTGCCCTGCGCCGCAATGAGGCGGTGCTCGTGCCGACGGCCGCCACCGAAGCGGCGGCGTTGGAGGAAGGCAAACGACTGAAAACGACCGACACACCCACCTGCCACGCCAATGAACAAGGACACGTCAGAGCCGAGCAATGTCACGCAGGATGCACGGGATGTCCATGCTGCGGTCCGCGCCCCTCAACGCCCTCACACATCGGCGAGAAATATATCACACTGGCCATGATTGGCAACCCCAACTGCGGAAAAACGGCTTTCTTCAACGCCTCATGCGGCGGCCACGAGCGAACGGGCAACTATGCCGGCGTGACGGTTTCGAGCGTTGAGGGATGGACCACCGTTGGCAGCCATCTCGTGCGCGTCATCGACCTTCCCGGCACCTATTCGCTCAAAGCCTTCAGCCCAGAGGAGGCCTACGTGGCCAACGAACTGGCGAAGGGGGAAATCGACGTCATCATCAATGTGCTCGACGTCAATAATCTGGAGCGCAACCTGCTGCTCACGCTTCAGCTGCAACGCCTTGGCATTCCCATGGTGGGGGCGCTGAACCTCTATGATGAATTTGAGAAAAACGGTTGCCACCTCGACGACCGCGCCCTGCAAGAAAGACTGGGCATGCCGCTCATCAAAACAACGGCCCGCAACGGCGGCGGCGTACCTGACGTCATGAAAAAAGCCATTGGTATTGTTGAAAAACTGACGCAGGAAGAGCAGGAAGGAAAGGAGCCGACGCCCATGCAACCTTCGGCACTGGCTCTGGCCGACGACCCACACGCGGCCATCCACCACGTGCTCGACGACATCTACGAACTACACGAGGGCCGCGCCTCCGCCATCACCACGCTGGCCGACAAATGGTTTGTGCGTACACCGCTGGCCTATCTGCTGTTTTTCGTGATCATGGGGCTCATTTTCTACGCCACCTTCCAGCTCGGCGCCTACCCAATGGACTGGATGCAAGCGGGCATTGACTGGCTCACCGACGTGGCCAGCGCCAATTCTCCCCACGGCATCATCCATAGTCTGCTCATTGATGGCGTTCTGGGCGGTGTCGGTTCGGTCATCGTGTTCCTCCCCAACATCCTGATTCTCTATTTCTTCATTTCCATCCTCGAAGACTCGGGCTATCTGGCCCGCACAGCCGTCTTGGCCGACCCATTGCTCCGCCGCGTTGGGCTCCACGGCAAATCCTTCATTCCGATGCTGATGGGCTTCGGCTGCAACGTGCCCGCCGTGATGGCCACGCGCACCATCGACAGCCGCAAAAGCCGCCTCATCACCATGATGACACTGCCATTCATGTCGTGCTCCGCCCGCCTTCCGGTCTACACGGTGCTCTCCGGAGCCTTCTTCCCTGAGCATGCTGCTCTCGTGATGCTTTGTCTCTACGCTTTGGGCATTTTGGTGGCCTTCGCCGCCGCAGGCACGCTCACCCATTTCTTCCACCGCACAGAGGAGAGCCATTTCGTCATGGAAATGCCGCCCTACCGCCGCCCTGTCATGCGTGGCGTGTTGAACCACACATGGGAGAAGGGCCGCCAGTATCTGCGCAAGATGGGAGGCATCATTCTCGTGGCGAGCATCGTTGTCTGGGCCTTGGGTTATTTCCCGATGGGAGACAGCCAGCTCTCAAAGGCGCAACAGCAGGAGCAATCATATCTCGGCCAGTTTGGCCACGCCATCTCCCCCATCGTGAAACCGCTGGGCTACGACTGGCGCATGGGGGTCGGCATTCTCTCTGGTGTCGGAGCCAAAGAACTGATGGTCAGCACGCTCGGCGTGCTCTACAACGCTCCTGAAGATGCCGACGGCAACACGTCCGACTCCAGTCTCTCAGCAGCCATCCGCGAATCTGGCACCACGCCAGCCGCCGCCTTGAGCTATCTGGTGTTTGCTCTGCTCTATTTCCCCTGCATGGCAACCATTGCCGCCATACGCTCTGAAAGCGGACGATGGAAATACGCCATCTTCACAGCGGCCTACACCACTGCCGTTGCCTACGTCATGGCTTTCGTGGCCTACCGCTTGGCTCTACTCTTTCTCTGACCTGCCGCCCCTTGTCGGGAGACTTCAGCAAAGGAAGAACGGGAATATAAACAGACAAAGGGGTGCCCTAAACCCCACTTTTCTAAACAACCCAGAAGACAAAAAATCCCACCTGCTTCAAAGCGGGTGGGATTTTTTGTCTTCTGGGGACCTAACTTGGTCATCTACCTGCGGCCGCGAGTCGTGCTACCCTCGGCCGCGAGTCGAGCTACCTGCGGCCGAGAGTAGCATTACCTTCGGCCGAAGGCAGACCACTTTATAAGGGATTCGGCAAACTTGTGAAAGGGATGAAACCATAAGGCAAGTACAACGAATCATTGTCTCTCTGCGGAGCCGTTTCCTTTCTGCGGTATCAGCAACGACGCACCGATGCTGACGGCCAAGACAGCCACAATGATGAGCAGGGAGACGACAGCGTCGATTTCAACGTATTTATGAACGAGCATCTTCGCGCCGATGAATATCAGCAAAACGCAAACGCCCGTCTTCAAATGGCGGAACTTGTCGGCAATGGCTGCGAGCAAAAAGAACATGGCACGCAAGCCGAGGATGGCGAAGATGTTGGAAAAGAACACAACGTAGGGGTCGAGCGAAACGGAGAATACCGCCGGGATGCTGTCGAAGGCAAATATCAAATCGCTGAACTCAATGACCAGGACGGTGACAAAGAGCGGGGTGAGAAGCCATTTGCCCTTGCGCAGAAGGGGGTTGGACGATGCGGCGCTGGCAGAATCTGTGGCAACGGCAGTTTGGCGGATGAAGAATTTGTCGCCCTCAAATTTCGGATGCATACGCCCTGTCTTTGTGAGGAAACGCACCAACGGATGTTTCTCCACGTTGATTTCCTCCTTTTTGTTGCGGTTGACATACATCTTCACACCACTATATATAAGGAGTGCGCCGAAGAGCAGCAACACCCAGTCGAAGCGACTGATGATGGCAGCACCGAGGAAGATGAAAACGAAACGGAGAACGATGGCGCCGAGGATGCCCCAGTTGAGCACATGCTGGTATTCGTTTTTCCCCACACCGAAGGACGTGAATATCATCATCATCACAAAAAGGTTGTCAACCGAGAGGGTCTTCTCAATCAGATAGCCAGAGATGTATGAGATGGTCATGTAATGGCGGTATTGCTGCAGACTCGCCTCGAAATCGTTGGGGTCGAACTTCAAATGGGCGGCATAACGGGAAGCCACGGCCTGCAGGTCTTGCATGTTTTCTATGCCGTGTACCATGTCGCCGTGAAACCAGAGGAAAACGGAAAAGGCCAAGGCAAGGACAATCCAAACGGCCGTCCACGAACCAGCTTCCTTGACAGACACCACGTGTGCCTTGCGGTCGATGACGAGCATATCTAAAATCAAAATGGCAACGATGAAGATGATGAAGCCGCCAAGAAACAGAATTTCACTCATGTCTATAATTATTTTTTTCAGATTATCAAAAGCGTTTTAACAATAGAGGTGGAAGCCCTTAAAACCCAAACAAAAAAAGTTTTCAGGCATACAAGAAGTTATACGATTCTTCCACTTGTCGGTAAAAGTAGACAATTTTTCGGACACGCGCAATACTCTCGGCAGCACATTTCTAATGTCGTAATACTTTATTCGGCTTTATAACATCTACACTTTCATTTTTACTGGTGCGGAAAAGGATAAGCACGAGAGATTTTGTAATGGAGAAAACAATTCATAACTTTGCACTGCGGAAAGCCCAACGACGGAAGTATTCTGGCAAAGGGGCGGTTCCGCATATCCACATCACGTTTATGAAACTCGACGAACTTCTGCCGCTTTTTGCGGCCCATCCACAGGTGGCGGCTTTGGCGAAACTGACCAAAGACGGAAAAATTGCAGAGACCTACATTGAAGGGCTCCGCGCCTCAGCCACACCGATGATATTTGCCGCCTTGACCTGCAAGGCGCCGCTAAAGCGTCCCTTCCTCTTTGTTTTGAACGACGAGGAAGAGGCGGGCTATTTCTACCACGATTTGGTGCAGATGATGGGAGACGAACGCGTGTTGTTCTATCCCTCCACCTTCCGCCGCGCCGTGAAATATGCACAGCGCGATGCGGCCAACGAGATTTTACGCACGGAGGTGCTGGGACGCCTCTCACGCGGAAATGCCTGCTACATCGTGACGCATCCCGCCGCCCTCTCTGAGCGCGTGGCTTCTGTGCAGGACTACCGTTCGGGGATGATTGCCCTTGCTGAAGGTGAGACCCACGACCTCGCGGAACTCACCCGCCGCCTCCTCGACATGGGGTTCCGCCGCTGCGACTATGTTTATGAGCCGGGCGAATTTGCCGTGCGCGGTAGCATTCTCGATGTCTACTCCTTTTCCTCGGAAATGCCGTTCCGCATTGACTTCTTCGGCGACGACATCGACAGCATCCGCACGTTTGAAGTGCAAACGCAGCTATCGAAAGAAAGGAAAACGGAAGTGACGGTGGTGCCGGATGTGGAAGAGGGAGCTTCGGCGCTCGTGCCTTTCACGGAGTGTCTTCCTGCAGAGACCGTCCTGGTGGTGCGCGACCTCTGTTTCACACGCGATGCCATCAACAAAATCTACGATGAAGGCTTCTCGCGCCAGGCCCTGCAGGAACAAGAGGCGACATCGGAAATGGAGGCGGCGGAAATCCACGAAAGGCTCTCGCGCGAGTTTATGCTCACGAAAGGCGACGACGTGGTGCGCGAACTGGCGAAACTGCAGCGCATTGAAATCGGCAGCAAACCGACGGGGACACCGCAGGCCACCCTGCATTTCAACATCACGGCACAACCGCTGTTTCACAAGAATTTCGAACTGGTGCGCTCTTCCATGCGCAACTTGAAAGCTGCCGGCAATCGCCTCTTCGTATTGGCCGACAGCCTGAAACAAACCGACCGTCTGCAAAATATTCTGACGGAAATGGCGGGACGCGAGGAGGGCAACGAGGTGAAGGACTTCACAGCCGTTGAACGCACCATCCACGAGGGATTTACGGACGACGACCTGAAGATTTCCTGCTTCACCGACCACCAGATTTTCGACCGTTTCCATAAATACAACCTACGCTCCGACCATGCACGCGACGCCAAAATGGCGCTTACGCTGAAAGAACTGATGCAATTTGAACCTGGCGATTATGTTGTACACATCGACCACGGAGTGGGACGCTTTGCCGGACTGGTGCGCGTGGCGGGTGCCGACGGTTCGATGCAGGAGATGATCAAACTCACGTATCAAAACGATGATGTGGTGTTCGTCTCCATCCATTCGCTCCACAAGGTGTCGAAATACAAAGGCAAGGAGGGCGAACCGCCACATCTGAGCCGTCTCGGAACGGGGGCCTGGGACAAACTCAAGGAGCGAACCAAAAAGAAAATCAAGGACATTGCCCGCGACCTCATCAAGCTCTATTCCCGTCGACGCGAAGAGAAGGGTTTTGCCTTCAGCCACGACAGTTTTATGCAACACGAACTGGAGGCGGGATTTGCCTATGAGGACACGCCCGACCAGTTGCGCGTCACGCAGGAAGTCAAAGCCGACATGGAGGGCAGCCGCCCAATGGACCGCCTGGTGTGTGGCGACGTGGGCTTCGGAAAAACGGAGATTGCCGTGCGTGCGGCCATGAAGGCGGCTGCCGACAACAAACAGGTGGCGGTGCTTGTGCCAACAACGGTGCTTGCCCTGCAACACTACAACACGTTTGCCTCGCGCCTCAAAGATTTCCCCGTGAGGGTCGACTATCTGAGTCGCGCACGAACGACGCAGCAAACAAAGGCCATCCTCAAGGACCTTGAAGAGGGAAAAATCAATATCATCATCGGCACGCACAAACTGATTGGCAAAACCGTTAAATGGCACGACCTCGGACTGCTCATCATCGACGAGGAACAGAAATTCGGCGTGAGCGTGAAGGAAAAACTGCGACAACTGAAAGTGAACATCGACACGCTCACCATGTCGGCAACGCCGATTCCGCGCACGCTACAGTTTTCTCTGATGGGGGCCCGCGACTTCTCGGTGATGCAGACACCGCCGCCCAACCGCCGGCCTATTCAAACGGAGGTGCACACTTTCAGCCACGAAATCATTGCCGACGCTGTCAATTTCGAAATGAGCCGAAACGGACAGGTCTATATCGTGACCAACCGCATATCGGCACTTCCCAACCTGGCCCACCTCGTGACGAAATATGTGCCAGATGCCCGCGTGGCTGTTGGCCACGGACAGATGCCGCCAGCGGAACTGGAGAAAATCATCCTGGGTTTTGTCAATTACGACTACGATGTGCTCATCTCCACCACCATCGTTGAAAACGGCATCGATGTCCCCAACGCCAACACCATCATTGTCGACGCGGCCCATCATTTCGGACTCTCCGACCTCCACCAGATGAGAGGACGCGTGGGCCGAAGCAACCGAAAGGCTTTCTGCTATCTCCTCGCTCCCCCATTGGCGCTCCTGAAAGACGATGCACGCCGACGCCTCCAGGCCATTGAGAATTTCAGCGACCTCGGCTCGGGCATACACATCGCCATGCAGGACCTCGACATCCGCGGAGCTGGCAACCTGCTGGGAGCGGAACAGAGCGGATTTATTGCCGACCTGGGATATGAAACTTACCAGAAGATTCTCTCGGAAGCGGTCACCGAACTGAAGAACGACGAGTTTGCCGACCTCTACGCCGACGAGCTCAAAGCGGAGGCGCAACTCTCTGGCGATGTGTTTGTTGACGATTGCAGCGTGGAGTGTGACCTCAAGGCTTATTTTCCCGAGGACTACGTGCCAGGAAGCAGCGAACGCATGCTGCTTTATCGCGAACTTGACGCGCTGAACACCGACGAACAGCTGGCGGCCTTCCGGCGCCGCATGGAAGACCGTTTCGGACCGCTGCCGCCTGAGGGTGAAGAACTGCTACTCATCGCCCCTCTTCGACGCCTCGGACGACGCGCTGGAGCGGAACGCATCACGCTGAAAAGCGGACGCATGATGCTTTATTTCGTGAGCAACACCGACAGTCCGTTCTACAGAAGCGAAACTTTCGGACGCATCATCAACTACGCCACCACCAATTTCCGCCGATGCAAACTCGACGAGCAAAAAGGCAAGCGCCGAATGACGGTACGCGACATTAAATCTGTGCAACAGGCGCTCAACATAATGCAACAGCTCACGGAGACTCCCCAACATGAAGGATAATCGGAGTTCAAGGGGCGATTAACAACCAAAGGAAACTTCAAAACCCACATTAGTTTCCTTTAAATTGTCCTAAAACTCCGATTCCCCCTATTTTTCTCCGCTCAGCTATGGTTTGCAATCTCAAAAAATATAAATTTGCAGCCAGTAACAACATACGTTTAACTCATAAACACACACAAGTATGAAAAAGTTATTCTTATCTCTGATCGTTGCTGTATGCAGCCTCGCTGCAAGCGCACAAGTTTACGTTGGTGGTCAAGTTGGTCTTTGGCGTAACACAGATGCCAACCACACAAGCTTCAATCTCGCTCCTGAGTTAGGCTATAAGCTCAGCAACCAGTGGGAACTCGGCCTCAGCATCGGCTTCGCACACAATTATTATGACGGTACTAAAGTCAACGGCTTTGAAGTTGACCCATACGTTCGCTACACTGTAGCAAAAGCAGGTCCTGTTTCATTCTTCCTTGATGGCGGTTTCGGCTTTGCAACAGCCAAGGCTAAGAGAGGCGATTGGAAGAGCGACTCATTCAACCAGTGGCAGATTGGCATCAAGCCAGGTGTGAAGGTTAGCTTGAGCAAGAAGGTTGACTTCATCGCTTCTATGGGCTTCTTGGGCTATCGTGACCACGATGATGTTGTTGGTCCTGCCAGCAGCTACATCCACTCTATTTACGGCGAAAAGGGCTTTGGCTTTGACTTCAAGACCAGCGACCTTAACTTTGGCTTGATTTACAACTTCTAATACAACACGCACACAAATGAAAGGCGGGCTTTTCCAATGCGGAGAAGCCCGCCTTTTTCATGTACAGACACAGAAACTATATATTATAGGAGTGCAATCACCCCAAAAACCACCTCTTTCCTTCTCAGAAAAGCCATACAGGCCGAATATTTTTAGTAAAAAGAATGCCTTATCTCCTCTTTTTTTATAACTTTGCGTGCTGTATTGTCAAGTAGCCAGTTGGTGTCTATCGGCCATACGCAATCATCCTGCAGAAAACAAACAAATAAAAATAATATACTAAAAACAAATGGCAGCATTACAAACACTTAGAAACAAACCGGCGTTGCTGATGTCAGTCATCGGTGGTGCCCTTTTGCTTTTCATTGTTACGCTCACCGACCTTAACTCTTGCTCACGCCCTAACGTGGAAGCAGAAGTGAACGGCCAAGAGCTGACGTATGAAAACTATGAAGCACAAGTGCGCGATGAAGAAAACGTGCAGTCTTTGCTCTTGGACAACTTGAGCGACGACGCCAAAGAACAAATCCGCCAGCAGGTGTGGAACAAGTTCCTCCAAAACCAGATTTTGGCTAAGGAAGCCGACAAGCTCGGCCTCATCGTCACCAAGGAAGACATCCAAAACGCCTTGGCAAGCATTACTCCGCAAGAGTTGCAGCAACTCGCACAGATGATGCAATACGGACAGGCCAACTTCAACCAGGTCAGCTACGCACAGCGCATCATGCTTCTCATGGCACGCTATATGGGACAGCCTTCCATCGAAGCCTACAAGCAATTCATGAAGCAGGCCGACCAGCAGATGGCACAACTCCAGAAGCAAGACCCGCAATCGGCCGAAATGTTGGCTAACATCAAGCAGGCTTGCCTCTACTGCGAAAGCCAGATCCCAACGGAATTGCTCGCACAGAAATATATGGGACTCATCGCTCAGGGCGCCATCTCCAACCCAATTTCTGCAAAGATGGACTTCGAGGAAAACAACACCAACTGCAACCTCGAAATTGCCAGCATGCCTTACTCTGCCATTGCAGACAACGAAGTCAAGATTTCTGACGACGACCTGAAGGCTAAGTATGAAGCTTGCAAAGAACTCTATCGTCTCCACGGCGAAACACGCGATCTGAAACTGATCAACGTGACGGTTGTTGCCAGCCCGAAAGACCAGGCCAACATCGTTGCTCAGGTGGAAAGCCTCGAAGACACGCTCCGCAAGGTGTCAACTGGCGAAGCTGTTGAAGGCATCATGCGCGGCGCAAAGAGCGACGTTCCATACAACAACGCTTTCTTGCCGAAAGACGTTTACACACAGAGCAACATGAACGACGTAGTTGAAGCCATCGACTCTCTCTCTGTCGGCGCAACTTCAAAGACGAAGATTGAACCTAAGGACCGCAATGGCGTTCAGTATGTTTCAACCTTCAAGCTCGTCGGCGTGAAAACCACTCCCGACTCTATGCAGATTTGCCAGCTCGCCGTTGGCGACAAGAAAATCGCTGATCAGCTCGTTGCTGCTGCCAAGGGTGGCAAGTCACTCAGCGAATTGGCCAAGGATGCCACGTTTAAAGCCGCTGTTGAGAAATACGGTCTGAAGGGCGACACCACCTGGAACGCCACCAAGTATTACGTAGAAGCTTCTGCCAAGGGCGACACCACTAAGAGCGCCTACACCGACATCTGCCAGATGTCTGCCGGCACCATCGCCTACTACACGGTCAGCGACCAGCAAGGACAGCCTGTTTACGTAGTGACCTCCGTGCTCAGCACAAAGGCTCCTTCTGCCAAGTACAACATTGCCGTTGTGAAATATCCAATCAAGTTCTCTACCGAGACTTACAATGAGAAGCGTCGCGCCCTCAACGAGTTCTTGGCCAAGAACACAACGATTGAATCTCTCGAAAAGAACGCCGCCAAGGCTGGCTACACCATGATTGATCGCGCAAGCGTCAGCACCACCGAAGCCATGAACATCCGTTACAGCATTGGCGGTGAAGGTGCCAAGCAAGCATTCATGTGGGCATTCGACGAAGCCAAGGCTGGTGAAGTTTCTCGCGACTTCGAATGCGGCAAAAACAGCGACCAATTGCTCGTCATTGCCGTTTCAGCCATCAACGACGGCGACTATCTCGCTTGGGACAACGCCAACGTGAAAGCCCAACTCCGCCAGCTCGTGATGCAGGACAAGAAGGCCGAAATCATCATGGCCAAGCTGAAGAACGTCAAGTCCATCGCCGCTGCAAAAGCAGTCAAGGGTGTTGACATCAACACGCAGCCTTCTATCGCATTGGCTCAGATGAGCAGCTTCGAACCTGCTTTGGCAGGTGCCATCGAACGTACCGCCAAAGGCAAGTTCACCGGTGCCGTGAAGGGCTCATTGGGCGTCTTCCTTGCTCAGGTTAACGACAAGACTGTCAACGGCACATTCAACGCCGCTTCTGCCATGATGGCTTCTTCACGCGCCACTCTCAGCCGCATCTTCGGTCAGCAGGGCAACATCTTCGATGCCATGATCAACAAGACCAAGATTGTCGATAAGCGCTACAAGTTCTAAAGACAGCCAAGAATATTTTTACATACACTCTTAATAGAAAGTCCGCCGCAAACAATGTGGCGGACTTTTTTTGTTCTGTATGATTCCTTTCGGAGATTCGTAATTCCCCCCAACACAGATTTAGTAATAGCAAAAGAATAAGTTAACCAATTACCACTACTTAGCGCAGCCTAACCCCAAATCTCCCAACGCCGACAACTTGCAGAAACGATTTTTTCAGCATTACGCCCCTTCCATGTGACACAAAAAATGTTTTTTACTTTGCACTTCGCCCACCATGTACTAACTTTGCAGCGCATTTGTTCATTACGCCATTGAAATAAAATGTAAATGCGGAGAACAAACCATCTGAAATTCATGAATCTAACGATAGACATAGGAAATACCCGCACCAAGATTGCCCTATTTGATGGGGAGACTTTCGTGCGAGAGGAGAAATTCGAGAATACAGACACCGAACATCTGCTCAACGTGGTGAAGGAGAAGGAAGCCGAAGGATTGGCATTCTGCTCCGTTGCCGCAGAAAATCCCCTGCTCGTGGAAGCGCTCAAGCAACTCCCCTACCCCGTACTCGAAGTGAAGGGAACCACCCCCGCGCCGGTCACCGTGGCCTACCGCACGCCGGAGACGCTCGGAGCCGACCGACTGGCAGCCGTTGTCGGCGCTGTAACGCTGAAACCTCAAACAGACCTGCTGGTCGTTGATGCCGGCACGTGCATCACCTATGATTTTGTTGATGCCGCAGGAAACTACCTCGGAGGAAACATTTCGCCAGGCGTTGAAATGCGACTGGAAGCGTTGCACAACTGCACCGCCCGCCTGCCACGGATTGATGCCGACGGAGACACCCCCGACATCGGCCACGACACCGAAACAGCCATCAGAGCCGGTGTGGTGCGCGGCATCGGATATGAACTGCAAGGCTGCATCCGCCATTGGCAAAAAAGACACCCCGACTTGCGCATTTTCCTCACAGGAGGCGACCGCTTCACTTTCAGCGATGCACTGCGAAAAAACATCCTGACCGACAGCCATCTTGTGGCACGCGGATTAAACAAGCTCTTGCTAAATTATATGCGCTGACACCAGCCCCGAAGTTAGAACTTTACATCCACACCAACTGTGGCATTCAAAAACAAAACAGGAAATCAGACTTTCCTTTTCAAACGCTTTTCTGAATCCCCACCCATTAATAGATACATACGACATGAACATCCTGAAAAAAGGAACAGATAAGAAGACAGGCAGCTTTCGCCGCAACTGGCAGAGTGTTGCCATCGCTGCAGCCATTTTGGTAGGCGCTCCGTCGGCCGTTGTGGCGCAAACCAACGGCAGTAACTCTCCCTATTCGCGCTACGGCTTCGGCATCCTGAGCGACCGCGCCCAAGGATTCAACAAGGGTATGGCTGGACTCTCAACAGCCATGCGCAACGGCAAAGAGCTCAACGTGAAAAACCCAGCGTCGTATTCCGCCATCGACTCCATGAGTTTCATTTTCGACATCGGCTTCTCGATGCAAAATGCCAACCTCGAGCAAAACGGAACGAAAATCAACGCCCACAACTCCTCATACGACTATCTGGCAATGGGTTTCCGCGCTTCGCGCAACCTCGGCATGTCGCTTGGTCTGATGCCCTTCAGCACCATCGGCTACAACCTGAGCGATAGCAAACCCATGACGGAGAACCCCGACATCACACGCACCAACACGTTCAGTGGCGACGGCGGTCTGCATGAGGTTTACCTCGGCGTGGGCTGGCGTCCGTTCAAGCCTATCTCCTTCGGTGTCAACGGCGGTTACGTCTGGGGCGATGTCACCAACACGGTGCTGGCCTCTTTCAGCGAAAGCAGCATCGCTTCACGCCGCCGCCAATACACGGCCGACTTGCGCACCTACAAACTGGAAGCTGGTCTGCAACTGATGCACGACATCAACAAAAACAACAGCCTCGTATTTGGTCTGACCTACGGATTGGGACACAACATCAATTCCAACGCCGTTTACTACGACCAGAAGATTGAAAACAAAGCAACACTCGGCGACACCATCGTGGCCCGCAACGCCTTCGCCCTGCCACACAGCTTCGGCGCTGGTCTCACATGGGCCTACAAGAAGAGCCTGCGCGTGGGTGTCGACTACAACTGGCAGCAATGGAGCAAGGTGAAAAGCCCATCGCTAATCCAGACGGCCACCACCGCCATGGACTATACGCCGGCCAAGGGCAACTTCACCGACATGCACAAGGTGACGGTCGGCGCGGAATACATCGGCGACCCCGAAGGACTTCACTGGCGCGACCGCGTTCGCTATCGCCTCGGCTTCTCCTACACCACGCCATACATCATGGCAAACGGCCAAAAAGGTCCTAAGGACTATCTCGTCAGCGCCGGTGTCGGCCTCCCCATCATCAACAACAGAAACAACCGCTCCATCCTCAACCTCGCCGTGCAATACGAGCGCGTGAAACCGCAATTCTCCGGCATGGTAACAGAAAACTATCTGCGCTTCAGCATCGGCCTGACCTTCAACGAACGCTGGTTCATGAAGTGGAAGGTTGAATAAAAAGCGGAGCTAATCAAGTGGTCAAGAATATAAAAAATACAGACTACCTAAATTCTGATTTTTAAGATTAGACCCACCCTAAAGAGAACACACCTTAACATGATACGACACCTGCTTCAACTGGCCTTCCCGCTGGCCATCCTTTCAATCTCAGTCTCTGCCCTGGGCAGCTGCGGAAACGATGCCCCGCCAACCGGCTCGGCCGTCCACAACCGCGACTCTATGGCCGTGATGGAGACCTATGGCGTATCGAAGGTCATCTCCGATTCTGGCGTGATGCGCTACAAAGTGATTGCAGAAGAATGGCGCGTTTTCGACAAAACGAAACCCGCCCGCCAGGAATTTCAAAAGGGCTTATTCTTGGAACGCTACGACAACAACTTCCACGTGGACCTATACATGACAGCCGACACGGCTTTCTGCTACGACCAGAACCTTTGGGAACTGCGCGGACGGGTCTTTATCAAAAACATGGAGAAAGGCATCACGGTTAGCACCCAGAAACTCTACTGGGACATGGGGCGGCACGAGATCTTTTCCGACGTCTTCACCCACCTCATAACCCCCGACCGCGACATCAAGGGCAACTGGTTCCGCTCGAACGAAAGCATGACAGAGTTCCACATCAAGCAAACCAGCGGATACATGCCGATGCCAGAAGACAATGGCGGAAATGCCAGCGAAGAGGTGACAACGGAGGAGGTTGAAGAAGACACCACCACCATTGTGCGTCCGCGAGAAATTCCAATCAAGAAAAAAGGAAACCCACAACCCGTCACGCCATAAAATAATGGTGGAAGACTGGAAACAGGAGGCAAGACAACACGACAAGTTGTTTTGCCTCCTGTCTTTTTTTTGTTTTCCCAAACTATTATTTCACACCAAAGTTTCAAACTGATATTTCCTGACAACTTTTTGTAAAGGCAACTTGGCAATCTAAACCGTTTATTTGGCAAGCGCACGTTATCTAATATCAAAAAGACAGAAATTAAACATTTCCCTATCCTTTTATTTGCCATTACCGAAATAATATATACATTTGCAATTCAAGGCCTCCATTTTAAGGCATACCGTAAGTAATGGCCAAAAAGAATTAAAGTTCCATCAACGGGCGTTCCTTCAGCCACGGCGTGATAAATTGCATCCGACAGAACCACGCCAAAGGCTACACAGATTTTCAATCGACTTCCCCCTTGAACGCCCCAAAAAAGAAAGGACCCTGACAGAATCATGAAACATACGTTGAGAAGCGCCTTCAGCACTGAAGGCAGAAGAATGGCTGGTGCGCGCGCCCTCTGGGTGGCCAACGGCATGAAGCGCGAGATGTTTGGCAAGCCCATCATTGCCATTGCCAACTCGTTCACCCAATTTGTTCCTGGACACACGCATCTGCACGAAGTGGGCCAACTGGTGAAACACGAAATTGAAAAGCTCGGCTGCTACGCCGCCGAGTTTAACACCATCGCCATCGACGACGGCATCGCCATGGGACACGACGGAATGCTCTATTCCCTCCCCTCGCGCGACCTCATTGCAGATTCTGTTGAATACATGGTCAACGCGCACAAGGCCGATGCCCTGGTCTGCATTTCCAACTGCGACAAAATCACCCCGGGCATGCTGATGGCCGCCATGCGACTGAACATCCCGACGGTCTTCGTCAGCGGCGGCCCCATGGAAGCCGGAAAATGGAAGGGAGAAAACGTTGACCTCATCACCGCCATGGTGAAAGGCGCCGACACCTCTGTCAGCGATGAAGAACTGGCTGAGATTGAAAACCGCGCCTGTCCTGGCTGCGGCTCATGCTCTGGCATGTTCACGGCCAATTCCATGAACTGCCTCACCGAAGCGCTCGGACTCTCACTGCCTGGCAACGGCACAATCCTTGCCACGCACGCCAACCGCCGGCGCCTCTTTGAAGACGCTGCCAAACTGATTGTTGGAAACGCTTATAAATATTATGAAGACGGCGACGAAAGTGTGTTGCCCCGTAGCATCGCCACACGCCAGGCTTTCCTCAACGCCATGACGCTCGACATCGCGATGGGCGGTTCCACCAATACGGTGCTCCACCTTTTGGCCGTGGCCAACGAAGCCGGCGTTGACTTCAAAATGGCCGACATCGACGCGCTGAGCCGCAAGGTGCCCTGTCTGTGTAAGCTCTCGCCAAACACGCAGCGCTTCTCCATCCAAGAATGCAACCGCGCTGGTGGCGTTATGGGCATTCTGGGAGAACTGGCCAAGGGGGACCTGCTGGACCTCTCTGCCATCCGCGTCAACGGACAGACACTGGGAGAGGATGTCAAGAAATATGACATCACGGGCAACGAAATTGACCCCGAAGCCGACCGCATTTACCACAGTGCTCCTGCGGGACGCTTCTGCACACAGATGGGCGCACAAGACACAAAATGGGAAATGCTCGACACCGACCGCGCTGAGGGCTGCATTCACGACCTTGCTCATGCCTACTCGAAAGACGGCGGACTGGCTGTGCTCTTTGGCAACATCGCGCAAGACGGCTGTGTTGTGAAAACGGCAGGCGTTGATGCCTCGCTCAACCATTTTGAAGGCCCAGCCAAAGTGTTCGACTCTCAGGAGGCTGCCTGTGAAGGCATCTTGGGCGGAAAGGTCGTTGCTGGCGACGTGGTGGTCATCACCCATGAAGGACCGAAAGGTGGCCCGGGCATGCAAGAAATGCTCTACCCCACTTCCTACATCAAAAGCCGACACCTGGGAAAAGCCTGCGCACTGATCACGGACGGACGCTTCTCTGGCGGAACATCGGGACTGAGCATCGGCCACATTTCGCCGGAGGCTGCTGCCGGCGGCAACATCGGGAAAATCGTTGACGGCGACATCATCGAAATCGACATACCGTCGCGCACCATCAATGTGCGGCTAACCGACGAACAGCTCTCGGCACGCCCGATGAGACCGCTGCTGAGAAAGCGCGAAGTGCCTAAATCGCTGCGGGCCTACGCCTCGATGGTTTCGAGCGCCGACAAAGGCGGCATACGAATCATCTGATTTTTTTGCCCCGCAGAGGCAGAAAGAATCCTCTCCTGCCCACCAGACAGAAACACGGATTCTAAAAAAACACCTCATTCAAAAAGAATATAATTCATGCCTACACCAATAAATAGTCCACAATCAGAAACTCCCATAACGGGAGCAGAAATATTGATGCGCTCGCTCGTTGACGAAGGGGTGAAAACGCTTTTCGGCTATCCCGGAGGCGCCATCATGCCTGTGTATGATGCACTCTATGACTACCGCGACCGCCTCAACCACATTCTCGTGCGTCACGAACAGGCCGCCACCCACGCCGCTGAAGGCTTTGCGCGTGTCAGCGGTGAAGTTGGCGTATGTCTGGTCACGAGCGGTCCGGGAGCCACCAACACGGTCACCGGCGTGGCCGACGCCATGATGGACAGCACGCCGATTGTTGTCATCACAGGTCAGGTTGCCGCACAAATGCTCGGCTCTGACGCCTTCCAGGAATGCGATGTGGTCGACGTGATGCAACCCATCTGCAAATGGACCTACCAGATACGCTCCGCCAAAGACGTGGCCTGGGCCGTGAGCCGCGCATTCTACATCGCACGCAGCGGCCGTCCGGGCCCCGTGGTGCTCGATTTCACGAAGAGCGCACAAACGGAAAAGGCAACATACATGCCTGCGAAAGTTGACTACATACGTAGCTATGTGCCTGTGCCTGCCACCAGCCGCACCAGCATTGAAGAAGCCGCCAAACTGATCAACGAGGCCGAGCGCCCACTGGTGCTTGTCGGACAGGGCGTTGAACTGGGCGACGCACGCGAAGAACTGCGGACCTTCATCGAAAAAGCAGGAGCACCTGCCGGATGCACGCTCCTCGGTCTTTCGGCACTACCCTCCTGCCATCCGCTCAACGTGGGCATGCTCGGCATGCACGGCAGTTTGGGAGCGAACAAAAACACACAGAAATGTGATTTGCTCATCGCCGTCGGCATGCGTTTCGACGACCGCATCACTGGCAAACTCTCCACCTACGCTCAGCAAGCCAAGAAAATTCATTTCGACATCGACCCCTCTGAAATCAACAAAAACGTGCAGGTCGACGTGGCGGTGCTTGGCAACTGCAAAGAGACGCTACGCGAAGTGACGGTCCTGCTGGAGAAACGGGAACACAAAGACTGGCGCGAGAGCTTCCGTCCTTACGACAAAGAAGAGGAGCGCCTTGTCATTCAGCCGCAAACCCACCCGGAAGACGGTCCGCTGCGCATGGCGGAGGTGATTCGCAACGTCACGGAAATCACGCAAAACAAAGCCATCATGGTGACCGACGTCGGTCAGAACCAGATGTTTTCAGCACGCTATTTCAAGTTCTCTCAGGGCCGCAGTGTTGTCACCTCTGGCGGAATGGGAACGATGGGGTTCGGACTTCCCGCCGCCATCGGAGCCACCTTCGGCGCCCCAGACCGCACCGTCTGTCTTTTCATTGGAGACGGCGGTTTGCAAATGACCATCGAAGAGTTTGGCACCATCATGGAGCAGCGAACTCCCGTGAAAATCATTCTGCTCAACAATAATTATCTGGGCAACGTGCGCCAATGGCAAGCCCTGTTCTTCCGCCATCGCTATTCGTTCACCCCCATGATGAACCCCAACTACGAGAAGATTGCGGAAGCATACGACATCCCCGTACGCACCGTCACTGAACGCGCCGACCTCGAATCGGCCATCATCGAGATGCTGGCCACCCCTGGCCCCTTCCTCTTGCAGGTTGCGGTCATGGAGGAAGACAACGTTTTGCCGATGTGCTGCCCCGGACACGATGTCGACGACATGCTTCTCACGGTTTAGTAATGGTAGGTAGATGGTCAGAATATAAGAATTTTTTTGACCACCATCACTTAAACAAGTAACTTGAGCTATTTTGAGGAAATCAGAAACTGGTTTCCTCTTGCAAGAAACAATCCGAACACCATCTCATGAGTCAAGATAACAACACATCCCCCAACATATCCACAGAGGAAAATGATGCAGAAAAAGGCAAGACGCTCTACACGCTCATCATCTTCTCTGAAAACCTGGCGGGCGTGCTCAACCAAGTGACCAACGCCTTCACGCGCAGACAACTGAACATCGAAAGCCTCAACGTGTCGCCATCGGGCATTGAGCACATCCACCGCTACACCATCACCTGCTATTCTGACGAAGCCACAATCCGAACGCTCACCAAGCAGATTGAAAAGAAAATCGACGTAATCAAGGCGGAATACCACACCAACGACGATGTCTACATCATGGAGCAGGCGCTCTACAAGATTGCCACGGCAAAACTCTTGGAAAACAAAGAGATTTCCAAAGCCATCCGCCTCCACGACAGCAAAATCGTTGAAGTGAACGCCACCTACTCCATCGTCTCGAAGGAGGGGCTTCCGCAAGGCATCCGCACGCTCTACGAAAAACTGAAGGCGTTCAACTGCCTCTTGCAGTTTGTCAGTTCGGGCGTCATTGCCGTCACCAAGAGCCACCGCGAAGAGTTTTCTGAATATCTGGAACTCCGCGACGAGCAATATCGCCGGCTGCGTAGCAACCTGGTGTAGACCAGGTGTCCCGTGGCAACCACTGGTTTTCATCGAACATCTCACAAGGGGATTGTCTTACAGCACTCCCTAAGTAATGGTGAAAGAATTTTTTTCACCATCCCCTAAAATCATAAACCTAAACATGCACAACACGATACCCGCCGAAAACACCTATCTGAAAGGCGACCCGCGAGGAGGGATTTTCCCTTTTGTGGTTGAACCGTTTTCTGAAGACTACACAGGACGCCTCTCTTGGCATTTCCTCGGCAACCATCTTCTCCGCTGCGCCAGTCTCCACGCTGGCCAACACGGCTTCGGCTACGACGACATGCAGAAGTCACACCACGCCTGGGTGCTCTCGCGCCTGGTGATTGAAATGGAAGAAATGCCGACAACGGGCGAGCACTATGTGATTGAAACGTGGGTGAACCGCATTTACAGACAGTTCACCGACCGCCTCTTCGCCATCACCAATCCCCAGACGGGAAAGGTCTACGGCTATGCCTTCAGCACCTGGGCACTGATTGACACCACGTCAAGACAGCCTATGGATTTGGCCGAACTGCCCAACGGCGGTTTCTCCAGCGCACTGATTGAAAAGGAGATTCCCATCGCCGGACCGGGACGCATCCGCCTGAAGAACACGGAAAACGCCGTGCGAACCCGCCAGGCTTACTACACGGACCTCGACATAAACGGACACGTCAACTCAATCCGCTACATCGAAATGATGCTCGACCTCTTCCCTGCCAAGCAGTTTGAAGCGTCGCCCGTCAAGCGCCTTGAAGTGGCCTACAGCGCGGAAGCCTATGCCGACGACTTCTTACAGTTCTATCAGGAACCATCGGCCAAAAGCGACGCCACCCTGGTGGAAATACGCAAAGAAGAAGGGCGCATCCCCGTGGTGAAGGCGGCCATCACTTTCTAATTGGCAACTGGTTAAACAGAGGCTGCAATCCTCGCAATAAAAAAACCAACTATTTTTCAACGCCATTGCCCCGTTGAATCCCCCGTTCGGGAACTGGGTTCAATAGCATCAATGGTATATCATGAATCTTTAAAAATAAGAATCAAATGGCTAAAATGAATTTTGGAGGTGTCATCGAAGAAGTGATGACACGTGAAGAGTTCCCACTGGAAAAGGCACGTGAGGTGCTGAAAAACGAAACGATTGCCGTTTTGGGTTATGGCGTACAGGGTCCTGGACAGGCTTGCAACCTCCGCGACAACGGTTTCAACGTCATCGTTGGCCAGCGTCAGGGCAAGACCTTCGACAAGGCCGTGGCCGACGGCTGGGTTCCAGGCGAAACACTCTTCTCCTTGGAAGAAGCCGCCCAAAAGGGCACCATCATTTGCATGCTGCTTTCCGACGCAGCACAAATGCAACTGTGGCCCACTCTCAAACCATATCTGACCGCTGGCAAGACGCTCTATTTCTCCCACGGTTTCGCCATCAACTGGAGCGACCGCACGGGCGTTGTTCCTCCAGCCGACGTTGACGTCATCATGGTGGCACCGAAAGGTTCCGGCACATCATTGCGCACCATGTTCTTGGAAGGCCGCGGTTTGAACTCTTCATACGCTGTCTATCAAGACCACTCTGGCCACGCCCTGGAGAAAGTGTTGGCCTTCGGCATCGGCATCGGTTCGGGTTATCTTTTCGAAACCACCTTCAAGCGTGAAGCCACAAGCGACCTGACTGGCGAACGCGGTTCGCTGATGGGAGCTGTTCAGGGTTTGTTCCTCGCGCAATACGAAACGCTCCGCGAACACGGCCACACGCCTTCTGAAGCTTTCAACGAAACTGTTGAAGAATTCACCGAGTCATTGATTCCGATGATTGGCAAAAACGGAATGGACTGGATGTACGCCAACTGCTCTACCACCGCACAGCGCGGTGCGCTCGACTGGATGGGCCCGTTCCACGATGCCATCAAACCTGTCATGGAAAAGCTCTATCAGAGTGTCGTTACCGGCAATGAAGCCCAAATCTCCATCGACAGCAACTCAAAGCCCGACTATCGCGAGAAGCTCCAGAAAGAACTGAAGGCGCTCCACGAAAGCGAAATGTGGCGCACTGGCGAAACGGTTCGCAAATTGCGTCCTGAAAACAACTAAGTAATGGTGAAACGATTAGCTGATCTATTTTGAGACGCTTTCACTCACCATCACTAAGCCTCATGGCTATATAAAACACGAAAAGGCTGCCTATCCACGCGTGGACAGGCAGTTTTTTTTATTCTATCCTCCCAAGAACACAGCAAACTCGGAGTCATGCCCCATCGGCGATGCTTTATGGAAATGGAATTGACCTTTAATATTGGTAGAGCTGAAAAACAAATTCGATATTTTGCACATCCTGGAAAAAGGAGGTTTCCAACATCTAAGGCTGACGGACAATACAGAATCCGTATTTGTCAGCGAACATCGTCCCAGACGCGACCGAATCTGCACCCAGACGCGACCGAATCTGCTCCCAGAGGCATCCGCGTCTGGCACCAGACACGCTTGCGTCTGCTCCTGCGTTCGCTGAATGGCATAGGTCTTGAACTGACACCTCTACGGTCTTTCTGCCAAACCATTCTTTCAAGCCTAAATTTCAAGCTCGTCTCCCAACAACGTCTTACCCGAAAGTCCCGCTGACGTAAGGACACAAAAAAACCTGCGAACATACGTCCACAGGTTTCAATTCTCTCATTGTTCGCGCTATGCGTAAACAATTAGGCTGTTAGCCTTTTGCTAATTACTGAGCAGCAGCTTCAGTTTCAGCAGCAGGAGCTTCAACAGCGTTGCTGTCAGTAGCAGTAGCAGTAGAGTCAGAGTCAGAAGCAACTTCTTCAACTGCAGGAGCAGCTACAGAGTCAGAATCAGACTGAGCACCCTTATTTTCAGAACCAACGCAAGAAGCGAAAGAAACAGCAGCCATAGCTACGAACATGAAAACTAACTTTTTCATTTTTGTGTAAGTTTTTTTAGTTAAACAATCAATTGCTTTTTAAAAACGGTGCAAAGGTACGGAGCTTTTGAATATCATGCAAGTGTTTCCCGAAATATTTTTCGTTTTAGGATGTTTTTTAACATTAGGAGAACATAAACCCTTGGTTTTCAATGTGCATTTAAAAATATCCGCATGTCATTTTACTACGTGAGGATATTATTGTAACTTTGCTTTCCCTTTCAAATTGCACAAAACGAGGGGAAATGCCCCGTTTTTAAAAAGCATTTTTCTCCCGCTGCGGAGCTGGATGCCTGATTTTCTTCCTTTTTCTGCCGCCATGCAGGGGATGGAGGGGTGCATGAACACAAAATTTTGAACATCTACTTATATATATATGACTGAAGAGAGCCTCGAAACAAATCTGTGTGCAGCGTATGCCACGTTAGGATGTAAACTCAATTTTGCCGAAACGTCTTCCTTGCGCGACACTTTGGCCCGACAGGGCGTGCGTGCCGCTGAAAAGGGGGAGCATGCCGATATATGTATCATCAACACCTGCTCTGTCACCGACGTGGCCGACCATAAGTGTCGACAGACCATCCACCGCCTCACGCGTGAACATCCGGGAGCTTTTGTGGTGGTGATGGGATGCTATGCGCAACTGAAACCAGAGGAGATTGCTGGATTCGATGGTGTTGACTTGGTCGTTGGCATGGAATACAAGGGGGAAGTGGTGCGCTACATCCGCGAACGCATGGCGCAGAAGAAGGCGCTCTCTGAAGGCGAAGCCTGCCACGAGGCCATCACTGTGCCAACGCGCGAAATCGCCACCTTCGTCCCGTCGTGCTCGCGCGGAAACCGCACGCGCTATTTTCTGAAGGTGCAAGACGGCTGCAACTATTATTGCACCTACTGCACCATCCCCATCGCACGCGGACGCTCCCGCAACGGATCCATCGCTTCGCTGGTGGCGCAAGCTGAGGCCGTGGCGAGAGAAGGGGGCAAGGAAATCGTGATCACGGGGGTGAACATCGGCGACTTCGGGCGCACGACGAAGGAGACGTTTTTCGACCTCGTCAAAGCGCTCGACCATGTTGAAGGCATTGAGCGCTACCGCATTTCGAGCATCGAACCGAATTTGCTGACGGACGAAATCATTGAATATTGTGCGCAGTCGCGGGCTTTCATGCCACACTTCCACATTCCTCTCCAAAGCGGTTCCGACGACGTGTTGCGCCTCATGCACCGACGCTACGACACGGCGCTCTTCGCACACAAGATCAGCAAGGTGAAGGAAATGATGCCGGATGCTTTCATCGGTGTGGATGTCATCGTTGGCACACGCGGCGAGACGGACGAATATTTTGAAGATGCCTACCGGTTTATCAAGGGATTGGACATTTCGCAGCTCCACGTATTCAGCTATTCTGAACGCCCGGGCACAAAGGCGCTGGACATTCCCTACGTGGTGGACGCACAAACGAAACACGAGCGCAGCCAACGTCTCTTGGCACTATCGGAAGAGAAACGCCGCGCTTTCTATGCGAAATATGTGGGGACGGAGCGCCCAGTGCTTTGGGAACATGCGAAACACGGAGACAGGCTAAACGGATTCACGGACAACTATATCCGCGTGTCTATGCCCGCCGACCAAGTGACCGACAACACAATCTCCACCATACGCCTGGGAGATTTCTCTGAAGACGGGGAATGTCTGCTTGGGGAAAGGCTGAAGTAAACTGATTTTCCCAGAGGCGGCAACAGTGACAGACAAGTGGGGCCGACCTCTTTATTATTGAACAACAAAAAGATCATGAGCAACCAGAAAAGAGTAGCCGTTGTCATTCTCAATTGGAACGGCAGCAACATGATGCGGCAATTTCTGCCCTCTGTCGTTAAAGGCACGGGCGAAGACGGCGAAGTCATCGTGGCAGACAATGGGTCGTCCGATGATTCCTGCGACATGCTCTCACGCGAATTTCCAGACATAAAACAGATACGCCTTCCGAAAAACTACGGTTTTGCCGAAGGCTACAACCAAGCGCTCAAGCGAACTGACGCTGAGTTTTTCCTCTTGCTGAACTCCGACGTGGAAGTGTCGGAGGGATGGCTCAAACCGCTGCTGGAATACATGGACAGCCATCAGGACGTGGCGGCCTGCCAACCGAAGATTCTTTCGTTTAAGGAGCGCAACAGGTTTGAATATGCGGGCGCGGCGGGAGGTTTCCTTGACATCTATGGTTATCCATACTGCCGCGGACGCGTCTTTGCCGACGTTGAAAACGATGAGGGGCAATATGACGACATCGCCGACGTGTTGTGGGCCACAGGGGCGGCTCTGATGATTCGCGCTGAAGACTGGCGTGCAACGGGCGGACTCGACGGCCGCTTCTTTGCCCATCAGGAAGAAATTGACCTCTGCTGGCGCCTGCGCCGACGCGGCCGACGCATTGTGTGCATCCCGCAAAGCAAGGTGTGGCACGTTGGGGGCGCCTCTCTGGAACAAGGTAATCCGCGAAAAACGTTTCTCAATTTCCGAAACAATCTGGCCATGCTCTATAAGAATCTGCCAGAGAAACAACTCTGCCGCGTGATGCGCTGGCGTTTCTGGCTGGATTATCTGGCGGCCTTGCAGTTTGCCTTGAAGGGGGACGTGGCCAACGCCAAAGCGATACGCCAAGGGCGCAAGGCGTTCAAACAATGGAAGGGCGAACTGAAGGCCGACCGCCAACGCCTGATGCAGGAAGCAACGACCAACGATGTTCCTGAAATTGCGCCCTACTCTCTCTTGTGGCAATATTATGCCAAGGGAAAGAAAATATTCTCCAAACTGCCTACGCTTCTTTGAGGCATTCACCCATTTTCAAATTGACATTATGGCCTCGTTATATCTCATTCCCGTCACCTTGGGACAGACCGCCATCGACCGCGTTCTCCCAGCCTACAACACTGACGTCATCCATTCCATCCGCCACTTCATCGTGGAGGAAATCCGAACTGCCCGCCGTTTTCTGAAACAGGTGGACCGCGACATTGACATTGATTCGCTCACTTTCTATCCAATGGGCAAACACGCCGACCCCGCCCTTTTCTCGCGCTATCTCGAGCCGCTCAGAAAAGGCGAATCTGTGGGGGTCATCAGTGAAGCGGGGTGTCCGGCTGTTGCCGATCCCGGAGCCGACGTGGTGGCCATCGCGCAACGCGAGGGGCTCAGCGTGGTTCCGCTCGTTGGCCCTTCTTCTATCCTGCTGTCGGTCATGGCCTCGGGATTCAACGGACAGAGCTTTGCTTTCCACGGCTATCTGCCCATCGACAGCAGTGCCCGCAGCAAGCGTCTCAAACAACTGGAAGCGCGTGCCATCAATGAAAACCAAACGCAATTATTTATCGAGACGCCTTATCGCAACGCCAAACTCTTTGCCGACATTTGCAGTGCCTGCAACCCGAAAACGCGCCTCTGCGTTGCGGCTGGATTGACCACGGAACAGGAGTTTATCCGCACACGACGCATCAGCGAATGGAAACAGACGGGACTGCCCGACCTCGGAAAGATTCCAGCAATTTTCTTGATAAGCAAATAAAAGGAACGTTTGACAGATGCTCATCCGAAACGCATCTACATACTTATTATACCACAGGCCAGTTATTTACAGACTGGCCTGTATTTTAGGCCCACGGTTTCATCTCTATCAGAAAAACAAGCAGGCCGAACCGTAATTCTCCCCCCAACCAACTATCTCTATGGCTTTAATGATGTTTGCCACCTTAGTGGCCTATTTTTTTCTGCTCCTGCTCATCAGCCGACACACCAGCCGCAAGCACAACGACAACGATGCTTTCTTCCGTGCCTCTCGCCGCTCTCCATGGTGGATGGTCGGCTTCGGCATGATTGGCGCCAGCATCTCTGGCGTATCGTTTATCTCCGTCCCTGGATGGGTGGCGAGCACGGGCATGACCTACCTGCAAATGTGTGCAGGCTTTTTCTTTGGCTACCTCGTTGTAGCCTTCGTGCTGCTCCCACTCTATTACCGGCTGAAACTCACCAGCATTTATTCTTATCTGGAAAGCCGCTTCGGACAGCACACTCACCGCACTGGTGCTTTCTTCTTCATTCTCAGCAAACTCACTGGAGCGGCAGCCCGTCTCTTTTTGGTGGGCCTCGTTCTGCAACAGTTCATCATCCCCACGCACAGCGACTCTCTGCCCGTTTTCATCCTGCTGGCGGCTGCCGTGCTGACACTCATCTGGCTCTACACACGCCACAGCGGTCTCTTCTCCATCGTGCGCACCGATGCCCTGCAAACGCTCTGCCTCCTGTTGGCCCTCGTTGGCATGCTCTTCATGGCGGCAAACACGCTCCATCTCGATTTCTCTGAAACGGTTGACACCATCCGCCAAAGCGACTATTCACAGATTTTCTGCTGGGATGCTACCAGCAAGCAGAATTTCTGGCGGCAATTTCTCAGCGGTATTTTCATCGTAATTGTCATGACGGGGCTTGACCAAGACATGATGCAGAAAAACCTCACGTGCAGAAACCTGCGCGAGGCCCAGAAAAATATGTGTGCCTATGGTGCATGCTTCCTCCCAGTCAACCTACTTCTGTTGGCCCTCGGAATTTTGCTCTACACGCTCTGTGCGGCCCGCGGCATACAGCCCCCGTCATCGGGCGACGCCCTGCTTCCCATGCTCGTTTCGTCGGGCGCACTGGGATTTTCCTTTGTCATTCCCTTCTGCATCAGCATCGTGGCGGCAGCATTTTCCAGTGCCGATTCTGCCATCACTTCGCTCACCACGAGTGTCTGCATCGACCTCTTGCACCTGGAAGACCGTGTGAACGACGCTGAACGCCAGCGCAAAATCCGCCGCCGCATCCATCTATCCATGTGTCTGGCCTTCCTACTCTGCATCATCATCTTTAGGGCGCTCAACGACACCAGTGTCATCAACGCCATCTATGTCATGGCGTCTTACACCTACGGGCCGCTGCTCGGTCTTTATGCCTTCGGACTCTTCACGCGCCAAGCGGCCTCCGACTGCCGCGTGCCATACGTCTGCATCGCCGCACCACTAATTTGCGCCTTACTCGACTGGGGAGCGCCACGCTGGTGGCAATACACTTTCGGCTACGAACTGCTTATGCTCAACGGACTCATCACGTTCGTCGGCCTACTCGTCTTCTGCAGGAAAAGACAAGGGGCTTTCTGAATCCCGTTCTGAAAACAACGATACGATTAAGGGGTGTTCTAAATTTCTGTTTTAGAACACCCCTTAATCATATCGCTATAGCAAAAGGTTTTTACCCTCTGCAAAATAGACCGCATTCACAACAAGGCAACGCCTTCAAGCGAAAAGCTCGCTGACATCACACAAGCCCCACCTTTTCGCCTTCGCAATACATCTTGTGGGCGTTCTTCAAATGCTCTTCCAAGACATCGGGGGCTATTATGTGTACCTTCAAAGCGGAGGAATTTGGGTAACGATCGAAATAGGGGTCTAAGGAGAAATAAAGGTCCACGCTCTCCACATGGGAAGCAGCCCCCACCTTGTTGTAATAATTGGAAATGCGCTGAACGATGCGCGGCAACACCTTGATACCCGTGCGGCCGTCTTTAAACTTCACGACGGCCACCACATGACGGGATAGCCGTTTGCGTGTGTCAACAATTTGCGAGCCACCCGATTCGACCATGCGATGGCGGATGGCGATATTTCGTCCATGCTCTCTGTTGATTTCCTGCATCATGCTCTTGAATATCTGCCCATGGGATGAAGTGTCCCTCATGCAATTATACGCAATTCTGTAGTGTATCATTTCATGGATGATGACATCTTCGAGTTCGTTTTCTGGCAGGTCGAAACTCGTGCTGAAACGCAAAGTGCATTCAATATGGCTCATTTTTTTCAGCGCCTCCAATCCTCTTAATCTTCGAGTGACGCATTTACCCAAGAAGCTACGTGCCCTTGAAAGTTGGAATGTTGGTTCCGGCAGAGTATTGTAGAAAATGGTCTTGTTGAACTCCCTGAATTTCTCAACAACGAAAGCCTCTGTAAAAATCATACTGCTTTTGTCTAAGTGAAAAGTAGATATGCCCGAAAGGGCGTTGAATACTAAACAATTATGCTCTTGTGTTTTATACAATAATTTTGACCTATACGCCAAAAATCCGACAAGCCATCTGAGCCATGACGAAAGATTAGGAAGCAACCTTCCCAACATCCCCACCCTGTGCCTCATGCTGCTCCAATTCTTGTCTAGTGCGGCTGATGGTCACAAGATAAACGCCGCCGAATATCAGTACCACGGCACAACCCTTGGCGAGGTTGAAATGGTCCATTCCCAAACAGATGGTCACGATGCACGACACGATAGGCTGGATATAGTTGTACATACCAGCCACCGTCGGGCGCAGACTTTTCTGCCCCACCACAATGAGCATATAACTGAAAAATGTGGCAACTACCACCACATAGGCACACCCGGCCCACGTTTGCGGCATAAATTCGCTCCACGAAGTATTGACAATGTCGTGATAACAAAACGGCAGCATGCAGACAAAGGCATAGGTGAACATCCACTTCATAATCGTCACCAGACTATATTTCTGCACAAAATTCTTATAGACAACGATGTAGAGCGCATAGCTCAGCTGCGCTGTAAGAACGAGCAAGTCGCCCAAAATGTGGCTGCCGCCCTGCGATGAAGAGGCGGCCCCGCGACTGCTGCCGACAATCAGCAACAACGCGCCGCAGGCACCAAACATAATGCCAAGCACTTTCTTTCCCGTGATGGGCTCTTTAAGAAAAAATGCCGCCAACACCATGGCCCAAAGCGGCATACTCGTGGTGATGATGGAGGCGTCGGCAGGAGAGGTCAACGACACGCCGAAAATAAAACAGCCCTGGTTAAACACAATGGCAAGCAGGGAAGCGCCAAACAAACGGGCCAAATCGCGATGATTGACGTGCTCGGGTTTCATAAAGAAGGAAACCACCCAAAACAACACCATAGCGCCAAACACACGCATGCCTGTCAGCAGCAAGGGCGAAACAAGGCTGCCTGCTATGACGATTTTTGAAATCGGAGACATAAGCCCCCAAGAGGCGTTGGCCGCAAACATCGACACATGCCCCTTCAAACTTGAAACATTCATTTTCCTTATTTTTCAACGAAGCCGGTGGCAAAAGCATAACTCGGAAAATCCTAATCTATACCTTTGTTGACCATCACCAAGCTACGAACTGGCAGCTGATAGCTGCAAACTGCTGTCCGATAGCTGCAAACTGATATTCATAAAACGAAAAGACGGGTTCCAAAAGCCAGCTACTGCTTTTCAGTAACTGATTTTTAGAACCCGTCCTTATTTTCAGGGAGCGTCAGAAACGCTCTCTTATCTTGCGGGAATGATTATCTGATTACATCATGCCGCCCATGCCGCCCATACCAGGAGCGCCCATCGGCATCTCAGGTTTGTCTTCCTTCTTGTCGCAGATGACGCATTCCGTGGTAAGGAACATGCCTGCCACACTGGCAGCGTTCTCAAGAGCCACACGGGTAACCTTGGCTGGGTCAACCACACCGGCAGCACGGAGGTCGCCGAAGGTTTCGTTCTTGGCGTTGTAACCGAAGTTGCCCTCGCCCTCGCGAACCTTGTTGACAATCACAGCACCTTCAACACCTGCGTTGGCGCAAATCTGACGGAGCGGCTCTTCAATGGCGCGGCGAACAATGGCGATACCCGTTGTTTCGTCGGCATTAACACCCTGCATGCCTTCCAAAGCCTTCTGTGCACGGATGTAGGCTACGCCACCACCAGTCACGATACCTTCTTCAATGGCAGCACGCGTTGCGCAAAGAGCATCGTCGCAGCGGTCTTTCTTTTCCTTCTGCTCAGTTTCGCTGGCAGCACCGACTTCGAGCACGCAAACGCCGCCAGAGAGTTTGGCCAAACGTTCCTGGAGTTTCTCCTTGTCGTAAGAACTGGTGGTGTTGGCCATTTCGTTCTTAATCTGATGAATGCGTTCCTGGATGTTCTCCTTGTTGCCGTTGCCGTCAACGATGGTGGTGTTTTCCTTGCTGACAGTGACCTTCTCGGCAGAACCGAGCATTTCAATTGTTGCCTGCTCGAGCTTCAAGCCCTTGTCTTCGCTGATGACAACGCCACCAGTCAAAACGGCGATGTCTTCCAACATGGCCTTACGGCGATCGCCGAAGCCCGGAGCCTTGACAGCACAAATCTTCAACTGGGTGCGCAGACGATTGACAACCAATGTGGTCAAAGCCTCGCTATCAACGTCTTCTGCAATCACGAGCAAAGGACGTCCGCTCTGAACAGCCGGTTCCAAGATAGGCAAGAAATCCTTCAAGTTAGAAATCTTCTTGTCGTAAATCAAGATATACGGCTTCTCCATAACACACTGCATCTTTTCAGTGTCGGTAACAAAATATGGAGAAAGATAGCCACGGTCGAACTGCATACCCTCAACGGTCTTCAAAACCGTGTCACGGCCCTTAGCATCTTCAATGGTGATGACGCCATTGACAGTCACGGCACGCATACCATCGGCAATCAACTTACCGATTTCAGGGTCGTTGTTGGCAGAGATTGTTGCCACCTGCTCAATCTTGTCGTAGCTCTCCTCAACCTGTTCAGCCTGCTCCTTGATGCTTTCAACCACCTTGGCAACGGCCTTATCAATACCGCGCTTAACGTCGAGCGGATTGGCACCAGCAGCCACATTCTTCATTCCCTCAGTCAAAATGGCCTGAGTCAAGACAGTAGCCGTGGTTGTACCATCACCAGCATCGTCGCCAGTCTTCGAAGCCACGCTCTTAACCAACTGAGCACCGGCATTCTGGAATGCGTTGTCGAGTTCGATTTCCTTGGCCACGCTCACACCGTCCTTAGTGATACGCGGAGCGCCAAACTTCTTATCGATAACCACATTGCGACCCTTAGGACCAAGCGTCACCTTAACAGCGTTAGCCAAAGCGTCTGCACCTTCGCGAAGCATCTCGCGAGCGTCTACATCATATTTAATTTCTTTTGCCATGATTTTTTTCTTTAAAAATTACAATGAAACATTGAACTGAGTTTGAAATCCTGCGTTCCTCACTATTCCTTATGCCAAAACTGCGAGCACATCGCTCTGGCGCATAATCAGATATTTCTCGCCATCGAGTTCAACCTCCGTGCCGCTATATTTACCATAAAGCACCGTGTCGTTAATCTTCAACACCATTTCTTCGTCCTTGGTGCCGTTGCCAACTGCAAGCACTGTGCCCTGCAATGGTTTTTCCTTTGCGGTGTCAGGAATGATAATGCCGCTCACGGTTTTCTCTTCTGCTGGAGCTGGTTTAACCAGCACGCGATCTGCTAATGGTTTAATGTTCATGACTTGTATATTTTTTAGTTTCTTTATTTTTCTCTGCACGGCCCGTGCCTCATGAAAAGTTGACATTGTATGAGTCTTTCCGGAGCCGTGCTTCATCGTGTGCCAGCAGACCATCTGTGGCGTGCAACACACTCGCCCTTTTCTCTGCGAAAACCGTGCCAAAACACGTTCTTCCCCTTCACGCCAATTTTCCAGACGCACTTTTGTCAGCAGACTCTGTCAATTTGTCATGCAAAGCCGTTACCAGAAAAAGCTTATCGAAGCACCCCAAACAGAATGTATCGTTGACTTTATATGGAACCAAACGCGAAGTTTAACAGGCGGGAGGCGAAGTTTAACAGGCGGGACGCGGAATTTAATACAACTGGATGCGAATTTTAAGAACTGGATACGTAATAAAAAAAGACCAGATGCGCTTTACGGGAGATCCGTAAGCGCATCTGGTCTTGCTTTTTATAAGCGGGGCATCCAGTCCCGCGAGAGGGATGTATTATTCCAATCCCTTGCCGTGACAGTTTTTGAATTTCTTGCCGCTTCCGCAAGGACAAGGATCATTGCGGCCGGGAGCCTTCTCTCTGACGATGGGCTGCTGCGTCTGTTCACGCGTGTCCTGCTGGGCAGCTTCTGTGCGTCCGTCCTCATTGAGTTCCTCGTGGCTCTCAGTGTATTGCTGCTTGGGAGTGGCTTCCTCAGAAGCGGCTTCCTTCACCTCTTCCTGCATCTGCACAGGAATCTGGCCGCGCATGAGCGAAGAGACGGTGCTGTTGTTGATCTTATCAACCATCTTGGTGAAGATTTCAGCACTCTCGAGTTTGAACACGAGCAAGGGGTCTTTCTGCTCGTAGCTGGCATTCTGTACAGACTTCTTCAAATCGTCGAGCTCGCGAAGGTTTTCCTTCCAAGCATCGTCGATGTTGTGGAGCAGCACAGCCTTTTCAAAATCGCGCACAACGGCCTTGCTCTTTGTTTCGTAGGCCTCTTTGAGGTTCGTGCGAATGTTGTAGTAAAGGCGGCCGTCGGTGACAGGCACAAGGATGTTTTCATACATCTGGCCCTGTTCCTCATAGACCTTATTGATAACAGGAGTGGCCACTTCTGCCAGACGTTCGTTTTTGCGGCGGAAGTTTTCCATGGCAGCCTGGAAGGCTTTTTCGTCAAGGTCGTCTCGCTTCATGGAGTTGTATTCTTCTTCCGTGAACGGGCATTCCATTGCCATGATTTCCAAGAAGCCATTGCGAATGTCTTCGTAATCGTCTTTGTCGAGGATATTGAGACAACGGTCCCAAATCATATTAGAAATGTCCATGCCGATGCGTTCTCCCATAAGGGCGTGGCGGCGCTTTTCGTAGATAACGGTACGCTGCTTATTCATCACGTCATCGTATTCCAAGAGGCGTTTACGGATACCGAAGTTGTTTTCCTCCACCTTCTTCTGTGCGCGTTCGATGCTGTTGTTAATCATCTTGGCCTCGATCATGTCGCCGTCTTTGAAGCCCAACTTATCCATGATGCGCGAGATGCGTTCAGAAGCAAACAGACGCATGAGGTTGTCTTCGAGAGAAACGAAGAAGACGCTCGAACCCGGGTCGCCCTGACGTCCGGCACGTCCGCGGAGCTGACGGTCAACGCGGCGGCTCTCGTGGCGTTCCGTACCGATGATGGCCAAACCGCCTGCGGCTTTCACTTCGTCGGTGAGCTTGATGTCGGTACCACGTCCTGCCATATTGGTGGCGATGGTCACAGCGCCGAGCAGACGCTCCTCTTCGTGCTTGTTGCCGTTTTCATCCGTGAACACAACCTTGCCCATTGTGCTTTGTCCGGCACGGGCAACGATGTCAGCCTCCTTCTGATGGAGCTTAGCATTGAGCACCTGGTGTGGAATGTGGCGAAGGTCGAGCATACGGCTCAAAAGTTCACTGACATCCACGCTCGTCGTACCAACCAATACTGGGCGGCCTTGCAGACGCATCTTTTCGATTTCCGCGATAACGGCGGCATATTTCTCACGCTTCGTTTTATAAACGCGGTCGTTCATATCGTTGCGGAGCACAGGACGGTTAGTCGGGATTTCAACAACGTCGAGCTTATAGATGTTCCAAAATTCTCCAGCTTCGGTGATGGCCGTACCGGTCATACCCGAGAGCTTGTGATACATACGGAAATAATTCTGCAACGTGATGGTGGCGAAAGTCTGCGTGGCGGCCTCCACCTTCACATGTTCCTTAGCTTCAACGGCCTGGTGGAGACCATCGCTCCAGCGGCGGCCTTCCATGATACGTCCCGTCTGTTCGTCAACAATCTTGACCTGTCCATCCATCACCACGTATTCTTCGTTGTTGCGGAACATGGTGTATGCCTTCAGCAATTGCAGAATGGTGTGAACGCGCTCGCTCTTGACGGCATAGTCGGTCATGAGCTGGTCCTTACGTTGCAGGCGTTCCTCATCAGAGAGACTCTTGTCGGCTTCAAGCGCAGAAAGTTCGGTGGTGATGTCAGGGAGCACGAAGAGCTGGTCATCGTTCACCTGGTCGGCCAACCATTTGTTACCCTTATCCGTCAAGTCGCAAGAATGGAGTTTTTCGTCAACCACGAAGTAGAGAGGATCTGTGGCCTCCGGCATACGGCGGTTGTTGTTCTCCATATAGATAGCCTCCGTTTTCAGCATACCGCTCTTGATTCCCTGCTCAGAAAGATATTTGATGAGCGGATTGTTTTTCGGGAGCGCCTTGTGGCTGCGGAAGAGCTGGAGGAAACCTTCCTCTTCCTTCTTCTTGTCGCCAGAGCCGATGAGCTGCTTAGCCTCAGCCAGATATTTCGTGGCCAACTTGTGCTGAACGGCAACGAGGCGTTCAACAAGCGGCTGGTATTGCTCAAAGAGCTGGTCTTCGCCCTTTTCAACTGGACCAGAGATGATCAACGGCGTACGAGCATCGTCAATCAACACAGAGTCGACCTCATCGACGATGGCATAGTTGTGCTTGCGCTGCACGAGGTCTTTAGGGCTCATGGCCATATTGTCGCGCAGATAGTCGAAACCAAATTCATTGTTCGTACCGAACGTGATGTCGGCCTGATAAGCGCGGCGGCGTGCTTCAGAGTTAGGCTGATGCTTATCGATGCAGTCTACGCTCAATCCGTGGAACATATAGAGCGGGCCCATCCATTCAGAGTCACGCTTGGCCAAATAGTCGTTGACCGTCACGACGTGAACACCATTGCCCGTCAAGGCGTTGAGGAAAACAGGGAGAGTGGCCACGAGGGTCTTACCTTCACCCGTTGCCATTTCGGCAATCTTGCCCTGATGGAGAACCGTGCCGCCGAAGAGCTGCACGTCATAGTGCACCATATTCCATTTCATATCATTGCCGCCTGCAGTCCAGTGGTTCTGATAGAAAGCCTTGTCGCCGTCGATGCGTACGAAATCGTGGGTCGAGGCCAATTCGCGGTCGAAATCGGTGGCCGTCACTTCGATTTCCTCATTTTCAGAGAAGCGGCGTGCCGTGTCCTTGACGATGGCAAAAGCGTCGGGAAGGATTTTGTTGAGCGCTTCTTCATAGCGTTCCAGCACCTCCTTCTCCAATTTGTCGATCTGATTGAAGATGACAACGCGGTCTTCGATAGGCGTTTCTTCAATCTTTCCCTTGAGGGTTTCGATTTTCTCTTTCAAGTCGTCGGCAGCATGCTGCACCGTGTTCTGCAATTCCTTGGTCTTTGCACGCAGTTCGTCGTTGGTGAGTTTCTGGATATTTGGGTAAGCGGCAAGCACCTGGTCAACGATAGGACGGATGAGTTTGGCATCGCGTGATGCTTTGTTGCCACCGAGCAGTTTGCTCAAGAATGTATTGAGATTCATTGATTATTTTTTGTTAGCCGGGGAGACATTTTCTTTCTTCTCCCTCTGTTGTTTGATAAATGATGTATTGATGTTATGCCAAAAGGCACGTCAGGGTGTTATAAAGCCTTACTATATACTATCTAAAGGCCTGATGTCTTCTACATATATATAATTATATAATAAAGGACAACCCCTTAAAAGAGCGGAGCCAACGCGCAGGCGTTTGGCGCTCTGATGCGCATGGCCTTCGATAATGTCGGCGCGATGCGGTCTACGGTGATTGGCGTTTCCGTCTTTTCGGCTTTCACTCCGACGCCGTAGAATATGATGGGATATGAAATGTATGATTCTCTGACGAGCTGGTTTTCGCGGGTGTCGGAGTTAACGTAATGCCATCCAGCAGCCACTTCAATCATGACGTCTCCTGAACACTGCTGGTTGTAGCCAGCACGTATCCGACTGATGCCGGGTGTCCATGCGCCTTGCAGCAGACGCGTTGAAGTGTAAACATCTTTGACCCCTTCCAACTGAAGCAGGAAATCCTGTGTACGCTCCAGCACCTCGGCCAGATTCAGCTGTTTCTGTTCAACGAGTTTATGGTTGAGATAAATCTGCGTTCCTAAGCATGCCTCCACGAAATTACCTTGCCCGTAGATGGCCACCAGATAAAGGTTGAGCAAAGCGGCAGCTTTTCGCATGTCGAAAGTACCAGTGGGGATACGGTATTTTGTGAGGTCAATGTTGGCCTCGTCGGTATATCCCGTTGAAGTAAGCACGAAGAGCGCATTTTTCTCCCCCACTTTGTGTTCAACCGCCTTTATCAAGTCTGCCAAAGCGTGGTCGAGGCGGACGTAAGTGTCCTGAAGCTCCATCAGTGTGCTTTCTCCCTGCTGGTGTTTAAACCTTCCAGCATAGAAGGCAACCGACAATTGGTCGGTGATGGCGTCAGTCCCCAGCATTGTGCCGTCGATGCAAGCCTTGGCGGCCGCTGTTATCTCCTGATTGACCAGTCCGCTCGTTTTAAATTCCACGTAGCGGTTGTCGCCTTTAAACGCGTGTGAGAAAGGTTTCTTCATCCCTCCTGAGAGGTAGTAACTGAAGTTTCCCACGAGTTCCGACGTTGGTTGCCATTTCTCGTGCTTCAGCTGCGCGGCAATCCCGTTGTAGCTGTTTCTAACAGCAGCCCATGCTGGCAAGTTGCCGTAGTAGGAAGTGGAACACCAGTTGCCCGTTTGGTCGTCAATCCACACGGCACAATCTGCAGCGTGTCCGGCCGAGAGCACGGCTATTTCCCGCGACGGCGCAATGGCATAGACAATGGCTTTTCCTTCGCTCGCCACTTTCAGTTCGTCGCCCACGGTGCTCACGCCCAAGAACTTCGGCGAAGTCTTGTCGTTTGTGTCACCAGTTCCGGCGAAATTCGCATCGTCAACGCAGAAAACGGGTTGCAGCGTTTCCCTGTTGAGCCATTTCCGACTGACGATGCCGTGGGCAGAAGGTGAACTTCCCGTGGCCAGCGTGGCGGCCGCCGAAGCGCCGTCGGGATGTGCCATAGGATAGTTGGCCTGCGTATAGACACGGCCGTCCTTGAAGAGGCGCTTGAAACCGTCATTCCCATAAAGCGGCATGAAGGCTTCAAGGTAATCATCGCGCAGTTGGTCTACCAGAATGTTGACAACGAGCTTCGGCAAACCGTTTGTCTGTCCCGCCACCGACTGCGCTTTCAGTTCCGCAGGTGTCAAAACAGTCATCACGGCCAGCAACGACAACAGCAGGCAGCGTCCGTATTGGTCGCCGCCGCTTGTAGGTGTGGTATGTTTGTTGTCAGACATTATTTATATTATTCAATCATTGTATTTCTTATAAAAGAGAGGGAGGGGGCTAATCCTCATGCTTCGCGCAACGCAATGCTGCAGAGCTATATATAAAGTATCAACCAGCTCAGTCTTTGCTTTTTATCGTTGCGCATTCTTGCCTCTGCCTTCCAAACTGCGCTGCAATAAGAGTAGATGCAAACAGCGTGCCAACAAGATTGCCAACATCGCATAGAAGAGCGCCGGCACCCGTTGCGGCATAAACATACCGAGGACACCAAACAGGCAGATGGCCAAAGAAGCGGCCAGAGGATAGAGGTCACGACGGCGCTGGCGGTCGTTCCATATCTTAAACGGCAGAGCGAGGAGCGGAAGTGGGTTCAGCAGAACCACCAGCCAGTTGCTCCCAACGGCAGGATGCTCAGAGAAGAAAAACAGGATAAAAACAATACATCCTGTCCCGCCCCAAAGCGACATCCACAGACAGTCTATCCATCTGCAAATCTTTCTCTTACGCCATTCATACACTCCAGCGGCCACCATAGCCAACAACAAGAGCGCCACAGACAATGCTGGGGAAAGCGGGAACTTCTCAACCGGTTTCGGCCGTGCGTTGACCACCATTTCCGTACGCTTCACCAGCGGACGCATGGTGCCGTCGGCCGCTTTGATGACAGCTTTGTCGAAATAGCGCTGCGCATATATCGGCGAAAACATCCTTTGGCCGATGCCGATGGGACGGTCGGTTTCTTCGCCCAAAATCAAATCTTGCCCGAAAGCGTTCCACGGGCAATCTTCAGAAGCAAATTCATGGATGATGTCGCGGAAAGTACGTCCACGCCCGCCAGGAAGCTCCCGCCATTCGATACGTCCTTGAACGCATCTTTCAATCTCCGCCACGGCCCGCGTCGTGCAGTTGTCGTAGAGAATATTGTAGCGATATGTCCAGTCGGGTGTCATGGCCGTCGCAACCAAAGACTCCCACAAAGCGTCTTTTTCTTCCGGCAACAGGTTGAGCACTTGCTCTTCAATGCTCCGCCCCTCGCGGCTATAGCTCGCGGCAAAGGCATCAAACGGGAGAGTGCCGAGCATATAGTCGGTCTGTCCCAACATGAAGCGCCAGGCGAAATGGGGCGTGTGGAAGTCAAAGACGCCATAATTAAACACCCAGTCCTCACCGCTTTTAAGATTGCGAATGCGCAGGGCGGTGTGTCCATATAGTTCATATACCTCCGCCCCTGGAGCGCAGGTCAGGAAGCCAACCTCAATGGAATCGCCGCCGCTTTCATCGGCCTGCACTGAGGCGTGCATGGCGGAGCAGCAGAGGAGGAGGACCAAAAAGGTATAGAACTTATAGAGTAATTTCATGTTGCACAACTTATAAACAGTTGCAAAGTTACGCCATTTTTCGGACATGACAAAGCAAGGCATCTTTCAGTCAAGACGCCAGCAACGTGCAGCCCGAAAATAAGTAATAGCTTATTCCTTTTCAAGCTCCTCCCAGAAAGCGTCGAGATCTTCCTGAAGCCCTTCCAAGAACTGGCCGCTCAAAACGATGGTGTCGTCGTCAACCACATAGAGGTCGGCAATGGTTTCCTTGTCTTCATCAATGAGCACAAAAGTATAGGGGCGCAACACGTTAAACGATTCGGCCAGCTCCTTGTGGCCAGTGATATAATGCTGGATAACCTCCAAAGCGTCATCGTAGAAAGAATCGTTGTTGTTTCCAATCCATTCGTCGACCACGCAGCGCGTCAATTCGTTGTCGTCATCATCAAAAATAAGCAGTTCCCCGCTTTCTTGCTTCACCTGAATGAGGATGTCGGTCAGCGGAAGAGGTTCTGCCCCTTCTGGAAACTTGGAGGCGGCCTTCGTGAGCGCTCTTCCGATTTTATTTAATGTGGACTCTGAAACTTCCATAGTAGGTTTTATAAATAGGTATTCAAAATCATTTTATACTATCCACGTAGGGATAATCCAGTTTGATATGCAAATATACAATTTTAAACAGGTGCTCAAAAACAAAATTAAAAGTTTTTCGTCCGCAGGGTTTTAATATCTGCCTGCCAGATGGTCTGAGCCCCTTGAATACCCGAGACATTATTTCCATCAGACGCCTTTTTAATACATACCATCACACACCTTATTATATATAAGTAGGTGTTCAAAATAGTTCCTACTGTCCATGCAGGAATAATCCAGTTTCAAGTAGGTGTTCAAAATCTCCCACCCCTCCATCAAATTTAACCCTTTGATGTCTGCGTGATTCAATATTTATTCTTAAGTTTGCAATGTAAAGTAAAACACATAAAATCAAAAATGGGAAAAGTATTGATTATCGGCGCAGGTGGCGTTGCCACTGTTGCCGCTCATAAAGTGGCTAAGAACACCGATGTGTTCAACGAAATCATGATTGCCAGCCGCACGAAATCCAAGTGCGATGCCATCGTCAAGGCCATTGGCCGTGACGACATCAAAACGGCACAGGTGGACGCCGACAGCGTAGAGCAGCTCTGCGCTCTCATGAACGAGTTCAAGCCCGACCTCGTCATGAACCTCGCCCTGCCCTATCAGGACCTCACCATCATGGAAGCCTGCCTGCAGTGTGGATGTTCATACCTCGACACGGCCAACTACGAACCGAAAGACGAGGCACACTTTGAATATTCTTGGCAGTGGGCCTTCAAAGACCGCTTTGAAAAGGCTGGCCTGACAGCCATCCTCGGTTGCGGTTTCGATCCGGGCGTAACGAGCATCTACACGGCTTATGCCGCCAAGCACCACTTTGACGAGATTCAATACCTCGACATCGTCGACTGCAACGCCGGCGACCACCACAAGGCCTTCGCCACCAACTTCAACCCGGAAATCAACATCCGCGAAATCACCCAGAAGGGACTCTATTGGCAGGACGGCAAATGGGTGGAGACCGAACCGCTTGAAATCCACAAGCCGCTGACCTACCCAGAAATCGGCCCGAAGGAGAGCTACCTCTTGCACCATGAGGAAATCGAAAGCCTCGTGAAGAACTATCCGACCATCAAGCGCGCACGCTTCTGGATGACCTTCGGACAGGAATACCTGACCCACCTGCGTGTGATTCAGAACATCGGCATGGCATCCATCAAGCCCATCAACTACGAAGGACACGAAATCGTTCCTTTGCAGTTCCTCAAGGCCGTATTGCCCAACCCGCAAGACCTTGGCGAAAACTACGAGGGCCAAACCAGCATCGGCTGCCGCATCCGCGGTCTGAAAGACGGCAAGGAACACACCTACTACGTCTACAACAACTGCTCACACCGTGCAGCCTATGAAGAAACTGGCATGCAGGGCGTCAGCTACACAACTGGCGTTCCGGCCATGATTGGTGCACGCATGTTCATGCTCGGGCTTTGGAAGAAGCCGGGCGTTTGGAATGTTGAGGAATTTGATCCAGATCCATTCATGGAAGAGCTCAACAAGCAGGGATTGCCTTGGCACGAAATTCACGATGGCGACCTCGAACTCTAATTGACAGACATCCAGAACAGTTGGGCAAGCCAAGCGGCCAAAATCATGACACAACAATGCTCCACGCATAGCTATGAATGACTCTGACGCTTCGCTTAGCCAATTTATCATATTTTTTCAAGGGCGTTCTCAAAATCCCGGCTTATATCTTGAAGATGACGAGTCGGAATTTTCAGAACGCTCTTTCATTTAAAGGGTTATCATGGAAAAAGCAAAGACAATCAAACCATTCAGCATAAAAGACGCCAGGGAAGTGGCGGCGAAATACACGTCGTCTATGGGCGATGACTTTATAGCCTTAGACGACATCAGTCTTGCCAATCTCTCCAACGACACCATCCGCCTGGGCTTTTTCACTTACTGTTTCTGCACAAGCGGGAGCGTAAAGTTCATGATAAACACCCAAACCGTGGAGATGTCGTCGGGCGACCTTTTTATCGGCGTCGGCGACCAGGTGTTCAGCAAACTGGACGTGAGCGAAGATTTTCATGCACGCATGATTCTCGTTTCACACCAGAGCATACAGGACGGCATCGCTGGGCTCACGCAACTCTGGCCGTTCCTGCAATATCTCTATAAATATCCCGTCACCCATCTGACGCTGAAAGAACAGGAATGGGCAAAGGCCGGCTTTGACTACATCATCTGGCGCATGCAGCGCGAGGAAACGCGCTATCGCCGCGAAACAATGACGGCCCTCATCCGCCTCTTTTATTTCGACGTCTGCGACATCCTCAGCTCCCACTGCATGTCGCCGGTTGACATACGCTCTGGCAGTTTCGGCCTCTTCGACAAGTTCATCCAACTGCTCAGCGCCAATTTCAAGAAGGAAAGAAACGTCTCTTGGTATAGCAACAAACTCTGCATCACCCCCAAATACCTCTCGGAGGTTGTAAAAACCGTGAGCGGGAAAACCGCCGGACAGTGGATCACGGAATTTGTGGTGATTGAAATCAAACAGCTGCTGGCCAACACGAGTCTTTCAATCAAGGAAATCTCACAACGAATGAATTTCACGAACCAGAGTTTCCTCGGAAAGTATTTCCACAACGCCACTGGTTTTTCCCCGAGAGAATACCGACAGATAAACACTTCCGTGTAAGACGAAAAAAAACGGCGCATGATTGAAAACAGCGCATCTCTCTGTTGTTCACGTCAGTTTTTCCCGCCATTCTCCCCCTGCCGCTAGGGTGTTCAAAATCCAGAAAAGTCTCTGTGCGGTTTTGAGCCAAATAACATGGCAGTTGCGCCGCTGCCCCTGAAAGGGGCTCATATTCCAGGATAGGGGCTTGCCCCTATCTCTCGCCGCAGCTCATCAATTCTCGCTTCTGCCCCTGTAAGGGGCGCATATCGTTGGCGGGGCTTGCCCCGCAATAAGATTCGAGATATGAGCCCCTTACAGGGGCGAGGTTCATTAATCGGCCCCAAGAGGTAGGGGCAAGCCCCTACCCTAAATATGAGCCCCTTTCAGGGGCGCTGTCGCCTCTTTACCAACCTTGATTTTATGGAATTTTGAACGCCCTACCCTTTAGGGGCCGTATTTACATCTCCACCTGATTAACAATCTCTCCATCAAACATGTTGATCACTCTGTCGGCATAATTGGCATCATGCAGGGAGTGGGTCACCATCACGATGGTTGTGCCCTCCTTGTGTAATTCCGAAAGCAGGTCCATCACTTCCTTGCCACTCTTTGAGTCAAGATTGCCTGTAGGCTCATCGGCTAAAACGAGTTTGGGGCGAGGAAGTATGGCTCGTGCAATGGCTGTGCGTTGCTGCTGACCACCCGAAAGCTGCGAAGGATAGTGCTTGGCACGATGGGACATGCCCACGCGCTCCATCACGTCCCCAGAACGCTTGCGACGTTCCTTGCTCGACACGCCCATATAAAGGAGCGGCAACTCGATATTCTCCGCCACATTCAACTCATCAATCAGATTGAAGCTCTGGAACACAAAACCAATCATGCCTCTTCTTATCAAGGTGCGCTCGCTCTCCTTCAGAGTGCTCACATCCCTGCCGTCGAGCAGATAGCTGCCGCCTGAAGGGTTGTTGAGCAAACCGATGATATTCAGCAATGTGGACTTGCCACATCCCGAAGGCCCCATGATGGCCACAAACTCGCCCTCCTTCACTTCTAAGCTTATATTGCGGAGCGCCCAAGTCTCAACGTCTTCTGTCTGAAAGACTTTCTTTATATTATCTAACTTGATCATATTCTTTGGTTTATAGTAAGTAATGGTTAAAAATTTATTAGCTGGCGGCCAGAATTATTCCTTAGCCAAAATCTCCGAAGGGTCTGCCTTCATCGTTTTGCGCACCTGCCAGACTATGATAACTGCAATGGAGCCAGACACCACCAATACACTCATGAGGATGGGCACAACTGGATTGATTTCTACCATTTCAAACACGTAACTCAAAACGACATGAAACAACAGCATGGCTGCCACCGCAAACACCACGGCGATGAGACAGATCACCAGATAGGTCCGTCCGAAGAGCTTGGCGATATCCTTTGTCAAAGCACCGTTCACCTTGCGGATTGCCACTTCCTTTTTGCGGGTCTGCGTATCCAGCATCACCGTACTGAAGATGCTTATCAGGCAGATGACCAGGCTCACTGCTGCCAGAATCCACGCAATTGATTGCAGCATCTCTATAATGAACATATGAAACGCCATATAATCACGCAGATTGGTTGACATCTTCGCCACCACTGCTGGCTCCAATTGCTGAATGGTTCGATCCACAGCCGTCTGCATCTCCTTATATTCTCCTGGCTTTGCCACAAGAATGTAGCTATTGGGGTCGGAACTGAATTGGGGGTCGATGAGGATGAACGAATACACGTTGATTTTCTGATTCGACAGATAAGGTATCGACTGGAACGTGCCAGCAATCTTATACGAATCTCCTCCGATGGTCAATATCTCGTTGGGGGCAACACGATGCCGACGCATATGCTCATACGACTCCTCATTCACCAAGATACATTTCTTCTTGTTGGCCTTGGGTTTCCAACTCACCTTGATTTTAAAGAAATCGAGCAACGAGGTGTCTGATGTGTTCCAAATGTGATAATGCGACATGATTCTGTCTGTCGTATTTCGACCATCTTGCCAAGATGCCTTGCTGAACTCCTCGTTATCGGTCAACTCGTTGATCACCCCAAACCCTTTGTCATAAGGAATCCATCGCTCAACTTGCGGCAAACGGATGAGGGCATCTCTGAGGCGCTGGCTGTTTTCGGCATCAAAGGTCTGCATATAGAGGCTTTGCTTGTATGCACTTTCGTCATGGGGGATGTGACAGAATTCGGCCATCTTGCCCGCCCAAGACAAGAGGCAGAATGTGATGCCCAGGAAGAACATACTGATTATCACCTGCGCACACAGCATCGTGTTGCGGAACCAATGGTTATGGCTTCGTCGCATTCTAGATTCGAGTGCTTGCACACGGCGGCAAATGCGGGTCAGCACAATCCAGATAACGGTGAGACACAGCAGGATGACCAGCAAGCTAATCACCAGACTATAGAGATACAGATGGCTGAATGTTGCAAGTTCGGAGGTGATGTATGCAAACTGAGGCTTTGCCAGATAATCACAAATCCAGGCTCCCATCATCACTGCCAGGGTATAAGCCAGCAACACAATCGTCACGACTTCGGTGGCAAACATCAAGAAGAGTTGGAGACGCGTGGCGCCATTGGTGATTCGAAGCGAGATTTCGCGTCGACGCATCCAAAACAACTGCGTATGCATCCTCATAAAACCGATGATGGCGGCCAGCAGAATCAATGAACTTATCAGATAAGTGATGAAACGCCCTATGGCAACAGGTGCGTCTTCTTCATCCACCTGCTCTTTCAAGGATTGTATTTCAGCCTTCAGTCCCAAGGGTTTCACGCTGCCGTTCACCTCAGCTTCCAGCTGTTGTGGAGTGGACCCATCTTTCAATGTCACGTACAATTGTGGGGCGTAATATTGATTGAAATCCATCTCCTCAAACTCGCATAGCGAGAAGTATAGAGCCGTTGAGCTTGCATTTACCTCAATCAATGATAGGTCTTGATAAACATCCACAATCTTCAACTGATAATTCTCGTCGTCGCTCATCAAGTTGACGCTTGTGCCCACAGGATTCCTGTCTCCAAAGATTTGCTGCGACAGTTTTTTGCTGATTATGGCATCATGAGGGTCAAGCACCTTTATTTTCTCACCCGTGATGGCAGAGCGGAAACCTGCAAAGTTGGGGTAATGACGCTCAATCGGAATGGGGGACAACGCCATCTTGCGCTTTGTCTTGTCGGTCAGCAGGAACTCTGCAATTCCGCCAGACATCAATCCGTTGGGAGCGTAAGGTCCTTGCTCAATGCTGCGAAGTCCTCCATTCGCCTTTATTGCTCTTATGATGTCGCCATTGGCGTTAATGGCATCGTTCGTTTGACGCTTTTGGATGGAATCGAATCGGATGGTGTAAACCCTGTCATAATAAGCCTCGTCGCTGATGGCTCGCGCACGGGCATTCAGTAAAAGCGAATGCATCATGGCAAGCGTCACCATGCCGATGGCAAGCGACAGGATGCTGCCCATTGTCTGCACCTTATACTTTAGACTGTTGCGCAGGGCAACCTTCAGATTGTGGAAGAACATGTTCATATATATATTCATTTTAAAATTCAAACTCTTCAGTATTTGCAATTTCGCTATATCCACTGACGACGACCTTGTCGCCCACCGCTAAGCCTGAGGTTATCTCACATTGCTGCGGATTCTGTCGGCCCACGGTTATGCCCACTCTCTTTGCCTTCTTGCCGTCGGCCGACACTCGGAAGATCCAATAGCCATTGGTAGTTTGCAGGAAATCGCCATTGGGAATCACCAACGCTTGCTCTGGCTTGCCCAGCTCCAGCAAAACCCTGTAGCTCTTGCCCAATCGGATGTTGGAGGGCGTGTCGTTGGCAAAGGTCAATTCACAAACAAACTTATGGTCTTTGACCTCTGGTACCACTTTCGACACGCGAAGCGGATACCGACGGCCTTCGTATTCGATGTGGGCTGGAAGACCTGTTGTGACGCGGTCAATGTAATATTCAGCCAACGCCACTTGCAATTTGAATTGGCTCATCACTTTAATTTGGCCGATGCTTGCTCCCGACGTAACCTGCTGGCCTTGCGTCACGCCCACATAACTAAGCTGGCCGCTGACAGGAGCACGCACCACCAGTTTGCTGGTGCGTCCTTCCACTCTCAAGAGTTTCTTGTCGGCCTCTGTTCTGTTGGCGGCAATCATCTCCAGCTTCAGCCGTGTGGCCACAGAATCGTGTTTCAGATATTGCATCTGCAGCACCACCTTTTGGCGTTGGTATTCGTATTCCTCCTCTGCCATTTCCAGTTCTGCCTTGCTCTTGATGCCCATGCGATATTCCTCGCGGCTCTGCTTGAGCGCCCGCTTCAGGCTGTTCATCTGGTGCTTGGCGTCCAAGGCTTGCTGCCGAAGACTGATGCTCTTCTGATTCATCTCAATCTCCTGCTCCCGACAGTTGCGCAGGTTTTTGCTCCATGCGTCGTGTTCATCGTCAATTGAATGACTGAGCTCTGGATTCTGAAGCACGAGAATCGTGTCGCCCTGTTGCAGCATGGAACCTTCCTCTGCCACCACGCGCTCCACAAATCCATTCTCCATTGCGTTCACCTGGATGGTCTTGATGGGCTGAACCAGTCCTTCCACATCCACATATTCCAGGAAAGGAGCTTTCGTCACTTCTGCCGTCACGACACGGTCTTTATCCACACGCTTTGTGCCGGACGTTATTATCACAAAGAGGGTATATACGAGCAGTGTCAAGCCTGTGGCACCAGCCAAAATGTGATAGCGATAGCGTATGTGCCAGGGTTTAGGTTGTTTCTTTATGTCCATTTTCTATTGTTGTTAATCATCGACAGGCAGGTCTTCTTTCAATTCTTTATGATGTTCGAAATCATACCCAGTCATACTTCGGAGCATATAGTATAAGCTCCAATAGGTCTGCATCGTTGCGATATGATTGCGTCGCGCAGCGTCTTTCTCGCTGATTGCAGCATTGAGGTCGAGAATTGAGTTGCGCCCCATGATGTAAAGTCTTCGTGCCACCAAGTGTCTTTTTTCGGCACGCTGGTCGGTCAGCGAAGCCACACGAACCTTTCTTGCTTGCATATTAAACTGAAGCACGAGTTTTTCTATGTTCTGACAGAAATCTCTCATGCCTTGCTCCACCTGAGTGCGGGTGAGGGCCAACTGCGATTTGGCCTCTCTCACTCTTCCTTTTCCTCTTCCCCAATCAAGTATTGGGAGGGCGATGGTGATGCTAACCGATTGCTGATTCATTGGATTGCGATAGACAGCACCTATGTCTGGGCCTGTTTGCGACAATCCAAACTGTGCATACAGGTCGACTTTTAAGCCGGCATTGGCACGGGCTTGCGAAAGACGGCTCTCGCTCTCTTTCAGAACTCTGCGATAATAGTCGGGGTCGGGACTGTTTTCCAAAGCCAGGTTCATGGCTTGCTGCAACGGGACTTCAAAGGCGGGGACTTCATTAGGAATCCTCAACCTCACGTCTTGCGTTTGTTCCAAACCGAGAAAGGAGCGCATGCTTTGCATCTTCTCTCGCAATGCCACCTGCGCATCCATCACATTCGTTTCTTCATTCAGCCGGTTTATCTCCAATTGCAGCATTTCGTTTTCCGAGATTGTGCCATTCTCATATCTTCCTTTTGCCATCTGATAGAGTGTGTCGGCAGAAGCAAAGTTCTGCCGTGCCATCTCCAGTTCGGCTTGTGCCGATGCCAAAATGAAGAAATGCTCACATGCCCTGGCAGACACCATCTCCATTGTCTCGGCATAGCGCTTCTTGGATCCCTGATAGCGCACAGGCTCTATACGCTTGTCCCACTTCAATGAGTTGTAGCCAAAAAGACGCTGCTCATATCCCACAACGAACGGGGCACTGCCGTAGGCCGTTGTCTTATTGCGCAATTCGTCCAGCCGGTTGAGCGAACTCTTCACAAAGAGGCTACCTCCCGTGAGGGCTATGTTTTGGCTTATCTTCATGGCGAGGTCGGCCCCCAACTGGTCTTGCTTGATAAAGTTGGCCGTGCCGTCAGAGAGCGTTATCTTGTTCACCGTCTTATTGAGATAAGGTGAAGACGTCAGCGAGAGCGAAGGCAGATAGTTGGCTCGGTGGTATCTGTAAGCCCAATGAGCCGACAGAAAGGTGTTGCGTGCGCTTTGCACTGACGGCGACTGCCGCTGGGCCATCATGATGGTGGCAGGCAAATCGAGCTGCAAAGTGTCGGTCTGTGCCCGCAGATTCATGGCGCAGAAGACTGCACCTGTCAACAGATAGGTCTTGATGTTCATATTGATTGCTTTTGCCAAACGCTACGCAAAAGCCATGCCATAAAGCCAACGAGCTGATTATCAGGAAGGAGGGATGGATTTAAGGTTGGAGACATGTGCGAAAACGCACGAACGATATGCGATTTCGTACAGTGCGCACACATTAATGTGTGGTCAAAAAAAGAGTAAGTAGGCGGTCAAAATCCAGGGAAAATCAAGTTTGGCGACAGCGTCCTCGCAGCGGAGATTTGCACTGGCCCGCATAATCGTCTGTTGCGGCGCCAGCATTGTAGCTCACTTTGCTTGCAAAGTGAGGGCCACGAACACGTAGCGAACATGACCAGCGCTCCAGGGCATGACTTTGTTGTATTTTCAGCCCGTGCTTGGCCGCCACAATATTCGTCCCCCCTCACTTTGCGAGCAAAGTGAGCTACAGTGCTTCGCCCCAGAGCTTCGCTGCATGTCCGCGCATCGCCCCTTGTAGCGGTGCCGCAACCGCCATACTATTTAGTCAAAAATTGCGCTAAGAATTTTCTTTGATTTTGAACACCCTACCCTTTCAAGGCCGCTGGCGCCTCTCTACGCTGGCAACACCACATTGAAGGTTGTCTTTTCGTCTGGTTGTGACTAGGCTGTGATGGTGCCCCCATACAAGGTTACTATCTGCTTGCAAATGCTCAAACCAATTCCCGAACCACTTGTCTTGGTCGTGAAAAACGGCACGAAGATGCGATTCAACACCTCTGGCAGGATGCCTTTGCCATTGTCGGTGATGGAAATGATGAAATTGCGTTTGTTGTCTGATAGATGGGTGGACAACCTGACGCAGGGTTCTTTGGCATTGTCTGAAGATTGCTGAACGTCGTTCTCAACAGCTTCTTGTGCGTTCTTCAACAGATTGATGAGCACCTGCTCAATTTGCGAGCGGTCGACTCTCAGCATTTGCTCTGGATTTTCAATATTATAACGGAAAACTGGCGCAGGGTAAAGGTGTTGCAAGTCGGCAATCATGTCGCCAATCATCACGTTTTCCAATTGGGGCTGAGAGACATGTTGCAGCTTGCGGTAATTCTCAACAAACTGCAGCAAACCGCTGCTCCTTCGGTTGATGGCTTGCAGGGCCATGCGCAAATCGTCGTACTCAAGCGTGTTTTGCTCAACACCATCACAGAGCGTGTCGGCAAGAGAGATGATGGGAGTGAGCGAGTTCATAATCTCGTGTGTCAAGACGCTGACCAACTGTTGCTGGGCGTCTATCTCGTTCTTCTGAATCACGGGTTGCACATTCTGGAGCGTGTAGAGCCGATAGGCAAATCCCTTGTTGAAAAAGTTGACAACGCTCAACATGAAATCTGCCTTCTCCTCATCCTGCCCGTTGTTTACGGCCAGCTGCACGAGCCTCTGGTCTTTTGGCTTCAATGTTTGCATCGCGTCGGGCAATGCTTCGTCAACGACATGCAGGTCTTGCAAGCGGTTGACGGCAAAACTGCACAGGCCGTCAACAGCCGCCCTGTTCATCCAATGCACTGCACCTTTTTCGTCTGCCACAATCAGGAAGGCATTGATCGTGTCGAGCATGGTGCCGAAATATTGGTACTTGGCTTCCTGGCGCAAAGTGGTCTCGCGAAACTCATTCACCACTTCGTTGATTTGCTGCGCAAGCTTTCGTTCTTCGCCCTTCAGATGGTTGAGCGAATACTGCAGCGAGAAGTCGCGCGTGCGTATGGCCTCAATCAGTTGGCGGAGTCGCTCATTGCTTTTGCTTTTTAATATATTGCGAATTATTGACATAAGCGGGGACTGGAAATTAGTTTAGTAATGGTGAATAGGCATATCATATTCCCAATTTCTCAATCTTGCGATATAGCGCAAACCGCGTTATGCCCAGCAATTCTGCGGCCTGCGTCAGATTGCCATTACTCAAGGAGATGGCCCGCTTTATGGCCTCGCGCTCCAAGGTTTGCAGATTCAGCGAATCGACATTCTCCATACTTCCGGCAGCCAGGGGGGAAGCAGAGGTTGCGGAAGGCGTTTCCAGACGGATGTCTTCGGCAGACAATTCCGCCTTGTCGTTCAACACGACAGACCGCTCAATGCAATGTTGCAACTCGCGCACATTGCCTGGCCAAGCATGCTGCATGAGTTTCTTTTTGGCAGAAGCTCCAAGCACAAGCGTTCCCACACTGTATTTGCCAGAATATATATCCAGAAAATGCTCTGCCAGCAAGATGATGTCCTCGCCGCGCTCTCGCAAGGGAGGAAGATGAAGCTCAATCGTGTTGAGACGATAGAAGAGGTCTTGACGAAACTCACCCTCACTGACTTTTTTACACAAGTTGGCATTGGTGGCAGCAAGTATGCGCACATCCACGTTGTTCAACACGTTTGAACCAATGCGTTGTGTCTGTCTCTTCTCAATCATCGTCAGGAGCTTTTGCTGTGTCTGCAAATTCAGGTTGCCGATTTCGTCAAGGAAGAGCGTGCCTTTGTCGGCTGTTTCAATTCGGCCTTCTTTGGCTTCCTTGGCATCTGTGAAAGCTCCTCTCTCATAGCCGAAGAGCTCGCTCTCAAACAGATTTTCAGGGATGCAGCCCAAGTCGATGCTCACAAACGGTTTTGATTTTCTTCCCGAGAGGCGGTGCAGAGCATGAGCCACGACATCCTTTCCTGTGCCATTCTCTCCCGTGATCAACACATTGGCTTCGGTGGAGGCCACACGCCTGATTTGGGCTTTCAAGTTGAGTATGGCCGCGCTTTCACCGATGAAACGGGCAAAGGCTTCTTGCGGATTGGTCTCTGCAAAGGTTTCTTGCTTGCGGGGATTGCCAACATTGAGGGTGCCATTGGGGAGCAAGGTGGCATCTTGGTTGGCACAAAGAGGCCGATTTCTCTCCTTGCTCAGTTCCACGGCACATTTCACGGTGTCGAGCATTTTTTTCTTGTCCCAAGGTTTGGGGATAAAGTCAATGGCACCAGCCTTGATTGCCCTTACGGCCTTTTCCGTGTCAACGTATGCTGTGATGAAGAGCACCACACTCTTGGGGTTGTGTTTTAATATCTTGTCCAACCATTCGTATCCTTCCTCACCGCTGATTGCGTCGCGATGGAAATTCATGTCGAGCATAATGACATTGGGCTCGAAGGAATCCATGAACTCAAGGATTCGCTCTGGTGTGGTAGTGACTCTGATTGCCTCCACATACGGTTTCAAGAGCATATTAAGCGACAAAAGCACATCCTCATTGTCGTCCACTATCAATATCTTTCCACATTTTTCTGTTGCCATGCTTTTGTCTATTTGTTCGGTTTGTTTTTTTTTGGGGGGGGCTGAGCGATTTTCTAAGTTGGTGTCAAATGTCAAAAATTCTGACCACCTATTTATTTGCAAAGGTAATTTTTGGGCGGCTTACCCGAAAGGGCAAAACACAAGAAATTGGCGCGGGCGTATATAAGTAATGATCAAAATTGCTCAACTTATACTAAAGTACAGGCAAACGGCTCATTCCACGCTTGAGATGGTCACGTTGTCATACTCGCTAACCATGTCAATCAGTTTGGCGTGGCCGTCGCGGCGCTTCACGCGCAGTTCCAAATCCACCTTGTAGACCTTTTCGCCCTGCGCTGACTGCATCTTACACAATTTGAAGGAGGACACCTTGATATCTATTTTTTTTAATGATTCGGTGATTGATTTGATGCTGGTTTCTGAGGTGGTGGTGAACGACAATTCAACGACCATTCTTCCGACATGCGGTATGAACAGGATGAGCACTTCAAGGCCCACGATGACCAAGACGGTCACTATCAGGGCGGCGGCATACATTCCGCTGCCGCAAGCCAAGCCGATGGCGGCCGTGACCCAAAGTCCGGCAGCCGTGGTCAGACCGCGCACGACGTTCTTCTGGAAAATGATGGTGCCGGCACCCAAAAAACCGATGCCTGAAACGACCTGGGCGGCAACACGGGAGGAGTCTTTCAAATCGATGTTGAAGCCGTACTGCGAGACGATGCAAAACAATGCGCTGCCTAACGCCACCAAGAAGTGGGTGCGAAAGCCGGCTTCCTTCGAACGATATTCGCGTTCGATGCCGATGGCACCGCCAAGCAGCATGGCAACAACTGAGCGTAAAAGAATTTCGACAATCATAGGTCAATGGGGTTATGTAATGGTTTTCAATTTCGGCATTTGGGGCAAGGGGGCTTGACCTTTATCAGTTTCTCGCTGACAATGGCTAATAGGGGGTGGCCGACAGGAGTTGTTTCCGCCAGACGCTTGCCCACTGGGGCATCCAATAGCAAATGTATCATATTATTTTGTAACCTCAAATATTTCTGCCAGGAAATCGCCAAGACTTGTCAGCGAATGCCGTGCCACGTTAAAACGTAGCACGGCCCTGAGGCGGTCGTCTCTGCTCCCAGAGGCGGTCGTGCCTGCTCCCAGATTCGGTCGCGTCTGGGAGCTGAGACGGTCGCGTCTCGTCCCGTGTGCGCTGAAAGGCATAGGCCCCAGACGGAGAGGGAATGGTTTCACCTGTGTCATCTGCCGTTTTCAGGGATATGCCAACCGTGTGTTTCTGAAAAACAAGAATCCGGTAAATCCGCAGCCGAACGAATGGCTGCGGATTTACCGGATTCTTTTTGTATTTCAGAAATGTCCCAATAGAATTATCTCAACAGGAGCGATATTTCTTCAGCCAGTGCTGCTGCTTCTTTTCGCTCGGGCATCTTGTCTCTTGCGAGTGTCACTTGGATTTGGTGTACAAGCGTGTCTTTGCTTGTTGCTTCTTGCAAATAGCTGAGCGATTTTTTCTGGCACCACTTGAACTGGACCGATGTGTCGCAGGCAATCGCTCCAGGCTCATTTGCCAAAGAATCGGTTGGGATGTAAGGGGCCTTGTCGTAATCGTAGTAACAGACAGTACCATTTTTGAGAGCTTTGACGTGGGCAAGCGTCTTGTTGGTTGAAGGCACTGTCACTTTCACTTCCAATCTGTCGTCTACCTGATAACTGCATTCCGCAAGGTGTTTCTCCACGATCTGGCAAATATGGTCTTGCAACTGATGGTCTATGTCATCATCGCTTCTGTACTTATCATTGCAGATGTCATAGAGGATATAATATCCGTTCTTACGCAGTTCCAGTTCGCCAAACCAATGCGACGGGGTATGATAGCGGAATGATTCATATTCAGGCTTGACCAATAGTCCATACCTGTCGCGCAGTCCGACTTTTCCTGTTTCCTTGTCTTCAACGTAGAAGATGCCTGGATAGGAGCCGAGACTATGGTAGGCTGTTCTGCCAACGCTAAAACAGGTGTATTGGTTGTTACCAATGGCCAAACTCGGCAACATGATGCCCAGATAGATGCTTGAAAAGAACGCAAGGACCATGTTCTTTCGGCTTTTATAGAAGCCACTGCACACATAGGCTGCCATGCAAAAACTGATGCCAAGCATCGCCATTCGCAACCATCCGGCATGAGTTTGGGCGAAGAAGAATATCAGCATTGATGCGGCCAAGACCCACAGCCGGCGACTGGGCACTCCATAATACTGATTCAGCAGGTAAAGGCTTGACGTCGGAGCTACAACACAGGCAAAGAAACATAACCTTGCCTCCATATTCAATCCTGCATACAATGTGCCTATCGCAATCAGCAGCAGAGAGCAATATGTCTTTGCCTTTCTGTCCGTCCAAAGCACCTTGCCCAACGCGTCTTTCCACGTCAGGCTGTCAAGCAGACTGTCCTTACGGAACATATTGACGAGGAAGACAACCAGAGGGACTATCCACAACCAAACGGCAATTGCCACATTAAGCCCTTCATACCACGAATGGTTGAAACCGATGTTCAACAAAGGGAATATCTTTGAGGCTATTTCCGTATGTTTGACATCTAATCCATTGCCGACTGTAAGGAAGGTCAATCCGATGAACAGCAATCCAGGAATCCACGCTTTCTTTTCTCTATTGTAAAGCGTGAAGGAGAGCAATATGCGTGACACCACCAGCAGCAGCATCACAATCCACATCGCAGGAGAAGCGAACCAGGCGGTTCTGCTTCCCAATGCGGCCATTGTCCACAATGAACAGACGGCCAAATCAAAGCAAAATAATGATTTTCTCATTGTGTTATTATATCGTCAGTTGTCAGTATATCGTCAGCTGTCATTAATCAGAGATGCCAACTCTGAACACGCACTTACCGACTTACGTCTCTTCCTTTATGTTAAGGAGCGGCCAGAAGTAACCATTCTATCATGGGGAAAGGGAAGAAAAAACTTGACCTATGCGCCAAAAATTGCAGGCCTTCTCCCCTACTTCGATCCAAATTCCTCGACCCATTACAATTTTCTCGGCCCGTTACAATTTTCTCAACCTCGAACTTGAATCGTTTGCGGCCGCACATAAAAATTCTTTCAACATTACTTAAAAAGAAAGAGAGGACATCTCCCATCTGGGAGACATCCTCTCTTTTGTATTTCGATTCGTTTTGTTCGAATGAAATTATTCAGCGGCTGGAGCTTCAGTTGCTTCTACTTCTGCGGCAGGAGCCTCAGTTTCAGCAGTAGCCTTCTTAGAACGACGCGTACGCGTAGCCTTCTTCTTAGTCTTGGCCATGTTCTCATCGTAGTCAACCAACTCGATGAAGCACATGTCAGCACCATCACTCTGGCGGAAACCAGTCTTGATGATGCGGGTGTAACCTCCGGGACGGTCAGCAACCTTTACAGAAATCTCTTGGAAGAGCTCAGTAACGGCGAACTTGTCCTGCAAATAGCTGAAGACAACACGACGAGAATTGGTAGTGTCGTTCTTACTCTTAGTAATCAGCGGCTCTACGTATTTCTTCAACGCTTTAGCCTTAGCTACGGTCGTAGTGATTCTTTTGTGCTTAATCAGAGAGCAAGCCATGTTAGAAAGCATAGCTGCACGGTGAGTGGCAGTACGACCAAGGTGGTTAAATTTTTTATTGTGTCTCATTACAATTATTCTTTATCTAATTTATACTTAGAAATGTCGGTTCCAAACGACAGATTCAGACTCTCCAGCAAATCATCAAGCTCGGTGAGCGATTTCTTACCGAAGTTGCGGAACTTGAGCAGGTCGTTCTTGTTGAACTGTACCAAATCGCCCAAAGTTTCGACATCGGCGGCCTTCAAGCAGTTGAGCGCACGAACTGAAAGGTTCATGTCGACCAACTTGGTCTTGAGAAGCTGACGCATGTGGAGCACTTGCTCGTCGAATTCCTCATTTTCGGCACTTGCAGAATCTTCAATGGTGATCTTTTCATCAGAGAAGAGCATGAAGTGGTAGATGAGAATCTTGGCGGCTTCCTTGAGTGCTTCCTTCGGTTGGATGGAACCGTCCGTCGTGATTTCAAAGATGAGCTTGTCGTAGTCGGTCTTCTGCTCGACACGATAAGGCTCAACCGTGTATTTCACATTACGGATTGGGGTGTAAATGGAATCGATTGGAATTGTATGAACATCAGCGCAGAATTCCCGATTTTCGTCGGCAGGAACATATCCGCGTCCTTTATTGATGGTCAACTCAATCTGCATCGTGGCTTTGGAATCTAAGTGACAAATCACCAGTTCCGGATTTAACACTTCAAATCCAGTAAGACCCTTACCGATATCACCTGCTTTGAACTCAGTGGTATTGGCAACATTGATACTTACCTTCTCAGTTTGGTATTCTTCTACTAACTGCTTGAAGCGTACCTGCTTCAGGTTGAGAATAATGTTGGTTACGTCCTCACGCACTCCAGGAACAGAAGCGAACTCGTGCTCAACGCCGTCAATTTTGATGGTGTTGATGGCGAAGCCTTCGAGCGAGGAGAGCAGGATGCGACGTAAGGCATTTCCGACTGTCGTGCCGAAACCAGGCTCCAACGGACGGAATTCGAATTTTCCGTACGTGGCGCTGTTTTCCAACATGATTACTTTGTCAGGTTTTTGAAATGCTAATATCGCCATGAATAAAATCAGTTTATTAATTAGTTTTTAGAGTACAACTCGACAATCAGCTGCTCCTTGATGTTCTCAGGGATGTCTGCACGTTCTGGCTTGTGCAACAGCTTACCAGCTTTTGCTGATTCGTCCCACTCAATCCAAGGATACTTGCTGTGGTTGAAACCTGCAAGGGCGTCAGCGATAACTTCGAGAGATTTTGAACGCTCACGCACTCCTACGATCTGACCAGGCTTAACGCTGAAAGAGGCGATGTTTACAACCTTGCCATCAACCGTGATGTGCTTGTGATTGACGAGCTGACGGGCAGCAGCGCGGGTCGGAGCGATACCGAGACGATATACGACATTGTCAAGACGGCACTCAAGAGCCTGCAACAGCAACTCACCTGTAATGCCTGCCTGACGGGCAGCCTTGTCAAACAAGTTGCGGAACTGCTTCTCTAAAACACCATAAGTATACTTAGCCTTCTGCTTCTCAGCCAACATGACACCGTATTCTGATGACTTGCGGCGACGAGAATTGCCATGCTGACCAGGAGGGAAATTGCGCTTTGAAAGTACTTTGTCAGCACCAAAAATAGCCTCTCCGAATCTGCGGGCGATACGAGACTTAGGTCCTATATATCTAGCCATATTATTTGTTCAAATATTTTATGTTCGTTACACAGTGAATGTTATACTCTTCTTCTCTTCGGAGGACGGCAACCGTTGTGTGGCAACGGCGTAACGTCGATGATCTCAGTTACCTCAATGCCGGCACCATGGCAAGCACGGATAGCGGATTCACGACCGTTACCTGGACCTTTGACATAAGCCTTCACTTTGCGGAGACCCAAATCGTAAGCTACCTTTGCGCAATCCTGAGCTGCCATCTGAGCAGCGTAGGGAGTGTTCTTCTTAGAACCGCGGAAACCCATCTTTCCGGCAGAAGACCAAGAGATGATCTGACCTTCACTGTTAGCCAAAGATACGATGATGTTGTTGAATGAGCTGTGGACGTGCAACTGGCCCATAGCGTCAACCTTTACATTTCTCTTTTTAGCTGCGACTGTTTTCTTTGCCATATCTATTTATTATTTAGTAGCTTTTTTCTTGTTAGCGACAGTCTTCTTGCGACCCTTACGCGTACGTGCATTATTCTTCGTGCTCTGGCCGCGAACAGGCAAACCAATACGATGGCGAACACCACGATAGCAACCAATGTCCATCAGGCGCTTGATGTTCAACTGAATTTCAGAGCGGAGGTCACCTTCCACCTTATACTCAGCGCCGATGATTTCACGGATCTTAGCGGCTTGGTCATCGGTCCAATCCTTAACTTTAAGATCTCTGTCTATGCCGGCCTTATCCAAGATTTTAGCCGAACTACTGCGACCTATTCCGTAGATGTAGGTCAAAGCGATTTCGCCTCGCTTGTTCTGAGGCAAATCAACACCAACAATTCTTATTGCCATATGATTTTATAAAATTTTTCGTATGGGGTTAACCCTGACGCATTTTTAACTTAGGGTTCTTCTTGTTAATTACGAACAAACGGCCCTTGCGACGTACGATTTTGCAGTCTGCCGTTCGCTTCTTCAAAGATGCTCTAGTCTTCATATCTTTTTCTTGTTATTTGTATCTAAATACGATGCGACCTTTGGAGAGGTCGTATGGACTCATCTCAACTTTTACTTTATCGCCTGGAAGAATCTTGATGTAGTGCATACGCATCTTTCCAGAGATATGACCAGTGATTTCGTGTCCATTTTCTAATTCAACACGGAACATCGCGTTGCTCAGCGCTTCTACGATGACACCGTCTTGCTCAATTGCAGCTTGTTTGGCCATAGGATCAACTTTTCTGTCTTTCGATTTCTTCGATTTGTTCAAATGACGACATGAGGTCGGCCTTGCCATGATGTATGGCGATGGTGTGCTCGAAATGAGCAGCAGGCAGACCATCACGGGTTACGACTCCCCAACGGTCGTCGAGCATGTAGAGGGACGGATTGCCCATCGTTATCATCGGCTCGATGGCAATACAGAGGCCGTTTTTGATTTGCTTTCCGGTTCCACGCTGCCCGTAGTTGGGCACCTGCGGATCCTCGTGCATTTCGTGGCCAATGCCATGACCGACAAATTCCCGAACAACTCCATATCCTTGCGCTTCGCAATGGCTTTGCACTGCATGGCCAATATCGCCAAGGCGATGACCGGGAAGCGCTTGTTCTATTGCTTTGTAAAGCGACTCTTTGGTGGTTTTCAACAAGGCTTTTGTCTTGTCGTCGACTTCTCCAACACAGAATGTGTAGCAGGAGTCGCCACAGAAACCATCAATCAGCGTTCCGCAATCGACAGAAACGATGTCGCCGTCCTTGAGGGGCGTATCGTTCGGTATGCCGTGAACAACTACTTCGTTGACCGAAGTGCAGATGGAAGCGGGAAAGTCGGAGCCATAAGGATTCGGAAAACCTTTGAACGTCGGGATTGCTCCGTGATCGCGGATGAATTCCTCGGCCAAAGTGTCAAGCTGGCGCGTCGTGACGCCCGGCTGGATGACTTTGGCGATTTCAGTGAGTGTTGCGCTGACCAAAAGATTGGCCTTGCGCAACAACTCTATTTCGTCATCAGTTTTCAAATAAATCATTCAGATTACTCTTAATTAGTAGGCAGAAATGTTACTTGAATGTGAACGCACATGACCTGAGTTCAACAAGCCGTCGTATCTTCTTACCAACAAATGGCTTTCGATCTGTTGGAGCGTGTCGAGCACAACACCCACGAGAATCAACAGAGAAGTACCTCCGAAGAACTGGGCGAAGCCCTGGCTGACGCCAAACACACCAGCAAATGCCGGAAGAATCGCAATGATCGAGATGAACAATGAACCTGGAAGAAGGATTCGCGACATAACCGTATCGAGGTAGTCGGCCGTTGGTTTGCCCGGCTTGACGCCTGGGATGAAACCATTGTTGCGCTTCATGTCTTCAGCCATCTGCACAGGGTTGAGCGTGATGGCAGTATAGAAATACGTGAAGGCAATGATCAGAACAACCAAGACAATGTTGTAAGGAACACTTGTGTGGTCGCGGAAGCTCATCCAAAATCCACTGGAATTAGCATCTGCCGTTGACGATACAATCGTTAAAGGTATGAACATGATTGCCTGCGCAAAGATGATTGGCATGACGTTGGCTGCGAAGAGCTTCAAAGGGATGTACTGACGTGCACCGCCGAGCTGCTTGCTGCCTTCAACACGCTTGGCATATTGAACAGGAACCTTGCGAGTGGCCTTTACCAAAACGATGGCCAAAGCCATCACAAAGAGCAGGGCTATAATCTCGAAAAGGAATTTCACCAATCCACCTCCCTGGCTTCCAGAGAGAGCATTTACAAATTCTTGGCCTAAAGCCTCTGGTAAACGGGCAATGATACCAATCATGATGATCAAAGAAACACCGTTGCCAACACCTTTGTCGGTGATGCGTTCACCCAACCAAAGGATGAACATACTACCTGCGGCCAAGATTATTGTTGACGAGATCATGAACTGCCATCCCATTTCTACACGGAATGCGCCTCCAACCTGATTGTGAAGGTTTATCAGATATGCAGGAGCCTGGAACACAAGAATGGCAATTGTCAGCCATCGCGTGTACTGATTCATCTTTCGTCTGCCACTTTCACCTTCGCGCTGCATTTTCTGGAAGTAAGGCACTGCCATACCCAGAAGCTGGATAACGATCGACGCTGAAATGTAAGGCATGATACCCAATGCAAATACAGAAGCATTTGAGAAGGCACCACCCGAGAACATGTTCAACAAGGACATCAAGCCCTCGCTCGTCTGGTCGCGCAGACCCTGCAGACCGGTCGGACCCGGGTCAATACCAGGAAGCACCACGTAGGAGCCAAAGCGATAGATTGCGACAAAAAGGAGAGTGATGAGGATTCGAGATTTCAAATCCTCAATTCTCCAAATGTTCTTGACAGTCTCAATAATCTTTTTCATTGACAGAGACTTTGTTAGATTTTCGTAGCCGTACCACCAGCAGCCTGGATGGCAGCTTCAGCGCTCTTTGAGAATGCGTGAGCAACCACGTCGATCTTGGCAGTGAGCTGGCCATTACCAAGGATCTTAACCAAGTGCTTAGATGAAATCATACCGGCTGCAATCAGTTCCTCAACACCGATTTTCGTCAAGTTAGAAGCCTCGGCGATAGCCTGGAGCGTTGAAACATTGATTGCCTTATACTCAACACGATTGATATTCTTGAAGCCGAACTTCGGCAAGCGACGCTGCAAAGGCATCTGGCCACCTTCGAAACCAATCTTCTTGCTGTAACCGGAACGCTGCTTGGCACCCTTGTGACCACGGGTAGAAGTACCACCCATGCCAGAACCAGGACCGCGGCCGATACGCTTGCAAGAATGAGTTGAACCGTTAGCGGGTTTTAAAGTATGTAATTTCATGACTTTCTTTTTAGTATTTTATTTAGTCTACGACCTTAACCAAATGATGAACCTTATTAATCATACCACGGATAACAGGAGTGTCCTCCTTTTCTACCACGTGGTTCATTTTAGTAAGACCCAGGGCATTTAGCGTTCTTTTCTGATCGATGGGAGCACCGATCCGGCTCTTTGTTTGCTTGATTTTTATAGTTGCCATAGTCGTTTATCCTCTGAATACTTTTTCCATAGAAATACCACGATGCTGAGCAATTGTTCTTGCGTCACGCATCTCACTCAAGGCCAAGATTGTAGCCTTAACCAAGTTGTGAGGGTTAGAAGAACCCTTAGACTTAGCCAAAACGTCAGTGATACCAACGCTATCCAAAACGGCACGCATTGCACCACCAGCTACAACTCCGGTACCTTCAGAAGCAGGGAGGATGATGACCTCAGCACCGCCGAAGCGAGCGCTCTGCTCGTGAGGTACAGTACCTTTGATAACAGGCACCTTCACCAAGTTTTTCTTGGCAGCTTCTACGCCTTTGGCGATGGCGGCAGTAACTTCGCCAGCCTTACCCAAACCGTAACCGATAACGCCCTTGCCGTCACCGACAACAACGATTGCTGCAAAAGTGAAAGTACGACCACCCTTGGTGACCTTAACTACTCGATTGATAGCAACGAGTCTATCCTTTAATTCTTCGCTATTAACTTGTACTCTGTTTGCCATATCAATTAGAATTTAAGTCCTCCCTTGCGGGCTCCGTCAGCAACTTCTTTAACACGACCATGGTAGAGGTAACCATTACGATCGAACACTACGCGAGTGATGCCAGCCTCGATGGCCTTCTTGGCAACAGCTTCACCAACCTTGGCTGCCTGTTCCTTCTTAGGCATGGCTTCCATGCCCAAAGAAGAGGCTGCTACCAACGTAGAAGCAGTTTCATCGTTAATGATCTGAACGTAGATTTGCTTGTTACTTCTGAACACAGTCAAACGGGGGCATTCGGCAGTGCCGGAAATTTTATTGCGTACCCGATATTTAATTTTGATGCGTCTTTGTTCTTTATTAGTTGTCATAATCTTACAGTCTTAAAATTACTTAGCACCAGCTGACTTACCAGACTTTCTACGAATCTGTTCGCCAACATACAAAATACCCTTACCCTTGTAAGGTTCAGGCTTGCGGAAAGAACGAATTTTGGCACATACAAGGCCCAAAAGCTGCTTGTCGCAGGATTCGAGGCAAATATACGGGTTCTTATTTCTTTCAGACTTCGTTTCTACCGTAATCTCCTTCGGGAGTTGCAAGAAGATGCTGTGAGTGTAGCCGAGAGCGAACTCAATCAAGTTGCCCTGGTTTGAAACACGGTAACCGACACCGACAAGCTCCATTTCCTTCTTATAGCCCTGAGAAACGCCAACAACCATATTGTTGACCAGAGCTCTGTAAAGGCCGTGGAAAGCCTGCTTCTGCTTGTTTTCAACCGTGTCGTTCTTCTCGTCAATAGCGAAAGTGATTTCGTTATTTTCAATAGTTACTATGATAGAAGGATCAACGACTTGGCTCAACTCACCCTTCGGTCCTTTCACAGACACTACATTATCCTGCAAAGTCACTGTTACACCAGCAGGGATGTTAATCGGCAATTTACCTATTCTAGACATTTTATTCCTCCTAAATTAGTATACATAGCAAAGAACTTCACCACCGATCTTCAGTTCAGAAGCCTCTTTGTCAGTCATAACACCTTTGGACGTGGAGATGATAGCAATACCAAGTCCGTTAATAACTCTCGGCATTTCGCGGTAGCCAGTGTACTTACGCATACCCGGCGTAGACACGCGCGTCAAGCTCTTGATGGCATTGACCTTGCTCTGAGGATTGTACTTCAAAGCGATTTTGATGGTACCCTGAGGACCGTCCTCCTCAAACTTGTAGTTGAGAATGTAACCCTTTTCGAAAAGGATCTTGGTGATGTCCTTCTTCAAATTTGAAGCGGGGATTTCAACTACACGATGCTTCGCCTGGATAGCATTGCGCAACCGCGTCAAATAATCTGCTATAGGATCTGTCATAAATAAAATAATTTTTAATTAATCGGGACTACCCCGACAATATTAAACAATATGTTGTATGATTACCAACTTGCTTTCTTTACGCCCGGGATAAGACCGTTAGAAGCCATCTCGCGGAATTGGATACGAGAAAGGCCGAACAATCTGATGTAACCTTTTGGACGACCCGTCAATTTGCAACGGTTGTGCAAACGGATGGGGTTGGCGTTACGAGGGATAGACTGGAGTTTGCGAGCAGCCTCATAAGCTTCAACAGGATCGTTGCTCTTGTTAACGATTTCCTTCAAAGCAGCACGCTTTGCAGCATACTTGGCTACCAACTTGGCTCTCTTTACCTCGCGAGCCTTCATAGATTCTTTTGCCATATCGCTTTACTTGTTATTAGCGTTTTTGAAAGGAAGACCAAATTCTTTGAGGAGAGCGTAGCCCTCTTCGTCCGTCGGAGCTGTAGTTACGAACGTGATGTTCATACCCAGGATGCGGTCGATAGTATCGATGTTGATTTCAGGGAAGATAATCTGTTCCTGAATACCGAGCGTGTAGTTACCACGTCCGTCAAACTTGCTTTCGATACCCTTGAAGTCGCGGATACGAGGCAAAGCCACGCGAACCAACTTCTCCAAGAATTCATACATACGCTCACGGCGCAAAGTCACGCGAACACCGATAGGCATTTTCTTACGCAACTTAAAGTTGGCGACGTCCTTACGAGAAACCGTAGGCACAGCCTTCTGGCCTGTAATAGCGGTAAGTTCGTTGACAGCTACATCAATGATCTTCTTGTCAGCCGTTGCGATACCCAAACCCTGATTGATAACAATCTTCTTGAGTACTGGAATCTGCATAGAAGAACTATAGTTGAACTGCTTCATCAGAGCCGGAGCAATGCGCTCGGCATATTCCTTTTTAAGGTTTGCTGTATTACTCATTACTTAATCTCCTCTCCTGATTTTTTTGCATAACGAACCAACTTGTTCTCGTCGTTCAAGCGACGTCCGATACGTGTCGGCTTACCAGTTTTGGGGTCAACCACGTTCAAATTGGAAATGTGAATAGGAGCTTCCATCTTCACAATACCACCTTGAGGATTCTTGGCGCTTGGCTTTTGGCTTTTGGAAACCATGTTGATGCCTTCAACGACTGCACGCTGCTTATCAACAAGAACCTTAGTGACCTTGCCAGTCTTGCCCTTATCCTCGCCGGCGTTTACATAAACAGTATCGCCTTTTTTAATATGTAATTTTGCCATTACTATTTTTTCAGTTTACGGGATTAAAGAACCTCAGGTGCCAAGGAAACGACCTTCATGTTGACAGCACGCAACTCACGAGCTACAGGGCCGAAGATACGGCTACCTCTTAATTCTCCAGCATTGTTGAGGAGAACGCAAGCATTGTCATCAAAGCGGATGTAAGAGCCATCAGCACGACGGATCTCTTTCTTCGTACGTACAATCAAAGCCTTAGATACGGCACCTTTTTTAATATCACTCGACGGGATGACATTCTTGACAGAAACAACAATTACATCACCGACGGAAGCGTAACGACGCTTCGTACCTCCCAGCACACGGATGCACAATGCCTCGCGGGCACCGCTGTTATCTGCTACTGTAAGTCTGGATTCTGCTTGTATCATAATTACTTAGCTCTTTCTACAATTTCTACAACTCTCCAACGCTTAGTCTTGCTCAAAGGACGAGTTTCCATGATGAGCACCGTATCGCCTACGTTGCACTCGTTCTTCTCGTCATGAACATGATACTTCTTCGTCTTTGAGACAAATTTACCATAAATAGGGTGTTTCTCCTTGAACTTGGCTGCAACAACAATGGTTTTTTCCATTTTGGTGCTAACGACAACACCCTGTCTCGTTTTTCTTAAATTTCTAGCTTCCATTTGGACCATCATTATTTGTTAAGTTCGTTTTCTCTCAACACAGTCTTCATCTTGGCAATCGTACGACGAGCGTCCTTGATCTGTGCAGGATTTTCGAGTGGAGAAACACTGTGGTTGAGCAGCATTTGGTTATACTTTGCCACCTCAGCATCCAATCTTTCAGCCAATTCGTTGGCTGGGATTTGTCTAATTTCTGCAATTTTCATAATCAGGCGTTTTTATCGTAGTCGTGTCTAACAACAAATTTGGTAGTAACAGGAAGTTTCTGAGCAGCCAAGCGGAGAGCCTCCTTAGCTACTTCGAAAGGCACACCCTCGATTTCGAAGATGATGCGACCCGGAGTGATAGGGAAGACATATCCAACGGGATCACCCTTACCTTTACCCATACGTACGTCAGCAGGCTTCTTCGTGATAGGTTTGTCAGGGAAGATACGAATCCAGCTCTGTCCCTCACGCTGCATATAACGCGTCATGGCGATACGTGCAGCTTCAATTTGACGGCCGGTGAGCCAGTGTGTATCAAGGCTCTTGATACCAAAGCTACCGAATGCCAACTGATTACCGCGCTGAGCGTTGCCTTTGCAGCGACCCTTTTGCGGTCTTCTGTATTTTGTTCTTTTCGGTTGTAACATAATACTCTAAGTTGTAAACTTAAAATTAGCGGTTGTTGTTTCTCTTACCGCGGAACTTGCGGCCACCGTTTCCGTAGCCATTGCCGCGACCAGATTCCTTCTCAGGAGTGAAATTAGGTGTCAAATCACGCTTGCCATACACTTCACCACGGCAAATCCAGACCTTGATGCCGAGCAGACCCACCTTTGTAAGGGCTTCAGTCTGGCAGTAGTCGATGTCAGCACGGAAAGTGTGCAGCGGCGTACGGCCTTCCTTGAACATTTCCTTACGGGCCATTTCAGCGCCGTTCAAACGGCCACAGATCTGAACCTTGATTCCTTCAGCACCAGCGTGCATAGCGTTAGCGATAGCCATTTTGATGGCACGACGGTAGGCGATTTTGCCTTCAACCTGGCGAGCGATGCTCTTACCAACGATAGTAGCATCGAGATCAGGCTTCTTCACCTCGAAGATGTTGATTTGAACATCCTTGTCGGTCACCTTCTTGAGTTCTTCCTTGAGTTTGTCAACTTCCTGACCACCCTTACCAATGATTAATCCCGGACGCGAGGTGCAAACGGTGATAGTAATCAGTTTGGGAGTACGTTCAATAACGATGCGTGAAACGCTGGCCTTTGCCAAACGGGCATCAAGATATTTGCGGATTTTGCTATCCTCAAGCAAATTGTCACCGAAGTTAGAACCACCGTACCAGTTAGAATCCCAGCCACGAATAATTCCAAGACGATTACTTATCGGATTTACTTTTTGTCCCATACTATTCTATCAATTAATCATTAGTTTTTGTGCCCACGAACAAAGTAACGTGGTTTGAACGTTTACGAATTCTGTAACCTCTTCCCTGCGGTGCTGGGCGCATACGTTTGAGTGTAGCACCTTCGTCAACGAAGATTTTGGTTATGAACAATTCGCCATCTTCAGCCTTGCGCTCGTTTTTCTGTTCCCAGTTGGCAATAGCAGAGCGGAGAACCTTCTCCACATCAAGGGAAGCAGCCTTCTTAGAGAACTTGAGCGTACCGAGGGCACGGTTCACCTCCATGCCGCGAACCATGTCAATGACATAGCGCATTTTGCGCGGAGAAGAGGGAACATTTCGCAGTTTTGCGAAATATTGGGTCTTAAGGGCTTCTTTTCTTTTTTCAGCCGCTAATCTTTTTCTAGCTCCCATTTATATATTTTTCTTTTATTTCTTAGATGAATGCGTCCTGCTTACTTTTTCTTGTTACCTGCATGGCCACCGAACTTACGCGTAGGAGCAAATTCTCCGAGCTTGTGTCCAACCATGTTTTCAGTAACATAAACAGGAATAAATTTGTTTCCATTGTGAACTGCAACGGTATGACCTACAAAATCAGGAGATATCATTGAAGCTCTAGCCCATGTTTTCACAACGCTCTTCTTACCGCTTTCATTCATGGCAAGAATTTTCTTTTCCAAAGAGACTGCGATGTAAGGACCTTTTTTTAATGAACGACTCATATACGATCTATTCTTTTAGTGCTTGTTACTTTTTACGTCTTTCGATGATGTACTTGTTCGACTGCTTCTTAGGAGCTCTTGTCTTCAAGCCCTTAGCATACAAGCCTGTACGAGAACGTGGGTGACCTCCAGACTGACGTCCTTCACCACCACCCATCGGGTGATCAACAGGGTTCATAACTACACCACGGTTGTGAGGACGACGACCCATCCAGCGAGAGCGACCGGCCTTACCAGAGCTTTCGAGAGCGTGGTCAGAGTTTCCTACACTACCTACAGTAGCTTTGCAAGCACTAAGAATCTGACGAGTTTCACCAGAAGGCAACTTGATAACGCAGTAGTCACCTTCACGAGAAGTCAACTGTGCGAAGTTACCAGCAGAGCGAACCAAGAGGGCGCCCTGTCCTGGACGAAGCTCGATGTTGTGGATAACCGTACCGACAGGGATATTCTTCAAAGGAAGCGTGTTACCTACTTCAGGAGCGGCTTCAGCGCCAGACATCAACTGGTCGCCAACTTTCAATCCATTGGGAGCGATAATGTAACGTTTTTCACCATCAGCATAAAACAAGAGAGCGATACGAGCAGAGCGGTTAGGATCATACTCAATCGTCTTTACGACTGCTGGAACACCATCTTTCTCACGTTTGAAGTCGATGAAACGGAACTTTCTCTTGTGGCCGCCACCCAAGTAGCGCATTGTCATTTTGCCGACATTGTTGCGACCGCCCGTTGCACGCTTACCGTAAACGAGAGATTTTTCTGGTACGGATGCAGTAATTTCTTCGAACGTACCAATAATTTTGTGTCTCTGGCCCGGTGTTGTGGGCTTAAATTTACGTACTGCCATCTGTTATTTAGATATTGCTAAAAAAATCGATAGATTCGCCTTCCTTCAAAGTCACATAGGCTTTCTTGAAGGCATTCGTTTTACCGCGCAGCAAACCAGCCTTGGTATAGCGAGACTTGTTCTTGCCTGCGTAGTTAACCGTATTAACGCTGACAACCTTGACGTTGTACAGAGCTTCGACCTCGTTCTGGATCTGGAGTTTGTTAGCCTCCGGACGAACAACAAAGCAGAATACGTTGTGCTTTTCAGTGAGGTCAGTCACTTTCTCAGTGACAAGAGGTTTTACTATATATGCCATTTTCTTGGTGCGTCAATTTATTTGTTCAACACAACTTCGATTTTGCCGAGAGCGTTCTCAGTTACAACCATTACGCCGGCGTTGAGCACACCGTAAGTGTTGATATCAGAAGCGATAGCCACCTTGGCGCCCTGCAAGTTTCTTGCTGAGAGATATACATTCTTATTAGCCTCCGGAAGAACAACGAGCACCTTCTTGTCAGCAACCTTCAGGTTATTGACAACTTCGATAAAGCTCTTTGTTTTTGGAGCCTCGAAATTGAAGTCTTCAACAACAACGATAGCACCTTCCTGTGCCTTGTAAGACAAAGCGCTGCGGCGAGCCAAAGCCTTCACCTTCTTGTTGAGCTTGAAGTCATAGTTACGAGGTTTCGGACCGAACACACGGGCACCACCAACGAGTACCGGTGAATTGATATCACCACGACGTGCACCGCCGCCACCCTTCTGACGACCAAGTTTGCGGGTTGAACCGCTCATCTCGCTTCTTTCCTTACTTTTTGCAGTGCCCTGACGCTGAGCGGCGAGATACTGCTTTACGTCCAAGTAGATGGCGTGGTCGTTGGGCTCAATGCCGAAGACAGAATCATTCAAAACGACCTTTCTGCCGGTATCTTCACCTTTAATATTTAATACGCTAACTTCCATTACTTTTCAATTATTACGATTGAGCCCTTACAACCAGCCACAGAACCCTTGATGAGGAGCAAGTTGTGTTCAGGAATTACTTTTAACACTTTCAGGTTCTGAGTGGTAACGCGGTCACCGCCCATCTGGCCACCCATGCGCATGCCCTTGAACACCTTAGCAGGGTAAGAACAAGCACCGATAGAACCCGGCTTACGCAAACGGTCGTCCTGGCCGTGAGTAGTCTGACCTACACCACCGAAACCATGACGCTTCACAACGCCCTGGAAACCTTTACCTTTTGACGTACCGATTACATCCACATATTCGGCGTCGTTAAACAGCTCCACTGTCAACGTGTCGCCCAAATTCAACTCTTGAGTAAATCCCTTGAACTCGGCCAAGTGGCGCTTAGGTGTCACTCCGGCCTTCTTAAAGTGGCCCATCAACGGAGCAGAAGTATTCTTCTCCTTAGCGTCCTGGAAACCTACCTGAACGGCAGCATAACCATCTTTTTCAACGCTTTTGATCTGAGTTACCACACAAGGACCTACTTCGATAACAGTGCACGGCACGTTTTTGCCGTCGGCACTGAACACGGATGTCATTCCGATTTTCTTTCCTAATAATCCTGGCATTTCAGTCTTTAATTATTGTATGAAAATTAATTGTTTTCTAATTCCGTAGCCCAAGCATGTCCATTGAACAATGGGGCGGAGAGGTTGATTTTTCAAACCATGAAGCAAAAGTGCCTCAAAACAAAGCAGTTATCTTACGTTTCCTACTTTCGGAGTGCAAAGTTACAACAAGAATCTCATATTTCCAAATGAAACAGGCACTTTTTTTCATATATACACGAAAAAAACCTCCATCAGCCATGCTGAAAGAGGTTTTTTCATTGAAAATAAGATGGCGGCGACCTACTCTCCCGCTTGCGCAGTACCATCGGCGCGGTCGGGCTTAACTTCTCTGTTCGGAATGGGAAGAGGTGGAACCCCGACGCTATAACCACCGGAAATAACGTTGACATATTGAATCTCGCAAGAAATACCGTCCGTATAAAGTGTGCTTTTAACGTCTGTGCTGACTTTTTCCTTTTGACGCAGGCTTAAAAGAAGCCCACTCTTAGCATAACCCGCCTGGCGGCGGCCGAAGTTTCGGGCAATTAGTAAGGCTCGGCTGTGACATCGCTGTCTGTACACCTGCCTCCTATCAACGTCATCGTCTTTGACGACCCTCATGAGGAAATCTCATCTTGTGGCCGGCTTCGCACTTAGATGCTTTCAGCGCTTATCCGATCCCGACTTAGATACCCAGCGGTGCACCTGGCGGCACAACTGGTAAACCAGAGGTCAGTCCAACACGGTCCTCTCGTACTAGTGTCAGAGCCACGCAAATTTCATACGCCCACGATAGATAGAGACCGAACTGTCTCACGACGTTCTGAACCCAGCTCGCG